>Ga0315543_1000488_pt1 | contig 47930 bp, 40 predicted proteins | sample SalMarSW160210MG_2_FD_203098 | JGI IMG/M metagenome (GOLD analysis project Ga0315543, IMG submission 203098) | Salt marsh sediment microbial communities from the Plum Island Ecosystem LTER, Massachusetts, United States - Salt Marsh Sediment SW1601-210 ...
GGGGTCTTTGAGACCTGCTTCAGCGAAGCCCTTTAATCTTAATTTGCAGGAGTCGCACCGTCCGCAACTTCTACCGTATTCATCCGGGTCGTAGCAACTGTGTGTCAGGGAATAATCGACGCCTAATTTTGTGCCAGTGAGAATAATCTCACGCTTTGCCATACTAATAAGGGGAGTGTGAATACGGTATTGGACTTTGCCTTGGTCGGTGGCTGTGGTGGCGAGATTGGCTACTCTCTCAAAGGCTGCTATAAATTCGGGCCGGCAGTCGGGATAACCGCTGTAGTCAATTGCATTGACGCCTATGAAGATATCAAAGGCACCGAGCACTTCAGCCCACGCAAGCGCATAACTTAAAAATACCGTGTTGCGGGCAGGCACATAAGTTGGTGGTATCTGGCCTGGCTTGCCTAAATCGGCCCTGTCCTTCGGCACCTCAATAGTCGAATCAGTAAGTGCTGAACCGCCGAACTGAGCTAAATCAATATCTATACAGCGATGTTCGATTACTTCAAGAGAATCAGCTACCTTCTTTGCAGCCTCGATTTCCCGCTGGTGCCGCTGGCCATATCTGAAAGTCAAGGCGTAGCACTGGAAACCTTCGCTGCGAGCTATGGCTAAAGTCGTAGCTGAGTCAAGGCCGCCGCTTAGCAAAACAACTGCTTTCTTATCTTTCTCCAATGTTTTTTCAACCTTGTCAAAGTTATTGATATCTATTATATTAATTTAGCCGAGTTTTTTACGAGGTTCAACAAAATGAATAAAAAGCCTGAACTCGACCTGTTCGACAATCCCAATCCCGAACGGGACTACTGGATAACAATCAGATGTCCTGAGTTTACGAGCCTTTGCCCTCGAACAGGTCAGCCGGACTTTGGCGAGATTGTTATCGAATATTGTCCTGATAAACTTTGCATCGAGCTAAAAAGCCTGAAGCTCTATATGCAAAGCTACCGCAACAAAGGCATCTTTTACGAAGCTTTGACAAATGATATATTAGATGATTTATCCGGTGCCTGCAAGCCGCGTCAGATGAAAGTTACTTCGCGGTTTACTCCCCGCGGCGGAATAACTACCGAGGTAATTGCAGAATATAAAAGAGATAAATAGCTGACAGGTGGTCAGAATAAACTATTGGGAGGTGACAAAATGGCCATAACATTTCATTGTGAACATTGCGGCAAAAAGATAGAAGCACCAGACGGCACCGGCGGCAAATGGGGAAAGTGTCCAGCATGCCATAACAAGATATACGTTCCAGATTCTGACACCGGCGAAGAGCTTAAAATTGCACCGATAGATACAACCGACGTGGCAGAACAAAAACGACTAATGGCTGAAACTCGCAGGATTGAACAAGAGATATTGAGTGAAAAAGAAATCCCGGAAGACTCGGCTGAGATTACCCCGCCGGCCAGCCCGCCGATATTCGAGGTAAGCGATAATGAGCTGACTAAAAACATAATTCTCTATCTACGACTAATGGCCGATGGTGACCTGGACCAGGCCGAGAGAATTGCAAATTCCATAGTCTTCTGTGGTGAAAGGGCTTTGAAAGTTATCGAAGGGATAGCGCTTAGTGAAATACCTGAGCCGGAACTGGCCGATATCCCCCAGCAGGTACTTTCGGGCCTGATAAGAACCTTACGCACCAGAATAAGCTGACGTGGTCAGAAAAATTCCCAGGCCCGGCTCAAACGTCTTAAAAAATACCCCCAGGCTGCAAATCTGTAGCGATTTTTTCGGGCTATAAAATTTAATAGACCGGACAGACCCTTCTAATTTGGCCGTAATGAAACTATTTCCTATATTTTATACAGAAGGCAATTAAAACAAACTGATTAAGCTCCATATTGCAGCACGGAGGGAAGCTTATTATGGCCAATGAGATAACGATGGTGCACGTTACCCACGAAATAGTGGGGAAAATCGGCGGTATAGGCGCTGTTTTACAGGGTTTTTTCACCTGCAAATCCTATCTTGATGCGGTCGGCCGCTCAATTCTCGTCGGCCCATTGTTCTCCACCAAAGGGCCTGTATCGAATCGGCTTGGCGATGACGGCGAAGTGCTCTATTCGTCCGTGGACGGACTTGTAAAAACGGGATATCTCGAAGCCTTTCGAAAAATCGAAGACTTCTACAATGTGGGTATCGTCTATGGCAGGCGAACATTTGTTGACGAACAGACAGGTGTAAAAAGCTCACCTGAGGTGCTGCTTATCGACGTAACAAATACGGATAAAGGTGTGATTAACGAGTTCAAAAAACACTTGTTCGAGCGATTCGGTATCCGCAGTCATCTATATGAACATTTGTGGGAATACGAGCAGTATGTAAGACTGGCACCGGCGGCAATAGCTGCGCTAAAAGCAATCGGTGCAGCTAAAGATTCGACAATCATTGTTTCGCATGAGTTTATGGGGATGCCGACAGTATTGGCGGCCATCCTCGAACCAATGTGTGACTTCAAAACCATCTTCTATGCTCACGAAGTAGCTACGATGCGCCGCATCGTAGAAAATCATCCCGGCCACGATACAATGTTTTACAATACTGTGAAATTGGCCCATGAAAACAAACTTTATATCAACGAAGTGTTCGGCGACCAGAGTTCCTTTTTCAAACATGCCCTCGTAGAGGCTTCGAAAAACTGTGACGTCATATGTGCGGTTGGCGATTATGTCGTTGATGAGCTGCGGTTTCTGGCACCGGAATTTGAAACCGTCGATATTGACATAGTCTATAACGGCGTACCAGCATATCAAATCGGCCTTGCCGACAAACTGCGGTCAAAGGGAAAACTGCAGCGGTATTGTGAAAGACTACTGGGCTATGAGCCGGATTTCATCTTCACACATGTTACAAGACTGGTAAAAAGCAAGGGTTTGTGGCGCGATTTGCGCGTGCTGGAACACATAGAAAGAGAATTCAGAACGCAGGGCGAAACCGGGGTGCTGTTCCTGCTCTCTACTGAGGTTTCACAGCGGCGCAGCAGTGATATTTATAAGATTGAATCAGAGTATAACTGGCCTGTGGCTCATCGTGAAGGTATGCCGGACCTTTCGGGCGGAGAAGCGGACTTCTATGCGGCTGTGCAGGAGTTCAATGCCAAAAGCAGAAATATAAAAATCATCTTCGTAAACCAGTTTGGATTCAACCATGCCGATTGTGGCCAAAGAATGCCAAACGATATGGAATTTATGGATATCCGCAGAGGAAGTGACGTCGAATTCGGCCAGAGCGTTTACGAACCGTTCGGTATCGCGCAGCTCGAGCCGTTGACTTTCGGCGGGATATGTGTAGTCAGCAGTGTCTGTGGATGTGCAGGCTTTGTGCTGGATATAGCTGGTGCCGAAGGTGCCAAAAATCTTGTCATCGCCGACTATACCAAACTAAACAGTTATGGATTTGCTGACATTGAAGACCTGCTGAAAATCGACGATTCGGCGCGCAATCAGATAGAGCACAGCGTCAGCGAAAATGTCGCGATGCAGATATGTTCACGCCTGGCAAAAAGCGAATCCGAAACTGAAAATATGATTAAAACCGGCTATTCGCTGGCGAAAAACATGAGTTGGGACGAAGTGGTGAAAAACCACCTGTTGCCCTGCTTGCAAAAGATATTGTACAAAGCTCGCAGCCAGGTTACATACACAAAAGTACAAGCTTGAAAAAATAGTTATTCTTAAATTATCGATAACCAATTCCACTTGACGGTTCCTCAAATAGTGCCTAAACTATTTGACTGTGGACAGGCCCAAGGAAAAACCAATAATAGGAATTCTGGGTGGTGTTGGCTCAGGCAAAAGTACCATTGCGGCCGAGTTTGCCAAGCTGGGCTGCGAGGTAATCGATGCCGACAAGATTGCTCATAAACTGCTCGACGAGCCTGTCATAAAGAACAAAGTGGTCGCTTCTTTCAGTGAGGTTGTATTAGATTCAACGGGTAAAATCGACCACAAAAAATTGGCTGATATTGTTTTTGCCGATGCTGATAAGCTCTCATCGCTTAATGAGATAATCCATCCTCTTGTCCTCGAACGGGCTGAGGAGCTTATAAAGCGAGTAAAGCACCGAAATCAGGTCAAGGCAATCGTGCTGGATATGCCCCTTTTGGTGGAAGTCGGTTGGGCCAAACGGTGCGACAAACTCATTTTTGTCGAGTGCAAACAGCAATTAAGGGCCAAAAGAGCAGAAAAAATGGGTATTTTCAGTGAAAATCAGCTAAAAATTAGAGAAAATTTTCAGATTTCTCTGGACAAAAAGGAAAGCATCGCCGACAATATCATTGATAACAATTCTGGCTTCCCGGCGTTAGTAGGGCAAGTCACTGATATCTTCTCTGATATGATGGGTAAGTGGGGTTTATCATAGAGCGCTTACATTAGTAATGCCCGTTTTGATATATTAAGTTTTATTTCTACTGTTCAAAATTCAAATCCTATTGAATTCCTACGGGAAGGTTACCTAAGTAAATCATAGATGTTTGGCGAATGAAAAAAAGGAGCGATTATGGCTAAAGCCTCTGCAAAAACAACAAAAAAACGTAAAAGCACAAGGAAGAAGGTTGCTGAAGAGCAAGCTGCCGACGAACAAGCGAATTCCGATGTATCGGAACAGCAAGAGTCCGGCGCTGCCACAGCTACGGTTGAGGAAGAAGCTCGGAAGGCCAAACAAGCCGAAGAAGAATCCACCCATGCTAAATATGAGCGGATTAAAAAAGGCAGCTTGTATTTGACAGACTTGCAGAAACTGACCGTGGCAGAGCTGCACGATGTTGCCAAAAAAGAGGGTATACAAGAATACACCGCGTTAAAGAAGCAGGATTTGATTTTTAGAATTCTCAAAGAGCGTATTCGCCAAAACGGGCTGTTGTACGGCGAAGGCGTATTGGAAGTGCTGCCGGATGGCTATGGATTTTTGCGAAATCCGAATTACAATTACTTGTCCAGCCCGGATGATATCTACGTCTCACCCTCTCAAATCAGGCGTTTCGGCCTGCGAACAGGAAACACTGTATCCGGGCAAATCAGGCCGCCGAAAGATTCGGAAAAGTATTTTGCTCTGCTGCGAGTTGAAGCGATTAACTTTGAAAACCCAGATAATCTTGCAGAAAAAGTAGTATTCAGCGACCTGACACCCTTGCATCCGGAGCAACGTTTAATACTCGAGACGTCATCAGAAGAATTGAATATGCGAATAGTCGATTTGATAACACCCGTGGGCAAGGGCCAGCGAGGTTTGATTGTTGCTGCACCACGAACCGGCAAGACAATCCTGCTGCAGAAAATTGCAAACGCCATCAGTACAAATCACCCTGAAGTAAAACTGATAGTGCTGCTGATTGACGAACGGCCTGAAGAAGTTACAGAAATGGAACGCAAAACCGCTGAGGACGTTGAGGTCATAAGTTCCACCTTCGATGAACCCGCCGCCCGTCATTGCCAAGTGGCCGAGGTCGTAATCGAGAAGGCAAAGCGAATGGTAGAGTACGGCGAAGATGTGGTCATTCTTTTAGACTCGATAACACGTCTTGCTCGCGCCTATAATACCGAGCAGCCGCACTCAGGTAAGATTCTGACCGGCGGTGTCGATTCCGGTGCAATGCAGATGCCCAAGAAATTTTTCGGCGCAGCGAGAAACGTTGAACACGGCGGCTCACTGACTATCTTTGCAACAGCATTAATTGACACCGGCTCTAAGATGGACGAGGTAATTTTCGAAGAATTTAAGGCGACCGGAAATATGGAACTGCACCTTGACAGGCGCCTTGTCGACAGAAGAACCTGGCCGTCTATAGACATCAGCCGAAGCGGAACCAGAAGGGAAGAATTGCTGCTCGATGCAAAGGAGCTCGAACTTGTATATCGGCTCCGAAGGGTACTCAGCGAACTGAATCCGATTGAAGCAATCGAACTGCTCAAAAGCAGGCTTACCAAGTGCCGAACCAATGCAGAGTTCCTGATGACAATGAACCTCGACTAAGCTAAACACCGGTGCAAAGCTTATTGCGGCAGCAGTGAGTGAAGAATGCCTGGTTTGTTTACTGCCTATGGCATGGCCGAGCCAGATTGTTTGCTTTACATCTCCATTTGGTTTTATTAAGATGAAATTCCGGTATCTTATTATTTTGCCGGAATTTTTTTATAGGCCATTGTCTAAACCGGGTAAGTTATGGGCGAACGACTTTCGAAAGTTTATGAACCAGAGGCGACAGAGAGGCAGGCAAACGAAGTTTGGTTTTCGCAGCCGTATTTTCACGCTGAAGCACCACCAGATGGGAAGAAAACCACCCGCAAACCTTATGCTATCGTAATCCCGCCACCTAACGTCACAGCGCCACTACACCTCGGTCACGCACTGAACAACACATTGCAGGATGTGCTAATTCGGTTCCGCCGGATGCAAAATTACAATACACTGTGGATGCCCGGTACCGACCATGCCGGCATTGCCACCCAGACCGTCGTCGAGAAACGTATCCTATCAGAGGAAGGGAAACGGCGAACAGATTTCGCGCGCGAGGACTTTATCGCCCGTCTGCAAGCCTGGAAAGACGAGTACGAGGCAAGAATAATCGAACAACTGCAGGCGATGGGCTGCTCGTGCGACTGGCAGCGAACGCGCTTTACAATGGACGAGGTGTGTGCAAAAGCTGTTCGTGCTGCCTTTTTCAAACTCTTCAAGGATGGACTGATTTACCGGGGCAAGCGATTAGTCAATTGGGACCCGGCTACGCAGACAGTATTGGCTGATGATGAGGTCGAGCACGAAACGATAGAGGGACATTTCTGGTATCTGAGGTATCCGCTTGCTGAGTCTGTCGATATTGAAGGCAAACGAGTCGAATATGTTACCGTGGCCACGACTCGGCCCGAGACTATGCTCGGCGATACAGCTGTTGCGATGAACCCGGCAGACAGCCGAGCTGAATATCTGGTCGGAAAAAAGGTTCGGCTGCCAATCGTTGGGCGTATCATCCCAATCATAGCGGATGAGCATGTTGTCTTGCCCGACCCTGATAGTGAGGATGAAAAGGCACAATTTTCTACCGGCTTTTTGAAGGTTACACCAGCCCACGACCCTGATGACTGGGAAATTGGCCAGAGACAGGGATTGGAGGTTATCAACGTTATGGCGTCGGACGGCTCTATCAGCGACAAATTCGGCTGGTCGGATGCCGGGCCGGATGCGGAGTTCCTGCTTGGAATGGACCGTTTCGAGGCACGTGAGGCTATCGTTGAGTGGTTCCGCCAGGAACACCTTCTTGAGGATGTTCGCGAATACACCCACGAAGTTGGGCACAGTTACCGCAGCCATGTGCCTATAGAGCCGTATCTGTCTGACCAATGGTATATCGCGGTTAAAAAACCCATTGAACAAAGTAGCACGGGCTTCCAGCCCGTGGATACTAAGCTCGGACATGAAGACACGGCCAAGATGGCCGTGCCACGAGGTTTTATCGAAGGCACTGATGTACCGGTAAATTCCCTGGCTGGTCTGGCTCTGAAACCGTTGCTTGACGGTCGATTGAGATTTATCCCTGACCGTTATGCCAAGACCTATCAAGCCTGGCTGGAAAACCTCCGCGATTGGCCTATCAGCAGACAACTCTGGTGGGGACATAGAATTCCTATTTGGTATTGTCAAAAATGCGGCCTAACTAATACCGGTATGGAAAACCCGACAGACTGCGAAAAATGCGGTTCTGGTGATTTGGTTCAGGACCCGGATGTTCTGGATACGTGGTTCAGTTCGGCGCTATGGCCGTTTAGCACTATGGGCTGGCCGGACGAGACGCCGGAATTGAAAACATTTTATCCGGGTGATGTGCTTTGTACGGCTCGTGAAATTATCACGCTCTGGGTATCGCGGATGGTGATGATGGGCCAGTACTGTGTGGGAGACATTCCATTTCGTGACGTTTTCATTCACGCAATGATACAGGACGGGCAGGGGCGCAAAATGTCCAAGAGTCTCGGCAATGGAATTGACCCACTGGTGGCCATTAACAGCCACGGGGCCGATGCAATGCGGTTTACGCTGGCCAGTATGACAACACAGACGCAGGATGTACGGATGCCAGTGGAGAAAATGAAACTGCCTGATGGGCGAGAAGAAAATACTTCACCCAAGTTCGACATCGGCCGAAATTTCTGCAATAAGCTCTGGAACGCTTCGCGATTTGCATTGATGAACCTTGACGGCGTCAAGCCGGACAAATTCGACAAAGATAAAATGACAATCACCGACCGATGGATTCTTTCACGGCTGGCGCAAACTATTACCGATGTTACAGAACAATTAGACGAGTTTAAATACAGTGAGCCGTTATCGCAACTCTACAGTTTTTTCTGGAATGACTTTTGCGACTGGTATCTTGAGTGGATAAAACCAAGAATGCTGGATAAGAAACAAAAGCCGGTTGCTCAGAATGTGCTCGCTTTTGTTCTGGACCAGACTCTGCGTCTGCTGCATCCGTTTGTGCCGTTTATCACCGAAGGAATATTCCAAAAGCTCAATGAAATCTCTCCTGTCAGACAACTTGAGGGCGTCGCCGAGGCCAGAAAATCTGAAGCATTGGTTGTTGCCGAATGGCCAAAACAACTAAATTTCTTAATAGACAAAGACATCGAAAAGCAAATTGCGATTACTCAAAATGCCATCCGGGCATTCAGGGATATCAAAAATAAATACAACATTCCTAACTCGGAGATGGTCTCGACTTCGGCAGCGGTACCAACAAAGGAAGTTGTTTCCTACCTAAGAACAAACGCTGACCTGGTTTGTCAAATGGCCGGTCTTAAGGAATTTAATCCTGGAAACAATATTCCAAAACCTGCCAAAGCCGCCGTCTCGGTAGTGGATGGAATATCATTTTATATGCACGATGTGATTGACCCTGATGCTGAACGCGAGAAACTTAAGAAACAAAAGGACGAAATAAAAAAGGCCAAAAAGGCGGTGGAGGCCAAGTTAAACAATGAAAATTTCATTACCAGGGCCAAACCGCAAGTCGTGGCCCAGGCCAGAGATAAGCTGGCTGAACTGGCGGAACAGCTAAAAACCGTTGAAAAACATCTTTCAGAATTGTAAGCTATAAGTATGTAAGTTTTTTGCGCTCCTGTTTAGTAAAGGCATTCTCGGAAAATGGACGTTGAAGTTGAACTATCGCGAATAATCATTAACGAAACATCTGACCAGCAGGTGATTGTCTTAAAAGAGCGACACGGCAAGCGCAGCTTTCCTATCGTTATCGGCATAGTTGAAATTTTTGCTATCGACCGCCGATTAAAAGGCATCAAGCCGCCACGCCCAATGACGCACGATTTATTGGGCAGCGTAATTGAAAATCTCGGGGTTAAAATAGAAAAGATAGTTATAAATGACCTGCGCAATCACACTTTCTATGCGAAGATACACCTAAGTTCGGACGGCCGGTCTGTCAAAATTGACTCCCGTCCTTCCGATGCGATTGCGCTGGGGGTTGCGTCAAATACTCCTATTTATGTTGCCGAACACGTCTTCGAGAAGACTTCCCAGTAGCAGGTCCTCAAATGCACAAAAAGGAGCATTTCTCTAATAAATCTCAACCCACATTTCCCATATAAAAGTATCGCATCTGATACTGATTTGATAGTGTAAAGCCCGAGAACTCGATAATGCGTTTGGTTTAACGGATATGGTTGTTTTTAAACTTATGGACAATCGGACAGAAAATGCTTGCATAGCGTGGAGGGGCAGAATATCATCTGAACAGAAATATACCCGGCTGCGAGAGCCGGGCAAGGTGCTAAACAGATACGAAATAAGTATGATGTCCCCAGAGTTAAGCCCAGATTTAAGATTAATATGAAATGTTGAGTGTCCCCCAGATTGGACACCTAAACTCAATTATATCGGTTGATCCTTTTTCTCGAAAGGATGTGTATGAAACCAAGATTTCTCATTATTACTTGCTCCATCCTTTGGCTGGCTGCCTCACTCTATGCTCAGGGCGACGCAAACACGCCAACGCCTCAACAGATACATGAGGAACTTAAAGCCATTCGCGCTCTGTTGGAACAGCAAGAAAATAAGGTCAACCGTCTTTTGCGAATCGCACAGCCATATTTGGCAGAGTTGGAAGCAAAAGCTGATCAAAAGGAAAAACAGAAGAAAGAAGATGTGGCCTTGAAGATGCAGGAAGTATTGCGACGCACCAATATTCTGTTTACAAGCAAATTGATGTTTGTTCCGCGTAGCCATACGGTAATGCTTGCCTACAGCGACAATACTATAAGATTCTTTGATGTCAACACAGCGGAGGAGGTTAACAAATCTGTGCGTTTGGATTCCATCGCCAATTGTCTGGCGGTTACAGCCGATGGTGCGACGTTGTTTGCCGGCACGGATAAGGGATTCGTTTATGCATGGAAAAATGGCAGTGATACGTGCATTAAAATAGCTGACTCAAACGGCTGGTCGGTCGATAGTTTAGCTGTTTCACCGGATGGCGCTCGGCTCGCATGGGCGACCAATGGTGGCTACCGTGCGAATAGCCAATGGGAAGAACCAAACGAGTCCTGCTGCGTTATAAATCTGAAAAACAACAAGAAACTCTTTGGATATTCGGCGGGAAGATCAGATTATCAGGGGGTTTCGTTTTCAACAGATAGTCGTGTTTTAGCACTTGTGAAAGACCGCTGTGTCGATCTGATAGACGCGAACACGGGAAAAGTAATTCTCTCGCTTGAAGCTTCAGCGTATAAAAGCGGGCCTTTATCAGTTGTATGTGGTCCTACGGAAAATCTGGTTGCTATAGGGTACGGACCATACCACATCGGGTTATGGAACGCTGCAACAGGTATGATGACAAAGCTTTTACCAGCACACGATAATTGGGTGGTGTCGCTGTGTGTCAGTCCGGATGGTACACGGCTAGTCTCGTCCGCAGGCGACTCGACTGCAAGTGTCTGGGACATAAAATCGGGTACAGAGATAGGAAGGATTCGATTTGGTGATAGTGACTCATATGATTGTGACTCATATGTCAATAGTGTCTCGATATCCAGCGATGGGCAGCTTCTTGCCATTGGCCGAAACAATGAGTGGGTTATCTGCCGTATGCCTTGTGTAATGCCTGCTCAATAAATCACCCAGCCACGGCGAATTGTCCGGCAGGGGACTGACGAGAACATGCTATGAATGACAGCGACCTCGAAAGCGTACGTAAGGAAGATTGGTTCAAGCAAATCCGCTGGTCCGACGACCCGAAGTAAAAACCCGAACCCACCACGCTCTTACTGCTCGGCCTCGGTGCGGGGATGTTGAGAAAGAAATAGGAAAAACAGAAACTGATTATTTCAGCCAAACATAATAAGGAGTACAAATCAAATGAAATACAAAGTATATCCTACCGTCAAAAAGCATAATCGGTATATTATTGCACCATCTGAAGTAAAGGTAAGTGATTTGCCAAAACAGGCACAGGATGGGATTGGGGCGAATAAAGCATGGAAGGAAATTGAATTAGACCCTGAACAGCCTCTGATCGGACTTGATCCAAACCAAGCCATAAAAAACATAAAATCTAAAGGATTTCATGTTCAGGAAGTCACCGTTCTTTTTACAGAAGCGAGTTGAAATCTGGTGACACCATACCGGGGAAAAAGAGGGTCAGCCCTTAAAATATAAAATAAAAAATCCGTGATTATCGCAAATATGAACCCGACCAAACGCTATAAAGAGCGTTCGGGAGCCTGAAAGCACGAAATAACCCCCAATCCGACAGCAATACAAAGCATACTGTCTGCGACATTGAATGCCGGCCAATGCCTGCCGGGCCAGATAGTAACATCAATAAAGTCGCGCACCAGACCATCATTAGATATTCTATCGTAAAGATTGCCACAAACACCGGCAGTAAAGAGTCCAAGAGCAACGTGAACCAATCTTTGCTTAGCCCCACCGAAGAGAAAAACCGCAAAAATCACTATCAACGCAACGACCGAAACTGCTATTAGCCAGTAAGGATGCCCGGCGAATAGTCCAAAAGCAGCGCCGTTGTTCACTGCCATCACCAGACGCAAAAACCCATCTATAATTGAAACGTTGCCGCGATGCTCCAGCCAGTCAAATACAGCTCTCTTGCTCCACAAATCCAGTGTTATACCAATGACCACCAGAGGCCAGAAAACAAGATGTGCCGACAAGTCCGGCAGTGCCAAAAGTCGGCGCTTCAAAAAAACCCGACCTGAGCTCGGCCGGGTGCTATTTTCTTCTCTCTTCAACTCTTCCGCGCCTTAAAAATCTGCCAAAAAATACGGGGTTACCACTTTGCGATTTATCGCAAGGGGTGTCCTAAGCGCCCCTTACTGCGTTTGGGACCCTCACAAAATGGATTCTCTTACTTTGAATAATATCGCATCAGTCTAAGTAATCTCTTATGATTAGGTTGGTCGGGTTTGATTTCCAAAGATAGACGCCATTGCTGGAGTGCTTTTGCCTTTAATGCATCATCTATTGTTCCATCTGCATTTTTCCCTTTTAATATATAAGCAACTCCAAGACCCCGGTGTGAATCCCAATCCTTATCATTTATCTCAATCGCCTTGCTGTAGCTTTCTACTGATTTTTCCACATTTTTAAGCTGCAAGAAACAGAATCCAAGATGTTTATAGGCGGTGTTGTTGTCAGGCTGGATTTGTATCACCGATGTTAACAGCTCTTCTGCGCTGCTGTTACGCTCGGTTTTTAAGTATGCAACCGCCAACGAAGTCATAATCTCAGGGTTGTTACTATCTATTTCCAGCGCGCGCTTATAGAATGCAACGGCCTGGTCATAATCTTTTCGCAATTCATAAATATCGCCGAGTATCTTCTGGATTTCGCTTATATTAGGGTCAATCTGTTCGGCGCGTTCGCCATAAATCAAAGCCCTGTTATAGTCTTTGATTTCATAGTAAGATTTGGCAGCATTGATATGCGCCTCCAGATGGTCGGGTTTGAGCTCACAGGCTTTAACGTATGCCTTGACCGCTTGTACAAATTTTTTCATTATCTGATAAACCCGCCCAAGATTGAAATAGTCTTTGAAAGACCAGGGGTTCAACTCCGTTGCTTTTTCGTAAGAGGCAGCGCTTTTTTCATAATCCTCTATCTCCCGGTAAATCTCGCCAAGTAAGGAATAGGCCAGCGAAAAACGCTTGTTTAGTTGTACAGCTGAGTTGAGCTTTTCGATTGCCATTTCATTCTCGTCAAGTTCATTAAGTACTACGGCGTCGACATATAAATCAACCGCTCGTTGTTCCTGCCCACAGCCGGCAGAAAGCAACAGACACATTATACATATACAGAGGGCCCCCATTTTGCAATAAGTCGCAAAATAAGGCCTGATTATAAGGCGGACATCCCTGCTATTAGGCATGTACGTTTTCCTTTCCCACACCGGATAACACTGTAGTTGTCATCTCCAAACATCTACAAACATCTACAAATAATCTCCAATTAGCGACTGAAATTATACCATAGTAACTACTGTTGTCAAAAACTTTTATCGGCACAGAAACCGTTTGTTTTTTAGCGTTTTTACTAAATGTTTGACATATTTAATACGGGGTTATATCATATCTGCCTGATTCAACAGGACCCAGTTTTGCGACAAATCGCAAAATGCAAAAGCCGGTTAGAGTAATAAGATACAGACGAGGTAATGCCTCGTCTCTGCTGCTTTATTTGAAAGGTTGCTCTTTATGGCAAAAGCGATTTTGAAAAACAAGCCGTTCATGCTGATTATCCGCGACGGCTGGGGTTACAACCCAAACAGTGCTGAAGATGAATACAACGCCGCCAAACGTGCCAGCACCCCTGTAGACGATATGCTAATGGCCGAATTCCCCAACTGCCTTATTCATACTGCAGGTGAAGACGTGGGCTTGCCGGAGGGGACTATGGGTAATAGCGAAGTAGGACATCAAAACATCGGGGCCGGTAGAATCGTCCCCCAGGAATCTGTAAGAATAAGTAGGGCCATTCGCAATGGGGCATTCTTTGAAAATAAAGAGTTTCAGAATCTAATCAAGTTCATAAAAGACAATAACGGCAGGATGCACGTTATGGGCCTCTGCAGTAACATCGGCGTGCACTCGCTATTAGACCACCTATACGGCCTGCTCGAATTGGCAAAAAGAAACGACATAAAAGATGTTTTCATCCATGCCTTTACCGATGGACGGGATTCACCACCAGACAGCGGAACAGGATATATAGCTGATATCGAAAAAAAAGCAAAAGAAATAGGCGTAGGCAAAATAGCGACCGTTATGGGCAGATTCTACGCTATGGACCGTGACAGCCGGTGGGACCGCGTGCAAAAGGCCTACGATTGTATGAGGATAGGTAAAGGCCTTAAAGCCACCAGTGCAGCAGAGGCGGTGGCCCAGAGTTATGAAAAAGATGTAACGGATGAATTTATTGAGCCGACCTGTATCGTAAATGAAGGCAACGAGCCAATAGCAACTATCAGGGATGGTGACGGTGTGGTATTCTTTAACTTCCGCGGCGACAGACCTCGTGAAATCTCGCGGGCATTTGTTGAGCCGGACTTCAAAGAATTCAATAGGACAACCAAGCCGAATATATATTACGTTTGTACGACCGAATACGACGCAACCCTGCCGGCGCCGGTGGCATTCCCAAAGCCACCAAAAATGAAAAATATATTAGGTGCATACTGGAGCTCTCTGGGTCTGAAACAGTTTCGCTGTGCCGAGACGGAAAAATATGCCCACGTTACCTTCTTTTTCAATGATTATACCGAAAAGCCCTTTAAGGGCGAAGACAGGCAAATTGTGCCTTCACCGCGTGTTCGAACTTATGACTTAAAGCCTGAGATGTCGGCTTTCGAGGTCGCCGATGTTGTACTAAAAAGACTGGATTCAAATAAATATGATGTAATAGTAGTAAATTTTGCCAATCCGGATATGGTTGGCCATACCGGCGTGCTATCTGCGGCGATAAAAGCAGCTGAGGCGGTGGATGAATGCGTCGGCAGAATCCTGGAGAAAGTCAAAAGTATGGGTGGTGCGGCAATAATTACAGCCGACCACGGCAACTTCGAAAAAATGATAGATGGAAGCCCGGATAACCCACACACTGCCCACACAATAGGCGATGTGCCTTTGATTGTGTTCGATGAGCGCTACAAGGGGAGAAAGTTACGAGAAGGTGGCAGGTTAGCCGATGTTGGGCCTACTTTGTTGGAAATGATGGAACTGCCGAAACCTGAAGAAATGACCGGCCAGTCACTGTTTGAAAAGTAATATCTGATGGGGAAAAAACAAAAACCAACCTGTTTCGTTATTGCAGGCCCAAATGGTGCTGGAAAGACCACATTTGCATTACGTTATTTACCGCAAATAGCGGGCTGTCGCAATTTTGTCAATGCCGACCTTATCGCTTATGGCTTTTCACCTTTTGACTCATTATCAGCTCAATATGAAGCCGGTCGTCTTTTTCTTCGTCAGATTTATGCAAATATCGACAAGCGGGTAGATTTCGCTTTTGAAACGACACTGGCAGGCCGAAGCCATATTAATCTGCTAAAGAAACTCAGACAGGACGGCTGGCAGATTGTCCTTTTTTTCTTGTGGATACCTGATGCAGCTTTTTCAAAAAGCCGAATCCGCGAGCGAGTCGAACACGGCGGACATAATATTCCTGACGATGCGATTTACCGCCGCTATCCTCGTGTAATACAAAATTTCATAAAAATTTATATACCTCTTTGTGATAAAATGATTTGCTATGATAATTCAGGGCCTAAACCTGTTCCTGTTTTTGAACAGGATGGTAAAGACCGACGCATTTTTATTCAAAATATATACGAGAGAATTTTGAGACAGTCAGATGACTACAAAGCGACCAAGTAAAATGGCGATAGAAGCCGGCAAATGCCTTAGAAAGGCGGTGCGGGAAGAATTGCAGCGAAAAGCGTTGCTTGGCCAGTATGTTATTATAAACCGTAATGGCAAACCCTGCCGCGTTTCAGCCAAACAGGCATTAAAAATTGCTAAATCTAGGTAATCTTGCTTTGTCATACCGCAACCGGAAGAAATGGCCGGCAAAAGTCTGCTACCTTAGCAAAATATTTCTTCACCTCAAACTTAAGCAAACGTAAAACCCGAAAATCACCCTTTTAACAACAAAGACCTATTTTTGTATTATCGGGCGCAAATTTCACTTTTTACTGCCCTCCATTTTCTGCCGATATAATCGGTGTGAGATTACAGAAGGATTAAATATGTCAAACCAAAGTGGAACAAACCAAAACAAAAAGTGGAATTGGTGTCGAGTGGCTTTTGCAATAATATACCTTGCTATAGGTGTTGGTTTATTGGTGTTTCTATATTATCGCTCGGGAAAAGCGTTCTGTGAATCCGAAATGACCGGATGGGATTATTTCTACAGGTTTCTTTGGTGTTTTGCCTTCGCGAGTTTCGGATTTGCTACTATTGCTTTTTACTGGCGGAAAAACGAAAAATCTCCTTGGCCAAGTTATGTTACGTTTTATCTGCCGCAACTTCTTGCAACGGCAGGTTTCATATCTGGACTGTTACACTTTTGGGAGAGAACGAGCGGATACCCATTTTATTATTTGTCGAGTTCTATTTGTTTTATGCTCGGTTTTTTGGTTGATTACCAGTGGAATCTCCTAAAAGGTTACATTGCCAAATCGAAAATTAAAAAATTTGAAAACAAAGGCAACTAAAACGAGTATTGCAATCGCAACTGCAGACGTTTAATGCTACCTCACAAAATTCAGCCCCCCGGCTTTTTAAGAACAAGCCGTGTCAATCTGTGTTAATCAGTGTCTAACAAAACCTGTGTAAGTCCGCGTCAGTCCGTGTTCTAATGAAATCACTGGCATTCCTCAAAAAAACGAATACAATGAGACGATTATGGGACAGATAAAGGTTCTTGACCAGAATATGGTTAATATGATTGCCGCTGGCGAAGTAATCGAGCGTCCGGCCAGCGTGGTCAAGGAGCTAATAGAGAATAGTGTTGACGCCGGTGCTACCAAAATAACGGTGGCTGTCGAGGACGGCGGTCGCAAATTAATATCGGTCGCCGACAACGGCTGCGGAATGGACGCTGAAGACTTAACCCATGCGTTTGAACCACACACCACCAGCAAGATTAAAACCAGCAAAGACTTGCTGGGTATATCAACGCTCGGATTCAGGGGTGAAGCTTTAGCGAGCATTGCCTCGGTGGCGCAAGTTAAAGCTGTGAGCAGAACAAAGGACTCTGCTGCCGGAAATTGCATTGAAATCGACTGTGGAAATAAAGGCAGCGTCAGCCCGTGCAGTGCAGACTACGGCACAACAATACAGGTCAGAGACATTTTCTATAAACTGCCCGCCAGACGTAAATTCCTAAAAACCGCTAACACAGAGATGGGGCACATAACCGAGCATTTCACCCGCATTGCATTGGCAAACAGCAATTTGGATATGGTTTTGCACCATAACGGTAGAGAGCTTTATCGGCTGTCGGGCAAACAAGGTATTCACCAGCGCATAGCCGAGCTGTTCTCTTCTGAATTTAGTGAAAACTTAGTTGAAACCGAAAGCAGCGAAAAAGGGCTGCATCTTTTTGCTTTGCTGGGTAAGCCTCGTATTTCAAGGACGAACAATAAATTTCAATATGTGTTTCTAAACGCCCGATTCATCCGTGACAAATTTATCTCGCACGCAATCAAAGAGGCATACCGTGGAAGCTTAGAGCCAAACAGATTCCCTGTGGTCTTTTTATTTGTTCAAATGCCCTACGAGGACTATGACGTCAATGTTCATCCCACGAAGATTGAGGTGCGTTTTTATAATACCAATTTGATTCATTCACAGGTTCTCGGGGCTCTGCGGGAGAAACTTTTAGGGACAGATCTCCAGACGCAGGCAAAACTGCCGGTAACAACAGTTCCTGCGAAGACAAGGGGAGATGCAACACACCATAGAAGTCAGGAAATCGCTGATGCAATGGCTGAGTTCTTCAAAAAGCACAGACCCGTTCAAACTCAGCAGCAATTTGGCCCAGCACAAAGAAAACGCTTCATTCCGCTCCATCCTGATGCCGGGCAAACCTGCAGCCAAACTATGCCGTCCCAGCGTGTCGGAACAAAAGAATTCTTACAAATACACGACAGCTTCATAGTCGCAGAAGCCGATGATGGATTTATCATCGTTGACCAGCACGCACTTCACGAACGCATAATATATGAGGATTTGTGCAGGCGAATACAAAAAAGCAGCCTCGAATCACAGAAACTGCTGATACCTGAAAGCTTCCAGTTAACCGACACCCAGGCCGATGCGCTCAAAGCAAATGCCGAACTGCTCGAAAAGTTAGGAATCGAGCTTGCACCGTTTGGCCCCAGGACTTACGCTATACAGGCATTTCCCACCCTGCTGGCAAAAGTAACACCGCTCGATTTTGTTCAGGATTTAATCGATTTACTCGCTGATAAAGGTCTGGGCCTCGATGCAGAAGAATTGCTTGACGAGGTTCTGAGTATGGCTGCCTGTAAGGCGGCAATCAAGGCTGGCCAAAAACTCACTGACAGCGAAATAGAACAACTACTCGCAGATAGAGAAAGAACCGAAAGGGCGAGTCGCTGTCCGCACGGCAGGCCGGCTGTGATAAAATTCACTTCAGCTGAGCTCGAAAGACAGTTTGGGAGAAAATGACTCTAAGAAAAACAGTTGCGTTATTGCTTGTCTTAATCGGCTTGATGTTTCTTGCCTTTGGGCTTTATTGGCAGGAGGCATCAAGGGCGACACTCAGCCGTGTCGATGATTCATACAGAACCGCCATACCGCAAAGAATCGTTTCGCTCTCGCCTAATCTTACTGAGATAGTCTTCGCCCTCGGACTGGGCAACAAGGTGGTGGCTGTCTCCGGCAATTGTGACTGGCCCGCCGAGGCAAAAACCAAGACAAAGGTGGGGACATTCTGGCAGCCGAACACAGAAGCCGTCATAGCTGCCAAGCCCGACCTGGTCGTCTGCGAATCTTTCGACCAGCAAAGGATGGTAGCGGAGACTCTGAGAAGAATAGGCTTGAATGTCCTTTCGCTGCGGGTTGAATCAATCAGGGAATTTTTTTCCGCTATTGAGAAAATCGGCCGGGCCGCCGGCTGCACCACCGCCGCACAGCAGCTCGCCGCAGACATAAAAAACCAGATCGACCAAATTCGGGCAATGTCTTCTTCAACCGGAAAGGTCAAGGTCCTTTGGGTTGTGCAGACTGAGCCATTGAGGGTGGCCGGTGTGAATACATTCGTAAACGAGATTGTTGAGCTGGCAGGTGGCCAAAACACCATAGGTCCTACTATCGACCGGTACCCGTCCGTAGGAACAGAAGAAATCATAGGTTGCGGCGCAGAAGTGGTAATACAATCTGCAATGGGGGCAGAAAACACCCACAAACAGCAACTTGCAGCCGAGGAGTTCTGGAGCAGGTTTGCAAATTTGCCCGCAGTAAAGAACAAAAGAATTTATGTTATCGATGCGGACACAACGCTGCGACTCGGTCCTCGCTTGCCACAGGGGTTGCAGACCGTAGCACAGTTGCTGCACCCGGAATTGTTTACACAATCACAAGAGTAAAATCAAGAGGTGGAACGCACAAATGGCTGATATACTGACGCCAAAACGGCTGGTAATAAAAATCATCCTGTGTATGGTGGTGCTGGTTGTCGTGATGTTCGTATGCTCTTTGATAGGGACACAGAAGGTCTCTCTCAAGGCGGTCTTTGCTGGACCTGGTAACGAGCCGGGGCAAAATATCGATTACCAGATTCTCATTCGCGTAAGAATCCCACGAGTGATTTTAGCGGCACTGGTAGGAGCAGCTTTAGCCTGTTCAGGTGTTGTGCTGCAGGCGATTCTGCGAAATCCGCTCGCTGACCCTTATATCCTTGGAATATCCAGCGGCGCAGGATTAGGGGTAATTACTGCGGTTATATCCGGTGTAACCTGGAACTTTTGGGGCGGTTCACCAATAACGGTTTTTGCATTTGTCGGTGCGACTTTAACAGTATGGCTGGTCTGGGGCATCGGACGTTTAACAGGAAAATCACAGGTTACAACTTTGCTGTTGGCTGGCGTTGTTGTAAACGCTTTCTTTTCAGCGGTTATTATGTTTCTGACATCAATAGCAAAAAGCGAACAGATACGTTGGACAGTATTTTGGCTGATGGGAAACATAACAGAAAAAGGTTTGCCGGTATTGTGGGTCAGCGGAGGCTGTATCCTGACAGGGATAATCGGGTTATTCAGCATCTGCTATAGACTAAACATTTTAACCTTTGGGGAAGAGGAGGCAAAAGGACTTGGCGTTGACACTGGAAAAACCAGAATAGTTGCTTTCGGCTTTGCAGCCTTTATAACAGCTATTGCGGTTAGCTTAAGCGGTCTTATTGGATTTGTTGGTCTTATCATCCCTCACGGTGTCCGTTTAGTATTTGGACCCGACCATCGTCAATTACTGCCTGTTAGTGCGATAATCGGAAGCGCATTCCTGGTCATCGCCGATACGCTTGCTCGAACCATTGTCGCCCCGGCCCAGTTGCCGGTAGGAGTCATCACTGCCATCGCCGGCGGACCGTTCTTCCTTGTCTTACTGGCAAAGTACAGTAGAAAGGTCAGCTGGTCAAAATGAACGCTATTATAGAAGTTGAAAACTTGAACTTTGGCTATACACCGCAACAGGCAATCTTAAAACATATCAGTTTCGAAGTAATTCAAGGCCGGTTTCTATCCATAGCCGGACCAAACGGAGCAGGCAAAACAACACTCTTAAATCTACTCTGTGGACTGCTAAGACCTAAAGCTGGTTCCATAAAGATTGAAACGGCACCTGTGGAATCATATTCGGTTAAAAAACTTGCACAAAAAGTTGCCGTCGTTCGCCAGGAATTCGTGCCGGTGTTTGATTTTACGGTTACAGAGATGGTGTCGATGGCAAGAATACCTTATCTGGGCACATTTGGATTTGAAAGTAAAGCCGATAGGAAATTTGTAGCTGAGGCGCTTGAGATGACTGATACAGGCCGGTTTGCCTCACGACCGCTCGCCCAATTAAGCGGAGGCGAGCGGCAGCGGGTTTTTATTGCAAGGGCGCTTGCACAAAATACCGCTATTTTACTTTTGGACGAACCAACGAGCTTTCTCGATTTGAAACATCAGGTTGGCGTATATGATTTGCTCAAAAGGATGCAACAGGAATATGGCAAAACAATCGTGGCCGTGACACATGACATTAACCTCACAATCCAGTATGCAGATGAAGCTCTGCTTCTTGGAGCCGATAGCAACTACCATATCGGCAAAACTAAAGATGTTTTTTCCCCGCAGCAAATCGAAAAAGTCTTTGGGGTCAGGACCTTTACGGGCAGGGTTGGGCAGGAAAACTTTTTCCTTCCTTTAGGAAAATTTGCAAAAGATAATCAAATAATCACCAGCGAACCAGCCAGCAGCTAATAGAAACAATTGCAGGAGCTTGTTGCTGTAACCACTTGCCCTTTATGAGGTTACAGCTACTGAGGCAAATTAACTTGAATAATTTAATTGCGCTGACTATACTTTCGAAGCTCGGTGTCGCGATCCCGAACGGAGAATAAGATAAAGGAAACATTATACATAACGTGCTTTGATATGTTATAATAGTGTTTTTCGTAGATACGCAAAGAAAGGGTTAGCAGTAGGAAAGGTATAAAAGCAAGTGGCACAGAAACGCAAAAAGGCATTTAGAAAAAAAACAAGCTCAGCTCGGACAAAGAAAAGTCATTTGACTGCTGCTAATATTGAACATCTCAAACAAATGCTGCTGGAAAAGCGCAGGGAAATTTTGGTAAACGTAAACGAGATGGAAGGTGAAACCCTCAAGAAATCCCGGCTGGATGCAACTGGAGATTTATCAAGTATGCCAATCCATATGGCCGATATCGGCACTGATAACTACGAACAGGAATTCGCCCTGGGATTGATGGATAGCGAAAGGAAACTGCTGAGAGAAATCGACGATGCGCTGCAACGCATCGAGCAGGGCACTTACGGCATCTGCGAAGGTACCGGCAAACGAGTACCGAAAGCTCGGCTCGAAGCCCAGCCTTGGGCCCGATACTGTGTTGAATATGCCCAAATGCTGGAACAGGGTCTTGTAATAGAGCCGGAACAACAAATGCCAGATTGATATCTTAGTATGAAACACAGATGCCCAATCTGCAGAAAGATAGTCAATGTATCACCTAAAAAACAATCCGAAGGAGCAAAATTCTTTCCTTTTTGCTCGCAGCGGTGTAAGTTAATAGATTTGGGGGCCTGGCTGGATGGCAAATATAAGGTAGTTCCAAAACCGTCCGATGCTTTCCCGGACACCCCCGCTGATGAGCGGTAAATGACAATATTCAAAAATAAAATGTTATAAAATTTGTTGAAACCGGCCGATAATAAATTATATTCTTTGCATAGCCGTGAACAATAGTAACCTTTTTGAAAGGATGCGAAATGGGCAATGGAAAAGAATCCTCCCAGGTTTTTGACAACCTTTTATTTCCAAAAATATTCCAAACTTTCCGTATGGCTATTCAGCCAAGCAAACTGATAATCGCTTTCGCGGCACTGGCCGTTATATGCCTGGCCGGTTGGATTATGGACTTTAGCAGAACAGTTATTGCTGTACCAGGGACACAAGGTGAAGTTACAGAGCTGCAAATTTATGTGGCCAACCCGTACAGATTAAAGTCACACATCGAAGATTACAAGGAAAGCGGTGAGCGTAGAGGCGTATTTTCCACACTTTGGCGCTTCGGCTCTGCAAAATTTCACGGTGCACTGAAGTCATTATTCGCATTCGACCTGCCGGGCGTGGCGGCAAATATCGCAGAGTGTTTCAAAGCAGTGAGGTGGACGCTCAGGTACCATTACATTTATAGCATCATATTTTTTGCAATAACACTTGCTGTGATTTCCATTGTGGGTGGCGGCTTATGTCGAATTGCAGCGCTCCAATTTGCACGGGGTGAAAAACCCGGCATAACCGAGGCGCTGCGCTTCAGCGCAAAGAGATTCTTGAGCCTTTTCACCGTACCTTTAGCACCAGTCGGCATAATCATTTTTATAGGTTTGTTTGTTTTTCTTTTGGGATTGATAGGCAACATCCCAAGAGCTGGTGAGTTGATAATGGGTATCTTTATGCTGCTGGCTTTAATTGCAGGGTCGTTGATAGCAATCGTTTTGATAGGAACGGTTGCTGGATTTAACCTGATGTTTCCTGCTATTGTCTATGACGGCTCAGACTGTTTTGATGCGATAAGCCGTTCCTTTAGTTATGTATATTCGAAGCCGTGGCGGATGGGCTTTTATACCGCGATAACTGTGGTTTATGGTGCAATTTGTTATACATTCGTTCGGTTTTTTGCCTTTTTGTTGCTTTGGGTTACTCGCTGGTTTTTGCAGCTTGCCGTCTGGGTCGACAATAGCAGTAAAGAGGTCAATAAACTTACCGCAATCTGGCCGGAGCCAAGCTTTACTGGTTTGCGCGGTTCGTCAAGTTGGGCAGCAGCTAACTGGTCGGAATCATTGGCAGCTTTTCTGATTTATTTAGTCTTATTGGTTGTTGTCGGCTTATTAGTTTCTTTTGTAATAAGTTTTTATTTTTCCGCCAATACCATAATCTACGCACTTATGCGCAACAGAGTTGACAATACCGCTCTGGAGGACATTTATACCCCCGCTGCCGAGGTCAAAACGGAGCCGACCGTTACTGAATCCGAGCCTGAAGAATCACGGTCGTGGGTCGAGCCGGAAACGCAGTCTGGGCCATCAGCATCGGACCAGCAGTAGAACATGATGTTTCTCGAGCCTCCAACTGTGTGGCAATAATTTCTTGACACACGCTTAAGTTATTGTTAAATTTAAGGTTGTGAGAAATCAGGGGGAGAAACTATGGTACCGGTAAAATATGTCTGACTCAAACGCAACTGCACAGCTAAAAAATAAGGAACAAAACCAGTCAGAACTAACAATGCCCCCGGCAGCGTTGCTGCGTCACCGCAAAACCCTGATTATATTTGCTCATATAGTTGTTTTTGCCACCTCTTTGATGCTTTCCTTCCTGGTGGCAAACAATATGCAGTTCAGACGCAACTGGCTTATAAACCAATATCCTCTTTTGCTGCTTTTCTTTATCATTATCAAATCGGTAGTGTTCGGACTTTTCAAGCAATACCGTGGCTGGTGGCGATACGTTGGCATATCAGACCTTATTGGGATTCTGCGAGCCTCGCTGGTAAGCACCTTGATAATCGTGTTGCTCTGGGCCGCATTGATTTTTGCCCCAACTCCGGTCCGTCAAAAACTGCAGAGCATAACCCTTGTCGGGCAAGGTGTATTTATGGCCGACCTATTTACCACGTTTTTGCTGCTGGCTGGGTTGCGAATGCTAATAAGGCTGTACCATGAGGAGTTTCGTACCGTCGAAAGCGGTCGACTGAAACGACTTCTTATAGTCGGAGCAGGTGATCCCGGTGAAGCATTCCTGCGAGAAATCCACCGTAAGCCCATCGCAGAACATGAGGTGGTCGGGTTTATCGATGACCACCCTCGTAAACAAGGCACTAATATCCACGGAATACCGGTACTCGGCACTGTTGAGCAACTGCCAAAAATCTGCAAGGACCGCAACATCGAAGAAGTCGCCATCGCAATGCCTTCTGCTGACCCTAAAGAGCTAAGACGTGTTATTCAGGTATGCGCGGGCATTAAAATTCGGTTCCGGACCGTGCCATCAATTACTGACGTTTCTCGGATCCGAGATGTTGATATTAATGATTTGCTCCGCAGAGAAGTTGTTGAGCTTGACCTTGACCTGATAGAAGCTTTTGTGAAAGATAAAATAATTCTCGTTACCGGCGCCGGCGGCTCCATCGGTTCAGAGATGTGCAGGCAGGTATGTAATTTTAACCCGGAGTTACTTTTGCTCATCGAGCAGGCTGAAAATCCACTGTTCGATATAGAACGGGAATTGCGTAAGCAATTTCCCCAGGTTGCTATAAAGGCGATTATTTGTAACATCACCGACAAAATACGTGTTGAGGAAATTTTTGAAAGGTATAAACCGCAGGTTGTTATTCACGCTGCCGCTCACAAACACGTGCCTTTGATGGAGTTGAATCCCGGAGAAGCTATCAAAAACAATGTTTTAGGTACGCAGACTGTTGCTGACGCCGCAGACCGCTACGGCAGTACTAATTTTGTAATGATTAGCACCGACAAGGCTGTTAACCCTACCAGTATAATGGGCTCATCCAAGCGAATCGCTGAGATGCATATTCAGGATTTAAACAGAACCAGCAAAACGCATTTTGTCACGGTGCGGTTCGGCAATGTGCTCGGCTCTACCGGCTCGGTCATACCTATCTTCAAGAAACAGATAGCCGAGGGCGGCCCTATAACTGTTACGCATCCTGATATGAAGCGGTATTTTATGACCATACCGGAAGCAAGTCAGCTTGTCTTGCAGGCAGCAACAATGGGAAAAGGCGGAGAAATCTTTGTGCTTGATATGAGCGAGCCGGTAAAAATTGTAGATCTGGCCAGAGAACTTATTACCCTCAGCGGTTTCGGAGAAGACATTAAAATAGAGTTCACGAGTCCTAGACCCGGCGAAAAGCTCTTCGAGGAACTTTCAATAAAAGGCGAAGATATGCAGCTCACAAGGCATCCCAAAATTGCTATATGGAAGAATATTCCGATGGACCGCGAAAAACTTCGCTCCGGCATAAATGAGTTGATAAGTGTTGCTAAAACGCAGAGTTACGGCGAAATAGTTGAGAAAATCAAGGAGCTTGTGCCGGAATATATAGGTGAGAATAACGAGGACAATTCCGCTAACTCCTTGAGGTGAAATGAGTTAGGAGGTTGTGTTGCGTGCTCTCCCGCCGTTGGTAGAAGGGGGGTAAAAGGTGCTTTGAAATGGGGGTTTGGGAAGATGGAGGTATCAGGGTATCGGGATATCGGGGTGTCAGGACATCAGAAAATGGCCTCTAAGGGGGTAACGGCAAGGGTTTATGAGCAAACATTCGAAAATATTCGAAAACGTTCAAAAACTGTATAGAAACGTTCGAAAACTTAGCGAAAATATTCGAAAACTGTATAGAAATATTCAAAAACTGATAGGAAATATTTAAAAATATTCAAAGAATTTGGACACCACGAAAAAGATACATAGGGGTAAAGGCACAGAGGCACAAAGTTCTCCAAATTAACGGAGATTCTTGGGCAGCAGAGGCTTTCAAATTAAAAATTTGCGGGTTGCGTTTGGTGAGAATTGGGGGGATAATACTTATGATTGAACATCTAAGATTATACGAAGCAAATTTTAAATCCCTGTAGCTAAGTCGACTAGTAAAGCTAGAAAACAAAAACATAGAGACGACTCATTACGGATATTATAAAGAATTATATCATCAGCTTTAGAAAGATTAAAAATGCGTAGGTACATGAAATTACTAATTTTCGTATTCTTCTTGACCACCGTAACCATATCTAATGTGATCGCTTCTGACAAAATTGATATAGTAGCTTCTTCTGTTGTATACCTTCGTCAAGATGTAATTAAAAAAATTCCAGTAAACAACAAGCAATATGAGTTGTGGTTAAAAGACCCAAATCAAAATGATTTCGACCCTTTTCTTGAGCAGCACGCTGGCACTGGACTTCTCCTTGCTGTAGACAATAATCATCCCTATTTGGTGACAGCTCAACATGTTGCCTCTAAGATGACTGCCACAGCAAAAGCCGTAATTCGAGGCCCCAATGATACTCCAATAATCTTAACATTAAATGACTTGGTCTCTGATGATAAGCTCGAGTGGTTTTTTCATGAACATGCTGATGTTGCTGTTCTTCCGATAAAGCCTTCGAAGAGTATTCTTAAACTTCTGGAGAAACATTGTTTTCCCTACGAAGCTCTACTGAAAGATTTGGAACCTCCATCGAGATATGTCGAACTGGTCACAATTGGTTTTCCTTTAAATCTTGGAGTCAAAGGGAAATTTTCTCCGATATCGCGAACTTCGAAAGCTGCGAGTGGGTTATTAGATCTTCCTAGACCCGATACAAAGGAGCTTACAACTTTCTTTCTCTTAGAAGATCCAAGCGTTGGTGGTTTTAGCGGTTCACCAGTTTACGCCTTGGGGGGCATTCAACTAATAGACAACACAGCCACCTCGGGGAAACTAAAATGTTACGGAATTGTTAATGGGACTATGTCAGACGATACGGGTGGCAAATTTGCCGCAGTTGTCCCTGCCGCTTTTATCTCTGAAGTAATTCTTAAAGCAGAAAAGGCACGGCGCGACAGTTCGAGTAATTGAGTTTTTAATTACTTTCGGATGGAACATTTAAAAATAGATAACTTTTTTCATACTGCCTCTGCGGGTTATGAAATAAGAATTGGCAGGAAAGAGAAATGAATATGAATAAAATATATCACCGGGACTTTTATAAACCAAAGGATATCGTTTTAAGCAACATAGAAAAGAAATTTGAAAGAGTCATTTTTGCGGGGCTTTCTTTTGAGGATGTTAAAAGTGCTTATCGTTTTGAAATTCAGTCTCCGCATAAACCAGTGGATTTAGATAACAATATTATAGAATGGGAGGATTTAGAGAGGAAATTGCGTGATGAAACGGTTGGTAAAATCGAAATCCATAGAGACGCCGTGTTATTTTCAATTAATTTTTGGCATGGTAATGATATTTTGGGAATAATCCATTGTAAGGATATTAATGGGTTACCAGAATAAACTTAGAAAATTAAGACCAGCCCCCATTTTTCTGAATATTCCGCGTTAATCTGTGATTAAGCAAAATTGTCAATTTTCATCTCGCAAATCTTTCTTGTCAATTTTTGTAAGACTTTCACCTGCTCGGCTAAATCCCGTCCAGGCATTTGCCTGGCATTATTGTCGATTATAGCCATAGAGTAAAGGAAAAAACCCTGCAATTGATTATTGATAAATGATGATTGATTATTGGTGATGAGACTGCCACCCATTCGACTACGCTCAGGGTAAACTATCAGGCCTCGCAACGACTTCTTTAATAGATTCCTCGACTACGCTCGGGATGACTGTTTCGGATTGTCGGGGCCAGGCAAGTGCAGGAATGACATTTTTGAGTTGGATTTCTCAGCGATGGGGGGTATGATGTTCGGCAAATGGTGAACTTAGTTTATTAGTGAATTAGAGATTGGTGAATTAGTTAAAGGTCAATGAAAGACATCATAGCAAACAGAACAAAACTTATCGATGCAAGCGGCATCAGAAAAGTATTTGCGCTGGCGGAAAAGCTAAAGGACCCTGTGAATTTTTCGATTGGTCAGCCGGACTTCGATGTGCCGGATGAGCTTAAAGAAGAAGCAATAAAGGCAATCAGGGCGGGGCAGAATAAATATTCACAAACGTCAGGGGATGTGCTTCTAAAAGAGAAGATTAGCGAGTTAGTAAAAAAAGAGATTGGGTGGGCGAATCCGGCGGTGCTGGTTACCAGCGGGGTGAGCGGGGGGCTGCTGCTGGCGTTTATGTCGCTTATCAATCGCGGCGATGAAGTGATTATACCAGACCCGTATTTTGTAATGTATAAGCACTTAGTCAATATGTTAGGCGGGAAATGCGTCTTTGTCGATAGCTATCCGAGCTTCGAGCTTCCGCTGGAGGAAATAAGCAGGGCGATAACCGGCAAAACCAAGATGATTATAGTCAATTCGCCCTGTAATCCGACCGGCGTGGTATATTCGGAAGAGCAGATAAAGGCCCTCGCTGAGATAGCAGCGGAACAAGATATACTTGTTATAACTGATGAAATATACGAGAAATTCTGCTACGACGGCGGCTACCCAAGCATAGCCAATTACTACGATAAAACTCTTCTAATGCGAGGATTCAGCAAGGCCTACGCGATGACAGGCTGGAGGCTCGCTTACGTAGCGGTGCCCGAGTCGCTACGAGACATAATCGAGCAGATGACCAAAATACAACAATATACCTTTGTCTGTGCGCCCACACCTTTCCAAAAAGCAGCTATAGCGGCCCTGGATTATGACGTGAGCGATTTGGTCGATGCATACAGGCGAAAAAGGGACCTGATTTATGATGGATTGGGTGATAAATTCGACATAGTTAAGCCTGGTGGGGCGTTTTATGCATTCGTTGAAGCACCGGCAGGGGGGGCAACGGAATTTGTAGAAAAGGCAATCGCCAATAACGTGCTTATTATACCGGGCAACGTATTCAGCGAAAAAGACACGCATTTTCGAATAAGCTATGCAACAAGCGACGACAAAATACAACAGGGGATAGAGATTTTACGCAGGTTGGCATAGAAAAATCAAATTTTGCCAAAATCGTCAGGAAACCACCTTGACTGGTCAAGTGAAAAAAGCTAAAACTACCACACGAACTGTGCGTGATGCGTAGATAAGGCAATGCCTAAATAAGGACAATAAGTAGAGATTAAGGACAGGACAATGAAAGTTTTAGATAAATTTTTTGCTCCGTCACCATTTATTCAACTGCACGAGCACTCGAAAAAGGCGCATGAGTGCGTCGAGCTTCTGCGCCCCCTCACAAATGCACTGTTAGAGGAAGATTATGAAAGAATTGAAGAATTACACAACGTGATGTCGAAAACCGAGCATGAGGCCGACCAGATTAAAACAGAATTGCGCGACCGCATTAGCAAGATGTACTTTCTGTCGGTAGGGCGGTCGGAGCTAAGCCGGTTTTTGGCCTATCAGGACGATGTGGCAGATGCCGCAGAGGATTTCGCAGTTGTGCTGCTGCTGCGCAAGACCAAACTTCCGGAGGTACTCAAAACTGATTTTGTGGCCTTTGTCGAACAGGTTATCAACGTTAGTGAACATTTAATGAACATTGCGGAGAGGCTTTCCACCCTTGCTGAAGCTGCTTTTAGCGGCGAGGAAGCCCGTGAGATGCTGGAAGCTATTGAAAAAATTGGCGAAGAAGAGTGGCAGGCCGACCGTCTCGAAAGGAAATTTGCCCGCCATTTGTACAGCATAGAAGATACGGTTGACCCTATCACCATATTTTTCCTCGATAAGTACTGCAAAACGCTCGGCACCATCTCAAATGCCGCTGAAAAAGCCGCAAAATACCTTCGTCTTATCATTCGCAAGAAATAGTCCCTATAGAGGAGCAACATAGGTGTGGAAATCCTTGTCGTTGTAGCAGTTGTAATCGCCTTCTACATGGCCTGGAACATCGGAGCCAACGATGTTGCCAACTCTATGGCTGACGCTGTTGGTTCGAAAGCACTGACAATCTTCTGGGCGGTAGTGCTTGCGGGTATATGTAATTTTTGTGGAGCTGTACTTGTTGGCAGTCATGTTACGGATACTGTTCGCAAAGGCATAATAGACACCCAAGCGTTTGCTAACGACCCGAGAACACTAGCTTACGGAATGGTTTGTGCGATGCTGGCAGCAGCAATATGGTTGAATTTAGCATCGTATCTCGGTATGCCCGTTTCCACTACACATTCCATAGTGGGGGCGATTGTTGGGTTTGGAATCCTGCAAGCTGGATTCGGATACGTTCACTGGGGCAAGTTAGGCCAGATTGTAGCGAGCTGGTTCATATCGCCGTTGGCAGGGGGGATAATGGCCTTTCTTATATTTAAGCTGATATCGCGCTACATCTTATCGGTTGAAAAGCCAGCGATAGCAGCGCTTAAGGGTGTACCTGTTTGTGTATTTTTTACCTTTGCCATACTGATTTTAGCTATTATCTACAAAGGTTTGAAAAACCTTCATTTGGATTTAGAAGGCCCGAAAGCTATAGCTTTGAGTATTCTGGGTGGGATTATCGCTTCTGGAATTTCGGCTTTGCTTGTTAGAAAAAGTCGCAATTGTGACGGGGAATTGAGCTACGAAGAACAACTAACCCAGGTGGAGAAGATTTTTGCTGTTTTGGTGATTATAACGTCGTGTACCGTAGCATTTGCACATGGGGCCAATGATGTAGCCAATGCCATTGGGCCATTAGCAGCTGTGGCTGAAATCGTTAAGAATAATTCAGTTCCGGGTAAAGTCCCGGTGAGTATCAGGTTTTTAGTTCTCGGTGGTGTCGGTATCACAGCTGGTCTGGCTATGTTTGGTTATAGGGTAATGCGGGTAGTGGGGACAAAGGTTACAGAAATCACACCTTCGCGCGGTGTTGCAGCCGATCTGAGCGGTATGATAACGGTTTTAGCCTGCTCGAAAATGGGTCTTCCAATATCGACGACCCATATACTTGTAGGGGCAATAATAGGAGTAGGATTAGCCCGTGGTATTACGGCCATCGACCGCAAGGTAGTTGGGTCGATTTTTACGTCCTGGTTCGCTACAGTTCCGATAGCTGCGGTATTAACCGTGTTAATTTATCTGGTTGGGCAATGGCTATTTTGGTAAACAGGCGAGAATAGTTTTAGTTGCCACGCCGGCAATGGAGGAGTAAAATTGTACATATGAAGAAGCCATTTCGTAAATTTGCGATGGTTTTGTTATGCCTGTTATTTTTCCCGGCACCGAATCCGGCATCCGAGCCGAACAATCTCAGCGAAGACCAGCCAACTGTAAAAGCAGCGGTGATTGTCTGTAAGGGTATGATTGATGACGGGCTGTATAAGTCAATTCGTCGCAGGACGCAAATAGCGCTCGATGCGGGAGCACAGTACCTGGTATACGAAATAGGCACATATGGAGGCCTTCTTAAATCAGGTGACGATATATCCAAGTACTTTATACTCGATGTCGCTAAAAAAGCCCACACCGTTGCCTACATAACAACCGAGGCGATATCAGCCGGCGCAATGATAAGTGTTTCCTGTCAGGATATAATAATGCTCGAAAATACCACCATAGGCGATTGCGCCCCGGTTCAGATTGGTGCCAAACTCGAAGGTGTCGAGCGGGAAAAAACCGAAAGCTTTACCCGTGCGGCTTTTATGCGGGCCGCTGAAGCAAACGGCTACCCTGCGGCGCTACTCAAGGCTATGGTTAGTATGCAAATAGAAGTCTACAAAGTACAAAATCTGCAAACCGGTGAAGATGAGTTTTTTGAAACCATAAACCTACCCAGAGACCCTAATCAGTACAACCTGGACAACAAAGAATTGATTGTTAAAGATGATGAGCTGTTAACGCTTACCGCCTCTCGAGCTTTTGAATACGGCATAGCAAGGGCCCAGGTTAAAACCATAGCAGGGGCCCTTGACTTTTTGGCGAGACGAGATGGCGTAATCTTTGCCGGTGAACCGATAGTGTTGAAGACCATGTGGTCCGAGGAGATGGTCCGATGGCTAAATTCACCGGCAGTAATGGGTGTACTTGTTATGCTCGCCTTGCTGGGGGTTTATATTGAATTTAACACGCCGGGCGTCGGTCTGCCGGGATTGGCAGCGGTTATATGCTTTGCGATTATAATTGGCAGCAAATACCTCGTCGGATTAGCTAACTGGGTGGAAGTAGCGTTATTCGTCATAGGCGTGCTTCTGCTAATGATTGAAATTTTTGTCCTGCCCGGCTTCGGCATCGCAGGCTTTTTAGGGATAATGTGCATATTAGCCGGTTTATTCGGTATGCTTATCAAAAATCCGCCGGACAGGGTGCCTTGGCCCGAAAGTCAGCTTGACTGGCGATTATTCAATGACGGCGTGCTGGGGCTGCTGTTTGGTTTCGTCGGGTTCGTTGTTCTTGCCTGGGTTCTTACAAAGTATCTGCCTAAACTGCAGTTCCTCAGCGGACTTATACTCATACCGACCGCTGCGAAGCAGGGCAGTGAATTTGAGGTTAGTATGACTGTTCCGCCGGAGGGCAAGACTATCAGCGTAAACATCGGCGATATCGGCGAGGTAATCTCGACACTGCGGCCTACAGGAAAAGCTAAATTCGGTAATGCCATAGTTGATGTAGTTGCTGAAGCCGAGTTCCTTGACAGAGGAACAAAGGTTGAGATAATCAAGATTCACGGCAATAGAGTAGTGGTCAGAGCTGCAACGAGTTAATTAAAGGGATGAGCTTATGGATTGGTGGCTTGTTTTCGCTGTTTTTCTGTATTTTGCTGCTGCGGTTTTGATAATAGCAGAAGTATTTGTTCCAAGCGGCGGGCTGATAAGTGTCTGTTCTCTTGCCTGTTTAATCGGTGGGTTAGCGATATTTTTCCGTCACAGCACCACAGCCGGCTGGATAGGCATAGGTGTCGCAATTGTAATGATACCGGCGGTCCTGATTATTGCTTACAAGATATTTCCTAAAACTAAATTCGGCAAGAGTGTTACACTTACACCTCCGCAGCGCCAGAAGGGCGACGCCGTACCCGATACACCCGATCTAAAAGAGCTACTCGGTGCCGTTGGCCTGGTCATTACGCCGCTGCGGCCGGTGGGAATGTGCGATTTTTCAGGACAAAGAGTTGAATGTGTCGCCGAAAGCGGTTATGTTGATAAAGGCAAAAAAATCAAAGTCATTCACATAGAAGGAACGCAGTTGACTGTTCGCGTTATAGAAGAGAGCTAATGAAAGGGGAAAAAGATGTATAATTTGACAAATACAATTCTGGCGGCGGAGAACCCTGCAAGAGTTATCGGGGTGGCAGTTTTGGTCATCGTTGCCATTACAGTATTGGTGTTCTTCTTGTTATTTATGAAGTTTTTCAGGCTATGGCTGCAGGCCAAATTATCCCGGGCCGATGTCAAATTCTCCGAGCTTATTGGGATGTGGCTGCGAAAGGTCGATACCAGGACCATAGTTCTAAGCAAAATAACCGCTATCCAGGCAGGCCTGACCCTGACCACCCGGGACCTGGAAAGCCATTATTTAGCCGGCGGGCGGGTCCCGAATGTCGTACGGGCATTAGTCGCTGCCAACAGAGCAAACATTGATTTGACGTTGAAAACAGCTACAGCAATCGACCTGGCAGGGCGGGACATCCTCGAAGCCGTCCAAACGAGCGTAAATCCAAAGGTTATCGATTGCCCCGAACCAGAGAAGGGAAAACTAACTATAGACGCCGTTGCTCAGGACGGTATCCAGTTAAAAGCAAAGGCGCGCGTAACCGTCCGCGCCAATATTGAAAGATTAGTCGGCGGTGCCACTGAAGAAACAGTTATTGCCCGTGTCGGCGAAGGAATTGTTACGACAATCGGAAGTGCCATAACCTACAAAAGCGTTCTTGAGAATCCGGACAAAATTTCCAAGGCGGTTTTGGCCAAGGGACTTGACGCAGGAACGGCTTATGAGATTTTATCTATTGATATTGCTGACGTAGATGTAGGCGATAATATCGGCGCCAAACTTCAGGCCGCTCAGGCCGAAGCCGATATGCGCAGGGCAAAGGCCGAAGCAGAAAAACGCCGGGCTATGGCATTCGCCCGCGAGCAGGAAATGCGAGCGCTGGTAGTGGAAAACGAAGCAAGGGTGCCGCTGGCTATCGCCGAGGCCTTCCAGAAAGGCAATCTTGGCATTATGGACTACTATCGATTGAAAAACATAAGCGCAGATACCGAGATGCGGGACTCTATCGCAAAGCCAAAGAAGCATGAGTAAAGTATGAACTACTGGCTGGCACAACTAATTCTGGCTGCTCGAAACAGGGACAGAGATACCGGCTGGATGCGAATACTCGTTTTTGTGATACTGGCGGTTTTCTATGCGGTCGGCAGTATCGTCAAAGCAAAAGCGAATAAGACAGCACCCAAGAAGAAAGAGCAAGTACCCCATAAGCCGGTTCGTAAACCACCTGAGGGTGGTGCCAGAGAGTTGTTTAAGCAGCCTCGGCGTCCTGCAGGGCCTGCGCCATACAGTCAGCCCCGCCCACAACAAGTGGCTAAGCCACAGGTCCAACCGCCACGCAGAAAAGTCACCCGTCCTCAGCCAGCAGGAATGGCGATGCTGAAGCCGCAAGTGGCCAAGCTACAAGTTCAGCCGAAGCTGGAAAAAGTTCCAGAGCTTACCGCTGAAACTGTCAAAAAGCTGGAAGGTAAGCGTGCTGCTACACCGACAGAAAAACAGCCGGCAAGGTATCTTTCTGAAATCCTATCGGATTACGACAACCCTGATAAGCTAAGAAGAGCAATTCTGCATTACGAGATATTAGGCAAACCGATATCACTGCGGGACCCATCAGAACATATCATCGGGCTTTGAGCTTTAGACAGAGCGTTAGCCCATAAAACAAAAGTGGAGACTGCTCGGATGTATTAGCGTGATGAGACGTTCGAAATAAACAACGTCTCATAATATATGTTATGTTTCATTGGGCTTGATTTTGAGCCAAATAGCTGATTTACGTGTTTTTTGGCTTTTTGACGTATTTTCCGCCCATCTATAGTTGATTATTGAGTGCCTGGGCGGCAGTATCCGAAAGATTATCCCACATAGCGGTTGCTCTGTCTAACAGTCCTAAATTTTGAAGAGCTATTGAAATGTTAACTGTCGCATCGGCGCAGGTGAAATTACTCTCCAGTGAATGGTTGAGATTGATGAGCGACGATGCAAACTTTATCCTGTCACAATAAAGTAAGGCCACTTTATAGTGCAGTTCGAGCGTATCCTTATCGAGACAATCAGGGCTGATTAGCTGCTCCAGCGCAGCCTGCTTTTGATTTGCTTCAAACAGACACACCGCAAGTTTGCTCCTGGCCCTGGCGTAGGTTGGGTTGAACTCCAAAGCGGTCTGCAATAACTTGACGGCCTCGTTTAACTTTCCGACGCTCATCATTAGAACGCCAAGCCTGTAGTGCAAGTCCGGGTTTTGCGGCCGGTGGGCGAGTTGCTGCTGATGGATACCAATCACATCCTCAATCAGGTTGATTGAGTCGTTCTCGAGCAGGCCGATTGAATCATTTTCATCGTCAGGTGCCGGGTTTACGACAAAGTCTGTTTTGAACTGCAAGGTGGCTGTTTCAGCAAGCAACAAAGAGCTATTGGCGTCAATTGCCGCAGCCAGCGATAATGTTACTAAGGCAGCGGAGACATTGCCGGCTAATTTCTGGGCAATTGCAAGTCCGGTATATGCATCAACTACCTGGTCATTTATTTCGACCGCCCTATTAAACTGTTGTGCGGCGAGGCGCTCGGCGTGCATCTGCAAATAGTGTATCCCAAGCTTTATAGTCGCCTCCAGAAAACCCGGGCAAATACGAATCGCATCTTCATACCGTGAAACTGCCTCTGTCGTGGCACCCAACATACTAAGAACATCGGCATACTTAACGAGCAAATCCGCTCTGTCGGTCTGTGTTTCCAACGAATCTTCGAGTTGCTCGGCTGCCTTGTGAAGTTGGCCATCAGCAATGAGCTGGTCTAAATAATCATCTTCAGCGTGAAAATTGTCAGGATGTATTAAAATGGCGGTGTTAAATGTTTCAAGAGCCTTTACATATTTGGCGCCGGCAATATACAAATGACCAAGCGCCAACAATGTTGACAGGTCATCGGGATATTCGCTTCTTAACAGCTCATATTCGGCTATGGTCTTTTCCATCTGACCATTTTTGAAACAAACGGCGGCCAATCGCTGTCTGGGAAGCTGTAAATAGTTTTTAAACTTCAGACAATCCTGATAAAATTCCACGGCTTCAGACTCTTTGCCGAGACGTTCGTAACAGTGGCCAAGAGCATAAAGAGCCATCGTATTATTCGGCTGACGCAGATAGACCGAGTTTAACTCTTTGATGGCACTGTCCAGCCGGTTTTCATTCAGATACATTGCTGCCGATGCTAATCGGCCGCGTGTGCAGGTGGGATTTTCAAAAAGATACAGCCTTAGCTGCTCCTGGGCTGTCTCTATCTTTCTATTGCCCATCAGTTCGATGATTTTATCTAACCGCTGTAGTTCTGTGGAGTCGCTATCGCCTTTTGGAAGTTTGGTCACATTCAGCCAATGCCATATCAAATCGGCTGTATCAACCGTCATCCCCCTGCCGAGAATTTCCAGCAATCTACTCATACACCCTCTCGCCAAAAGACCCGCAAAACTTATGCACTTGTGTGCTATAACAAATATCGACTATTGCGCCACGTCTGTTAATCGGTGTTTGCCTAAGTAGTTATCTGGATATTCATTTTTCACGGTGTATGTGGCGATTGTGTGTGATGTAGGGGTTGTTGCGGTTCTAATATCGTGTTGCGTATATCGTATTGCGCATTGCGTTTAGCATATAGTTTGCTTTTTCTATCCGCTATCAGGTTATCGGGTTTTGTACCCCCCTGCCGCCTAAAAACAGCCCACTTTTGGTATTTATGCCTGTTTTTCTATCTCGCTTAGGTACGCTAATGTGCGTTCGAGCTTGTCACTTAGATGTTTTAACTTTAGCATAGTTTTGACCCGTGTTACAAGCTCCAGTTTATTAACAGGTTTGCTTAGAAAATCGTCCGTGCCCGAATCAATGCCGCGCTCGATATCGCCGAATTCATTGAGCGCCGTTACCATTATCACAGGAATATTACCGGTCCTGGGGTCGTTTTTTATTCTCTTACAAACCTCAAATCCACTCATTTTCGGCATCATCACATCCAGTAAAATCAAATCAGGGGCGCTGGTGCCTATAATCTCCAGTGCCTCCGGGCCATCATGCGCAGGGACCGTCTCGCAGTCCATATCCTCGAGATAGGCCTGCAACAGTTCAAGATTCTGCTGATTATCGTCAACAACCAGCACTACCGGCGTCTTCTTTTGCTCTTTTTCTGACTTTACTGGATTCATAAGAGATTGCTCCTGTCTTGATTAGCAGTTTTCTTATTATTTGGCCAGCGCCTTTAAAATTGCCGTGCAAAAGGCCGGCAAATCGTCCGGCTTGCGGGATGTAATCAAATTGCCGTCCACGACACACTCAGCATCTACATATTCAGCTCCGGCGTTTTTAATGTCATCTTTAATTGCCATAAAACAGGTCGCTTTTTTGGCCTTGTAAACCTTTGTGCTGCACAGCAGCCATCCGCCGTGACAGATAGCTGCTATAACTTTGCCCGCATTTACCATATCGTTTGCAAATTTTATAACATCGTCGCATCTGCGCATATAATCCGGAGCAAATCCGCCCGGCACAACCATACAATCATAATCATCGGCGTTGGCTTCTTCAGCCGAAATCTCCGAGATGCAAGGGTAGCCTTCTTTCGAATGATATTCTTTTTTCGCCTCCGCCGCAACTAAATCAACCTCGAACCCCCCTTCCCTTAGCCGGTAGTAAGGGTACCAGACTTCGAGAACCTGATACATTTCGTCTACCATAATAGCTATCTTCTTAGCTGCCATTTTTAACTCTCCTTTAATATTACCTGTGATTAAAGCGGCTGAGCAACAATATGTCAACAGTAACTACCCAATCTTTTCTTAATATAGTAAGCGCCAAAATATTAAAGTTCGGCCTTTATCTTCTTGCAATATTTACATCTCCAATATAGAGTGAATGAAATACAAAAAGACTATTTTTGTAGTTTTTTTAGGGCCCGTAGCTCAGCGGCAGAGCAGTGGACTCATAATCCATTGGTCCAAGGTTCGAATCCTTGCGGGCCCAATAATGTTTAGTGAGCTGTGGATAGAGTGATACGAGACAGTTGCGTATCACGCATTAGAGGGGCGATTAGCTCAGCTGGCAGAGCAGCTGACTCTTAATCAGCGGGTCACAGGTTCGAATCCTGTATCGCCCAGTCTTTCTCCCCCACTGATTACTGCTAATACAAGCTCCAAAAAGTTACTGACGGACTAAAGGTGGTGTTGAAGCTTGACAGCGGCAATTTTGACTCTAAAATCACGGTCTATGACTGATTCCGTCCGACGAAAGAAAAAGAAGAAAAAACACAATCCTCTTATGGATTTGCTGGGTTATCTTGCGCTGCGCACCCTTGTGGTATTTCTTTATTTGTTCGATGTCGAGACCAATCTGAACACCGCTTGTTTTCTCGGCCGGTTATTATGGAAATACTACCATCGCGGCCGCAACCGGGCTTTGGATAATCTTCGTGCCAGTTTCCCTGAGAAGAGCGAACAATGGGTCTGGGAGACAGGCCGGCGAAGCTTCGAGCATATTGCAATGCTGGCGATTGATATGCTGTTTACACCTCGATTAGTGAAAAGATATAACTGGCGGAATTACTCACGGTACAAAAATGTTGAAAGGGCCAAATGGCTGATGCAGCAAGGCCGGGGGTTGTTGATGGTTGCAGGTCATTACAGCAACTTCGAAATTATGGGTTATCTGCTGGGGTTGTTCGGTTTTAATATTTACAGTATTGCCCGCCCGTTAGACAACAAGCTCATTAGCAAATACCTGTATGAAGTTCGCCGGCGGGCGGGGCAAAAAATAATCGACAAAAAAGGCGCAGCTGAGCTGATGGGAAAGACTGCTTCGGCCGGCGCAACTTTATGTTTTATTGCTGACCAGGACGCTGGCAAAAAAGGAATTTTCGTTGACTTCTTCGGCCGAAAAGCCAGCACCTATAAAAGCATAGGATTAATTGCTATCACCAATAATATACCCATAGGAGTAGGGTACAGCAGAAGAGATGGTAACCGTTTTTACTTTGAAATAGGTGTTAATCGTATTATTTTCCCCGAAGAATGGATTGGCTTAGACGACCCGCTTGAATGGGTTACGGCAGAATACACCAAGGCAATTGAAAAATTTGTGCGGGAAGACCCAAGCCAATACTGGTGGCTCCATAGGAGATGGAAGCATCAGCCGAAAGAAGAGACGCAAAAATCCGGAGAGGAATCTTAGTTGCTTTCGATGCAATACCCCGCTGCCGAAAGGCGCGAGGTCCCATACCTGCGAAATATGGAGAGAGTTATACGGTATCTCTTATCCTCGTCGAAAGGAGGATAAGGTTTCGTATCGCAGCGGTGTCTCTGGCGGCAAGCCATCGCTGCTCGAAGTCCTTCTCCTGAGCAATCTGGGCTATTGCCATCAGTGCACGCAGATGATAATTGCGTTCGTCTTTGCTGCCTGCCAGAACGAACATTATCCTGACAGGGTCCGGGGCGTGCGGAAAGTCTATGCCGTCAACAGCCCGGACGAGTAAGATATCGAACTTTTTTTCGCCTTCGATTACTATGTGGGGTATGGCAAAGCCCGGCTGGACCACCGTTCCTCCCTCGGCTTCACGATGAAGGAATTTCTCGAAAAGCACATACTCGCTTGTCCCCAATCTCTCGGCTAAGATGGTTGAGATTTCGCGGAAGATTTCTTCTGCGGTTTTTTTGCCTGTTATATTCAGGATTTCACATTCCCTTATGAGTTTGTCGAACCTGTCCTCGATTATATCATCGCGCTCCATCAGAATATCTCGAAGCTCGTTTTCGAGGGTTACAGTTTTGAGTGCCCTGTCGGTGACTCGTTCGACGACGTGCATCACTGCCGAGGCGCGGCTTACCCGCTTCGATACATAGAGCCAAAACCAGCCCATGCTTAAACAAACAAAGCCGGCGGAAATCAACAGCGGAACCAAGCCCATATCGATTATCAGGGCAGCGTAAGCAATGATAGCGGCTATGTGAATATACGGATACAGTGGCGATTTGAACTTCGGCCTATAACTTTGTATTTTGCTCTCGCGCATTGCAATCACGCTGGTATTGGCTAAGATGTAAAGTATTATCAGTAAGGTCGAAGCTGTTTTTGCCAGCATTTCAATATCAAGGAAAATGATTGCTGTAATCATAAAAGCCGCCGTGAGCAGTATGCTGAGATGAGGTGTTTTGAACCGCTCGTTGACGCGCGAGAGAAGTGGTGGCAGCGATTGGTCTCTGCTCATAGCCATAGGGGTTCGTGAAGCAGCAAGTATGCCAGCATTTGCAGTGGTTACAAAAGCAGCTATTGCAGCTAAGCTGAGAACAGCAAATCCCGCTGAGCCCATAAATTTAGATGCTGCGAGTGATATCGGCATCAGGTTGCCAGTTAGCTCTTTGCCATCCACAACACCTACTGTAATTATGATTACACCGATGTAAAACATCGTTACAACAAGCCATGCCAACAGCATCCCCAATGGTAGGTTTCTGCCAGGGTTTTTAACTTCTTCTGCGACGTTCGCAACTTTGTTTATGCCGCCGAAACTTACAAAAACCAAGCCCGCGGTCGCAAGTACGGCGGGCCAGCCTTTTTCGAGAAAGCTATTGTATCTGACAGCTTCAACAGCTCTGGCACCGAAAAACACGAAGAAGGCAAGTATCGCCAATAGTATCCCTACGAGGAAAACCTGAAATCTGCTTGTGTGCTTTACGCTTACGATATTAAGGGCTGTAAAACCGAGACAGCAGGAGACAGCTATTACCTTTAGATGCCACGGGCTGAGTTGCTCGGAAAACAGCGTTTCTATCAGTAACTTGACGAAAGCCGCCATACCGACAACGGCAAAGGCACTTTTCAATGCCAGTGAAAACCAATCTGCCAATCCGCCGAACAATCCGCAGAGCGAGCCTAAGCTTCGCTCGATATAGAGATATGTTCCACCGGCTCGCGGCATTGCGGTGGCCAATTCGGCGCTGCTGAGGACGCTGGGAATTATCAAAATCGATGCAAAGAAATATGACAATATAACCGCAGGTCCCGCTTTTGCGAAAGCGATAGCAGGCAAAACAAACAAACCCGAACTTATCATCGCACCAGCCGCTACAGCAAATATATCAAGCAAGCCGAGTTGCTTCTTTAGCTGAGCCACTTTAAAACCTCGCAACAAAATCATACCACCCTCAGGCTATACGATAACTGCAATCGGCTGCTGCGTCAAAATAAAACTGCGGGCATAAATTTAACCTTACCACTTACGGTTTTTAGTTTTCTTATTTCTGTATTCAGATAAAATTGAACGACAATGACATTGTATTGCTGGAATAATTTACAGTAAAAAATTCGAAGATACAAAAGATGTCAAAACCGAAGATACTTCTGTTAAATCCGCCGATTTACGATTTTGCCGCTTATGATTTTTGGCTAAAGCCCTATGGCCTGTTGAGCATAGCAGGATATTTGCGCGGTAAAGTGGATTTTGAACTCTTCGATTATCTTGACCGTCTGCATCCATTTATGGCCAGGCAGAAGAAGTTGCAATCTGACGAATGGGGGCGGGGTCGATTCTACTGCGAACATATTACAAAACCCCCCTGCCTGATGCAAATCCCAAGGTATTTTCGGCGATTTGGCCTGCCCCGCAATATGTTTCAGCATTTCCTGATAAAACAGCAGCCGTGCGATTTCATACTTATTCAAACGATGATGACCTATTGGTACAAAGGCATTCGGGAAGTGACAGAGGATGTTCGTAAGGCCTGGCCGAAAACAAAAATCATACTCGGCGGTAACTACGCTACACTCTGCAGCAGTCACGCACAAAGATTAGGGGCGGATTTTTTAGTGCAGGGCACCGATTTGCAACCGTTCTGGGAATATTTAAGCATCAAGCCAGACTTGAAGCAGCCGGCATTGTGGCAGGTTTACGAAAAGCTAAAGGTTGGTGTTTTGAAGCTTTCTGACGGCTGTCCTTTTAACTGCACTTACTGCTCGGTGCCAAAGGTTTATGGTAAATTCGGCGCACGGCCGCTGGAACACTCGCTGGCAGAATTGCAGCTTTTGGTAGAGTGTGGAGCTGAGAATATCGCCTTCTACGACGACGCTTTGCTGTTCGAGGCTGAGAAAGTCCTGATGCCGTTTTTAGAAGAAGTGTTGAAACGGCGTATAAAAGTGAATCTCCATACGCCCAACGCCCTTAACGCGCGTTTTATCACAAAAGAGTTAGCCGAACTTATGATAAGAGCCGGTTTTAAGACCTTCTATCTGGGCTTTGAGAGTGCATCTTTTGCCTGGCAGCAACGCACCAGCTCGAAAGTCTTTTGTGATGAACTCGTGCAGGCAGTAAAAAAACTGGTTGCTGCGGGTGCTTACCCCCAGAATATCACGGCATATCAAATCCTTGGTCATCCGCACGGCGACATTCAGAAGCTTGAAGAATCAATGCATTTTGTGTATGGCCTGGGAATTCGTGGAACGTTGGCGGATTTTTCGCCGATACCCGGCACACCCGACGGTGAGTATTGCAGAAAATGGGTTGATATGGATGAGCCGCTGTTTCACAACAAGACCGCATTTCCGATTATCCTGTTGGGCTTTGATGAAACAAACCGCCTGAAAGACCTGCAGCGGCGATTAAACAGAAACTTATAGTTTGACCTTAGCTGCGACTCACTGCGGCCGCTTCAATCTCAAACAAAAGCTCAGAGCGGCAGATATCGCAAATCATTGTCACCCACGGCCAATTAAAACCGCTTTTTAACTCGTTGAATATCTGTTCAACCTCGGGTGTTTTGCAGTAAGCTGTTACCTGAACAACATCTTTATGGGTACATCTCATATCGCGAAGAACAGCTTGAACATTATCGATAGTTGTGTTTATCTGGCCTGCAGCATCGCCAATATTTGTCGTAGCCCCGCTGGCGTTGATGGAGGCGGTGCCGGAAGCAAACACCATCTGGCCTGCGGGTGTGATTGCCCGCGAGGCACGCGAAAAAGCCGAACCATACTCAAAAGCACTGTGCTGCCTGCCACCTGCCTGAAGATATTCAATAGAACCTGATGGCTGCAGAACCGCTGTCAGGTCCATCGCACACATAGCACCGTTAGCCGGGCTAAGCCCTATCCCTGTGCTGGCCGGCATCGGCGACCGGCTCTCTTCTCCAAGGATTCCACGCTCGCTGAAAAATTCATTCCTGACCCGATTGAAATCATCGTACCACGAGATTATATCATGTAGCCAAATCCACGTCCGTGGCACTGAAAGAAAATCAGCCCCAAATTGTTTGAGTGCTGATTCGGCCTTTTCCAACATTGCTTGTGCCTGCTGCATTGGCTTGCCGGCCTGCGGTACCGAAATAGCCGAGAGGCCAAGATAACGACAGCCCGGAGCGTACACTATCCGTCCACTGGGAATTGCATCCACGCAAACTACTTCCGGAGAATTATCTGTGCTGATGGCGTGAACCTGAACCCCGGCAAGCGGACCTAATAGCCCTTGCCTGCAGATAAGGAAGCTCGGGGTAACACCATCGTCAATATCGCCGTAAACTTGCGAGCGTGTCCGAGCGACTTTTTCCATCACACTTTCGGTGGCAAAGACTCGCTCTTGGAAGATGTGGGCATTTTTTGAATGAAGAACGTCCCGGATACCGGAAAAAATCTGCTCAGCTTGCTCCTGTAACGGCACTTTTGCCTTCGGCGCTACCGAAATATAAATTTCAGTTGCGCCGGGAGATTCGATTGTCTGCACTTTTAGGTTCACAGCCATAGCAAATTCTCATTTATGAGAGCATTATTTATAAGACCTTACCAAAGTTTGTCCACGGCGTAAATATATAATTATATCGGCGGCAGAGTAATCAAGCTTAGCTCTAAAGCTGGTTTTTTTGTGGGACAAACTCTCGCAGGGCAAGTTAACGTTAACTATTGGATTTGAAAAGCAAGTCTACTCCCGCTGGCCCTGCCATTGCCCGGTGGCCGGTGCCGCCCCGGCTTTTGGCGTGGCCATGGTAATAGGCATATCAACGGGGATTTTGGCAGAACTTCGAATGACCTTTGCCAGTTTTTCGCCCGTAAGTGGAACAGGCTCGATGACAAGTTCGGGAGTGTTATAAGTCTTTAGGCAAGAGTCATAAAAAGTAGGGTCTTTCTGCGGTACTACCAGCGGCTTATGTACTTTTCCGGTCTCATCAACATAGCTAATGTAAGGCCTGGTAAATACACCGTAGTCCCTTTTGCTGCTGAATACTATCCATCGACTATTACTGGACCAGCAGTGCCAGGATTCGCTTTCATCGCTGTTGATTTCCAACCGTTTAGGTGCATACTGCCCCGTTTGATGGGCGGTTAGGTCGAGTAAATAGAGGTTGCTGCTGGGGCTATAAACTTGGAAGCTGCCGTAATCAGCCATACATAATAACAACCACTTTCCATCCGGGCTAATTCGCGGAAAAGCAGCACTTAGGCCCATGTCGTCGGCGGAAACTACCGTCTCAAGCTGGCCCCACTGGTCGCTGTCGATGTCGTAGTTTATTCTAACCAAATCGTATTTAACTTCCTTATAACGGTCAGGTGGTACTTTGTCCTGGCTCGACCATAATATCGGTGCGGAGCAAAAATATAGATAACGGCCATCTGGCGACCAAGTCGGATAGGTTTCCAAATAGTCTTCTCTTGAAAACTTAGATGAGGTTTTTATAGTTTTCGAGTCTAAAATATAGTAGGCCAAAAACGAATCCAAATCAATTACATCACGAAGTTCACCTCTGAATGTATGGAAGAACTGACGTATTTTATTAACAGAATACGCCACCAGTCGTCCACTTGGATGCCACGAGGCATACGTAAATTTTGCTCCAATCTTCTGGGCTTGGCCGTCTTCAATCAATAAGGAGTCAGTGCCGTATACCGGGCTACGGGTTGGAAATAACGCTTTATCCGTTTGATTATTGCAGAAAGTGTGGCAATTAAGGCAGCCGTTCTTAAAATAACTGTCATTCAAAATCAGCGATTCATTATAGTTGCGTAAGTTACGCTGATAAATGCCAATATCACGCCAAAAGTTATACCCTGGACGAATCTTCCTGTAAATTAGGAAATCATCAATGGGTTCAGATGCGATTTTATTTGCGATGGTGCTAAATCGGTTCCACTGACTATTTCCCGTTTTTACGAAAACATCAAAATATAGCTGCTGACCTTTATTGGCATGCAAAAGCCGGCGCCAGAATTTTGAGGGGATTATGATTTTAGGCCTTCGGCTGAAAACTTCTATCGATTCGCCGTGTTTAGAGTATACCTTTGCGCAATATGCCAGGCCCTCTTCCTGCACCAGAAAATTCAAGGGTGCAATGTTGGGGGGTATAACAACGTCTGTGTAATCAGGGCGAATATTTGGAGGCCGGTCAATAGTACTGAACTGTTTTATTGATACCCTTCCATAACGCAGGCTGTAAATTAAAGTGCCGAGTGATAATGCCACAAGCACCAACATCAGGAACAAGTAACGATATTTACTCATCTTTTACCCCTGAGGTATCGTAAAAGTAATAAAAGAAATAACTGTCGCCATAATGCTTTGCCAGCTCGGCAGGTGCTGCTTGCCTGTTTGTCCCGTAACTGTAGAATCGCTGTAAAAAATCCTTAAATTGTTGTTGTGATTCATCGCTGATGCTGCGGCCATGTAGATTAACCGCTGTTTTTGTCTTAAACATATACGTCAATATCGCCTCTTCATAATGTCGGGGAATCCGGGGATAATCGAAGTCACCCAAGCGAGAAATGCTCTGTACAAATTTGTCAAGTTGTTTGTTCAGCATATACCCGGCCATCATATATTCAAAAGCCATTTGGTTATGCTTGTTCTTCTCCAATAAATTAGAAAATATTTTTTCAATTGAAAAAGGGGAGCATTCGTCTTCTTCAGGCATCATGCTGCGCAGATGCTGAATTTCTTCGTCCGCTGACAGACTGGCGTCAGACTCAAGCCGCTGAAGATAATTTTTGGCCCAGCCGGAATAAAACAACGTTTTGCCGAGGGCGCCAAGATAAACGCGGGCGGCGTTGAGTTCGCCCTTGGCCATTTTCACCATAGCCAGCCGTTTGAGAATCACAGGGCGCTCGCCATATATCTCCAGAGATTCAACCAGCTCACGCTCACAATGGCCAAGAGTGCCCAGGTCGTAAAGAGTATCGAATCTTCGCCAGTACTGATGCTCATCCTGTTTAAAAGTGAGCAGTAGTCTCCTTGTATCCTGCGGATAGCTGAACATATCATAAGGCAGTCGGCCGGTGTGATATAAGGCCCGGTTGACCGTATGAACAATAAGATGATTAAGAGGACGCCCCCGGCTTGCCAGGAGGGCTTTCTGCCAATTTCTCCGGCAGGCATAGTAATCAACCTCGAATATTGTTTTTCGCTCGTAATCACTGGAGAAAAAGATTGCGGCTGCGGCTATGAGAAAAATAGCCAGCAGTTCAAAATCAATGGCCCGTTTAGGCCTGGAAGCCATTGGCAAGCCTGATGTGAGAATCGCCTTAGCTGCAAAATGCCGCCAGAGTCCCAACGAAATCGCAATCACAGGTAACAACAAATAAAACGCGTAAACCACCTCTATCATTTCTCCACGACCGGGAAAATAAGTAACCTCCCAGGATACAGGCAGTAACTCACTATAAGCGTTGATAATGCTTACATTGAAGACCACAACCCCAACAAGATATGGCAATACGACGGCCGATAACAGACACAAAAAGCTAATCTGCAATTGGCGTCTGAAAAAGATTTCGTAAATGCTGCAAACTATAGCAAAGAGCAAAAATGCCCCGCCGGCAATTATATACAAAAGCACGGACAGAACCAGAAACAAGAGCACGTTAAGCAGTTTACTCTTTGATGCTGCTTTGACATAAAGACACAAAAAGGCTAACGCTGCCAATAACGCCATCGTCGTTGTAAAGTGATATGTATACTTATTGTAAGTTGCAAGTAAGAGAATCGCAGGAACAAAACTGACAAAATGAAAACGGACAGCTCTTATGGCTTTCAAAAAATAGCTTATACATACGTAAATCAGCCAGGCATGTAATGTTAAGACAATCGCTCCTGCCCAGTTAATATATAAAAGTTGCGAGAGAAAAGCACTCAAGTATTCGACAAAACCACCGGGAAACCAGACAGTCTCGTGAAAAAAAGCCCAGCCCCTGTAAAAAACCGGGAAATTTGTGAACTCACCGCCGCCATGATAAATAAGGCGCGGCTCAATCTCGAGCCAGATGTACAGGAAAAACAGCACAAAAAGAATGAGGCCTCG
>Ga0315543_1000492_pt1 | contig 47815 bp, 40 predicted proteins | sample SalMarSW160210MG_2_FD_203098 | JGI IMG/M metagenome (GOLD analysis project Ga0315543, IMG submission 203098) | Salt marsh sediment microbial communities from the Plum Island Ecosystem LTER, Massachusetts, United States - Salt Marsh Sediment SW1601-210 ...
TTATCGAGTTGTTCTTCACTGACCTGGCAGGATCCAATGACACAACCCAGTATAAAAAGGGCACTGAAACGGAGGTAACTATTCGAATGTTTCATCTTGCAGTAGTTTTTAATGGTATATCTGATGAATGACGGAGCTATAAAATTAATGATTAATACAGGGAATGGAAGTATTTTTTCCCTATTATAAAACAGGAATTGAAAAAAGAATCAAAAGCAGTACCTGCTATTCTATTAATACTATGTGAGGAAAAGGCTAAAAATGGTAGCAAGTCCAACGATGAAGATCGCTCCACCAGCCAGTTTATTGAACCAGACAATGGACCTTAGCCGGAATTTTTTTCTATAGTGAGTAAGGATTGAACTAACAAAGAACCAGGAGAATGTTGCGCCCATAAATATTCCAGAGACAACGAAGAATGCCCCTCCAAAGCTGGTCAAATCACCTCCCAGCTTCAATCCAGCAAATACAGCCACAAACATCAGGACAGTCAGTGGATTGGACAGCGCCAGCAGGAGAATGGAAAGAAAATCTTCAAGCCGGTTGACTCGTTTGAGCCGGAAAGCTCTCAGTTGTTTGATTGGATTTGCAGCAAAAATTTTTACGCCGACAAGCAGTACGACCATCCCACCTAAAATCTGGAAATAGAGTTTTTGTTCATTTAAAAAATTAATGATAAAGGTTAATCCAATTGCTGCAACCAGAGCAAATATTGTGTCGGCAGTAGCAATTCCCATACCCGAGAAGAATCCTGATGCCCTGCCTTTATTTAATGTACGTTGAACAGCTAAAAGCCCCATTGGTCCTAGCGGGATAGAAACGATACAACCGATCAATATCCCCTTCATCAATAAACTTAAATCCATATTTCCCAGCTTTTACTAATTAATTCCTTCTTCCAACCACTCAATATTGACCAAATGGTGTAATGAGATGATAAAAATTGCGTAAAGATAATCATAGATGGCAAATAACAAGCCAAAGTGTGATTTATTTTGAGGAAACGGGGGTTGGGGGGATGAGAGGACGGAGTGACGGAAAGGAATAGTCCGCAGTCTGCAGTCCACAGTAGGAAGAGGGGCGATAAATGATGAGTGATGATTGATGATTGTAATTTGCATGGAGCACCTAATCCCCGGCATGAATGCCGGGGTAACAGATATATAGCTATAATTCAATAAATTACCCTGGCATTTTCCCATAAGGTGGCATAGCCATGCCTACGGCGGATGTTGAATGTTGTTCGGAATATGCGGGTTACGTTTTATCTTTCACGAGCAGTCGGGGTTCGAGCATTTCATGAATGGCATATTTAACCCCTTCCCTGCCGAGTCCGGAGTCCTTTACACCGCCATAGGGCATATGGTCTACGCGGAAAGTCGGGACGTCATTGATAATCACTCCACCGACCTGAAGGTGGTTGAATGCCAGGTTCATTTCCGTGAGTGAACTGGTAAAAACACCTGCCTGCAGTCCGTACCTGGAGTTATTCACTTCATTCAGAGCTTGTTGGAAAGATGAAAACGGTTCAAGTGTAACGACCGGACCGAAAATTTCGAGTGAGCAAACCTTCATCTCATTTTTTGTGTTGGTTAAAACGGTGGGTTGGAAATAGGCGCCTTCTTTTTCCCCTCCGGTCAGGATTTTTCCACCCGTTTTTACGGCTTCCCCGACCCATTCACTGACTCGTTCTGCATTCTCCTCATCGATCATTACAGAGATGTCCGTTGAAGGATCGAGGGGGTCTCCCACTTTCAGTTGTTCGACACGTTGAACGAATTTCTCAACAAAACCGTTAAACAGGGATTCGTGAACGTAAATCCGCTGCACATGGATGCAGACCTGTCCCGAGTAAGCAAAGCCCCCGATCAGGCATCGTTCAACTGCTTTTTCGATAATGGCTGATTGAGCAACGATCACCCCGGCATTCCCTCCCAGTTCAAGGACGACCTTCTTTTTGCCTGCATCCGTTTTCATCTTCCACCCCACTTCGGGGGAGCCGGTAAATGTGAGCATTTTAAACCGATTGTCTGTAACCAGCTGGTTTCCCGATTCACGGTCCATTGGCAATATGGAGAGTACACCTTTTGGAAAGGATGTCTGATCGATGATGCGGGCCAGTTCCAGTACCGATAATGGAGTTGACCGGGCGGGCTTGAGGATGATCGGATTTCCGGAAGCCAGTGCGGGAGCAATTTTATGCACGGCAAGATTCATCGGGAAGTTAAAAGGAGCGATACCCGCAATGAGGCCAACGGGAAAATATTTTACCCATGCCTCTTTGCCCTCACCTGCCGGGGTCCAGTCGAGAGAGAGGTATTCTCCCGGGATCCTTTTACTCTCCTCTGCTGCTACCAGGAATGTCTGTGCTGCCCTGTCAATCTCCCCCAGGGCATACCGCAATGGTTTTCCCGATTCCATTGCAAGCACTTTCGCCAAGTCCTCCCTACCCTTCTTTATCTTTCCGGAAATCTCAAAGAGTGCTTCGCTGACCTTATAAGCGGGCATTTCTGCGAGCCTTGTCCGGATTGATTCAGCCTTCTGGATGGCTTTTTCAAGTTCTCCGGCAGATGCCAGGTACGTGGTGGCAAAAACCTCACCGGTATAGGGGTTTTTCACTGGCAGCTGTTGGTCGGTGGTTATGAAATCGCCCCCCAGATAGATCTTATAGTTTTTCACAAGCTTAAAATTTTGTAATTATTTGTAAATCAAATAAATCAATCATTTTCGGTTCACCATTATGATTTTTTCATTGAACAATGGGTTCAGGAACACGGCAGGGATCAATTTATAAATTTAAATGGAACCGCAAAAATGGAAGCCGTAATTATTAATTATCTTTACCGAAATTTTTTTACATGGATCTGACGAAGAAGTCATGGCAATGGGTTATTCTTATCTTCCTCTCTTTCGTTTGGGGGACCTCATTCATTTTAATGAAAAAGGGGCTTGAATCGTATACAAACCATCAGGTTGGTGCCTTAAGGCTTTTTTTTGCCTTTCTGTTCTTCATTCCGGTTTCTGTTACCAGGTTGCGTCGGATCACTAAAAAGAACCTGAAATCGCTACTCATTGTCGGTTTTATTGGAAACGGGTTGCCTGCATTCCTGTTTACCAAGGCACAAACACAGATTGACAGTGCCATAGCCGGGATCCTCAATTCCCTGACTCCCCTGTTTACCCTGCTTATCGGTTTGATCCTGTACCGGAGCCAGGTAAAGCTGATAAATATCATCGGTGTATTTCTGGGTTTATTCGGGGCTATCGGGTTGGTTTACAGGGGATCCAACGAACTGTTGCACCAGGCTAACTGGTATGCTATCTTCATCGTGATAGCGACTCTTTTTTACGGGATCAGTGTGAATGAGATAAAATACAAACTGGAGGACATGGACGGAGTAACCATCGCCAGTCTCGCATTTTTCCTTGTTGGTCCTTTTGCCGGTCTTTCTCTTCTTTTTACCGATTTCTCGCATGCCCTGATGACGCCCGATTACCTGCAAAATCTCGGTTTTATTGCTATCCTTGCGCTGTTCAGCTCTGCCATAGCCATTGCTGTTTTTAACATACTGATCAAATACACCACTACCCTGTTTGCCACCTCAGTCACCTACATCACGCCCATTTTTGCTATCTTCTGGGGAATTTTTGACGGTGAAAAGATTACCCTTGACCAGTTTCTCTGGGTTGCGATCATTCTTGTTGGCGTATACCTGGTCAATAAGCAGAAACTGGTAACGATAAAATATGACAAGGGTTGAATCCATCGAATGCAATCCGGATCAAATGAAGAAAGAAAGATTATTATGGTATGCCATTTCCAGCAGTTTGCTGCTTAGTCTTGGATGGTTCAGCTGGTTTTCCGGGCTTGTTCTTTTTTTCGGTTTTATACCCCTCCTGTTTGTTGAACATTTTCTGTACGAAAACAGGGCAACCTGCAGTTCACGCATTGCTTTTCGTTATTCATCCATTGCATTTATTCTCTGGAATACCGTTTCGGTTTACTGGATCTATCACGCCACATTCACCGGTGCTGTGGCTACCATTATAGTCAATAGCTTTCTCATGTCATTCACATTCTGGCTTTTTCACATTACCCACCGCCAGTTTGGAAATCGCATCGGTTATATCAGTTTTGTTGTTTACTGGATTGCTTTCGAGCACATGTTCCTGAATTGTGAGCTCAATTTCCCCTGGTTGAACCTGGGTAATGGATTGGCGTATGAGATCCGTTTCATTCAGTGGTATGAATATACCGGGATTCTTGGAGGAACGGTTTGGCTTCTCGTGATCAATGTCCTTCTTTTTCTCTTTTTGAAGGATCTGAAAGCTGAACCTCAAAAACCAGTGAGAAACGTGCAAGCCGGGCTTATTCTGCTGGTTGTGTTTTTACCAATTCTTTTTTCAATCTACCGTTTTTATTCCTACCAGGAGAAAACAGATCCTCAATCGATCGTAATACTTCAGCCAAACCTTGACCCATACAGTGAGAAGTTTGGCACTCGTTCGAATGAGGAACAGCTCACCCTCTTATTGTCTCTTGCCGATTCCCTGACCGACAGTAAAACCGATTACATTGTCGGTCCCGAAACTGCAATAGACGATAGTATCTGGTTGGGTTCCATGAATGAAAATCACAGCATAAAACAGATAAGGGATTTCATCGAGCCGTTTCCGGCAGTCCGGTTTGTCACCGGGATCATTTCTTTCAGACGATGTGAGGCTGATGAAATGCTTTCACCGACAGCGAGGAAATTCAGTGACACATCTGCTTATTATGAGGTTTTCAATACTGCAATACAGGTTGACCACACACGGGATATTCAATTTTACCATAAATCGATGCTGGTTAGTGGTGTTGAGAGGGTACCTTATCCCGCGGTATTCGGTTTCATGGAGCGGTTCATCATTGATCTTGGGGGAGTATCGGGCAGTTTTGGGACGCAGGCAGAACGGACCACACTGAATGATTCTTCGACCGGTGTACAGGTTGGTACTGCCATCTGTTACGAATCCGATTTTGGAGAGTACTACAGCGGTTTTGTCAGAAACGGAGCCAACCTGATGTTTGTTCTTACCAACGACGGCTGGTGGGTTAACCGTGCCGGTTACCGGCGGCATCTTGCCTATTCCGGATTGAGAGCCATCGAAACCCGCAGAAGCATAGCCCGTTCAGCGAATACCGGCATCTCCTGTTTCATAAATCAAAAAGGGGAGATTATTCAGTCAACGGATTGGTGGACGGTGGATGTTATCCAGTCGACACTCAATTTGAATAGTAAGCAAACCTTTTATGTACGGTATGGTGATTTCATCGGACGCATCAGCGATTTTCTGGCCCTGTTCCTGATCCTATACACCGTAAGCAGAATGCTGATGAAAAAAAAGGGTTAACGATGCAACCCCGGGGAAAATGATTTGTCATTAATTACGAAAAGAAGAATAGCTTGGCAGAGGTTCAGCTGGACATACACAAAAAGATCATTGAGGCAAGCAAAACGGGTGATTCCCGTGCCCAGTACAAGCTATACCAGCTTTACTCAAAAGCCATGTATAATGTATGCATGCGAATAATGAACAACCGGGAAGATGCAGAAGATATGCTTCAGGAATCATTTACGGAGGCGTTCATAAAACTTGATACATTCCGGTATGAAGCAACTTTTGGTGCCTGGTTAAAAAGAATAGCGGTGAACCGATGCTTAAACCATCTGAAACGAAGGAATCCTGAAATATCAACTGTAGATGATTTGACCTCATATGATCAGGAGGAGGTGCAATTTGAAGATAATGAGCTGGATATTAACAAAATACAAAGGGCAATTGAAAAGCTTCCGGATGGATACCGGGTAATTTTCAGCCTCTATTTGCTCGAAGGATATGACCACGGTGAAATAGCACACATTATGGGGATCACCGAATCCACATCAAAAACACAGCTTCACCGGGCAAAAGCAAAATTGAAAGAACTTATAAATGCAGAAGCATGAAAGAAGATAAACTGGAAAAATTCCTGCGGAAAAACCGCGAGCAGTTTGATGTTTATGACCCGGATCCCGGGATCTGGCATAAGATCAAACCGGCAAGGAAGATGAAAGAAGGAAAACCGGTAAACTGGAGGGTGATTGGATGGAGGGGCGCTGCAGCAGGGATCGTTTTCATTCTCTCCCTGCTCATTGCCGAATACCTTTTTCAGCCGTATGGTCCGTTCTCCAGGTTTACCTTTGCCAACCGCAATGAGATCATGATCCCGGAACTTCAGGAAGCTGAAATTTACTATACTTCCCAGCTTCAATTGAAATTCCAGGATGTGAAGGATTACCTGACCGAATACCCCGGGCTTGAGAATGAACTGATCCGTGATTTTCAAGATATCGATTCAATACAAAACGAGCTAAAGAAAGATTTAAAGGATAATATTTCTAACAGAGAGGTTGTGGAAGCTCTGATACAGAATTACCGGATCAAACTGACGATTCTTGAAGATCTTCTGCAACATTTCGACTATGCCGAAGGAGAGAAAAACGATGAAAACAATAACCATGAATTATAAAACCATCCTGTTTCCTGTTGTTCTATTCCTGCTTTCCGTCAATTTTTTGCAGGCACAATCGTTTACTGAAAGCAAGAGAATTGAACGAATTTTTCCCGTTAGCTCCTCAACTTCCGTGGAGATCATTAATAAATACGGAAAAATTCATATCATGTCCTGGAAAAAAGATTCAGTTGGCGTAGATATTGAGCTTACGGTCAAATCAGATAATCTCAGGAAACTGAATAATATCATGGACAACATTGATTTTGATTTTACCAGCACGGATTACTATGTCATTGCTGAGACGGAATTCGGAAGAAGATACAACAGTCTTTTCGAAAGCATAAAGGACCTGGCAGAGACGATCATTCCCTCAGACAACGTGGTGGAAATTAACTACACGGTTCAGGTTCCCAAAAGCATAGAGTTAAAAATAAACAATAAATACGGCGATGTATACATCGATGACCATGCCGGGGATCTCCGCCTCAATCTTTCGAATGGAGACCTTAAGGCCAATGAACTGACCGGGAATACCGCGATCAACATTGAGATTGGGGATGGTGTGATCAATTACATTCAGGACGGTAAACTGGATATTGCTTACTCGGAATTTGAGGTAAAAAGGGCTGAAAAGCTGAACCTTTTCTGCCGGTCTTCCAAAGTGGACATCGGAGAAGTCAATGATCTTACCCTGAATTCAAGGAGGGATAAACTCTTCATCAACAGTACAAAAACCCTGTACGGGGAGACCTATTTCTCTGATGTGTATGTGTATGACCTGACCAGCGAACTCAACTTCACCATGAAATATGGCAGTCTGAACATGGATTTCATCCAACCGGGATTTTCATTCCTGAATATCAATTCAAACTACACGGATATCAATCTGACCTTTGATTCGGGCTGCTCCTACATGGTGGATGTCAACCATAAGAATGCACCATTTACCTATCCGGAAAAATTAGGAGTCATTGAAGAGAAGGTGATTGACGAAGATGAGAAGGAGATGAACACCTATGGTAAAATTGGCAACGCTGAAACCTCTTCCAAGGTAAGGGTAACGGCTCTCAAAGGAACGATCACCATTATTCATAAATAGATATTCAACAATGAAATTACGATATTTGCTTACGATCATTTTATCCACCGCCTGTCTGCTCGCATCTGCCCAGGAATATTCGGGTGCGGTCGGTTTGCGTGGTGGAATTTCATCCGGCATTACCTATCGCCAGTTTCTCGATCAGGAGATCTCGCTGGAAACGATCGTCAGTTTCAGAAGAGGGGGGTTACAGGTATCCCTGTTACGTGAACGGTTTCGTCCTGCATTTCTTGAGTTTTCCGACAATATGATACTCGGTTTCGGTTTCGGGGGGCACGTTGGTTTCATGTATACTGACCATCAGAAATTCATGTTCGAAGATTACTATTATGATGAAAAAATATTCTTACCTTTAATCGGAGTGGACGGATATTTTGGCATTGAATACATTTTTCGCAAATTCCCAATGGCAATCAGTCTGGACTGCAAACCGTTCTTTGAACTGAATGTAAAAGGCCTGGTGCAGCTCAATCCATTCGATATCGGGCTCGCAATAAAATACTGGTTTTAATAAATTTAACAATTAAAAAGATGAAAAAGACTATTGTGTCATTCCTCCTTTTATTCCTGTTTGGAAGCCTGGTTGTCAGTGCACAGGAAGAGACAGAGGGAGCAGAAATGAAGAAAGAAAGAGACAGAGATGATGTCCAGACGATCTTCCAGGACAGAACGGGAGGGCACTACACCGGATTTTCCTTCAACTATGTAGAGATCGAAGATCAGCATGGCATGCAATTTGGTCTCCGCGGCGGATGGATTGCCGGGCATGGCCTTGCCGTGGGACTTGGCGGAAAGCTCTTTTTTAATGAGTCGAAGGAAGATGATCATTATTTACCGGTTGAAACAGCAAATTTCATTGGTGGATACGGTGGTTTGCTGATCGAACCGATCATCCTGCCACGATTTCCCGTACATGTTTCTTTTCCGGTACTTGCCGGTGTTGGAGGCATCGCATATACAATGGAAAAGGATAGATTTACAGACAACTCAATTGAAGATAGTGACTTTTTCCTGATGATTGAACCGGGAGTAGAGCTGGAATTCAATATCCTCAAGCATTTCAGGATTGCTGTTGGAGCCTATTATACTCTCACATCAGATATTGAACTGGAATATTCCGAACCACTGTATCCTGATAACCCAAACATTGCCCCTCCCAATGTTATCCGGGGTTTCAATATGGGTATTACCCTGAAGCTGGGTAAGTTTTAAGGAATCGGGTATCGCCCGCCTGACCGCCTGCCAGTTTACCTGCCGCCTGCCTGCCGCAGGCATGGGAGGCATGGCAGACAGGGTCGGGCAGGTAATTAGGCGTTGTCAAACAGCATTTTATCTTTTTGGCCATTACCCTGCGTCCCGGTTTTCATACGCAATTCTTATCACATAGTGATGCCTATGGCATAAGGCGGTTCAACACTCTTCGAGTGTTTGGCGAGAAAGCGGCCTTTAAAAATTTTATGTGCAAAACAAGGCAAAGAAAATTCCGGGAGGGGTATGGCCGTCCTGCCCTGTAAAATATCTTTAAACTTGCAACGAAGTGCTACTGCAATACATTATTTCACAGGGCAGGCCATCCCAGCAACCTTGTCTGAGAGAATGTATCATGAATTCTTCATAGAATAGAACCACTGAGAACATGAAATAGGCACTTTCATTTGAATACAATTGCCACAGTTTATATAGAAATGCAAGCCATCCAATTTGCATTGATTGATTTGCGCACTCACCTTACCATTTCGCAATTAACCATCTTTATGATACAGCCTCGAGTTTGGTTGCGTTGCTTTTAGAGCCGCTAGTTTTGCCATAAAATTTTTAGCAGCCTTGATTCTTTTGTTTACTTTTCTCCTTAATGAGAAAAGTAAATGGGGTCAAAGGGGCAAAGCCCCTTGCCTAAGAAATCATGTAAGTATTGATCAAAAAAAACATTAAACAAAACATGCCTGCTCATAACAGGTAAGTAAGAAATGACAATTTCTTTATCCTTCACAAATGCTCTGTGAAATATGTACAAACCTATAATGAAATTATGTTGTATTGAACTATTTCACAAGGCAGGCCATTTTTCTGCGCGCCGTTCCTCCCGAAATGGCTTGAATTTTCAATGGTGCTCATCGCACTTCGTGGTTTCTTGAAAACCAGGGGACCCCCGCCCGAACGACTGAAGTCGTTCAGTCGGGCGGGCAGCAGCCACAGATAAAATGAACTCCCCCGCCTCTGCCTGCTGCCAATCAATTACGTTTTCTTAGCTGATTGAGGAATTAATCAAATTATGAGGAATTGGCAGGTTTTACCCACTGAAGTCCTCACTAGTCTGTAGCTATGTGCACCGATTGGCACAGAGGGCTACTTATTGAGAAGTCTGGCTGGCTGGCCAGGCAGGGAGGGCAGGTAGTTAGGCGTTGTCAAACAGCATTTTATCTTTTTGGCATTCCTATCTGCAGACAGGTGTTTGTTATTTGTTGTTTGTCGTTTGTCGTTTGCCGCCCGCATGCCGTCGATGGGGCTGAAAATATCAATATCCACGAAGAACCGGGTTTTTATGCGTTGATTATCCTAACGTAGAGGGTGTTACCGACGTAGAGACGTTGTCATCCTACGCTACCACCTCCGTTAAAACTATGGTGGTCAAAGAAAGCTACGGCTGCCATCCAGATCCCGCTTTCAGCGGGATTCCCGCCTGTCGGACGGACAGGAGTTCGACTAGCAAATTCTAAAATACAGAATTTGAGTCTCACTAACATGCAACGTCTCTACGTTCGTTTCAACAGAAACATCAAGGATACCTGTTTTCCAATAAATTAAAAAGCATTATTTTTGATATCCAATTTCGGATGAACAGGTTCGCGGTTATATGGCTTCTCTTCCTGATCTCTATTTCAGGGCAAACGCAGGAGGTTCCCTCCACGAAAAAACAGCGATATACCATCAGCGGGTATGTCAGGGATACACGTGGTGAAGAACTTATCGGGGCAAACGTTTACATTGAAGATCCGTCTGTGGGGACAGTCACAAACATTTATGGGTTCTTTTCTCTTACACTGCCCGAAGGAAGTTATCGATTGAGGTGTTCATACATCGGTTACCAGCTATTTGAGGATACACTTGAACTTTCCGGGAACAGACGATACAGCATTGTGCTCGAAGAAGAGGCTCAGGACCTGGAGAAAGTGGTGATCAGATCGGACCTTCACGAAGGGAAATTTCAGAAAACCGACGTTAGCACGCATTGGCTTCAATCAAAAACGATCAAAGAGATTCCCTCCCTGCTCGGGGAAGCTGACCTCTCCAAAGCCATCCAGATGTTACCCGGGATTATGGCACCGGGTGAAGGCATTTCAGGGTTTATTGTACGGGGAGGAAGTTATGATCAGAACCTGATACTTCTTGACGAAGCACCCATTTACAATGCTTCTCACCTGATGGGTTTCTTTTCAGTCTTTAACAATGATATCGTCAAGGATGTTCACATTTACAAGGGAGAGGTCCCTGCAAAATATGGAAGCCGGTTATCTTCTTTGTTCGATATCCGTCTTAAAAACGGGAACCAGAATAATTTTGGCGGATCCGGAGGTATTGGAACAATATCCAGCAAACTGATGCTGGAGGGTCCCATTATTAAGAATCATGGCTCTTTCCTCCTTGCGGGAAGAAGGTCCTATGCTGATATTTTCCTTCCCTTATCGTCGAATGATGAAGTTAAGGATAACAGGATCTATTTTTACGATCTCAACCTGAAGGCGAATTATCGTGTGAATGAGAAGAACCGGATCTTTATTTCCGGGTTCATGGGAAACGACGTGTTCAAATACCAGAACACCTATTACCTGAAATGGGGTAACTTCACCGGGAGTCTCAGGTGGAATCACCTGTTTACCGAGCGGCTTTTCTCCAATCTATCATTGCTCTACAGCCGTTACCAATACAAGCTTGGGAAGACAACGACCCTTTCCGGTGTGGAATGGAACTCTTCCATCACCAATGTGGGGCTGAAGTATGATTTTTCGTTTTATGCCAATCCCAAAAATACGATCCGGTTCGGAATGCATGTGAACTATTTTTCATTCCGTCCCGGATACATTCAGCCTGCTGACAAAACATCGATATACATTGATTATGAGATACCCCCTTCACAGGTTCTTGAGTATGCCCTGTATCTCTCTAACAACCAGGAGTTAACCGAATGGATCGGCCTGGAATACGGTATCAGGATGACGTTATTCCAGAACATGGGAAAAGCCACGGTTTACAATTTTGATGAGCATTACGAACCCATAGATTCTGTTGTTTACGGTTCGGGAACGATCTTCAATTCCTATTTTAATATCGATCCCACCCTGAGCATCAACATTAAACCCGGTCCGTTATCCGTAATCACTACCAGTTTTTCCCGGTCACATCAGAATCTTCATCTCATCTCCAATTCAACAGCAGGCACACCAATAGACATCTGGATACCGTCCAGTCCAAACATCAAACCACAGCGTGCCAATCAATATTCTCTCGGGTATACACGGAATGCACTGTTTGGTATACTTGAACTATCGCTGGGAGGTTATTACAAAAAGATGTACAACCAGATTGATTACAAGGAGCATGCAGACATCATTCTCAACCCGGAGTTGGAAGGGGAGTTGCGGTTTGGTTGGGGAAGATCATACGGATTTGAATCGATCCTGAAGAAAAATGAGGGAAAATTAACGGGATGGATCTCCTATACGCTTTCCCGGTCGGAAATGAAGATCGATGGTGTCAATCACAATAAGATCTTTCTTGCAAATTATGACCGGTTGCATGATTTTGCCCTGGTCAGCCAGTACCGGTTGACGAATCGTTGGACCGTTTCCCTCAACTGGGTATATGCCAGTGGATCCCCGGTTACCTATCCTACAGGAAGGTTTCGGTATGGTGCCATTGTTGTTCCTGTTTTTACCGACAGGAACCAATTCAGGATGCCTGCCTACCACAGGCTGGATATAGCAGCCAGTTTAAAAGGCAAACAGAAGCCGGGAAGGCGGTTTAGAGGGGAGTGGAGTTTTTCAATATACAATGTGTACAACCGCAAAAATGCCTGGCTTATCTTTTTCAAATCAAACGAGGACAACCCGGAAATGACAGAAGCTTATAAATTATATATGTTCCCCATTATCCCGTCAATTAGCTATAATTTCAGGTTTTAACAAACTTCATGAGCATGCGGTATTTTCTGATCATAACAGTCCTATTTTTTCTGTGCGGTTGCACGGAGAAGATTGATGTTGATCTCTTTGAATCGCCTGTAAACCTGGTTGTTGAAGGGTATGTTACCAGCGAAGCAAAGCAGCATTCTGTGTTACTTTCCAGAAGCAGTCCCTACTTCTCTGATTTGCCTCCTGAGATGGTCAGCGGGGCAACCGTAACCATTGAAGATTCATCGACGCTCTATACCCTTTATGAAAATGCGCCCGGTATTTACCTGACGGATGCTGTTTTTGCCGGTATTCCGGGAAGTTCCTATACACTGACGATCAGTGTGGATGGCGAAACGTACAGTGCAACCTCGGTAATGCCTTCGGTACAGCCCATTGATTCGATCATGTTTTATAGAAGTGAAACGAATGAAAAGGTATATGAAATCGGACTATTCACCCAGGAGCCTTCAACTCCGGGGGATCATTATTTCTGGAAGGTTTACAAAGATTTTGTCCTGATGTCAAAAAACATCACACAACTGGAGTTTGCAAATGATGATCTGATTAACGGGAACTACCTGAGCGGGATACACGTTCAGTCGGTTGAAGCCAGGCCAGGAAACCGGATTACTCTTGAGATGGCATCCATCACAGAGGAGTATTACGAATATTGTCTGGCAATTATCAAGGAGACGCTCTATGCGGATGGTCCGTTTGAATCGGCTCCTGCCAGCATTACAGGGAATATCAGCAACGGAGCCCTCGGGTTTTTCACTGCGTATTCCCTTACCCGGAAAAGCCGTTATATAGGACAAATTGAATAGGCAACGTTACCTGTTTTGAAAATTTTTCAGTCCTTCATCCAGAAAATCGATGTATTCATTGATATCCAGATCATGGGATCTGGGAGTGGTCAATAACTGTTCATTGTGATCAATGAGCACATAATAGGGTTGTGTATTTATATTGTACCTGGAAATCTGAAAATCGGCATATTTTTTACCCAGGGTCTTTTTAACTTTCCCATCGAATTCTGAAATAACCCATTCCGATTCCGGGAGCTTTGTTCTGTCGTCAACATAGAGTGCGATGATCAAATAGTCTTCCCTCAGTCGTTTCAATACCTGCGGATCGGACCAGACCTTTGCTTCCATCTCCTTGCAGTTGCTACAGGCATGTCCTTTAAAATCAAGCAATATGGGTTTATTCAGTGTACGGGCACATTCAAGTCCCTGTTCATAATCGAAATAACCATTCAATGCGTATGGAAGGCTTAAAAAATCGGCATATTTCGGATCTTCACAAAGTGTGAACGTCCCTTTGCCCTCTTCTGTTTTTCCACTTCCCGAATGTTCAGTGATCAATGCCGGAAGATTAAATGCCTGTGAATCGAGTGGTGGGATCAGCCCGGATATTGCCTTCAGGGGTGCTCCGAAAAGACCCGGGATAAGGTAGAGCACAAAAGCAAAGGTTGCGATAATCAGGATTAACCTGGGCACTCCGATAAAGGGCAGGTCACTATCGTGTGCAAATTTGACTTTACCCAGGAGGTAAAAGCCCATCAGTATAAAAATCACGATCCAAATGGCGAGATAGACATCCCTGCTTAATAATCCGAGGTGGTATGTCTGATCCATGTTGGAGAGGAATTTCATTCCGAAAGCCAGCACGATAAAACCCAGTACAACCTTAACCGAATTGAGCCATCCGCCCGATTTTGGAAGGCTGTTCAGCCAGGAGGGGAAGATGGCAAGAAGGGTAAATGGCAAGGCAAATGCCAGGGCAAAGCCAAACATTCCGATGGTTGGTTTGATGAATTCTCCGCTTGCAGCCTCAACCAATAATGCACCGACTATGGGTCCCGTGCATGAAAAGGAGACAAGGACCGTTGTTAACCCCATAAAGAAGGCAGCGAGATACCCCCCTTTGTCAGCCTGCCTGTCAGCTTTATTAACCAGCCCGGATGGCAGCACAAGCTCAAACATACCCAGGAAAGAAGCGGCGAAAACCATGAAGAGCAGGAAGAAGATCAGGTTGGGGATCCAATGTGTACTGAGGCTGCTGGCAAAATCAGCACCGGCGCTGGTTAGCGAAACGATCAATCCAATGAATGAGTATATCAGGATGATTGAAAACCCGAACGTCAACGCTTTAACAATGGATTTAAACCGGTTTTCGGATCCACGGGAAAAGAAAGCCACTGTCATTGGGATCATGGGAAAGACACAGGGTGTTAATATTCCGGCAAAACCGGCCAACAGAGAAAAGAGGAAAAACCCCCATATTGATTTTCCTGAAGCGGGAGTTTCCACCGGTTCGGCAGATGTCAGGTCAACCTGGCTTTCAAGCATAAATGTCTCCCCGGTATCCGCTGGGAGGACCTCGCCTGATGCAGTAGCCCCGGTTGTTTCTGATCCAATAAAAAACTCAAAATCATCTTCTTTTGGAGGAAGGCATCGGTGATCATCACAGCTCATGAATTCAACATAGCCACTAATTTTCACTTCGCCTGTACCCCTGGTTTTGACCCGTTGTTTAAAGAGCGCTTTCCCACTAAAGAGTTTAAGCTTCATATCAAAACTTGGATCATATTTCTCTTCCGGTTCGGTTATCTCCACCACCGGCCCAAGAAGCTCAAACTGGGATGATTCTTCAAAAACAAAACGGGTCGGTATCGGTCCTCCTTCAGGGATATCCTGCGAATAGAGGTGCCAGCTCTTATCAATATTTGCAGTAAAAACCAATTCAACTTCCTCTTCATTGATCTTTTCAACAGAATATTCCCAGGTCACCGGGTCAATGATCTGTGCACCTGAGATGATGGAGAAGAGGAAAAAAACCGTTACTATCGAGTATGTTGTTTTTCTTTTCATGAATGCAACAAATTAGCTTCGACAGAGGTCAGACGTCAATGATTTCATCCCCAAAACTATCCAGTATTTGATATTCGAGGAGATCATTGGAGGGTGTCTCCATCACTTTTATCTGACAGTTCATTTTGCCACTCCAGCTTTTCCTGATTGGGCGAAGTCCTTTTGTAAGATAGGCGGCCACGAAGGGATGGACCTTAAGGGTAAGTTTTTTCAATTTATATTTTAGAATGGCAGCTGCGAGGAGGTTTTCAAGCTCATCGGTAAACAGGATCGATGGTGTGATTTCTCCGGTTCCTTTGCATGTTGGGCATTTTTCGACGGTTTCGATGTTCATTTCGGGGCGTACACGCTGTCTGGTTATCTGCAATATTCCGAACCGGCTCAGGGGCAGGATATTGTGTTTTGTCCTATCCGAGGACATTGCCTCTTTCATTTTATCGAACAGCAGTTGTTTATGCTCTGCCGACTGCATGTCGATAAAATCGACAACAATAATTCCACCCATATCGCGCAGCCGGAGTTGTCTGGCAATTTCTTCAGCAGCAGCCAGATTTACCTCGAGGGCATTCGTTTCCTGGTTATTTCCCGATTTGGAACGGGTACCACTATTTACATCAATCACATGCAGGGCTTCGGTATGTTCAATGATCAGGTAAGCACCATTTTTAAAGGATACGGTTTTCCCGAAGAGGGATTTTATCTGTTTTGTGATACCAAAATGGTCGAAAATATTGGCTTCTCCCTTATAATACTGAACGATCTTCTGTTTCTCCGGTGCGATGGTTTTGATATAATCTTTGATTTCCTGCTGCAGGGTTTTATCATTGACATGAATGCTATTGAACTGCACACTCAGGATATCCCTCAGTATGGCAGATGTTCTGCTCAATTCGCTCAGGATCAATTTCGGGGGGCTACTCTCTTTAAGTTGTTGTCCCACGCTCTCCCATTTTTTCATGAGGCTACGCAGTTCAGCATCCAGCACGGCTACCTTTTTCCCTTCTGCTACTGTGCGGATGATCACACCATAGTTATTGGGTTTAATGCTTTGGACCAGTGTTTTCAACCGGTTTTTTTCCTCTGATGACTCAATTTTTTGAGAGACTGAGACCTTATCAGAAAATGGCATGAGCACGATGTTTCGGCCCGCGATGGATATTTCGGATCCCAACCGGGGTCCTTTGGTTGAGATGGGTTCTTTTGTTATTTGCACCAGCACTGGTTGTCCTGGTTTAAGGACATCGGTGATTTTTCCATCTTTATCAATATCGGGTTCAGGTCGGAATTTATGGAATGCAGGAAGCCTGCTCTTTTTATCCCGTGCCAGGTGTGTATATTTAGAGAGGGTTTTAAACTGTGCCCCAAGATCGAGGTAATGCAGGAATGCATCTTTTTCAAATCCGACATTGACAAATGCCGCATTCAGTCCGGGCATGATCTTTTTTACCTTGCCCAGGTAGATATCTCCGACGGTAAACTGAAGATTGCTTTTTTCCTTATTAAGTTCTACTAAACGTTGGTCTTCAAGAAGGGCTATGGCAATTCCAGAGGAAGTTACGTCAATTACTAAATCTTTGGTCTCCACTTCATTCTGATGTACGCTATCCAGAAAAATCCTGTCTGCATTCCCAAATAGAATAAACCTAAAGAACCGAACAGCTCTTTAGGTTTATCGTTAAACGTTCCATATATGTGGGTAATGTGCGGAAAAAAATTATTTCCGCTTTTTGTGTCTGTTTTTTCTTAAGCGTTTCTTACGCTTATGGGTCGACATTTTATGTCTCTTTCGCTTCTTTCCGCTTGGCATAAATACAAAAAATGCGGTAAATCAGTACGAACAATGCAATTATCTTTTTACATTATTCTTTACCTTGTTAACAAATGTCTTGGCAGGTTTGAATGAAGGAATAAAATGTTCCGGAATAATGATTGTGGTATTCTTTGAAATATTCCTGGCAGTCTTTTTTGCCCTTTTCTTTACGATAAAGCTTCCAAATCCTCTCAGGTATACATTTTTATCCTTTACCAGAGAATCTTTTACCGTTTCCATGAAAGCTTCTACAGTCTTCTGAACCGTTACCTTTTCAATACCGGTATTTTTCGAAATTTCGTTTACAATGTCTGCTTTAGTCATTTTTAAAATCTTTAGTTATCAATATATTACAAAGTGATCAATGTCAGGAGTGCAAATATAAAAGATTTTGAAATATAAACGAAATAGTTCCATAAAATTTTATTTATTTAGAAACAATTTTTTTAAAATCATGTTGTTACGTGAGTTTCAGCGAAAAAATAATCGATTGGTACAAGCAGAATAAGCGGAATCTACCGTGGAGAGAGACGGATGATCCGTATAAAATCTGGATATCAGAAATTATTCTTCAGCAAACCCGTGTTGCACAAGGGATTGACTATTATCTACGTTTTATTCAGGCATTTCCTGATATTCGGTCACTTGCTGAAGCAGAAACAGATGAGGTGATGAAATTGTGGCAGGGGCTCGGATATTATACACGTGCCCGGCATCTTCACGAAGCTGCCCACCAGTTAATCCGGCATTACCATGGTAAATTACCCGGTTCATATGATGAACTCATTACGATCAAAGGCATTGGAGAGTACAGTGCTGCAGCAATTGCCTCCATGGCATTTCACGAACCCGTTCCTCTTGTTGATGGCAATGTTTTCAGGGTGATCGCGCGGTTGTTCCTGATCGGTTTACAAAAGGGGACGGTTGCTGCAAAGAAAGCAGTAGATGAAATCGCCGGAGAGATTATGAATCCTGAAAGGCCGGGTCTGCATAATCAGGCAATGATGGAGTTTGGTGCCATCCAATGTATCCCTAAGCATCCCGATTGTCCCGTCTGTATCTTCCGTTCAACCTGCAAGGCATACCGAAACGGGAAGGTGGAGGAATATCCTGTAACCGGCAAAAAAGGCAAATTGAGGGACCGTTATTTCAACTACCTGTTCATCCGAACAGGGAAAAATACGGTGATCAGGAAAAGGGAAGGCAACGACATCTGGAAGGGTTTGTATGAATTTCCATTGATCGAGACTTCCACGGAAATACCGAAGCATAATCTTCCCGGATCAGCGGATTGGAATGCCCTGTTCACAGAAACGCAACCGGTCGTTATTACGGTGTCAGACACTTATAAACACCTATTAAGTCATCAGCGAATTCATGCACGGTTTTTTATTATTACGCTCGAATCTCCTTCCCCCCTGCTCATTGAAAAATACCTGTTAATCCCGATTGGTGACCTGGGGAAATGCCCTGTTCCAAAGCTGATTGAACGGTTTTTGGAAGAAAAGATGAGCGGTGAGTGGTGAGAGGTGAGTGCCTGCCACGTTTACCCCATGAAATCCTTTTTATTTCATCGGGGTAGGAGCATATTTCACTGTGGATGATTGATGATTGTAATTTGCATGGAGCATGGAGCATGGGGAATATCGAATAATGAATATTCCAGCCTGCCGGCTGGCAGGGATTAACGAATTATGAAGAGGGCAGACAGGAATGAGTACGCAGTCTCCAGTCCACAGTATCATTTGAGGAGGTTATAGAAACGTCCCCGAGGTGCCATAGGCCCCAAAGGGATAAGTTGGTAAGTTGATAAGAAAGAAGTTAAATGTTATCCGTTAATTGTTAGTGAGACTTGATTTTTACAAACTTGTGCAGTAAAAATCATCAGTCGAACTCCCGCCTGCCGTCGGGCAGGAATCCCGCTGAAAGCGGGGTTAATCATACCGAATGCATCAAATTCCCGGGTAATCTATTGACAAACCTGTTATTTTTTTTAATTTTGTCATGAATGTAATTATCTGAAGATGTCAATCAATAAAGTTATTTTAGTTGGGAATGTCGGAAAAGATCCGGAGGTGAGGTACCTGGATAGTGGAGTTGCCGTAGCCAATTTCCCTTTTGCAACGAGTGAAACATACCGCAATAAAAACGGCGAGAAAGTAACCACGACTGAATGGCATAACATTGTATTATGGAGGGGGTTGGCAGAGGTTGCCGAGAAATATGTCAAGAAAGGTTCTCAGTTGTATATAGAAGGACGGATCAGAACCCGGGCATGGGATGATAAAGAGGGGAACAAGCGGTATACGACAGAGATTGTCGGAGACAACATGCAGATGCTTGGCAAGCGCAGTGATTCCCCAGCTGATACCACACCACCGGAAGAGGAGATCTCGGAGGGCGATTTTGAGGATAGCAATGGTACTCCTGAGGAGACGGACGACTTACCTTTTTAACCACATTTTTTCTAAACCAACATCAACGTTTTGGACACGGATGATCCTTTATCGTTAGCATCTCTTGCTAATATCGATTTTGCATTCTACCCCATTTCCTTAAGCGCTATTATCGGGTTGATCATCTTCTTTATTCTTCTGTTTGTATCAGCCCTTATTTCCGGTTCTGAGGTGGCTTACTTTTCATTACGGCCCTCTGATTTAAACCAGTTGAAAGAAAGGAGATCGGGTCGTGCCGATCTGGTCATCAAACTGATCAACATCCCGGAAAAGCTTCTTGGAACCATTCTGGTAACCAACAATTTTGTAAATGTCGGCATTGTTATTCTTTCCACACTATTCTTCGTTTATGATCCGTCATCCGAACCCAGCTCATTTGCGCTGGCCAATTTTTCAAAGTATCCGGTACTTGGATTCACCTTCCAGGTGGTGATCGTAACTTTCTTTCTGCTACTATTTGGAGAGATTTTGCCCAAGTTATATGCTACTCAAAAAGGCCCCCGGTTTGCTATGATCATGTCCTATCCCCTGAATATCCTGGAAAAGGTTTTCCGGCCGGTCAGTGCCATTTTAATCTATTCTACCTCCATTGTGAAGAAGCAGGTTTCGAAGAAGAAGCAGAACCTTTCCATGGATGATCTTTCAGAGGCACTGGATCTGCCCACAACTGAAATCAATGAAGACGAAAAGATACTGAAAGGAATTGCCCAGTTCGGGAACATCGATGTGAAAGAGATCATGAGGTCACGGATCGATGTATTTGCCATCGATATTCACACCAATTTCAGTAAACTGCTACCAAAGATCATTGAATCCGGGTATTCCAGGATCCCCATTATTGAAGGCTCGTTCGATAAAATAAAGGGAGTACTGTATATCAAGGATCTGCTTCCATACCTTCACATGACCGATACCTTTAAGTGGCAATTTCTTTTAAGGCCTCCCTATATTGTCCCGGAAACAAAAAAGATCAACGATCTGCTGAAAGAGTTTCAATCGAAAAAGATACATATGGCTATTGTGGTTGATGAGTATGGCGGGACGCACGGGATCATTACACTGGAAGATATTCTGGAGGAGATTGTTGGAGAGATTTCAGATGAATCGGATGAGGAGGAAGCCGTATATGCACAGCTGGATGACAGGACGTTCATTTTTGAAGGGAAAACGCTGCTGAACGATTTTTATAAAATCACCAATTCAAAATTTGATATTTTTGATGAAATAAAAGGGGAAGCCGATACGCTTGCCGGACTGATTCTCGAGATCAAAGGGCAAATCCCGAAAAAAAATGAGACTTTAACCTATCTCCATTTTACGTTCAAAATAATATCGGTTGATAACCGCAGGATAAAAAAGATTGAGGTCACCTTAAACGATATCGTATCTGACCGTGAAAACAACCAGATGGAACAAGCCTGACATCTCTTTTTCTGTTGTGGGTCTTCTGTTTCTTTTCTCTCTTCTCATGATGACACAGGATGGGTGCAGAAGAAAATACACCCCCAAACCGAGAGGATATTTCCGGATTGATTTCCCTGACAAAGAGTATCATCTTTTTAATGACACCTGTCCCTACACATTCGAGTACCCCAGGTACGGGACCATTGTGCCGAATAGCGATTATTTATCAGAACCCTGCTGGATGAACATTGAATTTCCCCAATACAAGGGAAAGATTCATATCAGTTATAAACCCATCTCAGATAATATCGGTGCTCTGCTGGAAGATTCACATACACTGGCTTATAAACACACGATCAAAGCAGAAGCCATTAACGAGAGGCTTTTTATCGATGAGGAAAACCGGGTATACGGGGTAATGTATGACATATCGGGAGATGCTGCATCATCCGTTCAATTCTTTGTTACCGATAGTATTACCCATTTTGTCAGGGGGTCGCTGTACTTTAATCTTCAGCCAAATTCCGATTCACTTGCTCCGGTCATTGATTTTTTTCGGGAAGACATTATTCATCTGATTGAAACCATTCGCTGGAAAGCCTTTAACTGAACATCGTAAATAGTTATGATAAATTATGTAACTTACTGGTTTTATCTTAACCCTGCGTAAAGAGGCTAATTATGGGGTTGATTATTAGGAAACAGTTAAGCACAGGATGTATGCTGGGTGTATGGGAGATATGTGAGGATTATGATACCTTACGATCATTCCTGAACCTTGAAAATTCTGATGTCCATGCACTGGAGAGCTTCAGAAATCAGGAACGTAAATTAGAATTTCTCAGTGTACGTTCACTTCTCACCAGAATGACTGATCCTTCAGCTAAGATTATTTATAACGGAACCCGCAAGCCTTTTCTCAGGGATAAATCATTCAATATCAGCATAACTCACTCGTATATTTTAACCTCCATCCTGTTGAGCCGGAACAAAAGGGTTGGTATCGATATGGAGTACATGACAGACAGGATAAACAAAGTTGCACATAAGTTTATTAGCAAGGATGAATACATTACAGAGGATAAAGCATTGCAACGATATCATCTTTATATTCACTGGTGTGCAAAAGAAGCGCTGTACAAGTTGTGTGACAAGCCGAACCTTAATTTCAGGGAAAACCTGTTAATCAGTCCGTTCCAGATCAATGAAAAGGGAGTAATCAAGGGGTATCTGGATACGGTCCGCAGAAAAGAGGATTTTGATTTACACTATTTCAAACACGATAACTACATCATTGTCTGGTGTTGTGAAGAATGATGCCTGGTTGCTGATTTCACATTTCCTTGATTAGAACCATGATATACGATTCGATACTGCACAAAACCGGGAAGCGTAAACAGATTGCCCTGCTGGTTGATCCGGATAAGATTGAGGAGGATTCCCTGATCGAAACGCTCCGTGTTGCCAGCCGGAACAGTATTGATTTCATTCTCATTGGAGGGAGTCTGATTTCCAATCCGGTTGATCCGGTTATTGACCTGATCAAAGGGAACAGCTCCATTCCGGTGCTATTATTTCCCGGCAGCCTTCTCCAGATCTCCAATCATGCCGATGGTATTCTGCTGTTATCTCTGGTTTCCGGAAGGAATCCTGACTTTTTAATCGGGAATCATATCATAGCAGCTCCTCTGTTAAAGAAAAGCAATCTTGAGATCATATCCACTGCTTACATCCTGATTGAGAGTGGTGTTACAACATCGGTTGAATACATGAGCTACACAAAACCCATCCCTTCTGACAAGCCGGATATTGCCATTGCTACTGCTCTTGCCTCTGAGATGCTGGGATATAAACTCATCTATCTGGAGGCCGGTAGTGGGGCCAGTACCCGGGTACCTGAAGCCATTATCAAGGGTGTAAAGCAGCATGTAACTGTTCCCGTAATTGTAGGAGGTGGAATCAGGAGTAAAGAGGATGCTGCTGATATTTACGCGGCAGGTGCTGACATCCTTGTGGTTGGAAATGCCATTGAGAAAAACCCTGGATTGCTCGGGGAGATTGCTTCCCTACGGGACGAGAGCTGAAAAGTTATATGTTATTGGTTGATAAGTTGTTAAAGGTTAAATGTTAATTGTTAATTGTAGAATGGGAAATTATATTAAAAAAGGCAACACCACTTAGGCATTGCCTCTTTTTAACGTATAACTGATAACTTTTAACCCGGATTATTCATAAGCCAATTCTGAATAATCCTGACGACGAAGAAATACCACAAATTTGAGTTCATTCCAATCCTCAAATTTGGGTATTTTCTTGTCGGGGTTTACCTTCGGTGAGCTCACTCGCTTAAGGCGAGTTCGGTTCCCGCATTGCTTCACTCTATCCATCACACATTAATGCAATGCACTACGTTTTTGCATGAATAATGCGGGTTAATAAGTTAACCCGTTGTGCTATTAAAAATTAATATAAAAATTTAATTAACCTTCTGTTTATTAAAGCATAACACCGTCTGCCGGATTCGTTGGCTAGTGCGTGGAGCCGTCTGACGGATTTAATTATAAACGTATGGCAAGTTGCGGTTCCTAAAGCGGTTTCCCGTTGAACCGAGCGAAGCCTGTCCGGCAGGCGAGCGAGCTCACGAACGTTTGAGCGACGAAGGAATGAGAACCTCATGAGCAGAAAGTGTGATTGAATTGCGGATGCGAATAAACCGCTGGAAAGCAGTGAGTAATATCAATGTAGTTGGACCGCATACTTTGGTCTACAACTATGCTATGAGTATAAAAAAAGAACTTTTTAAAAGGTGCAAAGGTCTTTCGAGTTATCTTAAAGGAGTTGCTTTTTCAGAAAAAGATGTCGAATTGGATTTAATTGGATTAGATTAGCCTTTAAATCAATTTTGATACCCTTATATAATCCATAGGCCAGTAAATGACACAGTGTAACTGACTCGATACCCAAGCCTAAATCTTTTTTATGTTTAGGTGATTTTTGTAAGAAATGGTTTTAAAATGATCTGATAGAAGAAATGAATTAAACTTTTTTGTAATTTTATATATCAAACCAACTAAAACCTCCTATTATGAAACGTACAATCGTTTTTACAATTATTTTAATATGTATTCCAACTTTAATTATTGCACAAAGTTTAAGTACAAATGCTACTTATATTAAAGAGAATTTTCCTGAAGATTATAGAAAAGGCATTAGACAATTTGCAATAAATCAATGGGGTGATGATTATGAGATGGTAGTATATGTTATCAATAATCAAGCAGATAAACTCGTAAAATTAATTGATGTCTTTGAAAGTGAACATACAAACATTGCGTTTAAAGCTATTCAGGAATGGAGTGTAGATGGTTATCTACAAGCAAATATTAAGAAGTTTAAAGAGATGGATACTTTTGACTTGAAATCACTAATAAAAATTAATTGTGACTGGGAAATGGTTTTATATGTTTATGAAAAGCAAGTTAAAGCTAAATCTATTTTTTAGACAAATTTAAATATCTCATTTTTTTAGTTCTAAATTCCAACTAATTTTCGATTACTTACATTTTAGAACTTGCTCGATCTGGTACTTTGCATTTTCAGCATATGCTCCAAAAGAAGCCTTTTTGTAAGCTTCACAAGCTGCAGTTGTATCTCCTAATTCTACCAGGGAGTTGGCGAGTTCAAAATACAATCTTGCTTTGGCTTCATCACCACCTTCCTCCAATTCAATTGCCTTATTAAGCAAATTCATAGCTTCAAGAAAGTTTTCTTTTGTATTATAGATCTTTGCCAAATGGTAATACACATCTGCAGATTCGTTTCCATACTCAATGGTTAGCTTCAGGGCTTCCTCTGCTTCATCTGTCTTTTGCTCGGATAATGCCTTGACAGCTGCATTATGATATGTATTCTTTAAAACATTTTCAGCGGTTTCTACAGATTTCAAATCATTGATATTCAGGCCAACTTCGATTACTTTATCCAAAGTGGTCTTCATATTTGCAGTATCATTTTGCTCGCGATAAACGAGTCCTTTACCCAATATTGCTTTGGTATAGTTAGGATTGTATTCAATGGCTTTATCATAATTTGCATGAGCATTTTCAAAATCTTTGCTTTTACGATAGCTTTCCGCTAAAGCATAGTGTAATTGCTGTAAATAATTCAATGATGCTTCTTTCACCTCGATATCATCATATTTATCCGCAACTTCAATTGTATTATTGAACCTGTCAATGGCTTCAACATAGTTTTTGGCTCGCAAACTTTCTCTGGCTAATCTGTAATGCAGTTTAGGAATCTGAATTTCAGCAAGAGCCCTGGTTTCATCGCCTTCTTCACCAAGCGTTTGGCATATGCCGATACATTTCTCTAATGCAGCAAGTGCTTCAGCGGCATTGGATTGTAAAAGCTGAACCCCTTCATTATAGGCAGCGATCGCATCATTTTTGGTTTGTGCATAACCTGTAAGGGTAATAAGTGTCAGAAAAATGGCTATCCATTTCTTACCAAGTTTCCATGATTTCGTTACCATGATCTTTATTTTTTAGTAAAAATTTAATGAAGTAAAGATGCAAATATATAAAGAGTTATCAATTTATAAAAAAGAATTATTTCTATCTATTTCATGTATGGGTGAAGTGCATGGAAGTTCGGATCAAAAACCATACCATGATCTAAGGTGGGATGATCAGTTGTTTTTCAGTATATAGTCATATTTAGCCTGTGATTTTGCCTCTTTCCAGTGGTCCCGAGCCGATTTTCTGTCTCCCTGTCGTTCATAAATTCTACTGAGGCCAAAATGGGCAAGTGCACTATAATTCTCGACCCTGATGCCATACTGGTCAGCTATTTTTAATCCTTCCAGGTAGTTTTGCTCAGCAGCTTTATCATTCTTTTCCAGCTTTTCCTGCACAATGCCGCCAAATATCAGGCACGCCATGGATACAAACCGATCTGTGGTAATATTTTGCTGAAGTATCTTTATATGGTATTTGATCTCTGTATAGTTACCTGCCGAGTTTAATGCGAGCAAATGCCTTATTCTGAAGAAGTTATTATGGGGAAAGATATCAAGCACTTCTTTTGTAAACGTGAGCGAAAGTTCAGGATTATCCTCCATACTCATGGCAATATGGGAGAGGAAGTACAATGCTTCAGCCCGCAAAAAAACAGAATTATCCTTGATCCACAGGAGCATTCCCCACCCTACATCCTTGTCACCCGGGGGGAAGAACACTGAGACGGGTTTATAGACGGGATGAATGACGGGGTATACTTCGCGGTAGTAATTATAAACACCGGTAAAGAACCGAAATTCCGCGAATTTCTGGTCCAGATAAAACCCCTGTTTAAGGCGCCGGTAAGTGGGGATGACCAGTGAAAGCACTTCCCTGCTGTCACCATTATCGGCATAGTATAGCAGAAGAAGTGCATGTGCAGTCAGATTGAAGAAGATTCCCTCTATATCCTCCTCATTCTTATCAGTCATGTTTTGGGAGATGCGTTTTGTCTCCTCCATTTCCGATATAAATTCGCCGGATCTCTGCTCAAACGGGGTTATTGGTGTGGTTTCCCAATAGATGAGGAACCCGCGTAAAAAGGGGTTTACCGGATGTCCGGGAGTCAGGTTTTCCACCTGCCGGAATATGGAATCAGCTCCCTGAAAATCATAATTGTATGCATGGTCAATCCCATTCCGGATCTTATCCATAATATCCTGCCTTTCAAATATCCGTACCTGGGAAAAGATTCCCTGCTCAGAAAAAAACAGAGTCACTCCAATAAATACAAATCGATGTATAAACCCCATTTTATGAACCTGCATTAGTGAACCTCTCTATGTAAAGGTACAGAAATTAAATTGATATGGAAGGAGGAGGGATGAGGGGAAGCATGGAGCAAGGAGCACGGGGCGTGGAGAAAAGAATAGAGGGTATGGAAAAAAGAAATATCGAATAATGAACAAGGAATAACGAATTATGAAGGAAGGAGGAGGCAGTGAGCAGTGAACAGTGAGCCGTTACGGGGTACGGGGTACGGGCCATAGGCCCTGACCGATCGGAGAGAGCGTCAGGGTTAAGGGTAAGTCCGCCCTGCCTGCCGGCAGGCAGGAGTCCGCAGTCTTCAGTCCGCAGTAGGCAGAGGAATAATGAGTGTATTTTGCATAGAGCATGGGGCATGGGGCAGAGAGTAAAAAAAATAAGGATGCTGGATGCCGTGCCTAGCCGGCAGGTGAAAACTGATTATTTGCTTGGTTCTAAGTTCTGAATTCCCCGGAACTTATCACTCGTCACTCCTGACTGCCGGCAGGCATGGCGTTACTCGTCACTGACTATTGCATGACCATTGCATGACCATTGCATGACCATTGCATGACCATTGCTTGACTATTGCCTTGCCTGCCGGCAGTCAGGGGGTTGAATACTAATGCCTTACATGTAAATATTCAACCCCTGCAGGGTTGTAATCTCCTCGTACATTTTAACCACCGGTTACCACCGTTGGTTATTACCTTCGGTGAGCTCCGCTTCGCTCCGGTTCATGCAATGCACTATGTTTTTGCATGAATAATTCGGGTTAATATTACCTGACAATGTCCCGTAAGGGATCTTTCGAAGGCCCTATAGGTGGATGCCTTTCTTTTATACTGCAGAGCGGTATTTTAAAGGCCATTCTATCGTTCTTCGAACGATTTGGGATTTGAAACATAATTAAAATCTGAAAAAAATATCAGCGGATCAGTTCAAGGATTGTTTTGCCGGTACTTGCTGTTGGCCATGAGATATCGAGAAAGTAGGATAAAGTAGGGGCAATATCGATCATGGACACTGGTCTAAGGAGTGTGCTACGACTTATTTTCCATCCGTACCAGATCAATGGTACATGGGTATCATACGGGTAGGCGGAGTTATGTCCGGTTGAGTTGCCATTCTCTTCAATCCACCCGGGTTCAAGGTTAAGAATAACATCACCCGATCTTTTCTGGTTGTAACTATTCTGGATCTTATGGAAGATACCCTCCGTGAAGTGAGTTGTCTGGAGTGTTGTAGCGGTAATGGAGTTTGCCACACCGGTGAACTGAATCATGAAACGGGCAACCCGGGTCTGCATCTCCTCCAGGTCAAGGTTTGAATCTTCAATGAGGGTATGATTCAAATAGATCTGTTGCTGGGTATAGGCGCTTACCCAATCTCCATTTCCATAAAGAATATTGAGATAGCTCTTTAAGAGTGTCATTGCCTGCCTGTATTTAAAATAGCCTGAAGGTATCCTTGATTCTGAGAGATATTGTGGAATTCTTGCCACACCATGGTCTGCTGTCAACACAATCAGTACATTCTTTTTCCCTATATATTCATCAATAAACCGGAGGAAGTGTGCGATATCCCGGTCCAACCGAAGGTAGGTATCTTCCATTTCAACAGCGTTGGGACCAAACTGTAAACCCAGGTAATCGGCAGATGAAAAGGTGATGTTCAGCAGATCGGGATAATCATCCCGCCCCAGTTCTTCCTCTACTATGGTGGTAATTGCAAGGTCCTTGGTAAAGGTATTTCCAAATGGTGTAGTAAGCAAAACCGCATAGTTCTTTTTGTTTCTTCCTTCCCTGCTGAGTTTTTTCAGGTCATAAGGAAAAACGGACCTGCCATTAATTCCTTTCTCATACCGGGTTGTGTCATTGGTACTTTCTGTATACTGTTCCAGCGAAAGGAGCGTATTCCATTCTCGTTCCAGGTAAATATCGGGGAATTTCTTTTGGTTGAATTCCTTTAGCCATCCCGGCAGTGAATCCATATAAAAAGAACTGGTCATCCATGTTCCTGTTTCATCATCGTACCAGAATGCACCATTAGAGGCATGTCCGCCGGTCAGGATTGAGGATTGTTTGTTCAGCGCTACAGAGAATACTTTAGACCGGAAATTGGTAGATACCCTGAGCTCATCACCCACTGTTGTAGAAAGCAGGAACAGGGGTGAGTGCCTGCCATTCTCGAAGCTTCCTCCAACCGGATCGACGGCTGGATCGTCGGTAGACCCGACCATTTCATCTTTTAACCGGATGTACCATTGATCCGATACTATGGCGTGATGGTCAGGTGTTGTGCCGGTAGCAATGGTTGCATGTCCCGGTCCAGATTGGGTGAAGAGGTAGGGGAAGTTGGCATTTCTGCAAAAGGTGCCTTCGTTAATGAGTCTCTTGAATCCACCCTCCCCGAATTTATTCCAGTACCGGCTTAAATAATCATACCTCATCTGGCCTGCAATGATCTGAATGACAAGTTTTGGTTTTTCCGGAGGGATCTGTGTGTTTGTCTGAGAAAACGTAATGTTGAAAAAACCTGTCATGCAGGAAAACAGAGAAACAAGGGCAAAATATCGTACCATGCTATAGCTTTTTGATAATTTTCTGGTCCATTACTAATCCTGTGATTACTGACCTGATAATATAGGTCCCTGGAGGCAACCGGTTCAGGTCCAAATTAACCTGTATTTTCCCCGTAGAATGGAACGATGAATAAGGAACCATCTGCTTCTTCCCGAGGATATCATAAATCTGGAACTCCAGGTGTGCCGGTTGATTTAATTCAAAAGAGACTGTCAGGGTATTCCGGAAAGGATTTGGGAAGCAACTCATCTTAGACTCAGGAGACGATAATTGTATCCTTGCACTCTTCAGAGGAACCATCTGTAAATCCAGCCGGGTTTTCTGGCGGTTCTGAACAATAACATCAGGAATTGTTTTATCATAATACCCCGGGGCAGTAAATCTCATCTGGTAGGTTCCTTCCTCAATAAGCCGGTAATAATCACCATGGAGTGAATCGGAGTAAACATGGGAGCTGTCTGAATCGTGATCCGGGATTTCGATCTTTGCTTGAACCGGATCACCTGTAACTGCATCTTTAACGGTTCCTCTGATGCCAAACAGGGCGTGTTCCAGGTAGTTGAGTAATGACCGGTAATTGTACTGCCAAAGGTTTTCCAGATCAGCTTCCGGAGTAATTTTTGTAATATCAAGCTCAATGGTCACTTCACGACCATGTAGAAAATAGGTAACGTAATCCTGTCTGCCGCCCGAGATCATATACCAATTCCCTCCAAGGGTGTATCCACTGGAAGATGGGTTCGTGAAATAACCCGTTGGGCTATAAAACTGGACAGAATCGGCATATTCTTTACTTACCAATTGAAACCAGCTGTCATCGGGGTGTGGAGAGTAGTACCCTGGCTCTTCCGGTTCGCTGGTTTGCCATGTATCCCACGGATAATTTACGACCTCAGCTCCTCCATGGAAATTCGCAGACATAACCGGGGAAAATTCTTTCATGAATTCCATCATAGCTACTGTTTCGGGCTGATATTGATTACCATCCGGATGGGGACCATCTTCCGGGTCCGGAAAATTGCGGTTCAAATCTACTCCGTTGGCATTACTCCTTATCGGTATATAAAGTGAGTCATATGATCTGTAGAATCCATCGGGATTTGCCAGGGGATTTATCCATATCTGGAGGTTATCAACCATCCCGGTTATCCTTGGGTCAATACCATAATTTTGGAGAATCATGTCTGCCAGTCTAAGCATGAGAACAAATCCTCCGGTTTCATCTCCATGCATGGTGGAGGTATAGAGAAAATGGGGCTCCGATTCATCCAAAGAAACATTATCTGAGATTTTTAACATCAGGATAGTCTTTCCATCAACACTATATCCAATTGTATCCAAAAGACATATTGCAGGATAATCCGATTCAAATTTTTTCATGATCGAATCATATTCAGAGCGGGATGGGTAAGTTGTCCACTCTGCCAAATCTTTCCTCTGATCGTTGGGAATACGTTTCACCGGTGTATGTGGGACAACTTCAAACGGGATTCCGGTTCTTAAAAACCGTGTAAATTGTTTTGAATTGGCATATCCTGTCAACTCATTCTCAGTCAGTTTTGCAATAGATATTTGATAAGTCAGTTGATTCAAAGTACCGGCATCTTTCCGTTTAATAACAAACGTAACCTCTCCAAATTTTTCAAGTTCCGTAAGGGCAGATTGAATTTCTTCTCTTCTACGATCCTGGCCTATCAACTGGAAAGTATGAGCTACAAGTATTCCAAATATCACGAAAAGCCGGACTGATTTCTTCATGCTTCACACATTGAATCGTATATAGAGGATATCGCCATCTTGCACTTCATACTGTTTTCCTTCCACGGAAAGTTTCCCAGCTTCCCTGCATTTATGTTCCGAGCCAAAGGTTACGAAGTCCGTATACTTCATCACTTCAGCGCGGATAAAGCCGCGTTCCATATCGCTATGGACAGTGCCTGCTGCCTCCGGTGCTTTCATTCCCCGTTTCAGTGTCCAGGCATGGATCTCCTTGGGATTCATGGTAAAAAAAGTCTGCAGGTCAAGTAATTTATACGCTGACCGTATCAATTTGTTCACCCCCGGTTCATGTAATCCGACATCTTCCAGGAATTCCTGACGGTCATCCGCATCATCGAATTCGGCAATATCCGCTTCGAGACTTCCGGCAATCACCAGTATTTCTGCCTCTTCCCCGGCAAGGACTTCACGGACTTTTTCCACATAATGGTTCCCTGAAACGGCTGAAGCATCATCCACATTACAGACATAGAGAACGGGCTTAGCTGTTAACAGGAAGAGGTCATCCACTATTTTCTTCTCGTTATCATCCAGGGGTATTGTCCTTGCCGAATTGCAATCCTCGAGGTGGTTTTTGTAGAGGTTCAACAATTCGACTTCTTTCTGTGCTTCTTTGTCTCCTGCTTTTGCAATTTTTTCGAGTTTCTGAATTTTTTTCTCCACCGATTCGAGGTCCTTAATTTGCAGTTCCAGTTCAACGGTTTCTTTGTCCCTGACCGGATCAACCGTACCATCGATGTGGGGGAGATTATCATCATCAAAACACCGGAGGACATGGATCAATGCATCGGTATTTCGTATATCACTAAGAAACTTATTTCCAACGCCTTCGCCCAGGCTTGCCCCTTTGGTTAATCCCGGGATATCGACAATTTCGAAGGTAACGGGTACAACCTTCCCGGTTGGATAAAGCTTTTCCAATTCGGTCAACCGGTTATCGGGAACGGAAATTCTACCAATATTCGACTTGTTGCTGGTAAATGCATAGCTGGTTGTTTCGCCCCGGGTATTTGAGAAGCAGTTAAACAAAGTTGTTTTGCCCACATTGGCAATTCCTATTATTCCACACTGAAGTGTCATTTTTTACGTTTTGATAAATAAAACGTTCGGTAAAATTACATTTAATTTTTCTTACCTTTAACTCTGAATCCATTAAAACCTGTTATTTTGAAAAAAATCATCTGGTTATTCACAAGTATACTTTTTCTTTTTTCCGTTGGCTCAGTCAATTCTCAGCAATCGGGCCCAAAAAAGGCCTTAACCCGGATATTATTCATTTTCGACTGTTCACAAAGCATGGCCGGCACATGGGAGAGTGATCAAAAGATCAATATCGCCCGAAATTTTCTGAATAAAACCATTGACAGTCTTGAGCAGGTTGACAATGTAGAGATGGCTCTCAGGGTTTACGGACACCAGAGTTATGTGCCACCCCAGGACTGTGAAGATACGAGATTAGAGATCCCATTTGCTCCAAACAATGGGGAACTGATCAAGCACAAATTAAGGAATCTTAATCCAAAGGGTACGACACCCATTGCCAATTCGCTCCGCTATTCTGTAGGAGATTTCCCGCCCTGCACAACCTGCAGGAATATAATCATTTTAATCACCGATGGTATAGAAGCTTGCGATGGAGATCCATGTGCCGTATCGAGAGAGCTGCAAAAAAAGGGTATAGCTCTGAAGCCTTTTGTTATTGGTATTGGGCTTGATCCCCGATTCAAAAATACATTTGAATGTGTCGGGCAATATTACAACGCCACCGATGAAGAGAAGTTTCAGGATGTACTGGAAATTGTCATATCGCAAGTGCTAAATGCAACAACTGCCCAGGTGAACCTTCTTGATGAAGGAGGTAATCCCACAGAAACCGATGTTAACATGACATTTTACGACAGGGAAAACGGCCGGATCAAGCACAATATCATTCATACGTTGAATCACCGGGGAAATCCGGATACCCTGTTGCTTGATCCGCTGATCAATTACAGGTTGGTTGTTCATACTATCCCTCCTATTCTATTGGATCCTGTTGAGCTCATTCAGGGCAAGCACAATATCATTGCAGTGGATGCACCCCAGGGCTTTCTCAGGGTTGAAACATCCGGAGGGACACAATACCAGAATCTGCAATTTTTTGTACGCCGGCCAGGAACAACAGAAACACTCAACATGCAACAGATGAATACGAGTGAAAAATACCTCACCGGAAGCTATGACATTGAGATCCCAACCCTGCCAAGGCTTACGTTCAATGATATTGAGATTTTGCAGAGCTATACGACCACCATCAAAATACCCAGGCCCGGAGTAGTCACGCTGCAAATCGCGAATGAAGGGTATTGTGGCCTGTTTTTAGAAGATGAAAACGGGCTTACCTGGATCACGAATGTTATCACATCAAACCGGTCTGTACCCGTTGTGCTGCTTCCCGGCAATTACCGTGCTGTTTACCGCTCTGGTACTGCAAAACGGTCCCATTTCACCATCGAGAGTAGCTTTACGGTTGAATCCGGAAAATCCACCTATGTGAAAGTATTATAATGGGGTAAAAACGGGTCACGAATAAACCATTGTGAGTATTCGGTGTCTAATAATCAGGCAACCGATAGATGTTAACGGACCATGAGCGGTAATCGCGACAAAGAGCTGCTCGCTTTATTCAAAGAGAAAGAGAGCAGAAATTATGCATTTAATCAAATCATCCATACCTATCAGGAAAGGTTGTATTGGCATGTACGACGAATTGTTGTGCTGCATGAAGATGCTGACGATGTGCTACAAAATACCTTTCTTAAGGCATGGAACGGACTGGATGATTTCAAGGAGGATTCCCGGTTGTATACCTGGTTATACCGAATAGCAACAAATGAAGCATTGAGCTTCCTGAAGAAGAAAAGGAAAAGGGTACTGATACCAGACCATGACTTTGAAAACAGCGTAATGAACAGATTTGAAGAAGGGGATTATATTGACGGTGACGAGATCCAGATGAAATTGCAAAAAGCAATCTGTACACTTCCCGAAAAGCAGAGAATCGTGTTCAATATGAAGTATTACGATGAAATGAAATATGAAGAGATGGCTGAGATCCTGAAAACATCGGTAGGAGCACTTAAAGCATCGTTTCACCATGCTGTAAAAAAAATTGAAAAAATGATCCAGGAGGATTAAACCTTTTATGCGTTTTGGCATCATATAAATCAGGGAATGATACCGATGAAAGAGTTAAATAAAATAGCACCGAATCTTTCGAAGATTAAAAAAGAGAACGTTTTTCGTGTTCCCGATGGTTATTTTGAGGAATTTCCCGGGAAACTGATGGAACGAATCGGTCATCAGGGTGACAGACAGGAGATACTGCGTCCTTTGCAGAGATTTTTTAAACCGCCTCTTGCCATTGCTGCAGCCATTCTGGTTTTTGCCATCCTGGGGTACCTGTCCATCAGGTATCTTTTTTCGGATGGTGTTAACCAGGAGTTATCGCCACAGGAGATTGCCGAATACATTGAATATTACTCTTCTGACCTCGATGAAGGGTTATATTATGAAGTATTGGATGAAATCGAGGTTGATGAAACGGTGGATATTGATTATGAGGAGATAATAATCGATTACTTACTGGGTCAGGATGTTGATTATCAATCTATTATGGAAAATTTATAAATTTACTGAAATGAAACGTATCCGATCAATTATTCTTGTTATCCTGCTGGTGGCACACGCAATGCCGGGTCCATCCCAGGAGATTCCCAGGAGCGCTCTGGAACGGTTTAATGCACAGCGCATTGCTTTTTTCACCGAGCGGTTGCGGTTGACTCCGGAAGAGTCGCAGAAATTCTGGCCTGTCTATAATGAATACCAGGATGAAAAAAACAAGATCATCGAGCGGAGGAGAGAACTGACCAGAAATCTGATACAGAATCAGCGGACACTTTCCGACAACGAAGTTGAAGAATTAGGGGACAACTATGTTGCAACGATGATCGAAGAAGCCGAGTTGCTTACGACCTATCATGCCCGGTTTAAGGAGGTTCTTCCCATCGGGAAAGTACCGAGGATTTATTATACTGAAAACCAGTTTAAGACCTATCTGCTCAGGCAGATACAGCAATCACAGCAGCGTCGGTCTCCGGGTGGTATTCAGTAGCTGGATGCTGGGCAGGGAAGCTGTATCGAAAGCATGTGGAGCGATCGCTTCACTCAATCCTCAAGTTTTCCGACTTCTTTCTCAACCTCATCCAGGATTTCACAGGATTTGACCAATTCTTTCATTCGGGTATGGTCGGTGTATAGCGGGCGGTCAACATCGAGAAAATCGACGTACCGGCGAATTACATTTTTTGCCCGGGACACTCCTTTCCCAAAAGTATAATCACGGAAATCGAGAGCCTGTGCAGCTGCCATTAACTCAATGCCTAATATTCCGTATGCATTGTCCAGTATCTGGACATTTTTGATTGCTGTATTCATCCCCATAGAGACGAAATCCTCCTGATCAGCAGCTGCAGGGATGGAGTGGACGGAAGCCGGAGTAGAGAGGATCCGTTGTTCAACAATCAGCATATCCGCCGTATACTGGCTCAACATAAGGCCGGAGAACATACCTGCTCCTTTGGTCAGGAATGCAGGCAATCCGACGCTCAATGCAGGATTATTAAGCCGGTTCATTCTTCTTTCTGACATAACACAAACCATAGTAACTGCTGCGCCAGCCATATCCATGGGCAGAGAAACCGGTGTCCCCTGGAAATTGGCTCCGGACAGATGAAGGTTATCATCCGGAAAGAACACGGGATTATCCCCCACTCCATTCAGTTCGATCTCAACCTGTGTACGCGCAAACCGGAGGGCATCTCTGGCTGTTCCAACAACCTGCGGTGTTGAACGCATGGAGTAGGCATCCTGAACCTTGCATTTTATTTTACCTTCAATGAGGTCACCTCCCAGAATGATCTTCTGAATGGATTTTGCACTTTTTACAGCACCTGAGAAACCTCTCGCTTCGTGCAGTTTCGGGGTATATGGTTTCATGTTAGCCATCAGGGCTTCCAGCGACATGGCGGCTGCTATTTCAGCCTGTTTGATCCATCTGTTTGCATCGTAAAGGAAGATTGCGCTCATTGCAGTCAGGAGGTTAGAGCCGTTAATGGTGGCTAAGCCATCTCTTGCTCTGAGTCCCGGGATTGGAATTCCTGCCCTGTCCATTGCCTCTTTGCCATCAAGGAGTTCCCCGTTAACATACGCTTTTCCTTCACCCATCAAAAGCAGGGCAATTTGAGCCATTGGGGCAAGATCTCCCGACGCACCGACTGATCCTTTCTGGCATACGAAGGGTGTCACTCCCTTATTCAACATCTCCACCAGCGTTTCGGTAATCTCCAGGCGACAGCCGGAATTACCATGTGCATGAACGTTAATCCGTCCAAGCATGGCGCCCCGCACGTATTCTATCGGCGCCGGATCGCCGATACCTGCTGCATGGTTATAGACCAGGTATTTCTGAAAATCCTTCAACTGGTCGTCGGAGAGTACCACTTCGGAAAACTCCCCAATTCCGGTATTAACACCATACATGATTTCATGCTTTTCAATCTTTTTTTCGAGCATTGCCCTGCATTTCCTGATGCGTTTAATCGCATCCGGATGCAGCTCAACAGGTCGGTTGTTGCGGGCTACATCAACCAGATCCTCAATGGTCAGGCCTGAACCGGTTATTTCTAATTTCATTCTATGATAGGTTTAGTTCAACAATGTAAAGTATAAACTTCGATTATCCGATCACAATATCTTATGGTGAAGGATTACGGTAGTGAAAAGGTTATCAATATTGTGAAAGGATAAGCCTGAAGAGTGAATCAGAATGATTCAGGATCTCTAATACAGAGGGCAAAGTGCCTTACGGTTAATCTTGATCTTGAATTCCAAATTCCAGTTATTCATGAGTCAGGAATGGGTATCTGTCGTAAAATTAACAAAAATAAATTGGAAACTCATGCTCCGGAGACCTTCCGGATCAATTCATCCAATTTAACCTGCCACTGTTCTCCCGACACCATATCTTTCAGTGTAATATAGTTCCCGGTGATCTCGGACTCTCCCGCTAATGCAACATAGTGGATATTCCTTGCATTTGCATAAGCCAGTTGTTTTTTCAGCTTTACCGGATCGGGAAATAGTTCAGCACGAATGCCTTTTTTTCTGATCTTTTCCAGAAGTGTCAGGCAATGTTTTTCCTCCTTTTCTCCAAAATTGGCGAACATCAGGGTCATGGATGATTCTGAGTCATCGGGGAATCCATTGGTTTGGGATAAAACATCGTAAATCCGGTCAGCGCCAAACGAAATACCAACACCCGACACTCCGGGAAGGCCAAATATTCCGGTAAGGTCGTCGTATCTTCCTCCACCCGCAATACTCCCCATCTCAACCTGCGCAGTGAGTACTTCAATAATTGCGCCGGTATAATAATCCAGTCCCCGGGCCAGGGTCAGATCAAGCTCAACGGGGGAATGGGTTGAAAGGGTATTGAGGTAATTGAATATTCCGTAAATTTCTTCCACTCCTTTCGTGCCAATTTTTGATTGTGAAAGGATTTTCTGGAGTTCACTTATTTTGTGTTCAGAATCGCCTTCCAGAAACAGGATGGGTTGAAGTTTATCTATGGCTGATTTCGATACACCTTTGCCTGCCAGTTCCCGGTTTACCAGATCCGGACCGATCTTATCCATTTTATCGATCGCTATGGTAATTTCCATCATCCGCTGGCTTTCCCCAATGGTTTCAGCTATACCGTTCAATATTTTCCGGTTATTAATTTTCATTACAATTTTAATGGCAAGATCCCGGAAGATTTCATCAGTAATTTGAATCAGCTCAATCTCATTCAGCAGAGAGCCACTCCCAATCACATCCACATCACACTGGTAAAACTCCCTGTACCGGCCTTTCTGAGGACGATCGGCTCTCCACACCGGTTGAATCTGGTACCGTTTAAACGGGAAGACAAGTTCATTGCGGTGTTGAACCACGAAACGGGCAAACGGAACGGTCAGATCGTACCGTAATCCTTTTTCGCATACCCTGAAAGATAGTTTTGCTGCACTGTCATGGGTCAGTTCATCCCGTGAGATTCCTGAAAGGAAGTCTCCTGAATTCAGTATCTTATAAATCAGCCGGTCTCCCTCCTCTCCATATTTACCGAGCAGTGTTGACAGGTTCTCCATTGCCGGAGTTTCAATGGGGAGGTAGCCATACCGGGTAAAAACCTTCCGTATGGTATCCAGGATGAAATCTCTTCTCACCACTTCAACCGGTGTGAAATCTCTGGTTCCTTTTGGTATGGAAGGTTTTTCAGTCATGTGGGTAGTGACAAACGAATGCGTGGCAAATTTAAGAAATCAGGATAAAATCCAATGATGCAAAGGATAAAATGTGTAAATACATTTTGTCCTAATTTATAAAATGGATCGACAGGGGATAGGAAAACTCTTCTCCGTTATTTGCCTTTATGCTGCCAAGAATGATAAATATGATGTTGATTATTCCGAGGGCAACGAGAAAAAATATTCCGATAACGATGAAGATCATGAGTGCCGAGACAAACAGATAGATTGTCATAGATATCTGGAAATTCAATGCTTCCTTACCATGCTTATCAACCCATGGATATTCTTGCTTTTTCAGCGACCAGATGATCAGTGGCCCGATGATATTTCCCAGCGGAAAAATAAATCCGGCGAGTGCTGACAGGTGACAGAGCATACCAAAAGTACGTTCATCACTGCTCAATTGTCTAATTTCTACCATAATCCTTTTATATTATTGGGGTTGCAATCATTGATATTCATTGGCAAGGGAATCTACCGGAGTCTTCTGAAATCCTGTTCAAGTAATCCGTCCGGTCGTTTCTCCGAAACGGTATGGTGGTCGAAAAAATAGAGTTTTGAGTCTTCGGTACCAAACAGAGCTTTATAACACCATCCGCTTTTGTTAGTATTCTCAGGGCCCACTTTGTGGACAATAATGGTATTCGGAGCTTTGTTTTCAATGGCTTCCACCACCTCTTCTTCCGATACAAGCCTGACATCATGTGGGTAGGTTGCCTGTATCTTTTTCAGTGTATTGACTTCACCTGCCAGGTCGGCAGAAGTTACCAGGAGAATTTTATCCTTCACCTGGTTTGCATACCTGTTGTAATAACTGAGATTTTTCAGTCCTGCTGCTTTGATATCACTGGCAATCCGGTTTACATGGTCCTGCATGAAGGTAAGCATTATACCCAGCTTGGCAGGGTATCTTGGCTCTTCAACTTTTGAATAGGATAATGGGATAGAACAAAACTCCGGCATTTCACCAATATTTCTCACATCAGCTCCAAGGAGCAGGTTCAGGAAGCTATAATAAACATTCGATTTATCGCGTTCGAAGCTGGTTTGTGTCAGCACCAGGAAGGAGTACGATGAATCGGTTCTTCTCTCTTCAAACTCCTTTAATTCGACAAATTCGTAGGGAGTGATTTTCCAGTGCTGTTCAACGGCTTCTTTGATATAAATATTGAAGTCGGAAAATATATCCGGTTCCAGCACAACCAGGGTTTTCGATTTCTTAAACAGGTTCATATCCCGTTCAGTAGGGAACGGAGCCTGAGAGAAGGCTGCTAAGGATAACAGGCAGAATGATAATAAAAGGTGCGTTTTTTTCATGATGTTGTAGCTATAGATTTAACTATGTGATTATTCAACCGGAATATATACCGGGTTGCGTTCATTGAATTGCCGAATATAAAGGAATTTCCGCTGTTTTTTCTTCCGGTGACTCAACGCCATGTATTCGTCGTGTAATTCCGGATCTCTCATCAGCGACATCTCTACGCTATTTACCGTATATTCCATTACTTTTCCTGAATCGAATTCGAGGATAAACTGACGCATTTCCGTTTTGGAATAGGTATTTGGATAGGATGGGTAATAGTAATTATAATAGCTATACCGGTAATAATAGGGGTCATAATACCTGGTTTCATAGGTAGTGATATTCGCCACAAAATGGCAAATTCCTCCAAATATTGCTATTCGATGGAAATCGCCACCGACCTGGATGTAGAGGATACCATTTCTGGAATACCCCCAGATGTTATCCGTCTTCACTTCCTGCCGGGTCCCGAAATCATCATAATAATAGATCATATCTTTCGTCAGGACTTTTCGAAAGAATTCTTTATCAATCAATTGGACTGGAGTTAGCAATCTGGCTTTGGGGATAGGATCGTTTTTTTTCACCTGATCAAAATTGAGAAATATCCCCTCATCAAACCGGAAGTCATGGGTATATTTAACTATCCTTATTGAGTCCCTTTGCCCAAATGACCATGAACAGATCAGCAAAAAGATTCCGACGGTTATAATTTTCCGAAGAACAACTGTATTCATCACGTCTCGCATTATTGATTCACTCTACACACAAAAACAAAATTAAAATTTTATCCTCAATCCCGGAAACAATTCCTCACTTTGTAACGAAAACAGATAAGATTGATTTTTTTTTCTTACTTTTAGAATGAATAATTGGATCTTCATTTCATACGGATTCAGGCTCAGGATATGGGAACATGGGAAAGAATCTCCAGGTGGTTGTTGTTCGGATTTCAAGATACGCAAGAGAAACGGATAGAGTCCAGGGTACTGCTGATTAATTTCATGAGTGTTTTGTTTGTTATTATAACGCTCTGTTTTGCATTTTTTTTCTTGCTTAATTCAACATTACTCATCGGATCTATCCAGGCACTGTCATCCATTTTCTTTACCCTGAATTTTATCTATTTTATCCGTTCAAAGAATTACTACGGGTATGCCTATGCCTTTGTCACTCTTGTTTCGATTTTATTTGTTGCTTCTATTGCGCTATATGATTTGGGGGCTGAAAGTGGGTTGATTTGGCTCTATTTCATTCCTCCGATTGCATTTTTTCTTCTTGGGAGGAAACCTGGGACGATTTTTTCCATTGTTATTCTTTTCATCGCATCGGTTCTATTATGGACTCCGGAACATCCGATGAACACGCTGCATTATTCCTTACCCTTCAAGATTCATTTCACCGCTGTTTTTCTCCTTCTTCTGATCATTCTTTATGGATATGACAGTGTGCAGAGCACGATCATAAATAAACTAAAAAAAACGAGAGAAATATCGGCAAATGCAAACAGGGCAAAGGAGGAGTTTATTTCAAAGTTATCTCATCAGATCCGCACTCCTCTCAACGATATTGTTGTGCTGGGTGAACTCCTCAATACCGATCGGTTGAATAAAAATCAGAAGGACCTGGTTGAAACGATCATTGCCTCCACCAACAACCTTGTCAATGTGGTAAACAGCATCACAGAAGATTCAGGCATTGAGATCACTTATCAGAAAAAGGAACACTTCAAGTTTGACTTACTATCCACCATAACGAGCATTACGAATCTGATTTCCAGAAAGGCTCCATCGGGTTTTGTGTTGAAACAACCATCCTTTGAGCAGGTTATTCCTTATCTTATGGGGGACCCCATCATTCTGAAGCAAATCCTCCTGTATGTCTTTGACACAATCATTAAGTGTCATCCCGGTGGAGCATTGACAGTGGATATGAAGATCAACCATGAGAGGGAGAGTGATAAGTCGGTTGAACTGAAGTTTGACATATCGGTTACTCCCAAACTCTTGATTCAGATGCCAAAAGAGGAAACGGGATCACAGGCAGGTATGGAAGGAGTATTACGTGAAGCTGCCGATAAATTTGACATCTCCATGACACGGAAGTTAATTGAAGAGAAGGGGGGAGAGTTGGTGTATGACTGCTATGAGGAATTTTCACGGTTCTCATTCACCATTCCTTTTGACAAGCCCCCTATGGATGAGACTATTCCGGTAACCAGGGAGAAGGTTGTTTCCATAGATAAGTTTAAGAAACCACTAAAAATAGAGCTTAAGCAATCCAATTTACTATTGGTAGAGGATAATCTGATCAATCAGAAAATTGTTGTATTGAGTTTGAAAGAACTGGTCCGGAATATTGACCTTGCCAGGGATGGGAAAGAGGCTCTGGAAAAATTTGGTACTTCAAAATATGATGTGATCCTGATGGATATCCAGATGCCGGTGATGGATGGGATCGTTGCGACCAAAAAGATCAGAGAGATTGAGGCAAGCACCAACTCACACACCCCCATCATTGCTATCACTGCCAATGCCATGCTTGGTGACAGAGAGACCTGTCTGTCAGCTGGCATGGATGATTACATCAGTAAGCCGATCCAGATCGAAGAGCTGGTTCAGAAAATCAAGATTTTACTTACCTGATCTGGATTTACCCAGCGGCTTTATTCCGATGATCAGTATATCATCCACCTGGTCAAGATTTCCCATCCACCCCTCAATGCTTTCTTCCAGGAATGCTTTTTGATCTTTCATCTTCAACGGGTGGATGGTAAGCAGCAGGTGCCTGAATCTCCGGTACATAAATTTTTTACCCTGGGGGCCGCCAAACTGGTCAGCATATCCATCCGAGAATATATAGATCACATCATCTTTCTCCAGGGGAATCACATGATTGGTGAAGGAAGGGAGTTGATGTCCTTCCGATATACCAACCGACATCCGGTCACCCCGGATTTCGGTCAGTGTATTATCCCTGAGCAAATAGAGGGGATTAAAAGCGCCGGCGAATTGTAACATTCCTTCCTTCCTGTCGATCACACAAAAGGCGATATCCATCCCATCGCGTAAAGTTATATCCTCCTCCTCTTTACTGAAGGTCACTTCGATCGCTTTACTGAGAATAGTAAGGATCTCTGCCGGTTGTTCTATTCCCTGATCATTGATGATCTTATCGAGAATTTCGAAACCGATTAATGACATAAACGCTCCGGGCACACCGTGTCCTGTGCAGTCCACAGCCGTAACAAACACTTTGTCCTGTTTTTCGTTGATCCAGTAGAAATCGCCACTCACAATATCTTTCGGGCGATAGAACACAAATGATTCAGAGAGCAGTTTACTGAAATAGGAATGGGGGGGTAACAGGGCTTCCTGAATTTTCTTTGCATAATTGATGCTATCGGTTATGTTTTTATTTTTAATGGACAACTCTTCTTTTTGCCGTTCGATTTCGAGTGATGCCTTCTGTTTTTCCTGCAGAATCCTGTTTGCTTTTCTCAAATGGGAAGTGCGGATGTGTATGAACAGATAGATTAATACAAGGATGGATGTCAGATAAAAGCAATATGCTACTTTTGAATTCCAGAATGCACTTTTAATCGTAATATGAAGGGTGATCTCCTCTTCGTTCCATACCAGGTCGTCATTTGTTCCTTTCACCCTGAAAATATAGTTACCGGCATCAAGATTCGAATAGACCGCTCTTCGCTCTGTTGTCTGGGGTTGCCATGTCTCTTCCAGTCCCTCCAGGTAAAACTGATACTGGTTTTTATACGGGTTTGTATATTCGAGAGCAGCAAATTCAACGGCAAACATATTGGTTTCCCGGGTTTTAATAACCACCTTCTCCCCTTCGACTGGTATCTCTTCCCAACCATTCGCTGACAGGTACTCAAAGGAAGTTAAGACCAGAGCGGGAGGATAGGGATTTATTTGTATTGAATCAGGATAGAAGGAGTTAAAACCCTCAATGCCTCCGAAAAAGAATTCACCCCGGTTGCTTTTATAATAGGCTCCGATATTGAATTCCAGGCTCTGTATACCATCAGAAGTATCGAATGCATAGATCTCTTCTGTCCGTGTATTGAATTTCACCAGACCACGGTTGGTGCTTATCCATAGATTCTGGTTATTGTCTTCAAGTATTGCATAGATCAAGTCATTGGGTAATCCGCTCTTTTCAGTGTATATTGTAAACTGTTCAGTCTGCTTATCAAAACGGTTTAATCCCGAACCGGTTCCTATCCATAAATATCCATCCGTCCCCTCATGGATATAGTAGACATAGTTATTACTGATTCCAACGGGTATACCAATGTTGTCATTCTGATAGGATGAGAAGCTATTGTTTACGGGATCATACCGGTTCAATCCTTGTCGTGTACCGATCCAGAAAATCCGGTCTTTATCCTGGCAGGTAAAATATACAAAATTGTTACTCAGGGAATTAGGGTTCCCGGGGCTATGTATGAATTTGACGATTCTCCCGGTGCTCTTATCGTAAGAGATCCACCCTTCTGACGTGGAAAACCAAAGGATTCCCGAGGGATCCTCGTATATATGATTAACATACATTCGATCAAACTCCTCACAACCCGGTATATTTGCATATTCCGAAAACGGGATGAATCCACCATGAACTTCCCGATAGATGTTAACCCCATTTTCGGTTCCCACCCAGATTACACCCTCTCTATCCCGGGTAATGGAGGAGATAACATTATCACTAATACGGGATCTGTCATTCTGGTTTTCATTAAAATAGCGGATAACATCATTCCTGTTTCTGTCATACAGCACCAGGCCTGCTCCCCATGTCCCCAGCCACATTAACCCTTCCGGTCCTTCAAAGATTGCCGTTATTCCGTTACTGCTAAAGTCCGGATCATTGGGTGATTGGTTCCGGTAAAGGTTAAATTTTTCTCCTTTTTTATCGTACTTAAACAATCCCTGGCTTCCACCTGCCCAGATAATCTCCGAGCGATCTTTAATAAAGGTTGAAAAGGAGAAATATCCACCGATCTGGGCTCTGGTAATCATTTTTTCGAAATAGGTAAATTTCCCGTTTGCCTCATTGAAAAAAAATATCCCTGAACTTGTTCCTACCCAGAATATTCCGGTTGGATCATGGTAAAGGCCCTGTATGAGAACATCTTCATTATTTTCCGCCGAAATATAAAACCGCTGGAACGTGCTGTCCTCCGGATTGAACTTATGAATGCAGCTGGTTGTTCCAATCCATAACTGGTTCTTATGATCTTCCATTATGGAATAGATATAGTCACCGGCAAGGCTTGCGGGAGATCCCGGTTCATGTAGAAACCGGTGGTACTGATTCCGTGCCGGATCAAACAGGTAGAGGCCTTGATTTGTTCCGGTCCAGATTCTCCCAAGATGATCTTGAATCATTGGAAAGATATAATCAATTGGAGGGGAGAATGGATCAACCGAAAAAATATCATAGCGCTCAACCTCTCCTTTCGCCGGGTCAAGTTTCTCCAGAAACTGACCTGTTTTCACCCACACAGCACCGGTCGAATCAACAAGTGTTTGATAAACGGGACCTGCACTAATTGATTTTGGGTTGGATGGGGTATGGTAGAGATTTTCAAAAATTCCCCGTTTCCGGTCGTATTTACTCAACCCGTTTTCTGTTCCAATCCATAAGTTACCTGCCTGATCCTCGGAGATTGAATTAATGGTATTTTCGCCTATTGAGCTGGTATCGTAGAGTTCATGCCGGAAGATCTTGAAATCATAGCCATCATACCGGTTCAGTCCGTCCTGTGTGCCAATCCAAAGAAATCCTTTCACATCCTGGTGAATACACCTGACCCAACTCTGTGACAATCCCTGATCAATTGAAAACTGATTGATATCCTGTGCAAAAAGGCTTATCTCGGTCACAAAAAGGTGTGAAACGAAAAGTAACAGCAGAGATATTTTACATTTCACCGGCATCAAAGGTCAATTGGTGATGGTTAGGGTACAACGGTTAATTTACATAAAATAACGAAAAAAAAAGGCTGTATCAAAGCCCTTTTCGATACAGCCCCTTGTAAAATCAAGTCGCTTTATTTTCCTGAAGCGATATCTTCCAGCATAGCTGTAGTGAGGGATTTGGGTCTTTCGATCGGATACCCAAGGGCACGATCCCAAACAATATTTGAAAGGACACCAATTGAACGGCCTATACCGAACAACACGGTATAGAAATCATACTCTCTCACTCCATAATACCATTGGATAACGCCGGATTGTGCATCCACGTTAGGCCATGGATTCTTTGCTTTACCATGTTCCTGTAGGATATCGGGAACAACTTCATACAGTGTACTAACATACTTGAATATCTTATCATCGGGGAGGTGTTTCAGGCAGAATTCGCGCTGAGCGGTATAGCGTGGATCTGTTTTCCTCAACACGGCGTGGCCATATCCTGGAATAACCTGTCCTGAATTGAGGGTATCCCAAACAAACTGTTTCATCTCCTCTTTATCGGGTACCTTACCACCCATTTTATCCATCACGCCCTGAATCCATCTGAGCACTTCCTCATTTGCCAATCCATGCAATGGGCCGGCTAATCCGTTGATCATAGCAGATACTGCAAAGTATGAATCGGATAATGCACTGGCAACGAGGTGTCCGGCGTGAGCACTAACATTTCCGCTTTCGTGATCGCTGTGCAGGATAAAATACAACCTGCTCAGGTCATCGTACGGTTTATCAATTCCCATCATATGAGCAAAATTTCCACCCCAGTCAATTTTCGGATCGGGCGGTATAATGCTATCCCTGTACTTTTTACGATAGATATAAGCACCTATTTCAGGCAGTTTAGCCAGGAGATTCATGGCATCTTCATAGGTTGGATCCCAATATTCCATCTTACTGATACCCGCTTTATACTGTTTTACAAATAACGATTCCTTCTGCATGGAAAGGAGGGCTGTTGAAAACATAACCATAGGGTGTGAATCTTTCGGCAATGCATTAATGACATCGAATACATAGGAAGGGACCTTTCTTCTTTCGGTAAACTCTTCCGCAATCTCCTCGACCTCATTTTGGGTTGGCAAATCACCGGTGAGGAGGAGGTAAATGAATCCCTCCACATAGGGAGCTTCTACTCCGGGTGGTTTTGGAAGTTTTTCAAGTACCTCTGGAATGGTGTATCCCCTGAACCGGATTCCCTCGAAAGGATCCAGGTAGGATATATCCGTTACAAGGCACTTTACTCCTCTCATTCCGCCGATAGCCTGTGCAATAGTAACATCGCCCAATTTTACATCTCCGTGTTCTTTAAGCAGTTTGACCGTTCTGGGCCTCCAGCCTTCAATTTTCTGTGCAAGTTTCTTTTTAAGTTCCGACATGTTTTTTCTATTTTATATTTTAGACAATTTCTTAAGCTACTAAAAGTAGCAAGATTTGGCTTAAAATCCTAAGCAAATAGTATATTCAACAACATACTGAAAAAAAAGGGGTTGTTGATCAACCCCTTCCCAGTTCGTGAATGCGGTTATCTTTTCAGAAACCTGAAGTCCTTTCCGATAAATTTTGCAGCGTTGCCCAATGATTCTTCGATACGAAGCAG
>Ga0315543_1000493_pt1 | contig 47811 bp, 46 predicted proteins | sample SalMarSW160210MG_2_FD_203098 | JGI IMG/M metagenome (GOLD analysis project Ga0315543, IMG submission 203098) | Salt marsh sediment microbial communities from the Plum Island Ecosystem LTER, Massachusetts, United States - Salt Marsh Sediment SW1601-210 ...
ACAGGACTATGCTGCTTTGGATATGGACTTATTGAACAACATGGGCGAGCTGGCTACGATCAAGGATTTTGTTTACCACAAAGATGTTGCCACCTTTACGTTCCGTGAAGGGACCATTCATCTGCTGCGTTATGTGGAAGGGCGGCCGACAACGGCCATATTCGTGGGGAGGGGTAATGCCAAAATAGAAGTTCCCTCGCATGTGGAACGACAGGGATTGGAGTGCGTGACCAAGGACAGTCTGGTGGATGAGGACTTTGAAGTGGCTTTCATTCGCATGGCAGACGACTTTGACCTCAAGCTCAAGGAAAAATTCACCTTTAAGCCTAAAGAGCTTTCCTGGAAAACGTTCACTATAGCCAAGCAAGCTCAGGGAGAAGTCTTTTTTAAGCCGAGGATACTTCATACTTATGATAACTACTTCCAACTAATACGATCGCTTTACGAACGTTCCAGCGACGGATATTTCTGGATTGACTTTAGCCGGTATGTATTCACGTTCGATCCCAACCGGCCTCAGCAGGTGGTAGTTGCCTACGAGCTGGGTGTTTCAGATATTGTAACCAAGGAAGCGGCGGTCTTTCAGAGAAAAGAGCTGGGCATCTATGATGACAGCCTGGTATCCGATATATCATATTCCACCACCATCATTGAAAAACACGGTAGGATCGAGATGGCCGGCTCTGACGGACTTGATATTGGGCAAGCAGAGGTTATCGTAAAGGTTTTGATAAATGCCGACAGTATGAAATTTGTGTCGTTATTTCTCCCTACCACGCTTAGTGAGGATTCGATATACCTTGATGGCCAACCGGTTGATTATTACCGAAGAAAGGACTTTGAATTCATCGGCATTATTCTGTCTGAGTATCGATACCGGGGAGATACACTACAGTCCACACTATGGTATAAGGGAAAGAATATTGACCGCTTTATGCCGTATGTTGAAAATCCGCAGGCGTGTGTTAATACTTTCACCTTTATTATCCCTAAGGGCTTCAATTACTATATGCCCGGTATGAGTAAGGTTGAACCATTGGACGACAAGAGAGACCAGTTTACGGTTTCGTCTTCTAATCTGTACAACAAATTTTATTTCCATGCCTATGCTTCAGATATTGATACTATAGCTGTGCCCTCCGATATCGGGATCACGTTGAACTTTTTGAAACAAAAGCACATTCCCAAGAGATTGCTCACCTGTTTCATTTCCGATCAGCAATTTCAAAGCTCCATTGAGGACGCGTTTAATTACATGGCCGCCCATCTTGGCGGCCCACCCAATACCTTTGTGGAGTATATCGTCCCGGAGCGGACAAGGAGCATGCCGGGGCTGATCCAGACTCCACAAACAGCTTGCGTTAACGAGGGGGCGATGGAAGCATCGGGTGGGTTTGACGTTGTTGCCGGGGTCGCTGTTGGCAAGCAGTGGTTTGGATCGCTGTTAAGGCCGGTATCAGACCGAGAGATGTGGATTGCGGATGCTCTCCCACACTATCTGGCGCTCATGTTTCTTCAGAATCAGCGGGGGACACCATATTACACCAACCTTCTCAGCCGCCGCGACTCGATTTTTACCCAGGCCAAACGCGACCGGGATATGCCTCTTGCGACTGGGAAGAAGGCAATGGCCTACGTTCGAGTTAACAAAGGGGTCTGGTTGCTTCATATGCTCAGGTTTTTAATGTATGATTTGGAGACGCAGTCCGAAGGGAGCTTCCTGCGATTTTTGCAGGAGTTGTCTATGACCTGCAATACCAGGCAGTTCACGAATAGAGACTTCATAGACCTTGCCGAAAAACAGTATGGCCAATCGCTGGACTGGTTCTTCAAGCAGTGGCTTTACGGACGGGGTTTCCCGGAGTACGAAGTCGAGTACAAGATCAATCAACAGGACGGTGAGTACTTTATAAATGCACAAGCGGAAACCAAAGGGGTAGACGCAAATTTCACCATGCCGGTTGTTATGCGAGTAGTGGGGGGTGATGGAGAATCAACTTATTTCAGACAGGCCATCGGTGGGTCGAAAACGGAATTTGAGCTGGGTCCGTTTGCAAGTCAACCCCAAAAGCTGGTTTTCAACGAGTTCTTTAGTGTGTTGTCAAAGGATAAGGTGAAGAAAAGATAAACTTGGGGCTAATATACAGTGTCAGGTAATGATACCCAATGTGCAGTTCCACCGCACTCACTATGACAGGTAATAGATATGTGAACACGTGCCATGGCTCCCTCGCTGCAGGCAGAGTCGAAGGGTAAGTGACGTCAACAGAAAGGTAACTTAAGGCAGAATCATGGTGAGTGTTGAGATAGTGCCAGGAAATGGCGCGGCGTAGCTTGCTTGCACCAGTGACCAGTTTGCTGAGAACTCTCAAGTCAACTGGTCCCTTTTTACGTCATTATGTTGGTGGCTTGTACTACAGGATCGACGAGCACCATGTTTTCCTGCTGGCGGGAGGCTTGGCATTCTCGTTGTTTGTCTGTATTATCCCTTTCGTTCTTATCATCTTCGCGGCTTTGGGCATTGTTTTGGAAGCGTCATCCCTTGAGCGGGAAATAACCTCTTACATAGATAAATTCATCCCGTACGAGACGTACGCCTCTTATGTCAAGGAGTTTATCACTTCACGTCTCGAAGAGTTCCGCGTCTACAAGAACGTAGCTGGTTATGTGGGAGTTGTAGGCTTATTGTTTGCTGCCAGTGGGCTGTTTAGCAGTATGAGGACAGTATTGAACAGGATTTACAAAGTTGATATCGGTAAGCATGTAATTATCGCAAAACTGAGAGACTTTGGAATGATTCTTTTGGTGCTGCTGTTTTTCTTGATTTCAACAACCTCGCTGCCGGTAATGGAGATCATTAAGGACTCGGCCTACAAGATCGAGTTTTTGAATCTCTTCCAGTTGAGCTTTGTCCAAAATGTCACATTTAGGGTGATATCTTTCGCACTAGTATTTATCGTTTTTTTCACTCTCTATTACCTCATCCCATATGGCAAACTGAGCAAAAAAGTAACCGCCGTCAGCGCGCTCTCGGCTACGTTGCTCTGGGAAATCGCCAAGCAGGCCTTTGGGTTCTACATCACCAATTTTGCTTCTCTCAAGAGGTTTTACGGCACCTATGTGCTGATGATTGTCGTTGCTTTTTGGATTTATTATTCATCTATAACCTTCATCCTTGGTGCGGAAATCGGGCAACTGTACCGAGAGCGTCGTGGGAAGCCCAGCTAAGCACGTATAATATCATTTTTTGATTGTGATAGTATAAAAATGTAGGGTAGGAGTCTCCGACTCCTGCCTATTGCCTGTTAGGTGCGCTAAGAGTGGTATTGCGACTCTATTCCGTGGAACGGATGGTACGGATGAGCTCTCCCGGGGAAGTGATAGACATCAACTCGTCCCGGAACGATTCGTACTGAAGCATCTCGCCCAAACTTTTGAATATCCGGAGATACAAGGTGTCATCGTAGGGAGGAGCGGCCATGATAAAGAACAAATGCGTTGGACAATTGTCTAAAGCGCCGAAGTCGTATCCCTGGGTGGAGCGGGCAAAAGCAATCATAAAGTCCTTTGCCTGCACGGACCTGATGTGCGGTATCGCAACGCCGTGTCCAATGCCGGTGGAGGCTTTCTTTTCACGGTTGATGAAGTCAAGCAGGAGCTTGTTGCTGTTGCCGATGCGAGCGCCATGTTGGAGAAGGTCGACCAATTCCAACAAAATGAGTTCCTTACTACGCTGGCGCCACTTCTCAATGGATACCCCCTCTTCGGGAGGGGCAATCTCAGTGGTCATCTCCAGTTTGACCATACTCTCGTTAAAGCAGCGTGCAAGATTCATATTGATGGTTATCGGCATCACACAGTATAAATTTTGCATGAAAATAGCTATGTTTGCTCCTGTTTGTCAATAGCCGGTCACTTGAGCCGACAATAGCATCTGAAACGGATATGAAGTATTCCGACGATCACAGAAGGTTAACTGAAGAGATATTCTTTGACGCAGCACAGAGGGAACAATCACCATTTGTAGTTTGGCGTTGAGCTATCGTTTCGAATGGGATCAGTCTTTTGTTTCTTGTTCTGGCACTTAGATACAATCACAGTTTGAAGCAGTACGTTTACCTGCAATGTGTAGCATCCCCATAACAACCACATGAACTTCTGCCACTACGGTTGGGAAGCTCTTAGCTTTTCAGGTCAGAAGCGATCCAGGTGTGCCTCGCCGAAGAGCTCTAACTGCCAGGCGACTGACTTGACTTATTGCTGCCCTCGCTTTCGGGACGTCCCTTAATAAGCAGCGCGATGGGAATCAGAACGCAGTACCCCAGCACGAGCAGAATTGGAGCTAAGGTAATCGAACCCTCTCCGAGGGTGATGTACCCGATTATTATGACCACCAGCGCCAGAGCAAAAATTAGGTAGTTCTTCTTGCCGAAGGGCCACCTGACTTGTTCCTGGTTCGAATCAGTCGTTTTTTTTGTTTTTACTGCCATGATTCAACTGATCTGTATTAAAACTAAAACTTGCCTTTTGTCAAGTAATTTTCTAAGTCGCCGTTTTCCCGTGGTTAATTTCCTTATACCACGGCCATAGCCCGGCCGCCCAGATAAACATCAACATTTGACGAACTTCCTCGTCGGCAAATGTGGCTTCAAAAAGGGAAGTTACAAAGAAAACAATCGAACCCAGCAGAGCCGCCAGCAAAAAGCTTTCGTCCGGTTCTCCACTCCGCTTTGTTCGCCAACCTTTCCAGAAGTAACCGATTGCCGCTACCCACATCCCTGCAAAAAAGACAGCTCCGGGAATACCTGAAAAGGCGGCAATATTAAGCAGGTCGTTGTGGGCATGGACATGTTTTCGCTTTTCGGGGATGCCCGGCCGAAGGTAGGCGGAATAAGCAGCCTTAAAATTCCCCTGTCCCACGCCAAACGCCGGGTTTTCTCCTACCACTTTGAGCGAATTTTTCCAGATGAAGACCCGGCCGCCCTCGTAGACGCCACCTAAGTCTTTATCAGTTTTACCACTGAAGCGAGTTGTTAGCCCCGGCATGATGATAACTATGGCCACTGCGAGTACTGCAATGGTGCCAAGAGAAAAGAAAAGATACCTCCGCCCGATCATCAGTCCCAGTAACACCAGAGCGATGGCCATGCCGGCTATGGCGCCTCTGCTGTAGCTCAGTACAGTGGCAATCATGCTAAGCAAGGATGAAGAAATGAAAAAGAGCCGTAGGGGTTTCGTTAGCCACTTGCTCCCTGCCAGAGCGTATCCGGCCAGGAAAAGGGAGGCGGTGCCGTAGTAGTTGCCGAAGGTAAGAGGATGAGAAAAGTTGCCATAGGCCAGGTAACCAAAATCAGAAGCTGCTTTGAGCGGGGTGGCCTTAAACCAGTGGATTCCGGTGAAGTGCTGGATTATACCGTAGATTGAAATAAGCATTACGCCAGCGGCAAAAGCGACTACCAGTTTGTTCCGGCAGCTGGGAGAGTGAAATAGGAAGACTCCAATTGGAATTACACAAAAAAGCCATTCCTCTTTTATAATCAGTGTTGACTTAAGCGGGGTAGATCCAAGCAAAGCTGACAACAACATCCAAAAGATATAGAGAGCGATAAATAGATAAAACCACTTCAATGAAGGTGGGAACGGATTATAGCGTGACACAATGGCAATGGTAAGAAACATGATTAAGCACACGCCTAATGAGATTTGAGCGAGAGCGATGGAAAAGGCGGAGCTGAAGATAAACAGCGCAAAAAAGTAAAACAGAGCTTGGTTGAGGGACTTGAGGCTATGATTAGTCATCGAAAGAGATCACTTTCGACTAATTCAACCAATAGATGGATAACAAATATATGCTCTTCCTGTATCCTTTGAGTTGACGGATGAGGGATAATCAGAGCTCGGTCGACAATACCACTCAGCTTCCCTCCTTTATCGCCCAGAAGGCCGGAGGTTAAGAGCCCGAGTTCCTTTGCTGTATGTGCAGCTTTAACCAGGTTCGATGAGTTACCGGAGGTCGATATGACAAACAGCATGTCACCCTTGTTGCCAATTCCTTGAATCTGGCGGGCAAAGACGTTTTCATACCCGAAGTCGTTAGCGGCGGCTGTCATTATGGCCGGGTCTGTACAAAGAGCTATGGCAGGCAATGCCTGTCGGTTTCTGTCCGCCGTTAATCTCACGATCATCTCCCCGGAAAAGTGGCAGGCGTCGGCAGCTGAACCACCGTTGCCCGCAATCAGAATTTTGCCTCCCGAACCAATCACACCGGAAATGACGGCCGCCATCTCCAGAATCTGCTCACCAAGCCCGTCAACAACGGACTTGCGCAGGATAGCAGTTTCGCAGGCTAACTTTTTTAGTTGCGCCAACCGCTTGTCTTTCTTCATACAGCGACAGACTCCTTAGGATGAGTGGCTGCGGTTAGCTCGCACAGGAGAGCAAAGGTGGGATCGTTCTCGAGTCCGGTACCGACTACTATAAACGATGCCCCGGCTTCGATCCGCGCTGCACACTCTTCAGCGGTGGTCAAACCTCCTCCGACCAGCATTGGTATATCGATATAAGAAGCCACAGCACGAATCATCTCTTCAGGCACAGGTTGTTGGGCGCCGGAACCTGCCTCCAGATAGACGATTTTCATCCCCAGATACTGGGCAGCCAGGGCGTGGGCAGAGGCGATATCGTACTTTGTGCGAGGAATTGGATGGGTGCCTGATATGTATTGTACGGATGTCTGCATCCCCGATTCAACAAGCATGTAGCCTGTGGGTATCGGCTCCAGGTCAAACCGTTTCACCAGCGGCGCCCCCCGAACCTGTTCGTCGATCAGGTAGTTAGGGTTTCGTCCGGATATGAGTGATGTAAACAGGATAGCATCGGCATCGGGAGTGACCTGCGCAAATGAACCGGGGAAAATGATAACCGGTAGAGGCGTGACCCCTTTTATCTGTTTCACAGCAGAGGCAAAGTTAGTGTTAAGCATAAACGATGTGCCAACTAAGATAGCATCGACGCCGCACTCTTCGGCAGCTTCGGAGAGCGAAAGATAAACCCTCTCAGTTACTCGGTCAGGGTCAATCAGAAGAAAGAACCCCCCGCCCCGCTGTTCTTTCACCATCATTAATCTACTATAGATTAGCCCCTTTACCATTCTTCTTTTCAACCTCCTTTTTGATGATTAAGCGGGCAGCATCGAATAGCTCTTGTGGCTTCGTTCCTTGAGCCACTGATCCTTGAGCGAAAGACGACTTGCCGCCCCCACGACCGCCAAATTGCGGCAACATTTGTTTGGATAGCTTACCGACATTTATGTGCAGCTGCGTGACCGCAGAGTGACTCGCCGATGCCATATACGTGACTTTTCCATTCACCATTCCCAAACCAAACGCCACCACAGCTTCGTTGCGCGCCTTTTGGGCGTCGATCCATCCGGCCATAACATCGCGGTCGGTTTCTCCAAAGTCATGGGTGATGACCGAAACAGGCCCTACGGCAGATTCTTCTCCTATTGTTTGTCGAGCACCGGCGAACATTTCCGCTTTCACTTTTTTGATCTCTTTTTGTAGAGCGAGATTGGTTTCCTGTAACTGTCGGACGCCTTCAACTGCATCGGCCTCGGTTCGACCGACAATAGATGAAACCTGTTGTTGGAATTGCTTGGCGGAAAGCATGTACTTAATCGCTTCCCGACCCGTGATCGCCTCAAGGCGCCGCACACCGGAGGCAATACCGGTCTCCAGCGTGATGAAAAACGGCCCGATCTGGTTGACATTGTCGACATGAGTGCCGCCGCACAACTCTTTAGAAAAATCTCCTACTGATACCACCCGCACAGTGTCGCCATACTTCTCACCAAACAGTGCCATCGCCCCTGAGGACATTGCTTCCTCAACAGGCATTTCTTTTTTATCTACATTGCTGCCCTTAAGAATTTGTTCGTTGACGATCTCTTCAACCGCTTGAATCTCTTCCGGCGTCATCGGCTGATGGTGCGAAAAATCGAAGCGCAGCCGATCCGGGCCAACGTACGAGCCGGACTGCCTGATATGCTCTCCCAGCACTTTCCGCAAGGCTGCGTGTGTCAGATGCGTAGCGGTGTGGTTACGCATGGTGTCCCAGCGAATAGCGTTATCTACTTTGGCTGTTACTTCCACTCCCTTTTTGATGTTGGCTATCGCCACCGTGTCACCGATAGTCCTGATGACAATCCTGTCCTTACTCAAAAACGATCCAATTACACGCAGGCTAAAGCTGCCGTCGACTGCTACGATTTCGCCGACATCAGCGATTTGACCACCGGCCTCCACGTAGAATGGCGAGGCGGCTAAGATAACTTGTATCTCTATTTCTCCCCCGGCAGGCATAGGAGGAATGTAGAAGTCCTGAACAAACGTGGCTACCGAGTAAGGTTTACGCCAAGGGTAATACTTGGTAGCATCTGTGCTTTCCTCTGTCTCGTCGTGTAAAGTGAAAGAACGATCGATATGCGTACCCTTGAACGCAGAACTCTGTCGGGAACGCTCTTGTTGTTCGCGAAGGGCCTCTTCGTATCCCAAACTGTCCAATGTCAAATTGTATTCCCGCGCGATAATATCAGTCAGATCGTAGGGGAAACCATAGGTATCCTGTAGCTCAAAGACGTCCCGGCCTGGGACAATGGTTTGACCTGATGCCAGTAGTTCCTCTGCGGTTTCCCTGAACATCCTCAAGCCATTATCGAGAGTTCGGGCAAAAGTTTCTTCTTCTGCGCGAATTGCATTTTGGATATGTGTCTCCCTCTCTCTGATTTCGCTATAGGTCTGGCCCATTTCATCAACAACGAGTTCCACAAGTTTGAATATGAAAGGCTCCTCCATCCCTAACAATCTTCCATGAAAAGCCGCGCGCCGCAGAATCCTTCGCAACACATAACCCTGCCCCTCGTTGGAAATGCCGGCCCCGTCGGCTATGGCAAACGTAAGCGCCCGCACATGATCGGCAATGATGTTATGTGAAGCAGGATTGTCTTTGTAATTAGATTTGGTGATGTCAGAGATAGCCTCGATGATGCTCTTGAAAATGTCTATCTTGAAAATGTCTGTCTCGTAGCTGCAATCGACGCCTTGCACGACGGCAGCCAGACGCTCCAAGCCAGCACCGGTGTCGATAGACGGTTTGGGTAAGTCGATGACTTTGCCGTCCGGTTGCTGGTCATACTGCATGAAGACTAAGTTCCAAATCTCGACAAAGCGATCCGTATCGCCATTGATAACATCATTCGGCCCAGTTCCAAACTTCTCACCTCGGTCAAAATGAATCTCCGAACATGGTCCACAGGGGCCGGTGTCGCCCATAGCCCAGTAGTTGTCTTTCTTTCCGAAACGCAGGATGCTGCCTTTCTTTTTGAGTGGCGACGCCACCTTCTCCCAGAGCGTGAAGGCTTCATCATCCTCTTCGTATACGGTGGCGTAAAGTCGGTCAGTCGGCAGCGCCAGCACTTTGGTCAGCCATTCCCAGGCATAATAAATGGCCTGCTCTTTGAAGTAATCCCCGAACGAGAAATTGCCCAGCATCTCAAAAAAGGTGTGATGGCGGGCGGTAAAGCCGACATTATCGAGGTCGTTGTGCTTACCTCCGGCGCGGATGCACTTCTGGACACTGGCCGCCCGCTTGTACTCCACCCTGCGCTGGCCGGTAAAAACGTCTTTGAACTGGTTCATGCCGGCGTTGGTGAACAACAGCGTCGGATCGTCAAACGGAATAACCGGTGAAGAAGGGACAATGCGGTGGTCGTTTTTCTTGAAATAGTCTAAAAAAGACTGTCTGATATCGGCTGTTTTAATCTTTCGTTACCTCATCTTGCAGTTTCTGAAGTTGCTCAAATGCCGCTCTGGCTGCCTCATAACCAAACCCGCGGCGAGCGAGATAATTATATGACTTTCGTCGAGCTACTTCAAGTTCAAATTGACTGAATTCAGCCCATCGGTTCTCCAGAGCACTAACAGCCAGCTCACTTTCGTCCTTCCCTGACAGTACCTCCTCGACAGTTTGATCTGCGAGGGAACGACTTATCATCTTCCGTTGAAGGTAGCCTGTCAAGTAGGCCCTTCCGCTCGGGCGGCGCTCCAACAGGTTCTTAGCCAAGGTATGGGCGTAACGAGCGTCGTCCAGCACACCCCGGTCTTTGTATTTTTTGATTACGTGTAGTATTACGTCGGGAGTGAAATGTTTTTTTACCAGCTTGGCTTTGAGCTCACCAATTGAGTGCTCGCGGAGAGCAAGAAGCCGAACCGTCTCTCGGTCACAGCGGAACAGTTCCGCCTCGGATTTCAGCTTCTCAAGCTGGGGAGTCGTTATCACAATCCCCTCTTTGAGCCGGTGCTTGTGCGCAGCATCTTCAGGTAGAACTACCGGCGAGTCCAGAGTGGAAACTGTCACCGACACTTCTGAAGCAGTGCGGTTGAGCCGGAGTATTTTGATTATTTCGTCCATCAGTCAAGCGGCTGTTATCTTCAGCATCAATGCTGGAGCGTTAAGGCCTTATGTTGTTTAGATATTAAGCTGCTTTCTTGCATGAAAAAAGCTAAAAACGACATTTTCACCAACTTCTATATTGACTTGTTGTTTTAGTTTTATTATTCTTACTATTCGTTAGATGATGTTAGTAACTTGTTATTATTTTGTAGGTTGATCTATTGAAAAATAAACTTATTTTCTATCATGCTGATATGTATACAGTAACAAAAGAGGAATATTATAACTGTTTCATGTCAAGTAGCTGGCATTCTCTGTCAGCAGGGAGCGGTTATGGAGCTTGATCTACAAGGGAACATCGAACTATTTACGGTGCCGGAAGTATTTCAATTGATAGCTTCGGGGCGCAAATCGGGAACTCTGGGGATTCAACGAGATGAGTCCATTGTCATGGTCTATTTCAAGGAGGGCAACATTACCTATGGCTACGGCCCCCGCGAGACATTTCACATAGGACAGTTATTGAAGGAACGGGGAGTTATTGCGGCGGAACAGCTCGAAGAGGCGGTCAATATCCAGGCCAAGACAGAAAATTCCAGGCGCTTGGGCGATATACTCGTGTCACGGCATTTTATAGATCGGGCTGACCTGGAGGCCGTTGTTAAAAAGCAGGTAGAGCAGCTTTTGTATTCACTTTTAAGCTGGCAAAGCGGATCATTTAAGTTCTACGAAGGCCAGTTTCCTACTGAAGAGGAAATCACCGTCAATCTCTCGGCAGAAAACGTAATTCTCGAAGGGCTGCGGCGTATAGACGAGATGAACATGGTGAAGGAAACGTTGCCTGATCTTGATGCCGTGTATACAATTTCTGCATCGCAAGGAGGACGCTCCCGTGCTGTTACCCTGCAGGCCGATGAATGGAATATCATGGCCCTGGTGGATGCGCATCGGACAGTAAATGAGATTTGCACACTGAGCCCAGTTGACCGCGATGACACGCTGAAGAAACTTGCTCAGCTCAAGCTGGCCGGTATTATAACCAAAACTAAAAAAAAGGAGAGACCGCCCTCATCTGATCTTGAAAAGATGGTGGACCGTCTGGCTAACTTATTCGAGGACTACCTGACGGAAAAGACGGCTAATCGCCCTGTGCACCGCAAAATCACAAAAACATACGTGGAGAGTGTTGATTGAGCTACGGTGACGCTCTGCAATCGCTTGAGAACCTTCTGGAATCGTTCCTGGAACGGGCAGTGGCCGCAAAAGAAGAACGGCTGCGGGTCCTGAGCGGTGTCAGTCGTCTCGATGACATAGCTCATACCACAAAGGACGGTGGGGATATCACTGAGAGCCTCGGCGAGTGGTTCGCCGAGCACAACTCATGGCTTTCCGGTGATGGTCTAAGGCCGGCGGATGCTTTACGTATTAATGAAATTCTCACTGAAATCAGAGAAGGTCTAACGACATCTGCTGATACCTCACCGGCCCTTGACAAACTGGGCTCAGAAATCGACCGCTGGGGCCAACGGGCTACATCCACAGCCCAGAAGCTGGTTCTAAAAAGAGGACCGGAAACTCCAACTGAACCGGCTGAAGGTTCTATTGCTCTTTTTGATCGAGTCCTGAAAAGGGTTGCCAACCTCTATGCCGATTCTTCCGGCTCCCGTCAGCATATTCTGTCAGCTCTGGATGACTCCCTGGAATCAGCCAAGGAACAAAAGAGTAAAGATGCGTTGCTTTTGTCTGCTTTTATTATATATTACCTTAAACTAAATAATTATCTTGTTGATCCATATGTTAAGAGGCTGAAAGAGGCCGAAAGCGTAATCAAAAGTGAGAAGCGGCATGCTTAATCAGTCTGAAAAGTCATACTGTGAAGCTCTTTTGGCCTTGAAACATAAAGATTACCGGGTTGCAGCCAATCATTTTGACGCAGCCGCCCTGCATTTTAAGGACAACCGGGAGTTCAATCTTCTAAAGGAGACAACAAATCTGTTGTTGACGGTTAAGGCGGAACGGCAGGAGCTGGATAGTAAAGATAAAATAGAAATTGAGGAGGTGTTCTCTTATGGGCAAGAAGAAAACCTTCGCTGATAAAGTGAAGAAGGCAGCAGGCAAGCAAGATAAACCGCCGGTCGAGTATGTGAAATGGGTGAAGGCATACCGGACAGAAGACGGTTCCTGGAAATTCCGCACTGTAAATATCGCCGTTACCGACGAGAACAAGAGTGAAATTTACGGCTAAGTTTTAGCTGCCTTTAAATAACTTATTGCCTCCCCGTGAAGAATGGGGAGGTTTTTTATTGGGAAGATGTAGATATCCGTATAATCAGTAGAACGGTTTCGGCGCTTGGTGATGCACCTTGGGTTGGTTCTACCACTTCGTGGAGAATTGAATCTCTCCGGCCTAAGAGCAGGTCTGTGATTTCAGTTTGCCTTTTCGCTTGGCGTCAATATATTAATTGGCCAGGAAAGTAAAGCAAACATGCGAATAGTAGTCCAACGAACTACCGGCGCCGAGGTATGGATTGATAACAGCTTGCACAGCAAGAGCAAAGGCGGCCTGTTGCTGTTAGTGGGGACCAGAACGGGCGATACGGAAGAGTCGTGTGCTTTTCTGGCCGACAAAGCGGTCAATCTGCGTATCTTTGAAGACAGCAACGGCAAAATGAATCTGTCAGCCTTGGACATCGGCGCGGAAATAATGATTGTTTCTCAGTTTACTCTTTATGCCGACACCAGGAAGGGACGGCGCCCCTCGTTCATAGAAGCGATGGAACCGATCGAGGCGGAGCGCCTGTACAATCGATTCGTAGAGCTGGTCGGAGCGAGCGGGCTGGCGGTGCACACCGGAGTGTTTGGCGCCAGAATGGACATCAAATTCACCAACCATGGGCCAGTGACAATCATTTTAGAACATGAGGTATAACTACATCAAGCAGTTGGCCGACCAATGGAAGCTGGTTCTTGGGTCAAAGTCTCCCCGGCGGGTTGCTCTCTTAAAAGAGGTTGGCGTTGCGTTTGAGCAAATCATCCCTCCCCTGGAAGAGTCACGTGAAGCCGGTGAACCTGCTTACTTGTTTGCGAAGCGTTTAGCTGAGGATAAAGCTCTATGGGTGGCACGTCAGATTGACGCCGGTCATGTAGTTATCGGCTGTGATACAATAGTTGTTCTTGGTGATAGAGTTCTTCAGAAGCCGGATGACGAAGCCGAGGCCTTTGAGATTTTGTCTATACTTTCCGGGCGGATGCATGTCGTCTGTACCGCTCTGGCGTTGGTCAAAGATAAGAAACTGCTGGCCTCAGGATATGAGCTGACGGAGGTCTTTTTCAACCCAGCCAAGGCCGAGCAAATACGTGACTACATCGCTACCGGTGAGCCGAGGGACAAAGCGGGCGCCTACGGGATACAGGGAATGGGGGCGTTTTTAGTTGACAGAATAAATGGCAACGTGGATAATGTCATTGGCCTGCCGCGTACGCTACTGAACAAACTCGCGGAAGAGGTAATTGCGAAACCGAATCACTCACGGTAGTTTTAGTGATGACTGAATTGTACAGAAAAATCGGGATACTGTTAAAACTGGAACGCGAACGGCAGGCTCTGACTTTGGAAGATTTGTCGGTCCAGCTCAAGATTGCCAAAAGCAATCTTGAGCGTATCGAACAGGGAGAGGCTGACGCTCTTCCTTCAGAGCTGTACTTCAATCTTTTTGCTAAATCCTACGCTGAAGCGCTCGGCATAGATTACACGAAAACGGTCGAGGCCATCAAGGAAGACCTTGGCGAATCGCTCGAACCGTTAGGTTACCCAAAGGAAAGTAAAAAGGACGTTACAGATTCAGGTGAAGCGACCGCTGGAAAAGAGGCTGAGCCTGTGAGCGACCGGAAGGAATCTGGAACAAACTATCTAAAAATTTGGATTTCCGTGTTTGCTGCAATCATAGTTCTCTTTTTTATCTTTCTGTTAGTGAATAAGTTATTTTTCAACTCCGGTGAAGTTGTCACTCCAGCTGAGGAACAAGTTGAAGCAGCCGCGGAAAGTTCCCTTGTTGGCAATCAGGCAGAACCTGAACGGGGCAGCTTGGCTCGATATAATTGGGATGTGACAACTTATCAAAAGCCGCCCGAATTGGAGATGCAACTTGTTGCAAAAGAAAAAAGCTGGGCAACGGTTCTGGCGGATGGTGACACAGCTATTTTCAGAACCCTGACCCCGGGCCGAGTCTACAAGGTAAAGGCTAAGTATCGGTTTCTGGTGTCCATAGCGGTTCCATCTATTGTTGATGTAAAGCTGAACGGTCAGTCGGTGGACCTACGCTCCCCGAATAAGGGACGAATCTCGAGAGTGGAGATCAACCAGACGAATTTGGATTCTTTTCTTAATTCACCGGCTTCTACTATCGGCAACAACTTTAATGTCAAGCCCTTGTCTTCCTTGCAAGTTCAGTCCATAGATTCAAGTACTTCTTTAACCTCGGGCGTTGAAGCGCCGGGGGCGATTGAAAAGGATGCTGACAGCGCTCAGGTAGATTGGAAGCGTAATGATGAGCCTTAGAAACTTTCTTGCCAGAATAACGCTTGAACGGCTCAAAAGTAAGATGACCACCGAGGCATTTGATTTTCCGGATGTTCTGTTTGCTCCAAAGCATGTCCTGGTGTGTTTGCCGGCAGGTCTGCGGCAGCTCACGCTTGTCAAACAGTTTTTGCCTAACATCACCGAGCTTTTCAAGCCTGCCGAAATCACTCTTCTACCCATGCCCGGAATGAAGATTGCTGACATTTTCCCTCGTAAGGGGTTTCACGTCCTGACTCCCTTGCCGGACCAGAAGGCCTGGACCGGACTGGCTAGGAAAAGCTACCTACGAGTGCTTCAGGATTACAAATTCGACCTGCTTTTGGACCTCAATCTCGATTCAACGTTTTTTACCTCAAGCGTTTTGCTTAACTTTCCGAAGGCTTTGCGGATTGGTCGGGGGAACCACTTGGGACAACCGTTTTATAATCTTGAAATTAAGACTAAGTACTTGAGGGATGAACGCAACATTTACCGTTCTCTCTTTGAGACGCTGAGGTTACTCAAGAACAGCCGGCAGAAAAAAACTGTCTCTGTGCGCAAAGCACAAGCATCGGAGGAAGCGTGTACTTAAAACGACTCGACGTACTGGGATTTAAGTCTTTTGCTAACAAAACTACCATTTATTTTTCAAACGGCATCACATCTATTGTCGGACCGAACGGGTGCGGCAAGACAAATACTCTCGATGCCCTGCGCTGGGTGCTGGGTGAGCAGAAAGTTTCTCTGTTGCGCAGCAGTAAAATGGAAGAGGTTATTTTTAACGGTACCCGCGATCTCAAACCGCTAAACATGGCTGAAGTGACCATCACCCTGGTCAATGACCGCGGGCTGCTGCCCACGGAATACAACGAAGTGCAAGTTACGCGCCGCTTGTTCCGCAGCGGGGAGTCAGAATATCTGCTCAACAAAGTGCCATGCCGGTTGAAAGATATTACGGAACTCTTTTTGGACACCGGCGTGGGCTCCCATTCATATTCGGTCATTCAGCAGGAAATGATTGAAGCCATCGTCTCCGACAAGGCTGAGGAAAGGCGGTTTCTGTTCGAAGAAGCGGCTGGAATCACTAAATACAAACAGCGCAAAAAAGCAGCCCTGCGAAAGCTTGAAGCCACTGAGAACGACTTGTTGCGCCTCAATGATATTCACGCTGAAGTGAAAACACAAGTCAACTCGCTTAAGCGTCAACACCGCAAGGCTGAACGGTATCAGACTATCGTTGATGACATCAAGAAGTGGGAGGTGTATTTAAGCACACTCAGAATGCAAGCTATTGAATCGGAAAGCGGGGAGATGAAAACTGAGCTTGCTGCGCTATCAGATCAGAGGTTGGACAAAGAAGCGAAGCTCAACAGCATTTCTGCCCAATTGGAGCAGGACCGCAAGAAGCAAGTTGATCTGGAGCATGAACTGAGTGGGGTGGGAGGTGAAGCTTATGAGATTTCCGAGAAGGCTCATTCATATGAGAAGGAAATCTCTATCTTGACTGAAAAACGGGCCAACGCCAGAGCGCTTATCGAGCGCAATCAAAATGATATTCAAGCCTTACAGGCTAGAGAGAATATCCTCAAAGATCAGGCGACCGCATCAGAGGCCGAGTTGAATCAAGACCGAGCTGAAGTCGATTCTCTTATGTCCAAACTCCATGAGTCAGAAGAGGCTCAGGCGGAAGCTGACCAGAGGCTTTTGGAAGTCCGGGCGGCCAAGGAACAAGGAAACAAGAAGCTTATCGACTTTGAGGGGAAGCTGTCCTCGGGACGAGCTGAGGAGGCCGGTCTGCTTGAGCAGCAGCAGGAGCTTAGCCGACTTCTCACAGAGCTGGACAATAGTCTTGCTGAACATGCCGCCTTGAAAGAAAGCTTGAATGAGCAAGCAGTGGTTCACCAGCAAACCTTGAATGAAACCAGCGCCAAGAAGTCTGATGCTGAGAAGTCGCAGGTTGCGCTGACGGAACGTATCGAACAGTTGCTCGAAAAGAACGAGGAACTATCCCTTGAGATTTCAAACCTCTCCGCGTCAATTGAGGCTTGTGAGGCTCGACGGAACCTGCTGGAGGAAATGATCTTCCAGTATGAGGGTTACGAGTCCGGTGTTGTCGCGGCTATGGAAGTGAGAAACCGTTTTGAGGGTATTGTGGGAACTGTTGCTGAAAAGTTTGTGCCCGTGGAAGGCCTCGAAACAGCAGTAGAGGCTGCTTTGGGCGAAATGGCTGGTTTCATCATCTGCAACAGCCGCCAAACCGCTGAACGAATTATCGATTATCTAAAAGCCGAAAACAAGGGCAAGCTGGGTATTCTTGTACCCGACAGCGGTACTCTTAACCCGGTGGTAAAGCGCCCGGAGCTAAACATGACAGAGTTTGTCGGATGGATGGATGGTTTTATCTCCACTGATGATGAGCTGCGTCCTCTCATGGAGGCAGTTATCTCACGGACGGCAGTTTTCAAAAAGGGAAGTGATCCAACTGAGATTCTCACTCTGCTCCCGTACGGATTCAAAGCTGTTTCCACCGACGGGGTTGTTTACAGTAAGAATATTATCGCTGGCGGTTCACAGGACAAGTTCCCCCTCTTCCGACGAAAAGAAAAGGTGTCCCAGCAGCAGCAGATGATTGAAGAGTTGAATGAGAAACTGAAGGCTGTTCACCAAGAGAGGAATAGAATCACAACCGACATTGCTGCTGCCCGCGCAGAATCTTTACAACTGACCCAGGCACTTGACGACTTGGCTGAAGACCTTGAGTCGATCAAGGAGAAACACAGCGAAACAGACTACCAAATTCGGACGGCTGAGAGAGAAATCGACCGCTTACAAAAGGAACGCGGACATTGCCAGGCCAAACTTGACAATATTCAATCTCGCCAGAACACCCTGGGGCTGGACTTTGAACAGCTCTCCGATCGAAAAGAGGATCTGGACGGTGACATTTCGCGGACGGATCAGCAGTTGAGCCGTTTTGAAGAAGCCGCAAGTGCCGCTCTGGAGAGCTTCTCACAACTGCAGGTGGCGGTGGTAGAGGCCAAAAGCAGAGTAGATAAAGAAGAGAGCGAGCTGTCTTACATCGGTGAACTGCGCCAGGAGATTGCCAACGGCGCGGCAACCAAAAACCTCCAGATTAGCAATGCCGAACAGGAGATCGAAACTTCCACCCAGCGAATTTCTGACCTTGAAGGTGAATTAAAGCTTTCATTTGAGCAACGAGCCGAGGTTGTCGCTCATCAAAACAGTTTAAGAACTACTCAGTCCGAACTGCTTCAACGTGTTTCGACAAGAGAAGAACAACTGAAAGAAATCAGGAATGGGAGAGATTCGTTAAGTGACCGGATACATCAGCTTGAAATTCGTCTCAATACGCTGGAGTTGGAAATCAAGGCCATTAGCGACCGGATCCGTGATGACTACGAGCTTGACATAAGTGCAGTCGAGGTCATAAAGCCCGATGCAAGTCTTTCAGAACAAGAAGCTCACGAGCATATACAGAAACAGAAGGAACTTCTGAAAAAATTCGGTGCGGTCAACCTACTTGCTCTTGAAGAATACCAGACTACCAGCGAACGTGAGAAGTTCTTGAGGGAACAATTGAAGGATTTGAGCAATGCGAAGGCCGATCTTCAAGCGACTATCACGAAAATAAACCAAACGGCAAGGACTTTATTCACTGAAACCCTTGAGAAAGTACGGGGCAATTTCAAAAAACTCTTTGTGGAGTTGTTTGCCGGTGGCGAAGTCGACATCTTTTTAGAAGACCCTTCCGATTCACTGGAATCCAACATTGAAATTATCGCTCGCCCCGGCCGCAAGAAACTGCTTTCGATAAACCAGATGTCCGGTGGCGAACGGGCTTTAACGGCCATTTCGTTGCTTTTCTCTCTCTACCTGGTCAAACCTTCACCGTTTTGCATCCTCGATGAAATCGACTCTCCGCTGGATGACGCCAATTGCCGCCGTTTTCTTAAGATCATCGACACTTTCTCTGAGCGAACGCAGTTTGTTATTATTACCCACAATAAAATCACAATGGAGGCCGCCCATAACCTTTACGGCGTAACCATGGAACAACCCGGTGTTTCCAAACTGGTTGCCGTCAAATTTACCGATGTCCACGAAGATGAAGCGACCGGGACCGTAACGATAGATGTGGAGTCTGGAGAGGCACTACAGATGTCGGGACCCGTGTCTGACCAGGTAGGAGACGATATAGGCGGACTTCCCGAAACAGTAGTGGAACGGCTGCAGCCTGCGATACCCACCGGCGGTGAAAGTAATAAACCGCCCGACCAGACCTAAGTGTACAAACGGTAATGTTCAATCCCTTTGAAAAGCTGAAAGAATCGCTGGCTAAAACCAAGCAAACTATTGCCGGCAAAATCACGCGCGTGGTTCGACACCGCAAGATCGATGATGAGCTTCTGGATGAAATTGAACAGATCCTTATTGAGGCTGACGTTGGTGTCAAGGCGACTACCAGGTTGATTGAAAGCATAAAGGAGCAGGCAAAAGAGAGAAGGCTGACCGAGGGGGAAGAGATTATAACGCTTCTAAAAGAAGAAATCGCTGCCATACTTTCACGAGAAAAGCTGCCGGTTGTCACAGGGAACGATAAGAAGCCGGCGGTATGGCTTATTATCGGCGTTAACGGCGGCGGCAAGACGACTACTATCGGCAAGCTGGCTACAAGGTTCTCATCCGAAGGCAAGAAGGTTATCATTGCGGCCTGTGACACCTTTCGAGCTGCCGCTATCGATCAGATTACCATCTGGGCCGAACGAAGCAAAGTTGACATCGTAAAGGCCAAAGAAGGCTCGGACCCGGCGGCGGTTGCCTTTGACGCCGCCAAGGCGGCCGCAGCCCGCTCAGCCAACATCCTGCTGGTCGATACGGCGGGTCGTCTCCACACCAGGGTGAACCTGATGGAAGAGCTGAAAAAGATCAAGCGCGTTATAGCCAAAGCTTTGCCCGAGGCACCCATTTACAGCAAGCTCATTGTTGACGGATCCACCGGGCAGAACGCCATCTCGCAGGTTCAGGTATTCACTGAGGCGGTTGACTGTGACGGCATCATCGTCACCAAACTCGACGGCACCGCCAAGGGGGGAGTCATTATTGGGGTGACTGAAGAACTGGGAGTACCGGTTGATTTCATTGGGTTGGGAGAAGGGATCGAGGACCTCCAGCCTTTCGATCCGAACCAGTTTGTCGAGGCGTTGTTTGCATGATGTACGAGTTTACCGTTGAATCCAAAGTCCGCGAGGAGATGATTAACGTCACCACGTTAGTACAGCAGGCAGTATCCGAAAGCGGACTTGATTTGGGGTTGGCATTCTGCTTTGTCCCTCATACCACTGCCGCCATTACCATCAATGAAGATGCCGACCCGGATGTGAAGCGGGATCTGCTGTACAAGCTCCACAAGGAAATTCCTCAGGCTGACGGGTATCACCATGCGGAAGGCAACTCCGATGCTCATATTAAGTCTTCTCTAATCGGCTGTAGTGAACTGGTTCCCTTTGAAAAGAAACAGCTCGTGCTGGGTCGCTGGCAGGGGATCTACTTTTGCGAATTTGATGGCCCTCGCCGCCGTCGGCTGATAGTCAGGGTCGGCTCGTTTGCTTAGAATTCGAATAATTGCTATCGGGAAACACAAGGACCGCTGGGTCGAAGAAGGCTGCGCCCATTTTGAAAAGATGCTTTCCCGCTTTGCCAAAATCGAGTGGAAGATTCTGCCTTCGCCAAAAGAATCGCCCTCACTGACACCTGCTGAGATCAAAAAACGTGAAGCCAGGCTGTTAGAGAAGGAATGTCAAAAAGGATTGTGTATTGCTCTGACCGACAAGGGTAAGCAAAGAGATACACCTGCTTTTGCCAAAATGCTTGAGACGCTTCAAATCAAAAGTGGAGGGGTGGTGAGCTTTATTATTGGCGGAGCGTACGGACTTGATGATTCTGTCCTCAACAAAGCTGACCACGTTCTGTCTTTATCTTCTCTGACTTTTTCCCACCAACTTGTCAGGCTGATTTTGCTGGAACAGCTCTACCGCGCTTTTTCTATTCTTCATGGCACTGACTATCACAAGTAACGCTGTCGTTGTCTTGCCCTCCTTGTTCGTGAGCGGCTCGCCAAAGGCGAGTCCACATCTGCCCCATTCGGGTTGGCGCACGATCAGACCCTTGTGGTCCAGACAGATGTCATCTGCTTTATTTGTCAGGAGCACAAGGCTCCTGACCTATTTCTACTTCAGAGTCAGGAGTACTGTTTGTTTGTCACATAAAAAAGCGCCCAACTGGTTAATCCACAGCGGGCGCTTTCGCGGGAGGATAAGAGGGAGGATTATTTTAAAAGAATCATCTTTCTGGTTTCAGTGAAGTCAGCCGCTTCGAGACGGTAGAAATACACGCCGGAAGCAGCTTGCACTCCGTCTTCGGTTCTCCCGTTCCATTCGAGGGTGATGGTTCCAGCCTCGCTTGAACCGCGGTACTCACGTACCAAACCGCCGGAAATATTGTAAATGTTCAGCGTCCACCCGGTCGATTGAGGCAGAGAGAAACTGATAGTTGTAGTCGGATTGAAGGGATTAGGATAATTTTGACTCAACACAAAGCCGGTAGGTATCTGAGAAACTTTGCCGGAGACCATGTATGGCCGACCTTGATAATCGACAATTTCAGCATGGGTCAGGTTCAATTGGCCGTTACCTCGGTAGGGAATCTCCACCAGTCTGTTAGTACCGGCGGGAATCCTGTTTGTTCCTATGTTATAGATAAGCACCTTCAATTGACCTTCTTCTATGCCGTACATCAAATCCATTTCTTCCGCACCGGGGGCAAGTCGTGGTTCGTCAATAGCAAGGTTGTCATTGATGTCGTATACGAAAAGAGCAGCTCCGATGTCACTTACCGCATGAGAAGTGATTGAGATAACATCGCTATCATAGTCTGTTGATAGAGAAAGCTCTTCGTCATACGGGGTTAGTTTGGGTATTGGGTCGGCATCTCCGATAATGACCCTGATCAAATATACCATGTCGGCCACGCTCAAGGTCAGGCCGTCAGCGTTAATATCGGTGGCTGCAATTTGTCCGGCCAGATTAACCCTGAAAACGCTCAGGCCGTAAATGAAGTAGTTAGTGAACAGCACGGCATCGGCAATTTCGTAAGGAATGCCATTCAGGTTCACGTCCCCGCGCAAATCGAGAGACTCAGGCGGAGTAACACAAATACCGCCATTGATGAATTCGATACAGCGGATTGGCTTCGGTTTGCCTACGCCGCCGCCCTCAACACATATATCGGGTGCTCCGAGGCCGTAAGAACGTAAAGACTCAGGGAAATTAACGTCATCCTGCTCATCCCAGATTACTGTCCCTTCCATGTTGAAGATTCGAAGGTCTACGTATAGATCGTCGCCTGTTACGTTTGAGAAGGTATTGTCCCCGCAGTCGTACCAAATAAAGCTTATCGGGAGGAACCAGCCCCCGAGGTTCTGGTCATTGGATACATAGAACTGCATCTCGATAAAAAGACCGTCCGGCGACAGGGATGAATCGGGGGGATGGTGGGCGCCATTGTTTATGTCGGCAATTCCGATAAATCGGACCAGTCCGATCAAGGCTGAGTCACGGTAGGTGAAGTACTCCCAGCTTTCTATATCCGTACAGCTATCAGTAGCTCCAAGGAACGTCAAGCCGGGGACATCGTATTTTAGCAAAATGTCAAAGCCGCCAATAGTATTATCAGTCTCAATGAACATGTCGACTTCTTTGGTTACTCCAACCGGAACGCTCTCACCGCCGTCAATAGACAGCCTTATGCACACGTCGCTAATTTCTATTGTGGTGAAGCAGGTGTCCGTGCCGCAGACACCGCTGGCGGCAATCTCAATCTCGTAGATGCCTGCTGTATCCACAGGAATGCACACCTGACCATCGTAATAGAACCCGATGGGGCTCACATCTATCTGCGAAATGGTGCCGACCACACTAACCGGGTAACAGAGAGTATCCCGCTCAATTAAATACAGCATTGTATCAATCTGGTTCGGGCAGGTAATCTCCGGCGGCTGGGCAAGCGTCACATCCAATGTAAACACGCATGTATCGCTGCCACATAATGCTTCAGCGATCACGGTAACATTGATGGTATCACTCTGGTCAACAGGAATGCAAACCTGGCTGGTAAGCGAATCGTAATACCCAGTGGGCGGCAAAACTGTAACCTGGGCGTTCTCAGGCATGATTGTTACCGAATCGCATATCGTAGTGGGTCCACAAATGGTGTCGTACTGGATGTCCGAGGGACAGACGATGTTCACTGTGCCACCCGGATTGACAGTCACTACCACGGTATCAGAATCTGAGGCGCCGCATTCGTCAACGGCTGCAATGATAATATCATAAGTCTCAAAGTCCTGTGGAGTGAAACAAACCTGACTATCCTCAACAACCCCAAGAGAACTGGTGACGTTAACAATGTTAGTGTCGATGTCGGTAGCGGTGAACGGTATGCAGATCTCGCTCAGATCACAAAGTGTGAACGTGGTATCATTACCTGCATCTACATCCGGTGGGCTGTTGAACCGGGCCGTAACGGTGAATGTGCAGGTGTCGGATCCACACGGTCCGTCGGCAATCATCGTCATTGTGGAGTCACCTGCTTCCAAAAGAGGCACGCAGACCGTCGAATCGTTTATTATATAAGCCGGTGGTGAGACACGTACCGAATCAACGTTGGATGAAACCCCGTATTGAAAACAACGGGTATCAGGCCCGCATAACAAGACAGTCGTGTCAGATGGGCAGGTGATGGACACCTCTTCGGAAATCAGGACGTCAAAAAGAACATAGCAGGTGTCCTTATTGCATTCCGAGGTAGCGATCACCTCGATATTATAAAGGCCATTGGTATTTGCGAAGAAACAGAGGCTGTCGTTATGCCAGGTGCCGGAACTGGTTTGAACCTGGTAATTGTCGCCCATGATATCCAGCGGCCAGAAAACCTCACCGGCATTACAAAGCCAGATATCGATTGTATCAAGCGGGCAGTCAATCTGTACGAAGTCTCCCATTTCTACAATGACACATATCTCAGCCGTATCCGCCTCACCGCAGGCATCAGTCGCAATGAGAGTTATCGTGTTGGCTCCCTCTACCGGTGTGAAGCAGACGGTATCCCCGCTGAGCGTACCAGGCGACACCTCACACGAAGTCAGATTGCCATCCGGATCGCTGCAAATAAAACCGTCGATACAAATCTCCGACAGATCACACACAAACAGAGTGTCATCATCTGGACAAGTGGCCTCCGGCGGACTGTTGGTCACAACCTGCACAGCAATCTGGTCTTGACCGGTTGCTTTACAGGCATCATGAGCAGTTACATTTATTAGGTAGATTATTGTCGTATCGGGCGTGAAACACACTTTGCTTGTTGCCGAGTTATAGTACCCTTCACCTCCATCGACATCAACATCAACATACGAGAGGTTGCCGTCAACGTCGCTGATACCCACCGGCAGGCAGATGTCGTCTGTCTCACACGCCACAACTGTCGTATCCGGTGGTAGTATCACTAGCGGATTGCTGTTACATACTACAGTGACTGTAAAATCGCAGCTATAGGTATTGCAGGGAGTGGTAACACGAACGGTGATATGATTTGTGTTCCCACACGCCGACCAAAAACAAACATTGCCTGTGCTGTCGGTCAGAGGATCATACCAGGTGTTTATTCCTTCCACCTCAATGTTTTCATGAAATCCGTGAATAACAATGGGGAAGCAAAAGGTGTCAACCAGTTGACAGGTAAAGATGTAGGTATCATCGGGACATTCAATAGAGACTCCCTGATCCGTCTCGATAACTACGATCGCCGTATCGGCTCCCACGTTGCCGTAGCTATCGACAGCAGTGACGATGATTTCGTAATGCCCGCTATCGTAGGGGATAAAACAAACAGAGTCGTTGTTGTAGCTGCCGCGGTTCACTATGATGGTGTCGATATCTCCATCCTGGTCGAATATTTCGACGGGCAGACAGATTTCCTGCGGGTAACACAGATAAAGCGTAGTGTCGGGCATGCCGCTCACGACCGGTGGGCTGTTGATCACGACGTGAATGGTCGTCTGACAGGTATCCGCCTCGCTGCAGTTATCAGTAGCAATCAGAGTAATTGTGTTGGGTCCCGGCACCGGCGTGAAGCAGACGGTGTTGCTGTTGAGCGTGCCGGGTGACGACACGCACGAGACCAAGTTGTCATCTGGATCGTTGCAAACAAAACCTGCCACACAGACGTCCGAGAGGTTACTCACAAAGAGTGTGTCGTCGCCGGGACAGGCAGCCACCGGTGCACTGTTGAGTTCAACCGTGACAATCGTGGTGTCGGCGGCTGTAATGGCACAGGTATCCACTGCATTAAGGATTAGGGTATACACGCCCGGGGTATCAGCGTAAAAACAGAACTGGTTAGTAGCGCTGTGGTAGCTGCCGTACTCGGTCCAGACACTATCAATATCAAAGTCGAGGTCGTCAGCGTGGGCAGGAAAACAGAGGTTCTCCGGGTGGCACAGAAGAATGGAGAAATCTTCGGCCATATTCACATAGGGGGGTTGGTTCAAAACAACCGTTATTCTTACCGTATCCCAATTGCAGGCTGGTGAATCAGGTGCTGGCTCGTCTCCGTTGGTGCTGCTGATCCCGTCAACAGTGTAACCAAACATGTAGGTAGTCGAATCCACCTCGATAGGCGTGAAACAGGTCTGGCCCGAGGTGTCGGTCAGCATCTCGAACTGACCTGGCCCTTCCACTTGAGTAATAAGCAGCGAATCACCACCAGAATTCACGGCAACGACATCAAAACAGATCTGGTCAACTTCACAAAGATAAATGGTGGAATCGTAGCTAAGGACGTGAGGTGGAGGACATGATGTTGAATCACCCCCATAGTCAGTTGATGAATCCCCCGGATAGGACGCCTCTTTCCCAGAGGCTGCGAAAGTCTGCATTAAAGCAAAGAGGATAAACCCTATTGCCCAGATATAGGTATGTCTAAAGCTTTTCATCTTTCCTCCCAGTGAGGGATGTCGGACCTCAGGCGTGAAAACTACGCTCCAAGCCCTCATTAAGAACCTCAGTTTTCCATACATTTATTTTGAAAGAGGCTACAGCTTCCCCCTTAGGCGCAAACTTTGCCTCCGTCAAGCCACCTTCCAACTTCGGAGATGTGATGTAATAAGCTTCTGTAGTACTTTGGTACTCTTCTTTAATCATATTAATATACTATTTCCGTTACATAAGTCAAGACTTAAACCTCTGAGAAACCTCAGATGCAAGAATCAGGCCAACAAGCCAACTTATTGATTCGGTGGAGGTTACAGGCTAATTTGGACGAAATCTGCATATAGCTGTCTATTTTGTGAAGACAGATAATCAATTTGTGCGTTATATTATATATAGTCGCAAATCTACAGGCTGGAACGGGCCAGTGATAAGGGCAGCTTTTGAGGCTCAGTTCCGGTGGAAGGGGAGATAAGATTGAGTCGTGCCTAAGGAAAGTTGCATGAAGAACTTGTTCATTGTAGTACTTGCAGTTATCGGATTGGGGGTGCATGCTCTGACAGACCCTGGTCCTTTTCGGAAGGGTGATGTCCGCGATACCACCACGGTGCCTGCCAAGGGTGGTAGGAGGATTTTAAGCGCCTCAGAAGGTAACCCTTACTTCTATGACAGTCGCTGGCCGGCAGTAGGAGCCACCCATAGGACGTCCAAATTTGCTGGGTCAGTACTAAGCAACGGCAGGATGGAGGGATTTCGAGACAATACCACTAACAAGTTGAATCCCGGTTTTGAATTTCCTGTCAATAGCGGTAGTGATTATCTCTGGGTAGCGAGCCTGTGGATTGGCGGTATAGTCGGGGAAGATACATTAGTTTCGACGGGATACACAGCGGACTATTACAACGGTTATTTTACAGGATGGGGTGGTGAGTTCTTTCCTCCCGACGACCCGAGTGGAGGTAGGGGCATAAGCCCTTCCGACGTCGGTGAGGGGGCGACCTACCGGGCTTACTATGTTGACACGTTTACCATCGATGTGCCCGATTTACCGAATGATTATTTCGGTCGTCCTCACGTTCCCTTGAATCTCTCAGTACATCAGAAATCATACAGCCTGGATGTTAATCCTTACCGTAATATCATGCTTCTGGACTTCATTATCACCAACATTGGTCCGGACCCAATTGAAAAAGTATGTATGGGGATCCTTGTTGACGGAGATGTTTGCAGTGAGGAAGATAACCAGTTTTCCTATTGTTGGAATGACGATTTGGTCGGCTCCTTTCGCGACATCAGTACCGGTTACATCATAGACAATGATGGGGATCCGAAGAATGACCGATTTCAAGATCGAGTCAGTCCTATTGATGGGCTTGCTCTACGACCGGTCATGATTTACCCTTCGGTCACCGACACCAGTTTCAACTGGTGGGTCACTACTTATTGGGACCTTGAAGATGGAGTTGACTTTGGACCCCGTTTGAGAGGAATACCTCAAGACCCATTCAGGGATTTTCTGACCGGGGGGATTGGAGCTCCCATGGGGGATGTAAACAAATACTACATTTTGAGTCACGGTGAATGGGACTATGACCAGGTAATGACGCCAACGGTGGATTCGACCGACAGCCTGTGGCTTTATCCCGACCAGTCGAATGCAGGCGATATTGCCAAGGGGTTCGATACTCGATTTCTGTTGTCGGTCGGGCCTGTGGACCTTATGCCCGACAGCTCCATGAGAGCTGTTTTTGCTCTGTTTGGGGCCGACTTCATACATATTGACCCGAAGAATAGATTCAACCTGCTTGGGAGCAATTACCGCACTTACTATGACAACCTGCAGTTTGTCATCCTTCGGGAAACCGCCGAATACGCCGCCAGCTTTGCCCGTTCGATGATAGACCCAATGCGGCCGCCGACTGGTCTTAATGTTGTCAAGGTCTCGGCAGATACGGCAGTCCTGAGTTGGGACCCTTGGGTCTTTCCCGAAGTGACGGGCTACAATATTTACCTCCAGCCGGTCGATGATCCCTACCTGATAGCCCCCGGCGTAGTGATGCCCGGTGTCGGTCCCGAAAATATGGGAAACAATGCCCACTATTTTACGGCGGGCAGAACAATCGGTGAAATTACAGGTTTGCAACCTGGCCGCCTCTACTTTGCGGCAATTGCTCAGGTAACAGAATCCGGTGAAGGCAAACTTTCAAAACCGGTAGTTGTGGGATACGACAATGTGGCTTTGCAGGTCAAACCGGTGCAAACGTATGGAGAATATGTGTTTTTCATGGAAGGTGATTCTTCCGTGACACTCTCCTGGGCGCCTTCTGAAACCTCAGATGTTCGATACTATAGAATTTACAAGACTCTCGATACAGCAATAGCCAATAACCGTTACTATCCATTTGTAATTGGCGATTCCTCGCTGGTTCCCTATGCTCCGAAAGTGTGTCGCGAAGCTGGAGGTGCAACCTACTGTTACTATGAGATGAAACCGTATGATTCTACCGTTTCCGATGTTGCCGCCTACACCGACCGTTATCCGGTCGACGACGCGATATACTGGGTTTGTGCAATTGGACACCCAGGGGGGTACCAGTCACCTTATTCCGACCTTATAACAACGGAGGAGATTGTTAGCCCCACTAAAGAGATTGTTGTGGTACTTGGTGCTAATTGGACGGAATATGATTATGTGTACTCCGATTCATTGGTTAGCTATTACAGTCGTCTGTTAAGCGGTTATGATTTTGACATCTATAACTGGCTGGACACAAATCTGCTCCTGGCTACTTGCCCGTCACGCTACTGCACCGACTGGCGAGACATCGCCAGGTATGAACTGGTTATTGTCGAAGAATTTCCCGCGCCGAAGATACTGTGCCGAAAGACCGAACCAGCTCACAAGCTGCTGACTAGGATTCTGGACTCCGGTCGCGATCTGGTCTATTTCGGCACCCCGCCCGGTCAAGAGTTGCTCGACCTCTCGTCGGACGTAGATACAATAATCTATGAATCAAATTCCTTTGAAGCCCGATACTTTGATATGGACTCAGCATTTTTGAAAAGCTGGGATCGCAACTATCGCACCTTCAACGCCGTTGACAGTTTGGCGGGCTTTAACGGCGCTGTACCGACCAAAGACGAACTACCGCAGCTCTTCCTGGATTCCACGAATAACCGCCTCAAGCACGAGATACAGGAGCTGTTCACTGTGGAAAACGATTTGCCGCACACCCCTGCTTTTTGCCCCAATCAGGACGCTGAGGTATTATACCTGTATAATTCCCGTTATCCAAACACTTCGGAGCTACAGGGGATGCCATGCGGCCTGCTGAGCCGAAGTGAATCATCGAAGGCTTATGTATTCTCATTTCATCTATGGGCCATGGAAGAGACGGCCGCCCGTCAACTGATAGACTATATCATGGAACACCGAACGGATGATTCCAGTAGCAACTCACCGCTTCTTCCAACCAGCGTGCGCTTATATCAAAACTTTCCGAATCCCTTTAACTCAGTCACTAAAATTTCGTTTGACCTGCCGCCTAACCTATCGCGAGTCACACTTGAGGTTTACAACATTCTCGGTCAGCGAGTACGGACGTTACTAGATGAAACAAAGCCAGCCGGTTCATACACGATTGCCTGGAACAGCCGGAACGACCATGGTGAAACTGTGGCTTCAGGTATCTATTTCTACCTATTGAATGCCGGAGACATGACCATAGCAAAGAAAATGGTGTTGTTGAAATAAGAGAAAGCCCCTGTTTTTTACAACCGATACTACTCTTCCGACTTGGCCAAAAAAAAACGCCCACCATAGGCGGGCGTATCAGACTCGACCTGATATGCTTATGTTAGGTCGTTACATCGTTAATCGTATTTGTTAAAGTGCCATCCTGGTCTATTGTCCAGGTGTCAATCGTGGCGTCATCGTCAAGGTCGGCGGTGGCGGTGAAGGTGAAGGTATTCACAGCTTGCACAAGAGCGTAACTGTATCTGGCACTGGCCATGATCTCAACGCCGAGAACTGGGAAAGAACCACCGGCCGCTTGAGGTGTGGCATCACCGGTTACGTAGGTATTGTTCTCCTGACGATAAGCCCGTTCCATCGTATAGATCTGCTTCAAGATCTCCTTGGCTTCTGACTGCTTCGACTTGGTCGTGGCCTGCATGAAACGCGGGATAGCCAGAGCAGCAAGGATGCCGATGATCACGACCACGATCATCAACTCGATAAGAGTGAAGCCCTTCTGGCGATTTTGGAATTTGGTGAACATTGAGACCTCCTACGGTTTTTGATTAAAGGTTTCTGGCCTTATTTGATCCTTTTTCTCTAAGCAAATCATCGGCAAAGACCGTACCACCGTTGATGATTATTTTTGAACAGCTGCCAGTGGCCATAACCCATTGCCACGATGGAAATTCCCGTTTTGCGCGCGTGGCCTATGGTGCTGTTCCTTCAATTCTAAGAGGATTGTTCGGATTCTTATCAGAGCAAAACGCCAAAGTCTTTGCGTTCTGCAAGGGGTCAAGCCCCAAGTGAGCTTGACCTACAATTTCAGTCATGGTGAGCGGAGTTGAACCATGACAATTACCTATTTGTCGACCTAAGAAAAAGCCCGTCTATGGCAGGTTAAAGGAGTCATGTCTGTGTCTGTTATGTGGAAGCGTCATTTATGGTATTGACTAATGCACCGGTATGATCGATTGTCCAGGTGTCGATGGCCACGTCATCGTCGATATTGGCTGTAGCCGTTGCTGTGAAGGCATTTGCCCCTCCGACAATTGTGTAGGTATACTTGGCGTCTGTCATAATCTCAATCCAGATGGCGTTCAGAGCGTTGGGGCTGGCGGCAGAGGCCGGACCAGCGGGAATAAAATAATTATTAGTACCCGATTGCTGACGATAGGTACGTTCGTTGACATAGATCTGCTTGAGGATCAGCTTGGCCTCTGACTGCTTGGTCTTGGTAGCACTGCGCATAAAGCGCGGTATTGCCAAAGCAGCCAGAATACCAATAATGACAACTACTATCATTATTTCAATCAGAGTAAAACCCTTTGATCCTGCCTTTTGTGATCTCATCCTGATCCCGCTTTGCTTTTCGATCTGTTTGTTCTGATTACGGCAATTCTCATTCCAGAAATCTGTTTAAAAATTGCTATTTCTTTTTGACCTTGGTTTTAGCCTGGTCGGATTTGTTGAGTAGAAACTCCTCCATGTTGTAGCGCTGAATCTTGCGGTACAGCGTTGAAGTATCTATTCCTAAGAGCCTTGCAGCTTCAGCCTTTTTCCCGTCTGTTTGGCTCATTACGTAATGGATGTACGCTTTTTCCATTGACTCCAAGGTTGGGTTAGGAGGTTCAGCCTCGTTGACCACAGCCACCCGCTGGGGCTGGCGCAGTTTTTCTGGGAAGTCAGGGGCCTCCAGGGTATCGGCTCGATTGAGTAACACGGCGCGCTCTATAGTGTTTTCCAATTCACGGACGTTTCCGGGCCAGTGATATTTCACCAGCAAGCTCATGGCTGTATCGGAAATATGTTTAGTCGGGATGTTCATCTTAGAACAATACTTGGTGATAAAATGCTTGCACAAAAGTTCGATGTCTTCTTGGCGTTCCCGCAGGGGTGGAATATGTATTGGGATTACGTTGAGACGGTAGAAAAGATCGGCCCGAAACCGTCCCATTTTTACCTCTTCTTCGATATCGGAGTTGGTAGCGGCGATCAGGCGTACGTCGACTTCAATCGGTGTTGTTTCACCTACAGGCGTTATTATCTTGTCCTCCAACACCCGCAGGAGCTTGACCTGAATAGCGGTTGAAGTGTTGCCGATCTCGTCAAGGAAAAACGTCCCACCATCGGCCACTTTGAAAAGTCCGTCCTTGTCTCTTATCGCACCTGTAAATGCCCCTCTCTTATGCCCGAACAACTCCGATTCTAACAGGGTCTCAGGGAGAGCAGCGCAGTTAATAGTTACGAAAGGGCCGGCGCGACGGGGTGAATGGTGGTGAATGGCTTTAGCTATCAGGTCTTTACCAGTACCTGACTCGCCTAGTATCAGAACGGTTGAACCTGAAGAGGCGATGCGCATGGCCAGTTTCTTAAGTTTTGTCACTGCTTCCGAGGTTCCAATGAAATTGTCAAAGGTATTGTCCCCCCGAAGCTGCTTTTTTAACGTGTCGTTTTCGATGATCAGCCGCTTATGACTGATGCTTTTTTCTATGACCAGCTTGATTTCATCCACCTTGAACGGCTTGGTGATATAGTCGACTGCGCCCCGTTTCATCGCCTCAATAGCGGTGTTCACTGAAGCATAGGCGGTCATGACAATGAGGTCCTGTTCCTGTTTGAAGGACCGAATCTCTTTGAGGACGTCAATGCCCGACATCTGGGGCATGTTCAAATCAGCTATGACCAGATCATAATTTTTCTCTTTCAGCAGATCTACTCCGTCTTTTCCGGAAGTGACCGTGTCGACCTGGTAGCCTTCCTTGGCCAGCATAATTTCCATGAAATTGCACATAGAGTCTTCGTCGTCTATGACAAGGATTTTGGCCGCCATGGAAGTCCTCGTTGCTTGTACCTATGTCTTTAGCACGTATCAATATCATTTTCGGCAGACGAGTATGTGACTCCACAGGGAAGCTGGACATTGCTCATTGATTGAACAGCTCGTTGACTGTTGGCCAGCCATCTGTATATTTAGTGACTTTGATGGTTATTACCTTGCCACGTGCCGATATTTGTATGGTTTAGATTCATAAGTACCGATGGAAAACCTTCAAGTAATCAGGGACAGGCTATGATAAGCGGCAAGCGTAAGCAACTGATTGACAACGTCAGGATAGCCATTGCCGATGAGCGCACTGAAATCGACATTTTGAGAACCGCCGCTCAGTTGATAGATAGTTTCTCAAATGGGTATAACTGGACCGGTTTTTATATAATGCATGGAGACGTCCTCGTGGTTGGGCCATATATAGGTCCTCAAACACCCCACACCAGAATTGAATCTAACCAGGGCATTTGCGGCTTGGCGGCCTCGGGAAAGCGGTCGATTATTGTCGATGACGTCAATGCCGATCCCCGTTATCTTGCTTGTTCCACCATCACCCGGTCGGAAATTGTCGTGCCGCTTATGGACGGTGACACCTGTTTAGGTGAAATTGATATCGATTCCAACCAACCATCATTTTTCACTGCCAAAGACAAAGAGATGCTGGAATCGATAGCTGCGGTGATTGTAGACCGACTTAAGGAAATCAGTTAGTTTCGTTACGAATTCAGCGTGATTGCACACTGTGGCCGGGAACTGGGACAAACTTAGGTTACTTGTCCTGCTCGGAAATCTTGATTGACAGCTTCCGTGAGCTGTACTCTTCTTTCCCAAGAAGTCAGGAGACAAGGTCGCATCAGTTACTGCAAGTACTGTGATTGCATTGCCAGTTTACAGGAGTAGTAACCTTTACTCTCTGGAAGTAAACCAAATCCTGAGACTGCCGATACTTAAGTTTGAAGTAACAACAAACTCACAAAAAGGAGGGATAAATGAATCAACCATTCAATACGAGGCACGGTTTCACGCTGGTAGAGATTATAATTGTGATCGTGATTATTGGTATCCTTGCCACGGTTGCAATTCCAAAATTCCTTGAGCTAAGAGCCGAGGCCGAAAGAGCAGCCGTAGATACCATGGTCAGTTCCCTTGAATCAGCCTTGTCAATCTATGCATCACGGCAATTCGTAAACGGTAATTCTATTGTATACATAACCCATTTGATGACCTGAGCAATATTCCGAATAACTACAAGGGCGTCAAAGACCCGGTCACTTCTTCCAACACCCCCGATCGAAACTGGTCTTACAGGCCTAGCGGTAACTGGATCATGTACAATCCAAAGGCACCTATTTCCGGCGGATGGTTGAACCAGGGAGAACGATTTATCATCTACAAGGTTGAAGCTGTGGCTGAGGGGGCCGACACCGTTGGCCTGCGGCTGAACACTACCAGCCAGTATGCCTACACGTGGGACTGAGGCACAAAGTTGCAGCTCACTGTAGCATCTTCCTTCGCAATACAATATTAACGGGACCGTCCGCTGGTGAGGCAGGCCGGTTAGGGCTTGTTGAAAAAGTCCCGTTCTTGTCATTGCGAGCGACAGCGAAGCAATCTCAACTATTGAATGACAACAAGATAGGCATGTCGCTTCGCTCCTCGCTATGACGCTTTCTATGTTTTTCAACACACCCGTTAGTGCAGGTCACCGTGGGATCTTCTCGCCCGTCATAGCTTCGATTTCATCAAGGAGGGATTTTTCCAGATCGGCTTCGGCCATGCGTTTGACGATCTGACCCTTCTTAATAAGAATCCCCTTGCCATCGCCGCCGGCAATGCCGACATCGGCCGCCGCCGCCTCGCCGGGGCCATTGACGACGCAGCCCATCACTGCTACTTTGAGCGGTGTCCTGATATGCTTGGTCTTTTCGGAAATGGACTCAGCTAGGGGAATAAGATCAATCTGGCAGCGTCCACAGGTGGGACAGGCTATTATATCAACACCTTCGGTTTTGAGTTCGCATGAGGCCAGTATCTGTCTGGCTACTCTCACCTCATGAATGGGGTCGGCCGTCAGAGAAACACGTATAGTGTCGCCGATTCCAGTCAGCAGGATAGCGCCGATGCCGACGGCAGATTTGATTGTGCCGGTTTCAAGAATACCCGCCTCGGTAATGCCGACGTGCAGTGGGTAATCGCACTTTTCCGCCAGCAGGTGATAGGCCCCAAAGGCAGTTACCGTGTTGGTTGACTTAACGGAGATAACAATATCACTGAAGTTCATATCTTCTAGAATCTCCGCTTCGTGCAGGGCAGCTTGCACAAACGCCTGAGGGTCGTCGTGGCCGTATTTCTCAAGTAAGTCTTTGGGAAGGGAACCGGAATTGACGCCAATGCGAATAGGTACCTCGGCATCCTTAGCGGCTTTAGCAACTTCGCGGACCTTCCACTTGGCGCCGATGTTGCCCGGGTTGATACGGATTTTGTCAAAACCGGTTTCAATGGCTTGTAAAGCAAGACGGTACTGGAAGTGAATATCAGCCACCAGTGGCTTGGAAACCTGCGCTCGAATATCGGCCAGCCGGTCAGCAGCGTCATGATTGAGCACAGAAATGCGGACAATGTCACAGCCGGCGTCAAAGAGCTGCTTTGTCTGTGCAATGGTTGCTTCGACATCGCGCGTGTCGGTGGTGGTCATGGATTGAATCGTAATCGGAAAACCGCCGCCGATCAGCACGTCGCCTACTTTTACAACCCGGCTTTTGCGCCGTTTTATGGGATAGGAAAACTCCATTTGCTAAATCTTGATCTATTCCAAAATTTATATATAATTTACAGTGTCTTACATCAATAGGCAACGGAAGGATGGTGTAATCTTGCTGTGGGTCAAACGCCTCGTACCCTTTATCTTGATGGTAGCCGTAGTACTTGGTTATTTTCTGTATCACGATATCAGCGCTAAGCGGCAGTATCAGCAGGTCCAAAGATATGCTCTTGTCACCGCGCAAGTATGGATCGCAACCGCCAAATTCCGCAGCGAGCCGGAGCGGTTCATAGCCTACCGTGATTCGCTGCTGAAAGTCCACTCTCTGTCTGAAGAACGTATGCAGAATTACCTTGAGCAGTACAAAAAGCACCCTGAGAGATACGACCTTTTCACAAGGCTGGTGAAGCAGTATGTGGATTCTTTATCTGCTATCAAAATTTTACCCTTGGAGGATAGCACTGCCACTAAAGCGGAAACAGCCAGAGTCACCAAGTGACTCACTCGCTGGCCGGAAAAGCATTAGGGAAATATTCCAGCTTGCCATTGACGAAGGTAACTACGTCAAAACGCAGGTCGTATTTTTCGATTTTGTTGTCGATGAGATACTGCTGGGCGGCTTTAGTTAAATTGATGATTTTTTTGTCATCGACGCGTTCGGCGGGATGCCCGAATTTGCGAGACGAAGCTGACTTAACTTCCACGAAGATGATAAGGGTGCCTTTTCTTACGATAAGATCAATCTCACGGTGTCCGGTTTGCCAGTTGCGCTGTAAAATCTCAAAACCGTTTTGTTCAAAGAATGATGCTGCCAGCCGTTCGTAACTTCTCCATGTTTCCTTTTTCGTAGGTGGTAGATGTCCGTATCTGTCCTTTTTCGTGGGCGGCAGATGTCCAGGTCTGCCCCTTTTGGATTTAACAGAACTCACCCGTTGGGGTGGGTGGCGGGTTGCATTGTGGTCGCCTTTCTTAGAGGAGGGCATATTCTTTGAGTAAGTCGGCCACCGGCTTAAATGACTTGCGGTGAATCTTGCACGGGCCGTGCTCGCGCAATTCCTCCAGATGCGCCTGAGTGGGATACCCTTTGTGTTGGGAAAAGGAAAAGGAGGGATACAACGCTTCATAGCGGTCCATGATTCGGTCGCGGGTGACTTTGGCAACAATTGAGGCCGCCGCTATACACCGGCAGCGTCGATCACCGCTGATTATAGCGAACTGGGGTTGTTCTATCTTGGGAATGGGATACTCACCATCGACCAAAACAAAATCAGGCGCTGGCTTCAAGTCCATAACCGCCTTGCGCATAGCCATAAGAGAGGCTTTCAGGATGTTCATCTTGTCGATGCTCTCGTTGTCCATGATACCAACAGCACAAGGGAGTCCCAGTTTAACGATCTCTTCAAAGAGTATCTCGCGACGTGTGGCGGACAACTTCTTGGAATCTGCCAGGCCCTCAAGCGTCGTGTTCGGCGGTAAGATAACAGCCGCCGCCACCACTGGCCCGGCCAGTGGTCCCCGACCCGCCTCGTCCACGCCGCAAACAGCCCGGTATCCTTTGTCAGCCACCATCTGTTCGATATAGTCGAAGTCGGAAATGATTTGGTCCATCCTAAGCTTGACTTTTCGCTTTACGTCTTCAAGTTGGCTCATAAGAGTGCCTTAATCAACAAAATTATTGCTTATCTGTATTGTCGACCGGCCAAAAGGCTTTTCTTAGGTCTTTTGCTGGCTATATTGAAGTGTTCAAAACTGATGTGCAAAAATGCGTGGTAAAAAACGCTCATTTTTTAGGTTCACTGTAGTTGCCGGGACGTTGAAAGGGAAAGTTATCACCGCCCCCGATCTCGGTATCACTCGCCCACCACTAACCCGCCTGCGACGGGCGATATTTGATTTCCTGATGCCGTACCTTGAATCCGCTCACTACCTCGATCTGTTCAGCGGCACCGGCTCGTATCTTTTTGAAGCGGTCTCACGCGGGGCACGTGAAGCGCTCGGAGTTGATATTGAAAAACGGCTGGCTGAGGCAATTAATAGACAGGCTGAAAGGCTGCACGTTGAAGACCACCTGCTATGCCTTTGCGATGATGTCTTCAAAGTTATTCCTCGTTTATCTTCTCAAAACCAGCGTTTCGACATCATTATGATTGCCCCTCCGCAATATGCAGGGCTGATTGACAAGACGCTGCTACTTTTGCGGAATCACCGCATTTTGAGCAAGGGTGGGTTGATAATCTGCCAGCATGATACGTCAGAAACTCCAACAATAGAGTTCGCAGGTTTTAAGATTGAACAGCGAAGAAAGTACGGAAATACTACTTTTACAGTTTGTACATCGTTGAGCAGGTGAGTACAAATCATCGGGCATGTTAAAAAAACAGGGGAAAGGCTGAAAAGCGCTGACCCCTGTTCTTAGCGTTATACTCGTATTACTTCAACAGTACCATCTTCTTGACTTCTACGAAGTGTTCGGCTTCAAGTCGATAGAAGTAGACACCGCTGGCTACACGACTGCTCGACTCATCCCGGCCATCCCACACTGTCTGGTAGGTTCCTTGAGACATAGGTTGATCGACCAAAGTGACTACCCTTTGTCCAAGCAGGTTGTAGACCGAGACTTCTACCTGACTTCGACTGGGAACGGTAAACTCGATCACCGTGGACGGGTTGAACGGGTTTGGATAATTCTGCGAAAGACTGAATGTTAAGGGTAACTCGCCTGAGGGCATTTCTTGCACATCGGTAGGTGCCGTCACACCCTGCTGCCAGAAGCCGAAGTTCACCTGAAAGTTCGCCGAGTGGCAAACGCCGCTCACCGGCTGGCCGCAGGAAAGTCCCGACGCGAAGTTGGTCGAGGACTGCTCCGTCGCTCCTCCGGTGTTGATCGACAGCCAGGGCAGCTGGTACTGGGCAGGAGAACCTGCCACATTCGCTGTCGCCGGTGATTTATTGTTTTCCGCCAGACTCACGCTGGAAACAAGACAGAGCGTGAGAGCTAAGGCGCAGATTAATAATCGCAATTTCATTGTCGCTTTCCTCGCTTTCGTTTTGCAACTCTCACGGGCTGTCAAATATGTAAACAATAAGCTTCCCTGAGATGCTATTGGTTACCGGTATGTACGGAGCAGACGCCATAGGAGTAACAACCGTTGCATAGTCCCAGCAGAGGTAGCTTTCTCCGGTTATTGTAATTTCATACCTGTCACTAGTAGCGTTCCAAGCACACGAGAAGTTCCCTGTCCCCGACTTAATAGTCCCATCATCCTGGATCATGCCGTAGGCGATGACGCCCGAGCCCGGCTTGTAGGTAACAAAACTGAAGTGACTTTGAACCTTTGTGTGTGAAGCGGCAGTAGTCTGCACTGTTCCATCAGGAAATTTGAAGCCGCCGGAGGTTGATTCAATGGTGCTATCGGCCTGGACATAACCGTCATTGCTAATCGAAAAGCGCAGATTGGGTCCGGGAGTATTGTATAGCTCGAGCAGGTTGCCTGAGCTGGCATAGCCGGTGATCGCCGGGCCAGTTCCCTGATTCTGGCCCTTTATACCAGGTCCGGAACCGTCATTCCTGCCCATGATGGCAGCATTGGAATTACTGTTAATTCCAAGCACCGCATGCCAGGTATCACTGTATGCATACAGCCCAGCTGCGGCCCCGGTGCCACCATTGCTGAAAGCTTGAACGGCGGTGCCGTTGGATTCCACGACGTGAAGTCTGGCTGAGGGACTAGCCGTTCCGATCCCAACACTGTCAGTGCTGGTTTCCAGTCTCACAATATTGCCATCATCAGCCCAACCGCCACCGACAGCAGCGCCTGACGAGCGAAAGGAATAGGGGGCAGTGGTGAGCCGCTGACGGGGCGTCATCTCCGGGTCGGTATGTACCTTAATCCCCAACCATAACTCGGTACTGTCAAACAGCGAAGCAGGAAGAGTAACGTTTTCGCCAAGGCCAATACTGAACAGGCCGTCGCTTGCCTCGACCGTGTCTGGTTCTTGCCACAAGACGCTTCCTCCGCTGGCTGCTGTGTAGATGGTGAACACCACCGGGTACAAGCCATCCGTCACCGGATCGCCGACAGCGTCGGTCAGCTTACCCTGGACGTTGATGAGCTGAGGCACGTCGGCGGCGCCGGCCGGAGAGGTCATGGCCAGACACAGAAGCACCAGTGAGCACATGAGCGTTAAAGAAGCTTTCATATGGAATCCTCCATAAGCTTAAGGTTAATAGGTTTATTACTTTTGAGTTTTTGTCTAAGGGTACAAAAGACCGCAATATTGGCATCTAATATCTTTAAGCGTATTTTCAAGGACTGCATGTATATCCTATAAGCGATGCAGCACGTCTTTGCGTATCTGCTTACAAAATGAAAACCTGCACTTTTCACTTTCGTTGTCCTCAAACCAACAGAGCTTAGATGTTCGCTCTCCTCCATCAAACATGGTGCACTAACCCTCAATAGTGCGAAAAACGTACTGTCAAGGCAACTTAAAAAGTGAATTTGGACAGAAGTTATATCTTAATGGCGATAAGACGAAACAATTAAGCAGAATTGTGGGGCACAATTCCTGTGACAGTTGCGCGTGAGCGTGAAATGCATGAATTGGCAGGAGTTGGGGACTCCTGTCCTACGGGACCTATATTTGGCTCTAGAAAGCCGCTAAACCAAATATTGTCGCAACGAATAAACCAGCCAACGGTAGCCATTGCTTCCAATGTTTGTTGGCCGGGTAGCATAGAAGTAGGGAGAGAATTGCCAATTCACCTGCTACGCTGATCAGTATCCGGTTCGGATGAGCCAATAACGAGGGCCACGATAGGAAGATGTCATGCCTCCACCAAACAAAGCTGAGGATTACAGCTGCTGCAATGAAGATGCCCCATTTCTTTATGGAGGTTTTGTATTCTCTAAATCGTGTCTGCAGGTCCTCCTGGCTTTTTCCAAACTGTGTCTCGAGGTTCTTTTTTTCAGATTTCAGGGTTTTAACGAGGCCTTCTAATTCCTCGGCCTTTGAAGCCACAACACTCTTGTTTTCTGCAGTGGTTTCCAAGTTATCTTTGACAATCTGAATTTCCTTCTCCTGAAGTTCGTAGTTTTTTTCAAGATCACCGAATTTATGTTCCAGCTCCTTTCCCCTATTTCTTTCTACGTCGATCTGTTTCTCCAAAGTTTTAATTTGAGACAGGTAAGTCGCAGCTACATCAACAACTTTACTTTCAATCTTTTCCTGCTTTTCGGCTTCGTCTGTTTCCAATGCCATGCTTACCATAAAGTGCGTGTCGGTGGCAACTTTGAGGGCAAGTTCAGGATTCATGCTCTGGTATCGATTGAGACGTCCGAGTACCTCGTTATAAGCCTTTTCCAGTGAAAATGAAGACGTTATAGTCCTCAAGAAAGGCTGAGTGACTAACACATGGAAAGACTCTTCGTATTCCTTTTCATTGCTCGTTCTTGCGAGAAGTGGACGGTTTATCTGCACCCATTGATCGGTGGTAATACAAAATGGTAAATATCCCTTCCCCCTCCTTGCTACCCTTCCATAAACCGGTAGCTTGCTGTCGTGCGTTAAAAACCATGCTATGGCATCCCCAAAATTAAATTTTGGCCCCTTTCTCACTTTGTTAATAAATATTCTGTGGAAAGCATCGTGCTCAAGAACACTTTCATGTATCTCTCCTTTGACTACAGTTTGCAGGACGCTTTCCTCGTCCAGAAGCTCTTGTGATTCCTCAATGTCTTTCCTGTGCTTGTTTGTTTTCTCAATATCCAACCCATCAAGGATGGACTCTATGTGTGACCTATCCGCTATGAACTCATCTATAGTTGTTCTATTTTTTGCGAGTTCTTTCCAGTACGAAGTCACGAAGCTGTCTTCTTCCAAATTATCTATCGCGATTCTCGCCAATTCAGCCGGAAGCGTGGGCTTCTGTTTTAGCTCCTTCTTTTGCCACCTTAACGATTCTTGGAACTCATCGACGGTTTTTGTCGTCACCCATAAGTCGTATCCCAATTCCCCTGCAAATTTCAGCATACTATGAACTGATTGGAGCATATCAGCACCGTGAAAGCCGACAAGGCTATACAATATATTGTTGTCAAGATAAAGTCTTTGGCCCGTTATGACTTTTCGTAACAGTTTTGAGCACTTCTCATCGACCTGTATCAGATGCCAGAAGAAACTACTATTGAAAAGACTTGAAATATAATCCCTTCTTTGATTATCGGGATTCTTGAAGAAGCGAGGTATTTCTAACCGGACAATTGCATCAGTAAAGGAATCGATTGATGGTAGTTCTTCCAGAATGATTTTCTCTGATTCTGTCAACCAAGCTTGGGCTTTATTATCTTCTGGGTATAATAAAGCGACACTTTCGGTACCGTGCTTCTTAAGCATCTTAGAGGTAAAAACATGCAGGTTATCAACAATACAATCTATTTTATCAATCACTGAGCGATTCCCTTTATACCTTTCAGAAAGCTCCATTTTCCATTCCTCAAGCACTTCATTTTCTCTATTTTGCACTTCCAGACAGTTACCGGTAATTGTATGTTCCGTTTCGGGTAGAATTTCAAGGCGGGGCCTTTCGAATCTTTCACCTTCCTTATAAATAATCAAATTCCGTCCACCTAAACGTTTTCCAGATGCATTTATTTCAGGCTCTTCAAAGTCAAGATGAAATGTCCCTTTCAAATGCCTCTTTACGTCAACTGCTGTCGCTTTTAGTCCTCCAAGCGCAGCCAAAGAGTCCAAAACAAGATAGTCTAGGACTTGATTTCCATACTCATCCTGGCAAGTGGGGTTAAAATGCGCTAACCTGCATATCGCTTGCTTAACGTCGTCTTGTTGTTCAAGAGTCATGTTTACACCTCCTGTGCATTTTGTATTCTGGTTGAAAATATACTTCTCCAGAGATCATTTCAAGCAGTTTAAAAACCACAAGTGATGTACTCATTTTCAAGTGGTGTGCGGTATGCCATCCCAAATGAAACATATGCTTCTTCGAGCTTGTATGGCAATTGGTAGCGTAATGCCACAACACAAAAAAGCGCCCTCGATCTGGGGCGCTTTCCTGTAAGTAGTCGATTTGATTAGTCAGCTGACGACTCTTCTTCGGCGTTTTTTTCCTTAAGCTTGGCGGCGTTGGTCTTGTTCGTCTCGGCAAATTGTTCCTTGATGCGAGCCGATTTGCCGGTGAGGTTGCGTAGATAGTACAGCTTCTTGCGCCGTACCGAGCCTGAGCGGACTTTTTCGATTTTGGCAATGTTGGGTGAACACAGAGGGAACACCCGCTCCACACCGATGCCGGAAGATGTCTTGCGCACTGTAAAAGAGGCGCCAGTGCCGCTGCCACGGCGGCTGATAACCGTCCCCTGAAAGACCTGTATTCTCTCTTTGTCTCCCTCTATAATTTTCACATGTACACGCAGGGTATCGCCTGAACCGAACTCGGGGTAATCGTCCCGCATGTAGCTTTTTTCAATCTGGGCTATACGTTTCATGATCTGTTCCTTTCCGATTCAGTCAATATCAACAGTTGGGTCAAGTTGTTTTATCTGTTTTATCTCTTCCTCAGTCATGTCCGCCGTTTTCAATAGGACGGGTCGGTTTTTCAAGCATTTCTTGATCGCTTCCCCGCGCCGGTATTTCTCAATTTCCTTATGGTTGCCCGACAGCAGTGTTGCCGGGACCTCTAATCCCTTATATGTGGCAGGTTTGGTATAACAAGGTGCACCAAGCATCGGTTCCATGTACGAATCTTTCAGGGCCGACTCAAAATTGCCGAGTACCTTTGGAATCAACCTGACCACCGCGTCAACAATGACGGCCGCTGCCGGCTCGCCACCGGTCAGAACATAGTCACCAATCGATACTTCGTCAATATCGTACAATTGAACAACCCTTTCATCCACTCCTAAGTAGTGACCGCAGATGATGGTCAGCCGCTCGCAGAGTGAATACGTTATAGCCCTCTCCTGGTCAAACCTAATGCCTGCTGCCGAGGTTAGGATAATCTTCTCATTATCTTTGCCTCTCTGGTTGCCGTTTCGACGGCTATATCGGAGTTCCTGCAAGCAGCGGTCAATCGGCTCGACCTTCATAACCATGCCGCCGCCGCCGCCGAACGGGGTGTCATCGACTGTACGATGGCGGTCGGTGGCAAAGTCACGAAGATTTATTATATCGATTTCAAAGAGCTTCTTTTCTAAAGCTTTCCCCAACAGAGACTGTTGCAGCGAAAGGCTGAAGTAATCCGGGAAAAGCGTGACAATTTCAAATTTCATCAGCTACCACCGGTTCAGACCTCTTGATCTTCTAACCATCCGGTTGTGACGATAGTAATTTCTCGCTTTTTCATATCCACTTTCTTGACAAACTGTTTCACAACCGGACAACGAACCTCCTTCCCTGAGGTTGTGTCAATCACGTACACATCGTTAGCCGGATATCGTTCTACTTCCGTCACGAGGCCGATTAAGCGATTCGAACCTTCCTCCATCACCCGGCACCCGATAAGGTCAAAAATAAAGTAGGTGCCTCTGGGCAAAGCCACAATTTGGCTTTTTGGTACGGCCAATAGCCGGTTAGTCATACGTGCCGCCTCTTGAGGCGTCGTTATTTCCTCAAAACGTATGACCGGTCGACCGGAAATCAACTGACTGGAGATAATGTTGAACTTATCCCAGCGTTGACGATCTCTTACGTAAATCTCTTTTAGGCCGACGAAACGCTCAGGAAAGTCCGTGTCTGGAGTGACATAGATTTCTCCGTGCACACCCCGGGGTCGCCCTAATTTGCCGACAATCACATACGTCTCAGAGGACACAGGTCATTCAAGAATCTCAAGAACAGCTCGTTTGCCCTGACGGGCTGACGCCGCCGAAAGTAACGTCCGAATCGATTTTGCCGTTTGGCCGTTCTTTCCAATCACTTTACCTAAGTCACCCTGTGCCACGCGGAGTTCATAAACCGTGGTGCGACTACCTACAATTTCCTTTATGTCCACTTGGTCGGGGTTATCAACCAACGCCCTAACGATTTGCTCGACAAAGTCCTTCATCTCAACATTCCTTTCTGTTTGTCGTTTTCGTTTCAGGAACTGCATCTTCGTCTACTTCTTCAAAACAGTCGTTCCAAGCGATGCTGTCTAGGACCAGACGTGGTGTCATTCAGCTTGGTTAGTAGGTTCAGCCGGTTCGGCGGGAGCTTCCTCTACAGTCGCAACTGCGGCTTTCTTCATTTTCCGTGTTTTCTTGCGACGCTCAGTTATAGTGGCTTTCAAGGCTATCTCTGATGTGTCTTCACCTTTTTTAGCTTTACCATATTTCTCCGTAAACCCGATCTGGGTCAACAGGGAACTGACAGTGTCGCTCGGTACCGCTCCCCGATCCAGCCATTTTGTTATTCTTTCCTCGAACACCTTCACCATGGCCGGTTTCGGAATCGGGTTGTAAGTGCCGAGAATCTCCAGGAAACGGCCGTCACGGGCACAGCGAGAGTCAGTTGCGACTATCCGATAAAAGGGGCGTTTCTTTGCTCCCATCCGTCGAAGTCTAATGTGTACCGCCAATAAACGAATCCTCCATCCTCAAAGGTTACTAAAACGGCATTATCCCTTTCGGGATGCCCTTGAACTTCATCTTGTTCATATTCATATTTTGAAACATTTTTTGCATGGCAGAGAACTGCTTCAATAGTTGGTTCACCGCTTGCACTGAGTTACCTGAGCCACTGGCGATCCTTCTCTTGCGCGAACCGTCGATTATGCTTGGATGGTGGCGTTCCTCGATGGTCATCGACTTGATGATAGCTACCATCCGCTCCATGTCTCTCTCATCTACAGTGAGGCCTTTGAGAGCTTTGCTCACTCCGGGTATCATTTTAACTAATGATTCCAGCGGCCCCATCTTCTTGATCTGGGCCATCTGGGTCAGGAAGTCTTCAAAATCGAACTGTGCTTTTAGCAGCTTTTGCTGCATCTTCTCGGCTTGTTTGACATCGATCGTTTCCTGAGCCTTTTCCACCAGCGAGACAATGTCGCCCATGCCGAGGATGCGGGATGCCATCCGATCCGGATGAAATGGCTCAAGATCAGCTAGTTTCTCACCAACTGAGGCCAGCTTGATCGGGCAGCCGGTCACAGCGCGGATAGATAAGGCCGCCCCGCCCCTCGCGTCACCGTCCAGTTTGGATAAAGCGACTCCCGTTATAGTGAGCCTCTGGTGGAACTGGTCGGCAACATTTACAGCGTCCTGGCCGGTCATGCTGTCAGCAACCAGAAGGACCTCATCGGGATGTACCAGCGACTTTATCTCTTCCAGTTCTGTCATCATCTGGTCGTCGATATGCAAACGGCCGGCGGTATCAAGAATAACTAGGTCGATAAAGTTCTTTTGGGCGTACTTGAGTGCTTCCCGGCAGATTTCCGGCGGTTTTTTACCCTCCAGAGAAAAGTGCTCAACAGCAATTGAATCAGCCAGCACCTTGAGCTGTTTAACCGCTGCGGGCCGATAGATGTCGGCTGCCACCATAAGCGGTTTTTTGTTTTTCCGTTTAGTCATCAAGGCCAACTTGCCGCATAGAGTGGTCTTGCCGGAGCCTTGAAGACCGCAGACCATGTAGACGGTGGGTGATTTGTCTATGGGAGCCAGCGGTTCGGCTTTGCCGCCGAGAAGGTTTATCAGCTCGTCGTGGACTATCTTGACTACCTGCTGCCCCGGCTCAATCGACTGTAGTACCTTGGCTCCAACGGCTTTTTCCTGGACTACCTTGACAAAATCACGAGCCACTTTGTAATTGACATCTGCTTCCAGCAGGGCCTGGCGGACCTCGCGCATGGAGTCCTTGATATTCTTCTCGGTTAGTTTCCCGGCACCACGAAGCCTCTTGAAAACCAGCTCAAGTTTGTCGGTCAGATTGGCAAACATTCTACACTATGTCCCGTTCCAATCAATATTTGGATCACAATCCTTCACAAGCCCTCAGGGAAAAGGCAGCTACACAACCTGCGCAAATCACCCTCCAGGCAATACTCAAAACCAACAAATATAAATAAATCGAACAAATAGGCAAGAAGTTTATTAGGATGTCAATTTTTCGAGACTATCAACTATCTGGCTGACACTCAATTTGGTGCGATTTGGGCCGTTGGCAAAACACAGGATCACACTTATCCACAAATGATTATGATTAACCCTATCACTCACTCCGTCGAACTAACCACCAAATCAATCTCAGTATCGACGTCCAATTCGGTGCCTTCCGGCTCCGATTGTTCCAACACCGTTTCCGGCAGGTAATTTTCATCAGTGCGGTAGGTAACGATACCGACTTTAAGCGACTTGTCCTCAATGCGCATCTTGGCAACATTGAATGTCAGGCCGAGGACTTTGGGCATGTAAGTGAAATGGGATGCCCGCCCGCGGTTGACCATCAGGTTGACTGGCGAACCGAGCGGAATCTCCATGTCTGCAGCAGGGTAAGAAAAAACCACCACTCGCTCCGGCAACGTGTCGGAAAAGGCCCAGGCTATCTCGCCCAGCACCAGACCGGCCGTCTCCAGATCAAGCATAGCCTGCCGTACCGACTTGCCGCTGAGGTCAGGGATAGGAACCAGCTTCTGCCCCAGCGAAACGACAAACTTGATCGTTCGCCCAGCTTTCACCTTGGTGCCGGCGATAGGGAACTGGTTTATAATGATTCTCTTCTCTTTGCCGGGAGAATGCTCATAAGAGGTCACTTCATGGTTTAAGCCCAAATCGTCCAGGGAAATCTGTGCCTCGACAATCGTCTGGCCACTGAAATCAGGTAAAGGGAACTCACTGCCGTGACGGGTCACCCCCATCATGATGATGTCATCGGTAAGCCAGTATATGAAAAAGAGAATTGCCAAAGGTACCACACCCCACAGGACGATTTTCCTCTGCACGGTGCTATACGGCAAGACACCGGCCAGAAATCCCTTGGGACGTCTTCGTTTCTTCTGATTCAATCTTGACGCTCGTAGCTGCGACATACGTTCTACGCCACCTTGTCACATTCTATGGGCAGAGCTAAACGTTCACCGAACGCCGTTGGCAGGTGTTTGAGCGAGCCTGTTATTTCTGCCCACGTCCAATCCATTTGTATCGTAAAGAGTCAGTAAACGAGGGCATAAAATCAAGATAAAAGTGGCCAGGGAAATAACGAACCCGTGCAAAGTGGGGGAGAGGCTACGTACTATCCTGTCTCGCCTGACCGGGCTCAAACCGTTTCAGCAGCCAGAGCTTATGTTTGTAAATAAAGGTCAAGACAATCGGGCGGATGGTCTGAGCCGTGCTATCCATCACATAACAGTCTATACGCGCTTTATCGGCGGTATAGACAATATCGCAGTCGCCGAATCGTTCAAAAGCAAATTTGTCATCC
>Ga0315543_1000495_pt1 | contig 47794 bp, 43 predicted proteins | sample SalMarSW160210MG_2_FD_203098 | JGI IMG/M metagenome (GOLD analysis project Ga0315543, IMG submission 203098) | Salt marsh sediment microbial communities from the Plum Island Ecosystem LTER, Massachusetts, United States - Salt Marsh Sediment SW1601-210 ...
TCCCTCTGTAAAACTTATGATATTCAGGCATACTGAGAACAGCATCAAGGCTCTTCCGGCTCATCAATCTGAAATCTGAGCCATTCGGTGTTAATTTAATCTGCGAATACTTGTTGAAAAACGAATAAAACAATTTAGCCCATATCTTATAGATAATTCCGGCTTCCTTGTTTTCCAGTTTTTGTGTGGTAACAATATCATACTCCTCTTTGTCCCACAAACGTATCATCTCAGGCAACAGATCCGGCGGATGCTGCAAATCGGCATCCATACTGATCACAGCATCACCATATGCATGGTTCAGACCACAGTCGAGCGCTGCCTGATGCCCCATATTCCTGGAGAGTTTTATCCCCTTGACAAACGAAAATTTCTTTGATTGCTCTCTGATGATTTCAAAAGAATTATCAATACTGCCATCATCTACAATAATGAGTTCATAATTAAATTGCAGGTTCTTAAATGTATTATGTATTGATCTTACAAGCTCAGGTATGCAGGCTTCTTCGTTATATGCAGGGACTACAATTGATATTGTTTTCATTGTACCGGGTAATTAATTATCTTATACTATTGTTCTAATTCCTTATCAAAGATACTATTCACTTTTTAAAACAATCTCAGCCAGTCATTTGTTCCATTTTAGAAATAGAAATTAATCGGCTCCGTCTCATCTGGTTTCATGGTCAAATTCAATCCAAATGCTTGAATGCACAGGTATAAAATAAATGATCCTGATCCATATCATTTCTTTGTTGCTTTATTTAAGTTAAACAGATCAGTTGATCAATATTTTTAACTATTCAATTGTACTATTTTCAGTTTATTTAAAAATAAAAAATCCGGATTGTTCATCTACCTGTATAACTGAATTTATGCTGCCAAATTAACAAATAATACCAAGTTTAGAGTATTTCAATGTTAAATAATCCGGTCCTGACAGGTACAAAAATATGTTCCGTCCCAAAAAAATCGGTCTTGATCAAAATATTGAGCTTATTCACTAATTATATGCTGTTTGATGGCATAAAGATGCTTAAATTTGCTCACATATATCACAACAACCTATGCGATTTAAGATGATAAATAAAGTTATTACGAATCTATTCTCAGCAAATAAGATACAGGCAATATTCCCCTTTCTTGATATCATCATTACGGTTATATCTTATTTTGCAGCATACTACATAGCCAATCTTATCGAAACAAATTATTTTGTTTTTACCATTGATTATGTATATATGTTGTTACTGATCATTCCGACATGGACATTGCTGTTAAAGATGATGAACATTTCAGATGTTCCCAGGACCAGATCAACACTCTCGGTATTGTTTAAACTTCTGAATTTTAATTTTATCGGGTTCCTTCTGATTTTCCTTTATAAACACATTTTCGATCTTCATATCTTCAGCCACTATATGATCATTTCGTTCACTGTTGTGAATCTTTTGTCATTGTTTGTTTTCAGACTGATTATTTTCCGGGTTTTCAAATATTTCAGAGTGAATGGTCACAATGTACACAATGTAATTCTTTATGCCGATGATAAATCCGATCAGTTCATCTCGGATATTCTTACATACAAGGAATGGGGATTCAGAATACTGATGATCTTATCAGAATCTGATAAGATCAGGGAAAAGTATGGAAAACGGGTTAGAATTCTTCCTGATAAAATATCCATCAAAGACCTTATTAAAGTTGACATCATCGACGAAGTGATCTACTGCAAAAGCACGGTAGATGAAAACCGGATCCATGATCTGATCCAGGCATGTGAGGAAATCGGAGTTATCTTCCGTTTGCAGTCAAGCTTCTCTCCCATGTCTTATGCAAACGCTTACATAACAAATTTTAACAACGTACAGTTTCTGACTTTCAGTTCATCCCCGCGAAATCGTTTTGCATTATCATGGAAATCGTTTATGGATTTTTGGATCTCATTCTCTTTGCTTTTCCTGTTATCTCCGTTTATGTTGCTGGTTTCCGTTTTGATCAAATCTACATCCAAAGGACCTATTGTTTTTAAACAGGAAAGAGTGGGCCTGAGAGGACGGAAATTTTATATTTACAAATTCCGGACCATGGTTCAGAATGCAGAAAAAATGAAAGCCAGGCTTATAGAAATGAATGAAAGTGACGGCCCGGCATTCAAAATAAAAAAAGACCCCCGCATTACTCCTGTTGGAAGAGCATTAAGAAAAACAGGCCTTGATGAACTTCCTCAACTTTTCAATGTGCTGAAAGGAGAAATGTCTCTCATAGGCCCGAGGCCTCCTCTTCCGGACGAAGTTGAAAAATACGAACGCTGGCAGTTAAGAAGACTCTCAGTAAAACCCGGTATTACATGTACCTGGCAATTATTTCCTAACAGGAACGACGTAATCTTTGAAAAATGGATGAAACTGGATATGCAATACATCGATAACTGGTCATTGAAGGCAGACTTTGTTCTGTTTTTCAGAACAATTTTTAGTGTCTTTCGTGCAGGAGGTCATTAAAAATATTGTATTTCTCCTTTCCTCTAATATCTTTGCTATTATTACCAAAGTTTTATTCAAATGCTAAGAATTTCTGTATTTTCTTTTATCTTCATCCTGGCTGTCAGTTGTATTCCAACGGAGAAGCTTAAATATACTATTGAAGACTCTGATCCAAAAGACAAATTCAACAATGACAGGCTAGAAAAAACGATCCAGCCTTATGATTATTTGTATATAAAAATATACAGTCTTGATGAAAGGACTTCAGCAATCTTTGAGCAAGATACAAGATTTGGATATGCAGATGAACAGTTAATATCCTATGAAGTATCGGATAAAGGATACATCAATTTCCCGTTTATCGGTAATATTACGCTTAAAGATCTTACTCTGGAAGAGGCACGAAACAAACTCGAACAAGAACTCAATAAATACCTGACAAATATTTCCATCCGTATCAGGTTTGTAGGGAATAAGATCACCGTTCTGGGTGAAGTTAGAAATCCCGGCAATTTTACATTTTTTGATGAGAAAATAACCGTTTTTCAGGCATTGGCTCTTGCCAGTGATGTATCTGATTTTGGTGATAAAACGAAGGTCACACTTGTTCGTGAAAAAAACAATGTTATAACCTATCAATACCTGGATTTAACAAATAAAAAAATCGCAGAATCTGAAAATTATTATCTGTTGCCAAATGACATTCTTATTGTTGATCCTGTAAGAACCAAATACAGGCAAATGAGAGATTATACACCTGTTTATCTTATGCTGACGACCATTACCACCCTGATTGCAGTTATCTCTTTGTTCTAATAATTTTTATTATATTTCAGAATGAAAGAAACATACGATAATTTGCAGCAACAAGATCTGAATTACAAAAAGCTGGTACAGCGTTTTTTGGAATTTAAAAAAAGTTATATCCTGTTAGCAATACTATTTCTTGGAATTACTTTTATATTCAATAAAACATCAAATATACTTTACAAGAACAATGCAACCATTATGATATCTGAAAAAGAGCGAAGTGCTCTTTCAGGCACTAATGACTTTCTTTCAAGCATGGCATTATTTTCAGGACAAACCAACATTGATAACGAAATTGAGGTTTTAAAATCATTTTCAATGATAAAGGAAACCATTGAGAGGATGGATATGAAATCTTCGATCTACAGTTATGAAAAAACCTTTTATTCCGAAATGTTAAGGAACACTGGTTTTGTTAAGAAAACAGAACTTTATAATGAATCCCCTATTCAAATACTTGTTGACCCGACTCACCCCCAGGCAACCTACCTGGATTTTTATATTGAATTTGTTGATGACAACACATTCAAAATATATACAAAACAACAAAAAAATGATATCTATCTTTACAATTATATCGACGATAATATCACCGGAGTAGTTCCTTATAAAATTTTTAACTACAACTATAAATTCGGCCAGGAAATCAAGACTGAGTATTTCAACTTCCAAATTCTTAAAACCGAAAAATTTAATAAAGACTATACGAAAAACAGGGAATTATTCTTTCATTTCCATAACACCAACTATTTAACGTTTGAATACCAGGGTTATCTATCTGTTGAAGCAGTCAGTCCGACAGCTTCCATCATAGACATTTCATTGAAAGGCACTGATTATTACAGGGTCACTGATTTTATTAATATGTTCGCATCGGTATTTTTAGATCGAAACCTGCAGAAGAAGAACAATGCTGCAGCGAGCACCGTATCGTTTATTGATGCACAAATATCAGAATTTAAAGACTCGCTTTCTACTGCAGAAGCCAACCTGAAAAGCTTTCGTACTTCACACCAGGTGATGGACCTTAGTTTCCAGGGACAACAAATTTTTTCCAGATTGGACCGGCTTGAATCTGAAAAAGCCCTTCTTCAGCAACAACAGAGGTATTATTTGTATTTACGGGATTATTTTAATAAAAATAGAGATATATCTGATCTGGTCGCTCCTTCTTCAATGAATGTTGTTGACCCCATACTTACAGGCCTTGTTACTGAATTGCTTGCTGTTAATTCAGAAAGAGCCAGACATATTGGGAACAACCAGAGTTCCGATAATATTCTTTTAAAAAATTACAACCAGAGAACTGAAAATATAAAAAATACCATTCTCGAAAATGTTTCAAGTTCTCTGAAAACTCTTTCAAGTTCGATCAATGAAATAGACTATCGGATTACCAAACTGTCCAACCAGATTTCTATGATGCCAAAAACAGAGTTGCAATTGAAAGGCATTGAAAGGAAATTTGAGTTGAATAGTGCAATTTATACATTCCTTCTCCAAAAAAGATCAGAAGCCCAGATAGCAAAAGCTTCAAGTATGCCGGATTATGAAGTTATAGAGCCTGCCCGATCAATAAGACCCAAAATAGTATCTCCCAGAACAAAATTAAATTATGCCATTGCTCTTTTTCTTGCTCTGCTCATACCAACAGGATATGTTCTGGTTGTCGACTTCTTCAATAATCGGATCAATACACTGGAAGAGATAGAGCAGGTTGCTGAAAATCCAATTTTAGGGAAAATATTCCATAATTTCAGAAAAACAAATCTTGTTGTTGCTCAGCGTCCCAATTCTTCTGTTTCCGAATCGTTCCGGGGCGTCCGGACAAATTTTCAATTCTTTGATCACAGTGGCAAAAAACAGGTTGTATTATTTACCTCCGCATCCAGTGGAGACGGCAAGTCTTTCTGTTCAATAAATTTTGCTTCTGTTCTGGCTCTGAACGGTCATAAAACTGCTTTGCTTGAATTTGATTTGCGCCGGCCAAAAGTTCACCAGGAATTTGGCTCAAGCAATATGATTGGTATTAGTTCCTTCTTAATTGACAAGGCAGTAATTGATGACATTATTCTTCCAACAGAGATTGAAAATCTTGATCTTATATCAGCAGGACCTGCGGCTCCAAATCCTGCAGAACTGATTTCTTCAGAAAGAACAACCGAATTCATCGAAACATTAAAAGGAATGTATGATTATATAATTATAGATTCCGCTCCCGTAGGAATCGTTTCCGAAACCTTCCTCTTAATGAAACATTCTGATGTGAACATATTTGTTGTACGGATGGAATACACCATAAGAGATGCTTTCAAAAATGCATTAAAAGGTATGAAGAATAATAATTTTGATAATTTCAGCATTCTTATCAATGATCTGAACATACGCAAAGAATCCTTCAAATACGGCTACGATAATAAATACTATCACGACGATTCAGGAGGATTTTTCAGCAGGATATTTGGCAGAAAAAGAACTTAACTAAAATTCAACTTCGACATTTTCTAAGTTTTATATCTATGATTTATGTCATGAATTGAGGTTTTTTATTTCCGGTTTTAATTTTCGGCCCGACTTTTGCATTTAGTCACCTACAGAGTGAATATACTTCACTCACCTATATCCGACAACCATTTATTGACCATGTAATAGTGTATGCCAGTATCGTATTTGGTATAATATGATCAGGTATGTTATTTCACAAAAAGTGGTGTGCATATACTTTTAAACAAGACCTGTATTTCTCAATTGAGATCATAGTAGTGCCTGAAACAGGTAATCGGTTGATCTTATTAAAAGTTACGTATTAATAAAATGAAAAAACAATGAAAATCGATAATGTTAACATGCAGAGGAATGAGATAGGCAGTTTAAATGACCTGAATCTGAAAAATGCTGTATCTTTTATTGGGAATACAAACAGAAGTACCTATGATTTTTTATACAAAATAAAGGTTATAGTGAATATGCTGTTTAACAATAATACGTTTATGGAGCTTATCAGATACTCTGCGATGAATATTAATGGTGATAAAAGTTATATTCTGGGCAATTCAGCGATTCATAATTTTATCATCACATCCATTGTGTCTAATCGTAAGAATGAGGAATCATATATGGTCGTAATGAAATACATTCAAAAAATAACCGGACTTCAAAATGAACCGGGAACTATAAACCGTATAACACTCAAACGACTCAAATTCAATGAAATATATTGGAATAATAAAGCGGAAATATCCTTTATGAACACGAAAGGAAATGAATATATTGTAAAAATTAGTTTTTTTAACGGCAATTAGCATTATTTTTGTTTTTTGTTTTCATGGTTTTGGTTTTTTGGGAATTATGCCGGATATTCATCTTGAACTCCGGCATTCCCTTTTTATGATAATGCCCTTATAACAATTGAATTGTTAAAAAAGAATGCATTGAAACCAGTATCATATCAAATTGATTGTTTCCCAAATTGACGAAGGTGAACAATTACATGAGGTTTACCTGAAATAATCCGGATGGTCATTTTAAAGGATACAGTAACCTGACCGGTTGTATGTTAAACGAACCACAAAAACACTCTCTTGGATTTAAATATAATACATCTTACAGACATTCATGGAGCTGTTTCCTATATCAACGAAATTGAGAAGGAATTGCAAAATTCAGATCTTGTGATCCTGTCAGGCGACATATCCCATTTCGGCAAAAGAAAGGATGTTCAGCAAATCATACAAAAACTGGCTGTTTTTAACAAACACATATATGCTGTAGCCGGAAATTGTGATTATAAAGAGGCAGATGAATACCTGACTCAGGAAGGCATAAATCTTAACAAAAGAATCACTACAATTCGGGGATTTACCTTATGTGGTCTTGGCGGTTCTCTTCCCTGCCCCGGACCAACACCATTCGAATACAAGGAAAATGAGGCCAAAAGATGGCTTAAGGAATTGGAAGCAAATCTTAAATCGAGCGAGCCGATTGTTTTTGTTACCCACGAACCTCCTTATAATACTATTCTTGACAGATTAACCGATGGCAGACATGTCGGAAGCAGATCGGTCAGGAAATTCATTGAAATCCTGTCCCCTCTCTTATGTCTTACAGGACATATACATGAAGGTACGGGAGTTGATAAAATTGGCAATTGTATACTGGTCAATCCCGGCCCATTCAAAACCGGGAAATATGCTTCTGTAAGAATCACCGGTGAAAGTTCGGTGCACGTCAACCTGGAGCAGGTTACCGTTCACTGATACCTGTTCACCTTAATTATCCTCCTCTTTACCTAAAGGTGGTTTCCTATTCATGCATCCCATAGTAATTTTGATGCAAAACAATTTCAATGATCCTGTTAATTTTCATAATCATATTTGCCGTATTTGTAGCGGGTATTCTTTTCTCTCCTGTTACTATTGCAATTGATACAAACCGAAATGAATATTATATAAGTCTGACAGGATATGCCAAAATCAGTCTTTTCATAAAACCTGATACCTGGAAGTTAAAATTGCATGTTCTCTTTTTGTCCTTTACATTCCATCCATTTGAGAAAAAATCCTTTGAAAAAAAAAGTGAAAAGGCAACAGGCCGGAAAAGCAGGATCCTTCAAATACTGCATCCTGCAAAACACACTAAAATCATTTGCAAATTAATTAAATCCATATCTATTAAAAAGTTGGATGCAAACATTGATACAAATGATTATCCCTTAAATGCACTATTAATTCCTGTTACACAACTTGTCCGTCAGCGGAATATTTCGATACATATCAATTTTGAAAATCAAAATGCAATTGACTTCAGAGCCAGGACCTATGTATACAAATTAGTAGGAATTGTTATTTATATATTTTTAACCAGTAAAAATTAAAACTATGGAAAACAAAATCGATGAATTATTAGACAAAATTTCCGAACATGTAAAGGAAATGACAAAAACTGAAACCATTATCGGCGAAGAATTTAAAATAGGCGAATTCACCTGTAAACCTGTAATCAGGGTGGGTGTCGGTTTCGGCAGTGCAGGCGGAGAAGGAGATCACCCGAAACAGAAAGGATCGGGTACCGGACAGGGAGCAGGCGCCGGCATAGGGATTTCACCCGTAGGCTTCCTGGTAACCAAAGGAGGAGATATACATTTTCTCCAGGCAGAAAAAAACAAAGGACTAGGAGCTGCGATTGAAAAAATGCCTGACCTGATTGAAAAATTTATGGAAATGAAAAATAAAAAAGAAGAAGAAAAAGAAAGTAAAAAAGGAAAATAACAAGTGTTGTTAAATCCGGTTTTCAAATGTAAACCGGATTTATCCATATCATTATGTTAAGGATGATATACTATCCTTTTTGTAATCATTTCATTCCGGAACTGAACCTGTAAAATATACATTCCCGATTCAAGATTCAGTTCGCGAAGATCCAAATCCATTTCATCTTCTGAAGAAGTAATATCCTCCAATAATACACCTTGCAAACTGTACATTTTCACTCGCATCTTTCCTGATAATTCATAGGAAGATCTGATGACAGTCAGTTCACCCTGCGTTGGATTCGGATACACCAATATATGATCAATCATTGCTTTTTCCGGTTCCGGATCTTCAATGCCTAAATAAAAATCATCGTCCTTAAAAGGAGAACCATTTCTGTAGGATGCACGCCAGTAATATGGTGAAGCAGGATTACCTGTCGGATTTATTTCAATTGAAACCATAGACGGACCGTCACCGTCCGGTTCTTCAGGCCACGGATTATGATCATCATAAATAAAGTGAATGATCTCGTTCCCCTCTGAATCATTCAGCAGCACTTCTTCACCACTGTTTGAAAAATTGCCACTGAAATTTTCGTTGGTTACCTTACCATATCTGTAATAAAACAGAGAAGGTTTGGATGCAATAACATAAAATCCCTGGGGAGGCAGGATCGTATTTTGAGGAAATTCATAATGTACAGCAGAATCCAGTACAAATCCCGATAAGTTGAGTGATGTTTCTCCGGTGTTTTTAAATTCAATGAATTCAAAGTCTTTGCCTGATAGAGTATCGTAATCAAAGATCAGATCTGTTGGATGATAATGCAGTTCGGTAACTTTCAGATAGGAAAAATCATCTGCATCCGAAAAGAAATTGATATGGCAAATAGCGCTCCAGTGTCCACTGTTCAATATCCTTGCCTTAATGATAGTTGATGCACCAATCTGAAGTGCTACTTCATTCCCTCCGTCAATAGCAGAAGAAGACACTTCACCGCCTACTATTCTTGGATCATTCCCATCCAGTGTATAATAGATCGTTCCTCCTGAATTCGGATTATCAATGGTTGCCTCAATATTTGATGCAATGGGATAGTCTTTTTCATAAACAGGATTGCCGGAAACATAAATTTTAGGAGCAAACAAATTGGTGAACAAATCTGCCTCTTTCAATTGATTGATCACAATATCTGTTCTGACAGGGAAAAATCCGGTCCTAACCCGGTTGATCTCAGGCAGCCAATGATCATCCTTTGTATATGAACTACCTGTTTTGGCATCACCCCATCTCGCTGATTCGGCAATGATTGCAGTTTGAATCTCCATTACTCTGCTATTGAAACGGTTTAAACTAATTGTAGGTGTCATAGCACCATTCCCTGTGAGATACATTGCAGCTCTGTCAGCAAAACGCAGCCTGTATTCTTCATTGTCGCAAAGTTTAAAATGCAACCATTGCGGGTGAAATCCGCTAAAACTGCTTACCTGCATCTGATATTCATCCGTTCGTGTTCCGATATTTACCCTATCTTCGTTTATACCCACTCCCGGCCAGGCGACATTAACAAACAGAGCATGCTCCGCATCATGGTTAAAAAATACAAATCCCTCTTTTTTATCAGACCGGTTAAATATTGCATAAAAATTATTGGGGCCATTATTTTGCCCGAAGGAAGAAGTAGGTGCATCAAAATTCCCCGTATAAAATATGGTCAGCATATAATCGATCAGGTTGTCAATATCAACCAGGATTTGTCTGCCGGATACAGGAACTCCGTTTTCATTTTTTCCTTCAAGAAAAAAATACCTCGAGTTATCTTCAAAACCTTGTTTTACCAGTGTATATATATTTTGCCAGGTAGTTAATACACCGTCTGTTGCCTCTATCCTGTATGACCAGTCCTCTGTATTCACCTTTACCACATCATAATCTTCCTTACTGTCACCTAAATAATCGGAAGCATAGCGAGCTTCAGACCGCTCCTGTGTCTGGAAAAGTCCCCAGTACATGCCATTCAGATACAAATGATAATACCTGCTGCGAGTGTATGGTTGCCCCATATCCCTCTGTAAATCTCTTGAAAATACTTCCCTGACCATGGTATTTCTGCTGTCACCAACACTCCATGCGTAATTCTGTGATGTTCGCAAATCAATCTTATCAAATTCCGATACTCCTTCATCATCGAATAAAGGATATTCCAGCTTGGGGTCTCCGTATTCCGAGCGGAAAAACAATCTGAATGCATGCTTTGGAAAATCAGGATGTCGACTCCAACCTCCTCGTATACGCAAACCTGCATTTACATTAAAGCCTTCCGAGCCATCCGGATAGATCAATTCAACAGTACATTCCCTTTCCCATTCCTCACCATGACCGTCGGCATTAACATAAATGCCGGTAGAAGGATCAAACAAATTCTTATTATCCGTAATGACTGAGATCGTTGGTATATCAAGAAGAGCATCATCAACCAGGTTGCTGTAACGGGAATCGTTAAGAACATCCGATGCCATATCATAATCGATGATCTGACCGTTAATGTTACTGTTTGGCCAGTCACCACCGGGGTAAGTCTGATTTAAAACATTGCTGATATAAATAAATGTTCTTCCTGCCGGATAGGAAGGTTTGTACCCATTTTTTGTAAGACTTGCGCGCAGCACTACGCCAGGTGTTGTACCTCTTCCTGTTGTACTGGCAGGATCAATGAAAACTGTTGCCGGAGAGGAAACCGTATAACTTGTTACCGAATTTTCCGGATTGCTTCCGTCAAGAGTGTAAATGATATCGGCCTGGGGATCGGGGGAAGTAATAGTGAGATTGAAGGGAGACGAATAAAATCCGGAATTATGGTTAAATCCAATTCCTATGGTATCAATTAGCCGGGGAACATCCGGAGTTGCCTGAATAGTCATATCAAAATAGAAATCGGTACTTTTCAGATTTTCATTAAAACCCTGGACTGCAATAGTATTAACACCTTCAACAAGATCAACATCATACGCATTTACCACAAAAGTCTCAGGAGTTCCGGATTCATGCAGCTCAGTTGCAAATGCATCGTATGAAAGAACAGTTGGAGCATACATGCTCAATACGATTTCACCATTGATCCAGATAACAAATCCGTCATCATAATCAACAGTGAAAGTTATTTCATTTATGTTTACCACACTCACTGCATTGAAGGAAGACCGCAAATAAAGGGTTGAATAATTATTTTCCATATCGGCAATTTCGGTTCCTCCGGTACCGTCACCGTAACGAAAAGGTGCATTCCCTGTTGCCCAGGAAGCATCATTGAAGCCCGGATCCATCCAGTTGCCTGCCAATCCGGAAGCCTCACTTCCTTTAAGATAAGAATAGGTTGACTGATTCGGAAAGTTTATCTGTCCGGATAAGTCAAATTGAATCGCGATAAATAAGATTATTGCTACAAGCAATTTTGTGAAGTAGTTGATTTGTATCACCTTTCCCCTCCCAGAATTATTGATATAACTAAAAAACTATTTAATACCTATAAATACGTCTTATCACAAGTTTCGTTCCATTTTTTTGACAGATATTTATCATGTCTTGTCCATTTTACTATGCAAATACAAAAAAAGATGTGAATATAGAAAACATTTGTAAGTAATCGATCATGAATTAAGACACGATTCACTATATTAACACGTAAATCATAACGCAGAAACTGGTTTCCTGAATATCAGTTCGAAAAGTGTTTGCTTTTTCTGATACATTTAACCATAAATTATAAATACAATGAAAGTTCTTTTTATCGGTGGTACCGGCAACATTTCCTCTGCCTGCACTGCAGAAGCTATCAGACAGGAACACGAATTGTACCATTTCAACAGGGGAAGATCGGAATTGACAAACTCCGAAGGAGTTTTAACCCTGCTGGGCGATATCAATATTGCAGCTGACAGAAAGACAATTGAAAAACATGCTCCTTTTGATGTTGTTGCCAATTTCATCTGCTTCACTCCCGAACAAATGCAAAACGATATTGAATTTTTTACCGGGAAAACCAAACAGTATATTTTTATATCATCTGCCACGGTATACAAAAAACCTCCAGATCATTATATCATCACCGAGGAATGTCCTTTGAGCAATCCGTTCTGGAAGTATTCACAGGATAAAATTGCCTGCGAAAACAAATTGTCATTACAGGATAAATTACCCTATACCATTGTTCGTCCTTCCTATACTTACGGGAAAACATGGATTCCTGTCGCTTTCACTGCAAATACTTACAATCCTGTATATCGTATTCGAAAAGGTCTGCCAATTCTTTCTCACGGCGACGGAGAATCTTTGTGGGTAATGACTCATAACACAGACTTTGCAAAAGCTTTTGTCGGTCTTTTTGGAAAAGAAAAAGCAATGAATAACCATTTTCATATTACATCAGACGAGGTACACACATGGGATCAGATCTACCGGATCATTGGTAAAATTGTTGGCAAAGAACCAAAGCTCATACACATTCCTTCAGATTTTATAAACAGGCTGGAATCCGAATGGGGTGCCGCCCTCTTAGGGGATAAGGCACGCTCTATGGTTTTTGATAATGCCAAGATCAAATCTATTGTTCCGGGATGGAATGCGCAAGTAACCTTTGAAGATGGGATGCGTGAATCCATTACATGGTTTGAAGAAAAGCCCGAGAGAATGAAAATTGATCGGGAAGCTGAAAAGAAAACCGATATGATTATCAGAAAATTTTTCCAATAAGTCTCTAATACAATAATTCAAGCTTTAAAACACCTGAATCTAAACGGATCAAATACCCGGAATGATGGTGCAAGAGCCAGCTCTTTCTTTCCAAGTAATATTTTGTAGGTTTCAACAGCCATCATGGCGCATGACAACCAAACTAAGGGAGCCAGGGTGGTTTCTACATTTTCTTCCTCCATCTTCCTTACCGCACGTTCAGGATAGTGTTCCATGATGCCATCAAAAGAAGCAACCACATCAAAAATCGATTTCTTAAGCAAGCCAGCTTGTTCTTCAGATGAAATATCTTCAATTTCTCTACCAATTGTTGGATAGCAATATACCTCTTCAAGTGAAGGCGTATTCTCAGTAAATACACGTACATTGCCAAAAGCCAGAGCCCACGATTCGACAAGTGGTATTTTTTTTGATCTTGCTGCCCTTGAGAGAATGAGAATGGGGATGAGTGCATCGACAGCCAGAATGACAACATCTGCTCCATTCAAAAACAAATCAACCTTCTCCAAGGTTAATTCTGTGAATTTTTCAACACAAATATCCGGATTGATTTTCCGCAAATACTCCTCAGTAACTTCTGTTTTCGATCTGCCGTCAGTATCGGTATAAGAATATATCTGCCGGTTAGAGTTTGTTGGTTCAAAAGTGCCATGATCCAATATTGAAAAGTTTCCTATTCCCATGCGAACGAGGTTTTCTGCAACAGGACTGCCAATACCACCAAGTCCGCATATCGCAACTTTGGATTTTTTGAGTTTTTCCTGTGCTGTTTCATCAATCAATCCCAGATTCCGGGAAGTACGTAATTCGTAATTTGTGTTGCTCATATAAGCATTGTATTTTATTAAACGCTTCTATAAATGCTTTGTATCAAGTTACGAACAGTCTGTAAAGATTACAAATTCATCTCAGTTATTCTGCTAACCGGATTCCCTTTTTGACAGCATAAGCATATATTTTATCATAATCAGATGAATTTAACCGGACAGTCAACTTCGGATCACTATCTGATCTGTATGCCGGCCGGTATTGATCCATTAAATTCAGGTATATCCCTTTTGATACAGATGCAATAAAATCAATGATCTTTATCGATTCATCGAGATAACCCGGAAGGATAAGGTGTCTGACAATCAGTCCGTGACAGGCTATACCCTTTTCATCGATCAGCAGATCGCCAACCTGCCTGTGCATTTCTTCTATGGCCAACATGGCAACATCCGGATAGTCATTTACATGACTCAGTCGTTTCCCGGTATCACTATTAATGTATTTAAAATCAGGCATATAGATATCAATGATCCCATCCAGGAATTTCAGTGTATTGATGGAATCATATCCTCCGGAATTGTATACCAAAGGTAATTCCAATCCTTTATCAACAGCCAGTTCCAATGCTTTTAGAATGGCATAAACCTGGTGTGTGGGACTCACCAGATTAATATTATGACATCCTCTCTCCTGTAGATTTATCATCAGATCTGCAAGAGCCTCATAAGTTATGTTTTGGCCCAGGTGCAATTGAGAAATATCGTAATTCTGACAATAGATACAACTCATATTACAGTTCGTAAAGAAAATTGTGCCGCTACCATAATACCCCACCAATGGAGGTTCTTCACCAAAATGAGGTGCGGCAGATGAAACAACAGGCTCAAGGGGACTAAAACAATTTCCTGTGCTATTTCTCCGATCAATACCGCAATTGCGCGGACAAAGAGTACAATTTGTAACCAGTTTCTCAATTGCCGTAATACGCTTTCTCAATTTACCGGTATGAAATAGCTCTATATAACATGCTTTTGCGTTCATATTTTCATTGGTTCATTGCAATCAGTAAAATTCTTGAGCATAATTAATTGAATTTAATACATTGACGATGGCAATACAATACCAATAATAACCGTTGATTAAATGCTTCATTAGCCTGTTTTATTCATTAATAATTTGAATGAACAGATTTCGACTAAGTTCATTAGGGCTGGTTAAAATTGGTATGAATAAAAATAGCTTATTACTTTTGACAGATCATCAGACATAGTCAAAAATAGATACAAGTTGATGCAAAAAAAGAAGATTCTCCTTTTCAGTTTATTATTAGTTATATCTATTCTTATAGTACTAAAAATCGTACCTTTTAAACAACAGACCGCAAAATTTTTCAATGAAACAGACCCCGATACGGTCTCCTTACCATCAACTGTTACTGATTATCTGATCTTCATTCAATCCGAATTAGACAGTACAAATACGGTTGGAGCAGCTTTAACTATCGTATACAATAACCGAGTCCTTATTTCCGAAACTTATGGAGTTAAAAAAACAGGCACTACGGATTCAATAAACAAACATACTGTTTTCCGGCTTGCATCGGTATCAAAAGGATTTGCAGGTGTCTTGGCATCTATATTAGAAGAAGACAGCGTATTATTCCTGGATGAGAAAATAAAAGATATAATCCCTGATTTCAGACTTAAAGATTCAATAAACACCTACGAGCTGACCATTATGAATCTGTTGAGTCACACAACAGGCCTGGTTCCACATGCATTCGACAATTTGATTGAAGACGGAGTTTCCTATCCTATAGTATTGCATCAATTGCCTGAAGTAGATATTTCAGCCAGACCTGGTCAACTTTACAGCTATCAAAATGTCATTTTTAGTTTGTTTGATAGTGTTGCTCATACTAAATCGGGATTGCCTTATGATATTCTTTTAAGAAAAAAAATTTTCCGGCCATTAAAAATGCGTAATGCTTCTGCAAATCCAACAATATTTACCAGAAAAAAGAGCAATATAGCTTATCCACATTATTATCATGCCAATACAGCTATAACTTTGCCTGCCAATACAGGGTATTACAATCTGAAACCTGCTGCCGGAATAAATGCAAGCATTTCGGACATGAGCAAATGGTTATTGGCATTGTTGGGTAACAATCCGGAAGTATTGGATTCCAATATCCTGAATAGGATTACTACTCCTGTAGTACAATCTCCTCTGAAATGGAGATACATTAAAAACTGGGACCCTATTGACTCTAAGTATTACGGTCTTGGATGGCGGATTTATTTCTATAAAGGACGGAAAATTATTTACCATGGAGGGTATGTGACCGGCTACAGGGCTGAGATAGCTTTTTGTCCGGAAGAAGAGGTTGGTATTGCTTTCCTTCAGAACTCCCCAAACCAGCTCGCATCAAAATGTATCCCGGAATTTTTTAATCGTTGGTTCGATTCAACCGATAGCCTGAAAACAGATACTACTGAGAGCAATGATACCATTTATCCATTTCATTATTTGGATTCGCTCTATTAGTCCTTTTTCATTTGTTAATGTGCGTACGAGGTTCTTTAAGGTTTTGAGACTTAGCACCATTGTAATGCTAATATACTGTTTGAATCAGGTATGATTTTTTTTAATGATCTTCTTCATATTCCTGTGAAACTCATTTGTGGCTCTTCTATGAAAGAAAGGATAAAGAAATTTGTCGCGCATTCTGGAATCACTTTGAAAATAGCTGGTATGAATAATTTCAGTTTTGCCATCCGGAGTTGGTCTGAAACTTAAGCATTGTTTGCCTTTCGACTTATTTCCTTTGATGTAACTGAACTCAATGATCTTATTCGCTTCATCCACATTGATTATCTCAAAAGCCAGTGCAAGATTATACACACCTCTAAGAAGTCTGAGATTCAGAAATATTACCTGTCCGGTGTCAATTTCCGCACATTTATCTCCCTGGTAAACCATATTCTCTGAAGCTTTCGAACAAAGCAAACCAAAAGAAACTCTTTTTCCATCCCACGATTCTGCCGGACTTGTCTGAAGATAACTTTTCCATACTGTAAAAAGATCTTCATTTATTATATAACGCATCTCCTGGCTGGAATACTCCGAAGGTATAATTTTCCTTTCCAGGGTTGGTTGAAGATCATAAATGGTAAGAATATGGTTTTCTATTTGTTCCTGAATATAATCACGTACTTTTTTAAAAGGGATCTCTTCAAAATTGATATCACCTAACAATACCTGTCCGAAAAGCTGAAAGTTCAGAAAAAGTGTAAATAATATGATGATTGCCCTTTTCAAAATGCAAAGCTTTTCTTTGAAATTTGGGTTGTAAAAATAACAATATAGTGCAAATTACGAAAATCAATTCTTAAGGATACTGAATGCCATAAAATCTTAAAGGATATTTTCCCATTCATCACGAAATGCATTCATTAAATGCAAAAAAACCACCTAAATAATGATCCCTCCACCAAGTAATAAATCATCGGAATAAAAAACAGCAGGCTGACCCGGAGCCAATGCCCATGCAGGTTCATCGAGGTATACTCTTGTGTATTTATTGCTGAAATCAAGATGGCAATTCCCAGGGGGATTCAATCCAAAACCTCTGATTTTAACCTGTGTACCTGCTGCATTATTCAAATCAGCATGATTTATAAAATGTGTATCGGCAATTGAGAATTCTCTTGAAAATAAACTTTCCCAACGATCGACAATCAGAGTATTTCTTGTTGCATCAATCTTCACAACGCAGAGATTTTCCATGACATCCATTTCCAGACCTCGCTTTTGTCCAATTGTATAATAGATATACCCTTTATGTCTTCCAATTTTTTCCCCTTTTTTGTTTATTATATCACCGGATTTAATTTTCTTTTCCAGATCAGGAATATACTCTTTCAGCACCTTCTCAAAAGCTTTTCCTTTTGCAAAACATAATCCTGAACTTTCTTTTTTTTGTGCTAAAAAGTCCAAACCACATGTTGCTGCTATTTCTATCACCTTTTTTTTATCATAAGTTCCCAAAGGCGTAATCAATTTGTCAAGTATATGATGATTAAGTCCCCACAAATAATAAGATTGATCTTTTTCGGGATTGATCCCTTTGTAAATTCTTATTTTTCCCCTCTTCTTTTTTAACTGAATGTAATGACCGGTGGCAATATTTGGTATTTTGTATTTGTTTGCCATTTGTAATAGAAGCCTGTACTTTACATTTGGATTGCAATAGGAACAAGGACCCGGTGTCAGGCCAGACAAGTGGTAACGAATAAAATAGTCAATTACTTCATGTGAGAATAACTCTCTTGCATCATACCTGATAACTGGTATATCAAGAGAATCAGAAATGGTATTGAGTGTGTTCTGTTGATCTGTTTCTTCCGGAAAGAAAATGAAATGTATACCCACAACTTTGTAGCCTTCTTTTCTTAAAAGAAAAGCTGCAACCGAGCTGTCAATTCCTCCGCTTAAAGCAACAAGCACAGACTTATGCATATTCCGAAGATAGAAATATTTACCTGGAATTACTGAGTTGAAGTAATCCTATATTCTGGACTATTTGTTGATATTTCATTTTTTATTTACAGGGAAATTGTATTGAATTCCAGGAAACAGCACGAATTCTGTAATTTTCCTTTTTTGATGCTTTCCAGTTAAGCAGATAATTAAACTTGCCGGTAATTGGGGCCGGATTTGCTTTGGTACTATATTTAACAGTACATGTCCCCAATTCAATTACTATATCGTTATATACACGCTGTTCAACAGGATCCATTTTTATGTCTGTTATTTTTAATCCCGATTTGAATTTTATGCTGAAAAACTTAGTTACAGCCTCGCGACCTTCAACGATTTCTCCATATTCAGGTATTACATGGCAATTTGGGGAAAATATTTGTGCAATACTATCGATTTCCCCCTGCTGAAAAAACAATTGCAGTTGTTTTCCTTTGTCCTGAACCTTTTTAAGAATCAACTCTTTTTCATCTGTCTGTTGTGCAAACAAAATAAAAAATCCAAAGAAAAGAGCTATGGATAATAAAACTAATTTTTTCATTTCATACATGGTATTACTATAATTAAACTTTCAAAACACTTTCTTACCCCATATAATATGGTATAATCTTTAATAGGCTACAATTTTGGCAGAAAGATAACACGAAAAATTACGAAAAATGATATCCTTTTGGAAATTTTGAATGCAAGTTTAGATATTAATGTTATTTTTGCGCTCATTAATTAATCTGTGAAAGATTCAAGCCAAAAGATGATTATCATTAACAAGGGGAGGAATCTAAATCTGTATGATTTTCAACAATTGCTTTATGAGAATGCCTCAATAGAATTTTCTGAAGAAATATTGCAACATGTTGAGAACAACTATTTGTTCCTGCAAAAATATGCCGAAAACAAAATTATTTATGGCATAAATACAGGTTTAGGACCGATGGCGCAGTATAAAATAGACGATGATAAGAGTGGTGATCTGCAGTATAATCTTATTCGAAGTCATGCTGCCGGCACCGGTGAGGCTTTAAATGATTTAGATGTTCTTGCTTCACTTATTGTAAGAGCGCAATGTTTTTGCGGAGGCTATTCCGGTATACATACTGATGTTTTAAAAATCCTGCAGGAACTGATCAATCACCGGATCACACCTTTTATTCCTGAACATGGAGGAGTAGGTGCAAGTGGTGATTTGGTGCAGTTAGCTCATATCGCACTCGTTTTAATTGGGGAAGGAAAAGCCAAGCACAAAGGCAAATGGCATGAAACTTCCGATTTGTTTAAGCAACTTGGAATTACACCGCTAAAAATCAGGATAAGGGAAGGATTGGCTCTTATCAATGGGACTTCGGTAATGACAGGCATTGGTATCGTTAACCTTATGAATGCTTTAAACTTATTGAACTGGAGTGTTCTTGCTTCTGTAATGATTAATGAAATAGTGTCAACATTTGATGATCATTGTTCGCCTGAACTAAACAATCTGAAATTGCATCACGGGCAAAAATACATTGCTTCAGTAATGCATAAAATGTTTTCTGATAGCAAATTAACATCCAACAGGAACGATACTCTTTATTCAAATTCTCATAACGGAAGTTTTAAAATTGACAAAAAGGTTCAGGAGTATTATTCCCTTCGTTGCGTTCCGCAAATCCTGGGCCCTGTATTTGATACACTTCAGTATTCTTCCGATATTTTGTTAAATGAAGCCAATAGCATCAGTGACAATCCAATTATTCATGAGAGATCGAATTATGTCTACCATGGTGGTAATTTTCATGGCGATTATATAGCTTTTGAGATGGACAAGATGAAAATTGCCGTAGCAAAATTAACCATGCTTGTTGAAAGGCAGTTGAATTTTGTAATGAACCACAGACTGAATAAAATATTACCTCCTTTTGTTAATTTAGGAACTCTTGGATTAAATCTTGGTATGCAGGGAGCGCAATTCACAGCTGTATCGACAACAGCTGAAAACCAAACTCTGTCAAATCCTATGTATATCCATAGCATACCAAATAACAATGATAATCAGGATATTGTCAGCATGGGAACAAATGCTGCCATGATGACTAAAAAAGTAATAGACAATTCCTTTCATGTTCTGGCAATTGAATTTATGGCTCTTTTACAAGCCATTGATTACCTGAATATTTCTGAAAAGCTCTCTCAAGAAACAAAAACTGTTTATAAAGATCTAAGAAAATTATTCCCAAAATTCGTTTCGGATTACCCGATTTATAAAGACATCGAAAAGGTAATTTCTTTTCTGACAACCACACACAAAAAGAATCTGGAATTTAAATGAGTAAAATAGCGTTAATAACAGGTGGTTCAAGAGGGATCGGGAAAGCAATTGCATTACAGCTTGCCTCAGAAGGTTATTATGTGCTCATTAATTATCATTCCAATCATGAAGCTGCAAAAAATACACTAAAAGCGATAGTTGAAGAGGGAGGAAAAGGTGAATTGCTTCAGTTCGATATATCTGATCCTGAAGAAACAACAAATGCTATTAACAAGTGGAAAGCCAATAATGAGGGAGAGAAGATTGAAATTCTGATCAATAACGCTGGCATCAGAAAAGATAATTTGTTAATTTGGATTGAACCTGATCAATGGTATGATGTTATTAATACAAATCTTAATAGTTTTTATTTTTTAACTCGGCAATTATTGCAGGATATGCTGTTGAATAAATTTGGCAGAATAATAAATATTGTATCTTTAAGTGGTCAGAAAGGAATGGCCGGACAAGTGAATTATTCTGCTGCAAAAGGAGGAATAATCGCTGCTACTAAAGCGCTGGCACAGGAAGTGGGTAAAAAGAAAGTAACGGTTAATGCTGTAGCTCCCGGGTTTATCAAAACTGATATGACACAGGATTTGGATGAAGGGAATTTAAAGAAATCCATTCCATTGAACCGATTCGGGAAACCGGAAGAAGTTGCTTACCTGGTATCATTTCTTGTGTCAGAAAAAGCAAATTATATTACCGGAGAGGTGATCTCAATAAATGGAGGTTTGTACACTTAAAAAATTACTTTTTCAATTGAAACGAGTTGTTATAACAGGCATTGGAATTTATTCAGTAATAGGGAAAAACCTTGATGAAGTAACCGCATCTTTAAAGGAAGGAAAATCCGGAATTGGCATTGATCCCCGCAGAAAAGAATTGGGATTTCGATCGTCACTTACAGGTTTGCTTGAGAGACCCCATTTAAAAGGTGAGATTCCGCGTCGTATGAGGGTATGCTTACCAGAGCAGGGTGAATATGCCTATATAGCCACAAAGGAAGCTTTATCCAATGCCAATATTGATATGGAATTCCTGGAAAAAAATGAAGTGGGAATTCTCTATGGAAATGATAGTTCTTCTGTACCTGTTATTGAAGCTATGGATTGCATGCGTGAAAAAAAGAACACGATACTTATTGGCTCAGGTTCCATTTTTCAGTCAATGAATTCTACTGTTTCTATGAACCTGGCTGTAATTTTTAAACTGAAAGGAATAAATCTTACAATTAGTGCTGCATGTGCAAGTGGATCGCATTCCATCGGACTGGCATACATTTTCATCAAATATGGCATGCAAAACATGATTATTTGCGGTGGTGCGCAGGAAGTAAATCCGGAATCAATGGGTAGTTTTGATGGATTAAATGCATTTTCTGTAAGAGAAGATGAACCTCAAAAAGCCTCACGACCATTCGATGCCGACCGTGATGGACTAGTTCCCAGCGGTGGCGCGGCCACATTAATACTGGAAGAGTATGAACACGCAAAAAAGCGTAACGCAAATATCCTGGGTGAAGTTATCGGATATGGTTTCTCATCAAATGGTGATCATATTTCCGTACCCAATGTTAAAGGTCCATACGCTTCGCTGATTAATTCACTTAAAGATGCTAATATCTCACCAAATAAGATTGATTATATAAATGCTCATGCAACTTCAACTCCTGTTGGAGACGCTGCAGAAGCCCAGGCAATAGCACGCGTCTTCGGAAAACACAAAACTCCTGTTAGTTCAACTAAATCGATAACTGGTCATGAAATGTGGATGGGCGGTGCAAGTGAGGTTATTTATTCATTGCTTATGATGCATCATGGTTTTATTGCTCCAAATATTAATTTTGAAAAACCTGATGAATACTCAAAACATATTAATGTAATTCATAATTTTACAACCGCAAAAATAAATACCTTTTTATCCAATGCCTTTGGATTTGGAGGTACTAATTCTGCAGTAATTGTAAGAAAAATTTAGTTATTGATAACAGAAAAATAATTGAGTTTGATATGAATAAAGCAGAAGTTATCTCAAAAGTTAACAATTTTTTGATTAACGAGTTTGAACTTAATCCTGATAGAATAGTAGATAATGCAAGTTTGCGGGATGATCTTGATATTGAAAGTCTTGATTTCGTTGATATTGCTGTTGAAATTGAAAAGGAATTTGGTTTTAAGATTAAGGGTGATGATATGATCAATGTAAATACACTGGATGATTTATACAATTACATTTTGTCAAAGCTTCAATAATGACTGAATGGGACGGCCAATCAAAAGGGACCCTTCTTGGTTATAAAATTTTTATTTTCATTCTTAAGCATATCCATCTCAGAGTAGCATATTTTGTTGTTTGGTTTGTTGCATTGTATTATTATTTTTCTACCAGAAAAAAAGATATCCGTTATTTTTATCGGCAGATTCTTGAATACACTCCCCTGAAATCAGAGCTTTCTATTTTTGGCAATTTTTTTACATTCGGTAAAATACTCCTTGATAAATTTACTATCCTATCAGGTTTTAGTAATAAGTTTACCTATCACCACGAAGGTGAGGAGTATTTATATGAAATGGCAAATGCCGGAAACGGAGGAATTATACTGGGTGCTCATGCAGGCAACTGGGAAATAGCAGGACATCTGCTTTCAAGACTTAATCGACCTGTATATGTTGTTATTTATGATGGCGAACGGTCCAATCTGAAAGAGCTTATAGAAAAAACGACAGGAGCCAAAAGCTTTCATGTGATACCTGTTAAGGATAACGACATGCGACATATTTATGAAATCAGGAATGTATTGTCTGAAGGTAATATTGTAGCTATGCATGGCGATAGATTTCGCGTTGGCAGCAAAACATATGAATGCAATTTTTTTGAACACAAAGCAATATTTCCTTTGGGTCCTTATTACCTTGCTTCCCAATTTAATGCTCCTTTCTGTTTTGTGCATACAATGAAGGAAACGAATACACATTATCATTTTTACTCATCACCTCCGATGACAATAAAATGTAAAGATCCGAAGTCGAAGATTGAAGATATAAAAACAAAAACGGAACTTTATGCAAAGGAGCTTGAAAAGATGGTAAGAAAATATCCTTTGCAATGGTTTAACTATTATAATTTCTGGACTACTTAAATCTGATTGGATAATGGATTACGGGAATGATAAAAAATCGGCAGTTGATGCAAAATTTGATGCGCAAAAAATAGCTTTCGGTCCTGTCATGTTTCAGGCAGCTCTGACAATGAGGAACCTGGGTATACTTGAAACTCTGCATGAAAACCGAAAAAAAGGACTTACTATAAAAGAAGTGGCTCAATTTTGCAAGGTACCCTATTACGGAACCAAAGTGCTTCTTGAAGCCGGAATAAGTCTTGAAATCGTGCAAGTCAAAGAAAACAAATACTTTCTTACAAAAACCGGCTGGTTTATTCTCAATGATCCTCTCACACAAGTAAATATGGATTTTGTACAGGATGTGAATTACAAAGCCTTTTTTTATTTGGAAGATGCTGTAAAAAAAGGTAAACCTGAAGGACTGAAAGTATTTGGAACATGGGATACAGTTTATGAAGCCCTGTCTGAACTGCCACTGAAAGTACAAAAGAGCTGGTTTGCTTTCGATCATTATTACTCCGATACTGCTTTCCCGGAATTGCTGGATATTCTTTTTATTAACAAGCCCGGGGAAATTCTTGATGTTGGAGGCAACACCGGTAAGTTCTCTATTTTGTGTGCAAAGCATGATCCTGATGTTCATATAACGATCCTCGATCTTCCGGGTCAGTTGGAAAAAGCAGAGGAAAAGATAGCAGAAGAAAAACTTCAAAACCGCATTGCCTGTATACCGATGAATCTGCTCGACCATACCGTGCCTTATCCCAATGGATTTGATGTAGTCTGGATGAGTCAGTTTCTTGATTGTTTCCCACCAAAAGATATAGTACAGCTATTAATAAAGGCAAAAAGATCTTTGAATCCTGATGGAGCTATATACATCCTTGAAACATACTGGGACAAGCAAAAATACCCGGCTTCTATGTATTCCCTGCATGCAACTTCGCTCTATTTTACATGTCTGGCTAACGGAACAAGTCAAATGTATCATTCCAATGATATGTACGAAATGATTAAAGAAGCCAACCTGAAAATTTATAACGAATGGAATAACATAGGAGTAAGTCATAGTTTGATTAAATGTAGCTGATTTTCTATGCCTCAACAACAAAACATACTGAAATTCATACCACAGCGTCCTCCGTTTGTATTTGTGGATGATATTGTTTCAGTTACCGATAAGCAAACCATTACAACTTTTCATGTCAAAGAAGGAAATCTTTTTTGCAAAGAAGGAATCTTTTATGAAGCCGGAATGATTGAAAACATAGCCCAAACAGTGGCTGCCGGATCTGGTTATCGCCTGAATGAAAAAAATGAGAAGCCTAAAATAGGGCTTATTGGTGCCGTAAAAAACTTAAAAGTTTTTTGCCGTCCAAAAGCAGGCTGTTCAATAAGGACTGTAACAGAATTAATCACTAACTTTAAAAATGCAATGGTAGTGCAAGGCACAATATTTGATAAAGAAAAACCAATTGTCACTTGTCAAATGAATATTTTTATTATTGATCATCCAAATTTTTAATACCATGAAAAAATTATTAAATGTTTTGTTACTCGCTGTCCTGACATTAACTATTTGCGGACAATCAAAAGATGAATTGATAACTTCTGAATCTATTTTATGGTTAGGAATAGATTTTACGGAAGCCCGCTTTGAAGGCAAATACGATTTTGGCTCACCCGACGAACTTACCGGTAAATATGTCACAGCCTGGAACCAGGTACTTATGCAGGAGCCTGAAAAATTCAATATCGGTGAATACTTTGGTTTTGAAGATGTTGAAACTGACTTTGGCATCGCCTTAAAACGAAATGAAAATTTAGACAAGGAAAAAATATTCCTGAGTGCAGGAGAAATTCATGACTATAATCTAAATGAAGATAAAATCCAGAAGATTGTATCCGAATATGATGCTGAATATGATGGTTATGCTTTGCTATTTGTTGTTGAAAGCTTTAGCAAATCTGCCGTTCTGGCCAATATATGGATAACCTTCTTTCATGTTCCTACAAAAGAGGTTGTACTAACAAAAAAAATGTCGGTTGAACCCGGTGGATTTGGCGTCAGAAACTACTGGACAGGCGGCGTTTATAAAGTCATGAAAGAATGGGAGTTCAATTGAAATATTGTTTTAAAACCTATTCATTAGCATATCATAAAAATCCGGATAGCTTATCCGGATTTTTTTTTACAAACAGTTAAACAAATTTTCTGTTTGCATGTTTTAATAATAATGATACGATTGAAAAAATGAAAACAGTATTTCTTATCATCTCCATTGTATGGACTTTTCAATTAACCGGTGGTAAAAGCACACCTGAATTTTACAGAAACCTTGATCTCATAAACATTGCTCAAAATGTACCTGATAATGCTACTTATAATATTCTCGTGATCAGTAACAGGTATTTTGATGCGGAAGATAATTATACATATGCCCGTTATGTTCATCCCCAAAAAAAGATGTTCTTCTTTGTCGTTAGTTTGACTGCTGATTCCAGTTATATAACTGCATACAATAGTCAGGAAGAAGCTATGCGGGTTTTCCCGACAGACCGCAATTTTCTTGTTTTTGTGAATGGTCATGGTAAGAATTTTGGTCAGATTATTGGAAGGGGATTTGAAATTGCAATACGATATCATGTGAATATGATCATGTTCGACTGGCCAACAGATTATTATGCTCTTAGAAAAACAGCACGCAATGCCAGGAAAGTAACTGAAAACTTTACAACTACTATTCGCGATCTGGAACCGATATTGAAAAAAGATTTTCCTGCTTCGAATGTATCTGTAATATTTCACAGTATGGGAAACCATATAGCCCGCAGATTAGTGCAAAAGGAATATATTGATTTTATCTCCGAAGGCTTTTTCAATAATCTGATCATAAATGCTCCGGCAGTGAAACAGAAACATCATTCCGAGTGGGTAAATCAATTGAATATACAGAAAAGGATATATATCGTGACAAATAAAAATGATCGGCCTTTGAAAGGAGTCATGATCCTGCGCCTGGCAAGACAGCTTGGTTCAGTGTATGATGAACCTTTAGCCAGAAATGCTTATTACGTTGATTTTAGCAACATTGCAAATAAAGAACACAATATTTTTCTGGGAAGAACCGACCTGGAAAAGAAGTATCCAAATATCGCGGTTTTTTACAATACACTCTTTCAAGGTCATGAACCAATGCTAACAAATAATCCTTTTTACCTGGCAAACAAACACCAAATCGATTTTCCCGGATTATAGCGATTGACAGTAGCTCTTTTTTATTACTCATGAATCGATATACATATTTTTTTATGAAATATGTAATTGGTCTATTCCTGAGAATGTTATTTTTGTGTTATGGGAAATGAGTTTGAACTTAAATCAACAAAAGAAATCGAAGTGAGATTCAATGAACTCGATCCACTGGGTATTGTCTGGCATGGGAACTATTTAAAGTATTTTGAAATAGGAAGAGAAGATTTTGGAGCAAAACATGGAATTTGCTATACTGACCTGAAACGGGAACATATTGCAACACCGGTAGTATCAGTTCAATGTGACTATAAGAGCTATGTGAGATATGGTGAGAAATTAATTATTGAAACAAGATTTGTTAATAGTCCGGCTGCAAAAGTAATTCTAAAATACATGATATACAGGGCAGAAAACAATGAGGTGGTTGCAGAAGGTAAAACCATTCAGGTTTTTACGGACATTGAAGGAAATCTTCTCTTAATTTTGCCGGAATTTATTGTTGAATGGAAAAGAAAATGGGGGTTGCTCGAAACATAATATGTCTTATATTACAAGTGACAATATAATTACATCTTTAGGAAACACTACAAAGGAAGTTATTTCAAATATTGAGAAAGAAACTACCGGTATTGATTATCATCATCCTTACCTGAATTACACAAAGGCACCAATTTCTATGGTAAACAGCAAGAAAATTCAGGAAGAAATAATCGGTATATTCAGTGATGTTACTTTCACACGATTTGAAAGCCTGGCAATTCTTTCATTGCATAATGCATTGAAAAATTCTATTGTTGATGCTGGTTCACCAAAGACCCTTTTTATTCTCTCCACCACCAAAGGAAATATCGAATTGCTTAAACAGGGTGTAAAACCTTCAGATCAAATCTTTCTTCACAACACAGCACAAAAAATAGCCGGCCTTTTTGGATTTATTGCAAGACCTGTCGTAGTATGCAATGCATGCATTTCAGGTGTACTTGCCATTCTTTTGGCAAAAAGATACATTGATAGCGGCAAGTATGATGATGTTGTTGTTACGGGTGTCGATATTGTTACAGAGTTCGTTGTTGCAGGGTTTGAATCGTTTAAATCCATGAGTGAAAAACCATGTAAACCTTTCGATGCAAACAGAGACGGATTATCTCTGGGCGAAGGGGCCGGTACCGTAATTATCAGCAGAAGAAAAAAATCCGAAAGTATTAAAATTGTTAGTGGTTCTTCGGCTAATGATGCCAATCATATTTCCGGACCATCGCGAACAGGCGAAGGACTTTACCTTGCGGCTAAAAATGCCTTGCTGAACAATCATAAAATTGATTTTATATCAGCACATGGAACAGCTACTCAGTATAACGACGATATGGAAAGTCATGCGATCAACAGATTACAGATCAATGAAATCCCTGTGAATAGCTTTAAAGGTTATTTTGGCCATACTTTGGGTGCTGCAGGAGTAATTGAAATTATATTAACAAAGCATTCTATGTTAAATAACATGCTCTACACATCTCTTGGAATGGAAAATGCTGGAGTTGCTTCTCCATTGAATGTAATAACTCACAAGCAAAAGAAAACACTTTCCCGCTGCCTTAAACTATCTTCAGGTTTTGGTGGCTGCAACGCCGCAATTGTGCTTGAAAAAGATGAATAAAGAATTGTACATAGTAAAAAATATTACCATACGAAATAGTATGGTAATTTCTGATGGCCGGGAATTGTATTCCGATGTTTCCAATCCCGATTTTAAATCATTTGGTAAAGATCTTTACAGGAAATTAAAATGCAATTATCCAAAGTTTTTTAAAATGGATACTCTCTGTAAACTAACCTTTCTTGCCAACGAATTTATTACACGGGATATTGACCTGACACCTTACAATAAGGACAAAACTGCCGTTGTTTTGTCAAGTTCATCGTCAACACTCGATACAGACACCATTTTTACAACTACAATTCATGCAATTCCCAGTCCGGCAGTCTTTGTATATACATTGCCAAATATTGCCATAGGAGAACTATCAATAAGAATGGGATGGAAAGGTGAAAACCTCTTTTTAATAGATGAAAGTTTTCACCCTGAAAACATTGTAGATCAGGTTAATATGCTATTTACAGCATCTCAGACAGAGCTTTGCTTAACCGGATGGACTAATTATCTGTCTCCGACTGATTATCATGTCAGTTTATGGTTAATTTCAGAACATAAAAATGTGCAAACAAGAAAACTCACATCGATGGAATTATTGAACGATTTTTCAGTTTGATTATGGATTGATTCAACATAATGTATGGTTAAATCCGGAATAAATATAAATACCAATGTAGTTGTTACCGGCCTCGGCATTATTTCCTCTATTGGAAATAACCTGAATGAATGTGTTAATTCTTTGCGCAATGAGCAAACTGGTATCCGGCCGATACAGCACTTGAATTCTGTCCATAAAAATGATTTTGTTGCCGGTGAAATCCCTTTATCAAATAAAGAATTGGCAGAGTATATTGATAGTTATGATGATCTTCCCCGAACTACATTGCTGGCATTAATTGCAGCCAAAGAAGCACTGGAATCAGCCAACTTTAATTCATTCAATTCTGGCAGAAATGGTATAATTTTAGGTACTACCGTTGGAGGTATGGATAAGACAGAAAGATCTTATCTGAAAGGAATTCATCCAACTGAATATATTCCCAGTCATCATTGTGGATTTACTACTTCATATATCGGCAAACATTTTGGCATTAGGTATTATTCGAATACAATCAGTACAGCATGCTCATCTGCTGCAAATGCAATAATGCTGGGTGCGCGTATGATTAAAAACAATCTTCTTGATACGGTGTTAGTCGGTGGAAGTGATTCACTCTCTTTATTCACTTTCAATGGTTTCCGATCCTTAATGATTCTGGATCAGGAACCATGCAAACCATTTTCCGATGATAGAAAAGGATTAAACCTTGGAGAAGGAGCTGCCTTTTTGTTTATGGAATCCTCCGAATCGGCAAAAAAAAGAGGCGTTAAAGAACTATGCGAAGTTGCCGGATACGGCAATTGCAATGATGCATTTCACCAGACAGCTTCTTCTCCGGATGGCCGCGGACCATATAAAGCAATGAACACAGCCATAAAAATTTCAAAGATTTCTGAAAAAGAAATTGACTATGTTAATGTCCATGGAACAGGTACTGACAATAATGACCTGACTGAAGCTATTGCTTTGAAAAATATATTTCGTGAAGGAATGCCGGATTTTAGTTCAACAAAATCATTTACAGGTCATTGTTTAGGTGCGGCAGGTGCAATTGAAGCAGTTTTTTCCGCAACTTCAATTCTATATAATGAAATCTACAGTAACCTGAGATTTTCACAACCTATAGGAAATTATAACCTGATCCCTGTTACAAAATATTATAAAAAACAAGTGAAAAATGTATTGTCAAATTCATTTGGATTCGGTGGTTGTGATACATCATTGTTATTCTCAAAACCAGCATAGGAATAATGAGTGCGTATATTATAAATAGCAAGGCCATTTCTCCTCAATCCAGCTTTAATGGGATCGACTGGAATTGTATTTCTCCGGCTTCAAGATATATGAGTGCTAAAGAACCAAATTATAAAGACTTTTTCCCGGTTCTTAAGCTACGAAGAATGAGCAGGATCGTTAAAATGGGATTGACTTCAGCGACAGAATGCCTTAAAGAGTCAGGAATCAAAAATCCTGGAGCAATTATTACATCCACTGGTTGGGGATGTCTTGAAGACACTTTTAAATTCCTGAATGAGATAGCAGAAAAGAAAGAACAAACCCTCTCTCCCGCCACTTTTATTCAATCAACACACAACACTGTGGGTGGTCAGATTGCACTTATGCTTAATTGTCAGGAATATAACAGTGTTTATGTGAACCATACATCATCATTTGAACACGGTCTTCTTGATGCTCTTATGTTATTGAATGAGAACGTAAATAATATCCTTATTGGCGGAGTTGATGAACTGACACAAATGGATTTTGCATTAAAAGAGAAAGCAGGATATTGGAAAGAAGATGATAAATTTTCACATTTGCCGGATTGTAAATCCGGAGGAACCCTTGCAGGAGAAGGATCAGTATTTTTTCTGTTGAATAGTAAACCTCTGAATAACTGCCACTCTTATGTACAAGATGTGCGAATAAGAACTGAAGATAATGCCAAAGGGATCCTCTTAGAACTGCTTCATGATAATGACTTGCAAATTACTGATATACAGGTCTGTATAAGTGGTATTAACGGAGATTATAATGAGAATAAATTGTACAAAGATTTCCTGACCAAGAATTTTGGCAACTCAGTTCATTGTTACTATAAACATCTTTGTGGCCAATACGATACCTCTTCTGCCTTTGCATTATGGCTGGCAAATGAAATAATAAGAAAACAAATTATTCCTGAATCCATCAAAGTTGATCCTAAACAAAAAGTCGGAAATAGAATAGAAAATATATTATTATACAATTATTCAGAACCTAATGATCATGCGTTCATCCTGGTTTCGAAAACCGGTATATAAGAAGGCGAATCTAATCTTCGTGCTTATTATTGCTTTTGGTGTATCGTTGATTTTTTTCACACCAGCCGGATGGTATGTTCTTGCAACTTCAATTGTAATATGGATTATATTTTCATTTCTGGCATCGTACAATATTTGTTCCGGCATGTTTATTTCGGCAATCTGCAGTGTTCCTGTAAAAGAGAATCTGATTTCTCTCACATTTGATGATGGACCTTGTAAAACAACAGAAACATTGCTCCAGCTATTGAAGAAATACGATGCAAAAGCAACATTTTTTATGCTTGGATGCAATGTTTCAGGAAGGGAGGCCGTTGTCTGTAAAATGTATTCTGATGGTCATGAAACAGGCAACCATTCTTTTTCTCATAAAAGCCGGTTTCCCTTAATGAGTCCAAAAAAAATTAAAGATGAAATAAAAAATACACAGGAAGCAATTCAGAAAATAACCGGGAAAGTGCCTGCATATTTTCGTCCACCTTTTGGAGTTACCAATCCGCTTCTTGCCAGGGCGCTCAAATCATCAGATCTTAAAATCATAGGATGGTCCATTCGCTCGATGGATACAACAAACAGGTCGCAGGATAGAATTATTAAAAACATCCTGGGCCGGATCCAGCCAGGTGATATTATTCTTTTACATGATACATCAAAACATATTATCAATGTGTTAGAGAAGGTTTTAGTATATTGCAGAAAAGAAAATTACAAACTGGTTACTATTAGTGAATTAATAAAACATCAAGTATGATCAGACACAACACCACTCATTTGTTTTTAGTATTGTTTATACTATTTATGTATGCCAATGATACTACCGTAGCACAAACCGATGATTTCAGACTTTTGGATAAGAATTCAGATGCTAAGCATAAAATTCGTGAGACTGCTCTGAATATTCATACGATACATTGTGATTTCATACAAATAAAAAGAATGCATTACCTCGATTCTGACTTGAAATCCTCTGGGAAATTCTGGTATTATAAACCTGATAAAGTGCGATGGGAATATCTTCAACCCTATGAATATATTATTATTCTGAACCAGGACAAAATTTCTCTCATAAGTAACAATACATCAAATCAGTATGATGTGAAAAACAACAGTATGTTCAATCAGATGAACGAATTGATCGTTGACGCTGTCAGTGGTAATATATTTAACAATTCAGGATATACAACAAATACATATGAGAACAAGGATCTTTATTTGGTGAAATTACAACCTGAATCTCCTGATATTACAAAGATCATTAAAGAAATGGAATTGTATTTCGATAAAAACTCATATACACTTAATAAATTAAAGATTATTGAACCTAATTCTGATTACAGCCTGATCTATTTTTCAAATCAGATACTGAATGAAGTTATTCCTGAAAATATTTTTATCCATTAGCATATTTATTTGTGTTGTTGATTGCTCAACACCATATTCATGCTCCGTTAATCCTGATCCTGAAAATTTCAGTTTCGAGCCGATTGTTCATTTGACAGAAAATAAACCTGTTCTCTATACTTCCGAATTTCATATAATGAATTATACGTTTTCAGGACTAATTGCTTTCCGGAAAATGCAGGAAACTTCTGAAACAAGGATTGTTTTTTTATCTGAAGTAGGCCTTAAGCTAATGGAATTCAATTATAAAGATGGCTTGATTACAAACAATTACTGTATATTGGCTGCAAACAGAAAACAAGTAAAAAAATTTGTGGCAAAATTTCTTCTTTTGCTATTGGAAGAGCCCATTTGTAAAACAATCTGTATGAAAACAGCGGATGAAAACTATCTATATTTCTGTAAAAATCACAAAAGAAAATTATCAGCAAAAACCTCAGGAAACTATAAAAATAGTATCAGTATTAAAAAAAAATATGGTATTGCTACTGGAACCTATTCGAAATCTGAGAATCTACCAGAAATTATTGAAGTGAGAATGAGCCATAAGACAAGAATAAATTTAAAGCGAGTAGATAATGCCTTTGAATGATCTGTTTGAATATAAATTAATGGAATCTGTTGAGGGCAGTATTATTGCCACAATACATATTAACGCCAGTCACAGGTTGTATAAAGGTCATTTTCCCGGCAATCCTGTAACACCCGGTGTCACTCTGATTGAAATTGTGAGGCTGGTGCTTTCCGAATCTTTAAACAAAGATCTGATGCTCACTGAAGCCAGAGATATTAAATATTTGGCATCGATTGTTCCACCCTATACTGATAACATTAACCTGGAAGTCAAATACAACACTGTTACAAATGGGATAGCTGTCAATTGTGTTTTATCAGGAAATGGTCAGGTTTATACAAAAATCAGAGGCACATTCAGTGAAAGCAAATAGAACAGACATATTCAGCGATCTCAAATGTTGTATCATCGTTCCGACATACAATAATGCAGGCACACTGAAAAATTTACTTGATGACATTCTCAGGCATACAAAGCATGTGATTGTTGTAAATGATGGTTCAACCGATCAGACAAAAGATATACTGGATGTTTATAAGGAAATAAAGGTTATTGAAAATAAGACAAATCGGGGTAAAGGTTTTGCATTACGAAAGAGTTTTCGTGTGGCTGTCAAAGAAGGTTATGAATATGCAATTACAATTGATTCTGATGGTCAGCATAGTCCTGACGATCTGCCAAAATTCAGATCGGCTTTGAATGAACATCCGGTAACATTGATTCTTGGTGCCAGAAATATGGATCAGCAAGGGATTCCCGGGAAAAGTAGTTTTGGACATAAGTTCTCCAATTTCTGGTTTTGGGTTGAAACCGGAATCAAACTCCCCGACACACAAACCGGCTATCGTTTATATCCAATAAAGAAAATTTCCGGAATGCGATTTTTTACAAACAAATTTGAATTTGAGATCGAAATTCTTGTAAGAACAGCCTGGAAAGAAATTCCAATAACCAGTATTCCTGTAAACGTTTATTATCCTCCTGCCGGTGAAAGAATATCACATTTCCGCCCTTTCCGGGATTTTACACGAGTAAGTCTGTTGAATACCATTCTGGTTGTTCTTGCCTTTCTGTATTTCAGGCCCATGTTATATTTCAAAGATTTTAACCTGAAAAAACTTAAAAAATTACTCGGCTCTGGTGAATCAAGTATGAAATTATCATTGGCTACCGGCTTTGGTGTTTTTATGGGTATAGTGCCTATCTGGGGCTTTCAGATGATCACAGCAGCCTTTCTTGCTCATATTTTCAAACTAAATAAAGCACTTGTTTTGGTTGCATCCAACATAAGCATCCCTCCTATGATGCCTGTTATCATTTATCTCAGCTTTGTAATGGGACGCCTTTTTGTGGCTAATCCGGTATACATTGCATTTGATAAAAATATAACTTTAGAAAGTGCTAAAATTAGTTTCATACAATATATATATGGCAGTATTCCACTTGCAATTTCCGCCGGATTGCTTGCTGCAATATTCACCTATATTTTTTTATATTTTAGAAGGAACGGAAGGAAGAAATAAATGGCTGCCGGGAAAGTGAAAAGGAATTTTTGGAATGCTTTATTCATTGTTGCATTCATCTTTTTTATTGGAGGAGGAATACTTTTCTCCTTAAAAAGAATTCAATTTGAGGAAAGTATTTCATCCATACTCCCGGCAAATAAAACCAATGAACTTTTTGTTGAAGTCCTTGATAGTGCAAAGATCTTTGACAGAATTGTATTTCACATTTCAGTTACAGATACTACCATTTACCATCCTGAATTTCTGGTTTCTGCGGCGAATGCACTTACCGATTCCATTGAGAAATTTTTTGTTCCTGAATTTATACTAAAAATTGAAGGAAAGGGAAATGCGCTTTCCCAGGATGAAATTTTCGGAAGTTTTTTCAATTCCCTTCCTCTGTATCTTGAGAAGGATGATTACAGTAAACTCGACAGCATAATACAATATGTTGATTTTGATAGGCTTACGGAAGAATATCTGAAAGTTTTAAATTCACCTGCAGGCTATATGGCTGCAAAGTTTATTTTTCGTGATCCGTTTGGCCTGGTAATAAAACAAGTTAACAGATTTAAAGATCTGCAGCTTGATGATAATCTTATACTTTACCAGAATTACCTGGTTACGAAAGATAAAAAAAACCTGTTATTGTTTGTTATTCCTACAGATTCAAAAAATACGGGAAAAAACACAGATTTCATTTATCAGTTGGATCATTTTATTTCAGAAATTGAGTCAGAACAAAGCAACAATATCAATATTGATTACATTGGTTCACTTCCTGTAGCAACAGCAAATGCATTGAGAATAAAAAAAGATGTGCGATTGACCATAACAATTGCACTTATCCTTATTGTGGTTCTTATCTACTATTTCTTCCGTAAGAAATATGTGTTAGGCTTGATCCTTCTGCCTGCTCTTTTTGGAGCAACTGTTGCGTTAATATACCTGAGCTTTAGTCACCGGAATCTGTCTCTGATCTCACTCGGAATTGGCTCAGTCATTCTTGGAATCACTGTCGACTATGCACTTCATCTTATGACTCATTTGAAACATCAGAATGATAGCCGGATGAAATTTAATCAGGTAACTGTACCAATATTGATGAGCAGTATAACAACTGCCACAGCTTTTCTTTGCCTTACGCTTCTTTCATCTCCTGCATTAAAACAACTGGGAATATTCGCTGCAATTAGTGTTATTGCAGCTGCATTGCTAACGATTGCATTTTTACCAATTTTCCTGCAAAAGGACCAAAAGGATAGAATACCTGAAAAATCAAACCTGATTGAACATATCGCTCAATACCAGTTCAAAAATAAAAAAGTCATTTTACCACTGATATTGATCATTACCATGATCTTATACTTCTTCTCCGGCAAAGCCCGGTTTGAAAAAGATATCGAAAAGAGCAATTACATGCCTGATCAACTTACCCGGTCACTTAATAATCTCAATGCAATAAGTAATGTACACCAGAAAAAATTATACCTGCTTTCCTATGGGAAAACACTCGACAAAGCAATTTATGAACTGGAACAGGAGCAATCAACATTAGCCAATCTGAAGGCGCAGGGTAAAATTGAAAACTACCATGGAATTTTTTCACTTGTGTTTTCCATTGCGAAGCAACAAGAAAAAATCAATACCTGGAATACTTTCTGGTCAACCGACAGAAAATCACAATTGAAAAACAAACTGAACCGTTCAGCAAAGAAGTATCATATTAAACAAGAGGCTTTTCATGAATTTTATAATTTGCTGGATAAAAATTTTCAACCTGTTCCTCCTTCTGTATTATTTTCATCTTTTGCATCACTTATCAATGCTTTTAATATAAAAATTTCCAAAGGTTTTGTTATTCCAACCGTCATTAGTATTAACAGTCCTGCACAGAAAAATGAATTGGCGAAATCATTTCAAGATAAAAATAATTCGTATGTTCTTGACAGAAAAGATTTTTTCAACAGGATATTTGATAGCATTGAAAAGGATTTTTCAAGGTTGATCAGAATTTCTTTGATTGCAGTATTTCTGATCATACTTGTATTTCTTGGTCGCCTGGAAACCGCAATTATTACGTTTATACCCATCCTTGTAAGCTGGATATGGACTCTCGGCATTATGGGCATAACAGGACTGAAATTAAATTATTTCAACATTATTATATGTACACTGATATTTGGTCTGGGAGTAGATTATTCTATTTTTATTACAAAAGGTTTAATCCTCAAATACAAGTTTGGAACTAACGAATTGCTCTCTTTCAAATCATCCATCCTTATCTCGGCACTCACCACACTGATAGGTTTGGGGGTACTGATTCTGGCAAAGCATCCTGCATTAAGATCCATTGCCAGTTTAGCAATAATAGGCATTGTATCAGTATTGATAGTATCTTTCTCATTGCAGCCCATACTCTTTCAGAGTCTCATCTATGCAAAAGGCGCAAAAAGATCATTCCCTGTCAGTATCATGAAAATCTTATATAGCATTTTTTTCTTTTTTGGCTTCTCAATTGGCTCACTCCTACTGACCGGATGTATACCTGTTATTGCTATTCTTCCTGTAAAAAAAGCATCCAAACAATATATAATCCGCTATATTGGCCATAAATACATTAAAACACTTATTGAATTACATCCAAAAGTCAGATTGTTAAAAGAAGGTATCAATACAACTACGTTTAAAACACCTTCTGTTTTGATATCTAATCATCAGTCAATGTCTGATATACTTTTGTTTTTGGCTCTTTCTCCGAATATTTTAATGCTTACCAAAGACTGGGTTTGGAATAATCCGGTGTTTGGAGGACTGGTAAGATATTGTGGTCACATCCGTATTTCCAAAGGCTATGAAAAGACATTAACGGATATCAACAGGCAAGTTGAAAACGGTTGTTCCATTCTTGTATTCCCGGAAGGTTCAAGATCAAAGGATGGACGTATCGGGCGGTTTCATAAAGGAGGATTTTATATTGCTCAAAAACTGAACCTTCCTGTTCAGAGTTTTTTAATTCATGGTGCATGCGATGTACTTTCAAGAAATTCATTTCTTATTAATTCCGGGCAAATTACAATAAGAAAATTTACAACTTTTACCATAGATAATCGTGAAGAAAGAGCCTATTATCACGCTTCAAAAAATGCATGTGAGCGCATGAGAAATGCATATCAGAAAGTAGTTGCAGAAAAGTCCACTCCAAAATACTTCAGGTATCGAATTGCTGCGAATTATACCTACAAAGGTCCTGTACTTGAAAATTATATTAAAATAAAACTCTGGCTTGAAACATATTATGAATTGTTCCATCCCCTTGTGCCACCTGCTGCAACAATCACTGATATTGGCTGCGGTTATGGCATGATGGCCTTTGCACTAAGTATGGCCGCTCCTGAAAGAAAGATCTATGCCATTGATTACGACAAAGATAAAATACATACGGCTGAGAATTGTGAGCTGGCTGATCACTGTAACATAGAGTTTTATGTTGCTGATGCATGCAAGTACAATTACAAACCATCAGATGTTTTTATACTGAGTGATGTCCTCCATTATTTGAGAGCCGAAGATCAGCGTCTTCTTCTTAAGAAATGCATTTCAAAATTGAATAAGAAAGGAATGATCATTGTCCGCGATAGTGATAGTTCTCTTAAAAAGCGCCACCGCGGAACCAAACTAAGTGAGTTTATATCCACTAAAATCGGATTTAACAAAACCAAAAACAAACTTAATTTTGTTTCCAGTCAATACATAAAACATTTCGCATTTGAAAATAATCTTGATATCAGGATCATTGACAATACAAAGTTAACTTCAAACCTGATCTACATACTGCAAAGATAGAAAGATGAGTAAAACGTATGATATAGTAATAATCGGAAGTGGTCTGGGTGGATTGATCACAGGCAATATATTATGCAAGAAAGGATTCAAGGTTGCAATCATTGAAAAAAATGCTTATCCGGGAGGTTGTTTGCAATCGTTTGAAAAAGATGGTGTTACTTTCGATACGGGGATCCATTATGTTGGTGGTCTGAAAAAAGAACAAGTATTACATAAACTTTTCTGCTACTTAAATATCTTCCGGGACCTGAATATCAGAGAAATGGATGTTGATGGCTTTGACCGGTTTCTTATTGGTAAAAATGAATATGCATATCCGGCAGGCTATTTAAAATTTCAGGAAAAACTCGAATCGATTTTCCCAAAGGAAAAAAAAGCAATAGTTGAATACATACATAAAATCAAGGATATAGCCAATTCTGTTTCGTTATACAATTTAAAACGAATTGACTATGATCCGAAAAATTTCTACAACAAATTCGCACACGGAAATGCATGGACTTTCATTCAGACGATTACAAAAAATACAAAGCTTCAACATTTGCTTGCCGCACAGAATCCCCTCTATGCAGGAAGGCCGGAATCAACTTTCTTATTTGTCCATGCTCTGATCACAAATCACTATATGGAAGGTGCCTGGCGATTTGTTAACGGAAGCAGACAATTGGCTGATTCACTGATGAATAGATTTTCTGAACTGGGAGGTGATATTTATTTTAGCCAGAAAGCAGTACAATTTAAGTTTCATCAAGATTATATTCATTCTATTGTAACAGATAGAAAACAGGAATTTTCCGCAAAGAAATTTATCTCAGCGATACATCCTTATCAAACAATGGAGATGATTGAACCTGATAAAATCAGAAAATCATACCGTAAACGATTGCAAAATTTAGACAATACAATTTCTACCTTTAGCTTGTACGTAGTATTCAAAGACGGTACTTTTCCATACATGAACTGCAATTGCTATTATTATCCAAATGGCAATGTATGGGGACTGTCTTATTACGATGAAAAGAAATTCCCCCAGAGCTTTGGCATTTACCCGCTTGCCGATTCGATAGACGAAAAATATACACGGGGAATCTCAGTTCTGGCATTTATGGATTACAAGGAAGTTGAAAAATGGGAAAATACAACGGTTGAAATGAGAGGTGAAAAGTATGAAAAATTCAAGGAAATCAAATCTCAAAAAATTATTACTGAAATGGAAAAGTATTTTCCTGATATACGAACAAAAATAAGATCATATACTTCTGCTACACCTTTGACATTGCGCGACTATACAGGAACTCATCGCGGTGCAACCTATGGAATTGAAAGAGATTACAGAAATCCAAACAATTCCTTGTTATTTCCCAGGACTAAAATATCAAACCTGTACCTTACAGGACAAAATCTCAGCCTGCATGGTATGTTGGGAGTTTCTATGGGGGCATTGTTGACATGTTCTGAGTTTATGGACCTGAATGAACTTATCGAGGAAATTAACCATGGTTAAAAAAACTCTGAAAATACTCCTGATATTCTTTGTAACTCTTTTTAGCATACTGGTTATCATTGTTGGGCTATTGTTTGCAGGAGTAAGACCGCCAATTCCTGATCTGCCTGTTGTTGAAGAAAGTAAATATTCTGATAACACACCTGTGAAAATTGACAGCAATTTTTACAGGCTGGATAACAACTGGATACGTAAAAACAGATATGGCCTGTGGGAAATGTATGTTGAGGGCGATGCATTTGACAGAGGTGTGGCCGCAGGAAAATTATCAGGTGATCTCATCAAACAGCAGGAGGAGATCTTTGTATCTCAGATAAAAAACATTTTGCCTTCAAAACTTCATCAACGTTTTCTGCTCACAACCGTGGCATGGTTAAACAGAAAACTGACAGAGAAAATACCTCAGGAATTTCTTAAAGAAATATATGGTTTATCATTATCTGCATCCCGCAAATATGATGAATTTGGTCCTCCGTACGTGCGCCTGCTGAACTATCATGCAGCTCACGATATTGGCCATGCAATGCAAAGTTATTACCTGATCGGCTGCAGTTCATTTGCTGCATGGAATGAAAACACCCCGGATTCATCACTGATCATTGGCCGCAATTTTGATTTTTATTTCGGAGAGGAGTTTGCACAAAATAAAATTATAGAATTTGTTTCACCTGATTCCGGATACAATTTCGCATTCATCACCTGGGGAGGCATGATTGGTGTTGTATCAGGCATGAATGATCAGGGCCTCACCGTTACCATAAATGCCGGCACCATGGAGATTTCTCAGCAATCGTCTACTCCGGTAACGTTGGTTGCCAGGGAAATACTTCAATATTCAGATAATTTAGAGACAGCGATTCAAATAGCCCGGTCAAGAAAAATCATGGTTGCCGAATCTTTTCTGATTAGTTCTGCAAAAGATCATAAAGCCATAATTCTTGAAAAAAAACCGGGCTCGACCGATATTGTATGGCCTGATTCATCTTTGATTGTTTGCACCAATCATTTCCAGGGAGATAAATTTTCCATATCGGAAGCCAATATAGAAAACAGGAAAAACAATGCCACCGGTTACAGGTATCTTCGTTTGAATGAATTAATAAACAATCAGAATATTCTGGACCCCGTGTCTGTAGTAAAAATTTTGCGTGATAAAAATGGAATTCATGATCAACCTATAGGTCTTGGAAATGAAAAAGCCATAAACCAGCTTCTTGCACACCATTCCGTTATATTTGAACCTGAAAAACTGATCTTATGGCTTTCAACATCACCCAATGTTATGGGAACCTATGTTGCTTATGACCTGCATAAAAAATTTTCAAAAGAAAATGTTATGGTGAAGAATCATTTCATGGATGAACCGGACCTTGCTATTCCTGTTGATTCCTTTATTTACAGCCGGGAATATTTGAATTATATGGAATACAAATCCTTATCCGATACTCTAAGAAATGCCATTAGCAACAATCGCGAAGTTTCCGGAAGTTTTCTCCGGCATTTCCAGACCCTGAATCCTGATTACTTTGAAACCTATCTATTACTGGGAGATTATTATTTTAGCAGGAAAAACTACTCAAAAGCAAAAGAATTTTACAATAAGACCCTACAGAAGGAATATAACAGTATTTCTGTATCGGATTATGTTGAAGAACAAATCGCAAAATGCAAATAATATAATGATATCATGTCAGATACATTCTTTCCGGAAATTGAAAAAAGATCCCTGGAAGAAATCAAAGTCTTCCAGGAAAACCTTATGAGAAAACAACTACAATACCTTTCTTTTCATTCCCCTTTTTATCGCAGAATGTTTGAAAAAGAGAAAATCGATACTAGCAAAATAAAAACACTTGAAGATTTTAACAACATTCCACTGACCAGCAAAGATGATCTGAATTCATACAATGAAGATTTTTTTTGCGTCCCAAAAAATCAGATTATTGATTACATAACCACTTCCGGCACACTTGGCGATCCTGTAACTTTTGTTATGACCGAAAATGATCTTGACAGGCTTGCTTATAACGAAGCCATATCGTTTGTATGTTCAGGTTGTTCCGGTGACGATATATTTCAGATCACGACTACAATCGATAAGCGTTTTATGGCCGGCCTCGCCTATTTTATGGGAGCACGAAAACTTGGAGCCGGTATTATAAGGGTAGGTGCAGGAATTCCTGAACTGCAATGGGATACCATCATGAGGATAAAACCTACGGCTTTGATCGCAGTACCTTCTTTCATTCTTAAGCTGGCTGATTATGCTGAAAAAAATGGTATTGACTATCAGAATTCATCGATTCAAAAGGCAATATGCATTGGTGAACCTTTAAGAAAGCATGATCTGGGCTTAAGTACCCTGGCAGAAAAGATCAGGGAAAAGTGGGATCTGAAGTTATACTCAACCTATGCCTCCACGGAAATGTCTACTGCTTTTGCAGAATGTGATGCCGGACAAGGAGGACATCATCACCCCGAACTGATCATTGTGGAATTTGTTGATGATGAAGGTAATCCTGTTCGTGAAGGTGAAGCCGGTGAAGTTGTAATTACAACCCTTGGTGTACAAGGCATGCCATTGTTGCGGTTTAAAACCGGAGACATCTGCTATCATTATACGGATCCATGCTCCTGTGGACGAACGACAATTCGATTAGGACCGGTCCTCGGAAGAAAAAAGCAGATGATAAAATTCAAAGGGACCACTGTATATCCCCCTGCTTTGTATGATATTCTGGACGACATCGGTGAAATTAACAATTACATCGTCGAAGCCTATACCAACGATATCGGCACGGATGAGATCCTTATCAAAGCCTTTTGTGCAAACCAGACTGATGGTTTGGAAAAAAGGATAAAGGACCATTTCAGAGCAAAACTTCGGGTTTCTCCTTCGGTGGAATTCTATCCGAACGAGGAGATCGAGAAATTAAAGTTTAAGGGCAGTTCAAGAAAACCAATGATTTTTCATGATAAGCGAAAGGGATAGGTCATTCCCCGGTAGACAGGGTAAATGAATAATACACACCCCCAAGCCCCCTCTGCAGAGGGGGCTTAGCTTAGTGCAAAGAAATAACATGCCAAATGATTTTTGCTGTTCCATTCCAGACGTTTCCCCCTCTGGAGAGGGGGATTAAGGGGGTGTGTCTTCTATTTCCCCCAAAACCATCCTCATAAATCCCTCCCCATCCGGAATTTCCGTTCCTATAAATCATCTTTCCAATTGTTTGCTTAAATTCGTCTCGGGTTTCCCTGTCTCTGATTTAAGAATTCATATGAATTACCAACTAGTAATCAATGGACATCTTTAAAAATTATATAATCAGAAGCTTACTGTTCTTACTCATCCCTGCAGGTTTTGTTCATGCCCAACAAGGCAGGTTTGTTTTCGATCAATTGTCAGAAGAAAATGGGGTATCCAACAACTCCATCACTTGTATACTGAAAGATAGCAGAGGATTTATCTGGATAGGTACAATTGATGGTCTGAACCTATACAATGGATATGATTTTAAAGTCTTTAAACACAATCCTTCCGATTCAAATTCCATTTCAGACAATTTTATCAGCACAATTATTGAGGACTTTGCAGGCAACCTGTGGATTGGAACACAGGGAGGAGGACTGAATAAGTACGATCCCAACATGGAGAAATTTGAAATATTTCTCCACGATCCTAACAATGAGAACAGTATCTGCTCAAATTTCATATTTCATCATAAATCTTTATTGCTTGATAAGGATACAATACTTTGGATAGGAACCGACAATGGATTATGCAAATTAGACTTAAAAACAGGGAAATTTAAACACCATGACCTTGTATGCCAGACATCTGCCGGAAACAGAGTCAGCGACGTAAGAGTTATTTTTGAAGATAATCAAAACCAACTGTGGATAGGAACCGATGTTGGTCTCATCAGGTACCATAAAGAAACAGGTAAGACAAGTCTTTACTGTAAAGAAAAAGGAAGGCCGGGATCCATTAGCAATAACATTATAACTTCCATTGCCGACGATAATGATAATAAACGACTCTGGATAGGAACCGAAGAAGGATTGAACCTGTTTTGTCCGGAAGAAAAAAAGTTCATCAACTTATGGCATAAAAAATACCACCTGAACAATCAAAATTCATTTACCTGTTATAGGATCGCCGATCCTGATCCCGCTGATCGTTTTTTGGACGGGCTTTCTTAACAACAATATTGCTGCCTTCGAATTCAATTCCGTCTAAATCGTTAATTGCTTCAGAGGCTTCCTGATCATTTGACATTTCCACAAAAGCATAACATTTGGAACGTCCTGAATCGCGATCGAAAATCACCTTTGTTGAATTGACCTTGCCATACTCCTGAAAAAGAGCATTAAGCGATTCGTTAGTCGTTTTTGGACTAAGTTTGGCAATAAAAATGTTCATAAAAAATAGTAAGGGATTTAAAAAATGATTTACAAAATGTCCGGAAAAAGTGTGGCACATTCAGTTGCATCGAACCACAATTTAGTCATGGCAGAAAAACATCTAAGATATTCAGTACAATCAAGTAATAAATAGAATAACAGGTATTCAAAAGATAAATTCTTCTAAAATAGAACCGCATTTTCCGAATACCAGTCCAGAAATTCTTCGTCGGTAATTACTTTATCCCCAAATTTTTTCTCAAATAATTCTTTTGCTTCCATGGGAATAAATTCTCTTTCAATAGAATTGTTGAAAGTGTTTCTTACAGGAATGTAATAACCCTCTAATCCAAGTTTGCTGTAAAGTTTGTAGTAGTTTTTTTCTTTTCTCATTGTAATCAGATTATAATTTTAAGCTGCTTCCCTCTCAAATACTTTCCGAATGATTTCTTTATGAGATTTCCACAGGTTTGTTTGCAGCCAATTCTTCAATTTCTGAACATCTTCAGCTTCAAGCCATCTTATGGATTTCATAAGTTCTTTCTCAAATAATTGAGTGTCATACATTACATTTTGAAGTATAATCTTCTGATGGTCAAGCATTTTTATTTCTGTCATTCTTCAGGTCCAGTTTGTAATGGTTTGAATAAAATTTTCATTTACTTTAACTTATAAATGGCCTTCAAGGTTTCATTTATCCCCGGGAAAATTTCATTGTTTTTTTCGAAAAATACCTACAGCTTTCATTGACTTTCATATCTAACGAAGAAAGATCATGAATTATTTTAAATAGAATAAATTAATCAAATTTCCTCAGACATGCAAGATGCATCTACACAAAAAAATTTTCATAATTCATCACCTTTCCAGTTCAATCTCTGTAAAATTCAACGAACCAAATACTCCGAAACCGCTTTCAAGTGTGCTGAAACCTGTTCTGTATTTGTTGAAATTGAGGGATGTATTCGAGTTGGCATAATAGGTAGCCAGTTTATTATCGTAACTGAAAATTTTAACTTTCCTGATCGAATAGTTGTCGGGGAAATAAACTATAATATGAGTATCTGATGAATCTTCAGGAACGTATCTTGCTGCCTGCCAGCCATCCGATTCGGTCAATAAATAGATATCCAGCATTTTAATTAAGGTGTCCTGTATTACAATACATTCAAGTTTACCGGCATCGATCTTTAATGAGTTTTCAACAATTTCAGGTTTTGAAGGAATAGTGGTTTCCCCTTCTGCAAGCGGAAAGTCAGGATGATCACAGATCAGTTGGTAAGTCTGTCCCGGCTGGGGATAAAACTCTGTCACCGGCCTGTACAATGTATCTCCAAACAATGAATCGGAAGGCATTAACGGGAAAGCAAAAGTATCAACGAATACTCCGTTTTCTTTAAGGTAAACCATTACGATCACATCGTGAATGATACTGAAATCTTCAGCTTCAAGGACAGGCCAGTTTTGCTGTACAAAAACGAACGATTTATTGTAATCTCCGGCACTGTCAGGACGAAGCAATCCGAATATATTCAATCCTTCCTCAAAGGTATCGATGGTTAGTTCAGGCTGCTGATTGAATCCCAGGTAATAATCAACAGCTTCTTCACACGAGTAAAAGATTGTGAAAACCAAAAACAATAGGAGAAAGCCCGGTGTTGATCTGTTGTTCATTCTTAAAATTTTATTGTATAACTCAATCCTACCGAAGGAAAATAATTTGTACCAAAAGGAAAATATTTACCCTCCCATCTGTCTATTCCTGAAATGGGAAAATAATATTCTACATTTCTCCGGAAAAAGGTCAGGTTCCGGATCGTAACTGTAAGGTACGATTCCGTTGCATGAAACACATCGGATAACTGCTTGCCAAATCCGGACCTTAATCTCTTCCTGATGCTCATGTCCAGATTAATGATCGGGGGCATTTTTGCCGTATTTTTTCCGTTTGAAATCCAAACAGGAAAGAAACTCAACTCTTCGTTTTGAGGATCATAGTAATAATAGTTTTGCAGTGTCTGTTCAATGCTTCGGTATGTGCCTGATAAATAAACAAATGATACATTGTATTCAAACGTCTTGGTTATGGCATAATTTGCCACCAGTTTTATGGTATGCCTGCGATTATAGTCATAAGGATATTCAACTCCATCATTCAATTTTGGATACTGCCTGTTTGCCCACGAAAGTCCATAACTTAACCAACCTGATAAATTTTTTATTGCCCCGCGTATCATTAGTTCAACTCCGTATGCTTCGCCTTCGCCCTGCTGCAGCTTATCGGACAATGTCAACACTTCGTTTGCAGTCTGATTGATGTCAAAAGTGTATACCCTTTCAATGTCTTTATAATATACATCAAGTGAAAAAACAGATCTTGAATTCAGACTCTTTTCCAATCCTGCAACATAATGTACTGATTTACTGGGTTTGTATTGACTTAGCGGGAAATAATAATCCACCGATTGATTCATTTCCACTTCATTGGTGTTCATGCTGATCACATACTGGTAATAAATGCCCCATGCACCTTTTAGCCTGAAGCCTGCCGGCAATAATACAACAGCATTTGCCCGTGGTTCATAATACCAACTATTGTTATCGTATCTGGTACATCGTATTCCGGGTCTGATGATCAGAGGCCCTGCCTGCAATTTGTCCTCTGCAAAAACAGCCCATTGATTTGGTGTTTTCTTTACCATTCCCTGATCCACTTCATTGATCT
>Ga0315543_1000496_pt1 | contig 47662 bp, 34 predicted proteins | sample SalMarSW160210MG_2_FD_203098 | JGI IMG/M metagenome (GOLD analysis project Ga0315543, IMG submission 203098) | Salt marsh sediment microbial communities from the Plum Island Ecosystem LTER, Massachusetts, United States - Salt Marsh Sediment SW1601-210 ...
ATCAACCCTCCTTTATTGCTTTGTGCCATGCTTTTCCGCGAAAGGTTTATCACATTGTGGTATCTTATTATCTGGCCTGCCGGTCTGCTAAGCGTTCTGGTTTGTAAGTTCCGTCACGTATTCGGGTTCTGCAAAGACGAAAAGGCCATGAAACACATAAGATTTTGCATCCACAATACGTGGCCGTATTTACGAACACTTGTACTAAGGTAACGCCGCCCCGCCGTGGCGGGGCAGTCCCGAGGGCGTCTCGCCCTCGGCAGGGGCAGGGGAGTTCCCCAACATCCCCCGCGGAACGCGGGGCGGGACAGGATGCAGGCGATAGGTAAACCTCTCTGCATGGTCTGCGGACTGTGCGGTTCCACCCTCAGCCGCCGGTAACTGAGGCATTACCCTGTTTTTGATTTTTTCCTTGCATTACGGAAAGGATTGCAGCAAATTGCAGCAAATTTCGCGTGAAACATGTTCAACATGTTCAACATGGAGATTTATGTAACGCCTGGCGAGACAATCACCTATGTGATAACCGGCAGCGGGCAAAAGAGTTACAGAATCGCAGGTTGTTGAACTCATAACCCGGAGGTCGTTGGTTCGAATCCAAGCCCCGCTACCAATTGAAGTCGCGCAGGGACAGGCATTGAGGTCTGTCCCTGTTTTCTGCGCTCGGAGCGAAGGCTTTGTCCGTGACTTTAGGTGTTTTCCGGGCGGTTTTCGAAATCTTCTCGCCACAAACGCTCCCACAGTTCGGGCCGCGTTATTCTGGGGTAGAAAACGGCATGGGGCAGCATTTGCGACGATATTTTGGTGGATGCGGCGCGCTCCTTTGCCCGTCCAAAACCAAGATGCGACACTGCACTCCTTCGTCCGGGTTCGCAAGCAGATTCTGCTCCCGCCGCCACCATTGCCGACTGCTCTCTCAGAACCGTCTTTCCGGCCTGTGTTCAGACGCCTCCGCTTACGTGAGCTACCCGGGTGGTCGAAACGAAGAACATTTAGCTCCTCGCGTTTCAGCTCGAAGTTTCATTAACTCATGCACTCCGCGAGCGTTCCGATGCGGCTCGCATAGACCCCTCCCTTGCCGTAAGAGCGGTGGAAGCGCCGTGGTGTTCACTCATCGCGACGTTCAAGGGCCTCCGCGAGCAGGTCCGCGACATGATGGACCGGCAGGTCAATACCTCCGTGAGCGAGCTGGTCACGAAGCTGAAGAATGCAGCCGGGGCATTCCGTCACCAGTAGGTCGGCTCGTGGCGCTCCTCGGACCGCTTCGACTTTTCTCTCCGCAATCCTCGAAGACATGCCGTAGTGATGCACGCTGAACAAGCCGCCCATTCCGCAACAGAAATCTTCTCCTTCCGATGGAAGATACCTCGCTGCCCTGCGAAGCACCGCCCGAGGCTGCTCGGTGATGTCTCGCCCATACCTCAAATGACACGGGTCGTGGTAGAGAACCGCTTTATCGAGCGGGACCATTTCTCTATTGAGCTGCCCTGCGAGGAATTCGCTGAAACCGAAGACCCTGCGAGTGAATTGCTCCGCCTTCTCTCCGAGAAGCTTTGGGTACTCATCCTTGAGGGTCTTGCCACAGCTCGCGCAGGGGACAACAATCGGCAACTCTCCCGCGAATGCTCGCAGATTGAGCTCCGCCAGCCGACGCGCCTGCTTTATGTCCCCGAGTGAGAGCACCGGCGTTCCGCAACAAAGCTGGTCTCGCGGGACGACCACTGAATATCCCAGTTTCCGAAGAACGCGGGTTGTGGATTCTATCATCTCCGGATAGGCGTAGTTCATCATGCAGCCGACGAAGAGATACACTGCTTTTCCCGATGCTTGCCCGTCGGAGCCGAAGCGCTGCAAAGCTGTCCGAGAGGCGACATGAGGGATTCGCCTTCGCCCTTTGAACAGAAGGGGAATGTGGCGGGTCATCCCTTTCCTTCTCGGGAGAAGAAACTGCAACAGATACGCCAGCCGGACGACGAGGTCCATAAGTTTTCGCCTGGTCAACACGAATCTGAAGACGAACTTGTTCCAGAGCGAGAGGCCGTATTTCCGAGGCATTCGCCGGCGAAGGACTGTGATGACCGTCTGCACATCAACACCGCTCGGACACGCCCACGAGCACCGCAGACATTTCAGGCACGATTGGATACTCTCTTTGAGTCTTGGCGTGAAAAACAGTCCCCTCGAAAGCACCGCTTCCGCGAGAGCGACCCTCCCTCTGGCGACTCTTTTCTCATCGGTGGTCAGCAGGTATGTCGGGCAGACAGAGAGGCACTTTCCGCACCGGGAGCACTTGGTCAGTTGAGAGCGTGCGAGTTGCAGGGGATTCATCTTTCGATTTTCCGGCGAAGAAGCGATTCGATGCTTGGATAATGGGTCAGGTCGAAGTGAATAGGGGTAACGGAAACGTAGTTGTCGGAAACCGCGGTGACATCAACGTCGGAAGGCTCCGACAGGTCAACACGTTTACCGCTGAGGGTGAAAATCACTTTGTCGGGGGAGATTTCCTGAGTCTCGAACTGCTCCCCGTAAGAGCTTCTTGACTGCTTTGTGACGGCGACGCCTTTAATTTGGTCTTCCGGCACGCCCGGCACGTTCACGTTCAGCAGAACACCCGCCGGAAGGAACTGATCTTCGAGCAGAGTTGCGGCAAGCTTCCCGGCAAATCTCGCCGCGTATGAAAAGTCCGGCGACTCCCTCGAATCCAGTGAGATTGCCACGGCGGGTATGCCCATGATTGCCGCCTCCACGGCGGCGGAGACTGTCCCGGAATAGATGACGTCAATCCCCACATTCGAGCCCAAGTTGATTCCAGAAAAAACGATGTCGGGCCGGATTGCTCTCATACCTTTGACAGCGATTTTGACGCAGTCCACGGGCGTGCCGTCAACAGCGTAGGCAGTCGTCCCGTCGAGCATAACTTTCTCGACGGCGACCGGACGGGAAATGGTCACCGCGTGAGCCACTCCGCTTCTCTCCCGCGAGGGAGCGAAGACCACTATCTCGCCGATTTTACTCAGCTCCTTTCGGAGGGCGGAAAGACCCTCCGCGTAAATGCCATCGTCATTCGTTAGCAGTATTGACATGCTCGGCCTTTTCAACCTCGAAGTCAGCGGTCTTCTCCAATTTCTTTCTCAGCCCTTCGGCGAGAGAAAAGTGTCTTTTGAACGTCCTCCGGTCATTCTTCCCTATCGCCGAAAGAGCCCGCGAATACTCCTGAAGAATGGTGGCATATTCGGGCCGGGCCCTCAGCCTGAGCTGGAAAAGCTCGGACGCTTTCTCCCTGGCGATTCGCCGCACCGTACGCTTGTTCCGATGCCGAAACAGTCCCCTTAAATCAGTTGTGAGAACTTTTTCCTGGAGGGTATCCCTGTCAATGACCGGAATTGTTACAGTTAGAACGCGATCCAGGGATGCTTTTGTTTCCGAAAGAAGCATCCTGGGCGCGCCGATAGTCCGCTCAGCCCGCTCAACGGCAAACTCTTTCCATCTGTCCTGAAGTCGGTCCAGCGTGGCGAAACCCTCCGCGAACTCCAGCAGAAGAGCCCGGACGAAATCGCGCTCGGCCCGGAAGCTCATAATGGCCCGCCGCAGCTTCGAATCGCCATCCTCTTGATGAAGCAGGAAGTCCACAACGCTTCCGCTTTCCTTGAAGAACAGTTCTCTTTCGGCTTCGTCGGCCGGTAGGCTCTTGAGGGAAAAAAGCTCCTCGATGGGAAGGAAATTGCCGCTGCTAACGACATCGCTGACAAACCGCCGCAGGCGAGCGGCGTTTTCCCGCGAGAGATTCTCAGCCACCCCGCACGAGAGCCACGGGGGAAGCGCAACCGCTGGCGGTCCTCTTTTTTCTGGCGGAACGGCTTGAGCAATATCCTCCAGGCACAGCGCGACGAGCTGAAGAACCATGACATCGTTTCTTCTGTTCGGATAGACGTCGTCTTTTAATCTCGCGAAGGTATTCCGGGCGACGGAAATGCTCCACAGCGGCATCTCGCCGCCCGGCGTTTTCCTGTTCCGTACACGGAGGCGAATGCTCGCGGCCCGCTTCCAATGCCTCTCGTGTCCCAAGAGATTGAAGACCTTTTTTCTCGTCAGCTCTGCCAAACTCGCTGCCGAGGCCGCAGTTGTAGCCTCCGGAGCCTCGACGAGAAAATTGCCGTCGTAGCTTCTGACCACCGCGGACTTTCCCTGGTTCCCGCAGCCAAGTGCTGCTGAAAACGACACGGCAAAAGCAAGGAAAACGCGAACCCGCGGCAGAGATGAAGCAGCCGCCGCCGCGAAGCGCGACGACCCGCCCCCGATTGAAGTGGAATTGTGACGAGTGCTAAACATCTACAATCAACGTAACTGGGCCTTCGTTCACCAGCGACACCTTCATCATCGCTCCGAAAACTCCGCTGGCGACCTTTAGCCGGAAGCTCTTCATTCTCTCAATGAAATACTCGTAGAGCCACTCGGCTTTTTGCGGCTCGGCGGCGTGCGTGTAACTTGGCCTGCGGCCTTTTCGACAGTTGCCATACAGAGTGAACTGGGAGACGACCAGCACCTCCCCGCCGACGTCGAGGCACGACAGATTCATCTTTCCGGCATCGTCCAGAAAAAACCGTAGCGAAGCCAGCTTGCCGGCCAGGCGCTCGGCATTCGCTTCCGTGTCCGAATGGGTTACGCCGAGCAAAACGAGCATCCCGAACCCTATTTGCCCGGTGACTTCCCCATCAACGTTTACAGACGCGGAACTGACCCTTTGAACAACTGCTCTCAATGCTATTCCTCCCGAGCCGCCGTCATCGCCGAAAGTGAGGAGATGTTCTCTCCCCTTTCTCCGGGCGCGACAGAGAATGGCCCCTCGTCGCCCGTGCGGCATCATCTTCGGGGCTAATCCTCAAGCTTTTCCTCAACAATCTCCTCTGACCCGTCGGGGAAAACTCTGCGATAGAAACACGACCTGTAGTTCGTATGACAGGCGGGCCCCTTCTGCTCGACTTTGATGACAAGGGCATCCCCGTCGCAATCGTACAGGAACTCTTTCATCTCCTGCGTATGTCCGGAGGTTTCCCCCTTCACCCATCTGGTCTGCCTGCTTCTGCTCCAGAAAACGGGCCGGTTTATCCGAAGTGTCTCCTCGACTCCCTCCCTTTTCATGTAGCCGAGCATCAGAACCTTGCCCGTGCGATAGTCCTGAATAATTGCAGGGATAAGCCCCTTCCCATCAAACTTCAATTCGTCCAAAAATCCCATTTCAAATCCTCTGTCTCTTCTTGATTAGAACCCGCTACGCCAATCTTGGAGTTGTCCAATCATTCCGGGTGGCTGAACTTGACACGAATCGCCGTTTGCGTATCGAACGCGGGTCCAAGGCGCACGTCACATTGAGCGCCGCGGACGACCACGTACATCATCCCGTTTTTCCATGTCCAATCAACCTTGCCGAGTTGCACGGGCTGCCCGCGAACGCTCATCGGCTTGTCCAACCATCCTTTCGGGATTCCGCCGCCGATGACCAGCGTCGGTTTTGTCGCTGCTTCGTCCAGGTACGTCAGCATGTCAATTTGAAGCAGCAACATCTCTGCCGCCGTCCAGTAATGGGGCGTGACGTTGGGAGGCTTAACCCAGCCACGAACATGTTCCCATAGGTGAAACGTATTCTCTTCGCCACTTCCTTCCCACCATGTGTAGAGACCGGGCGATGCCTGATTGCCCCAAAACCAGGTAAGATTCTTCCAGACATGATTTAGCCCGCCCAGCATGAGCCACTGGTGCGTTTGAGCCACAGTGAAATAAGTCCACAAAGGAATGCCCTGCACCCCTCGAGGCGCATCGTCCGGGCCCCAGAGTGACCGGAGACGGTCCTGATACGCCTCTTTCTCCGAACCCACCACCCACGAGGGCCACAGCCCGCAAATGTACGTTCGCTCGTTGTTCCACTCGGGAGGCTTGAAAGCAGCGAGCCACGCCCCCTTCAATCCCTCCGCACGGGAACGCCATCGCTCGGCGTCTGCGGTTTCGGCGAGCTGCTCGGCCAACGCCGCGGCTTTAACAAGACCCAGATAGCTTACAGCGTTCACGTAAAGCAAAGGGCGGTGATGGTCCATTTTGCCGATAACAAGCCCACTGCGGGCTGGGTCGCAGACCAGAGTATTATCGCTACGCTTTCTGTGCATCGGGACGATCGGCCCGGCGTATCGCCGGCGAATCGGCTTGTCCGTCGCGAGCATCCTCAGGATGAACTCGGCTTTCCGTCGAATGTGCGGCCACAACCATCTGTCAAACTCCGGTTGACGCAATCGAACCGCTGTTTCCGTCACCGCCCAGATGCCGAGGCCGGGAGCATCCGCTTCCGACCCGAATCCGCCAAAGAAATCGTTCTCCGCAAAGTACGTTGCCAGCTCCTTTGCCACCCCCAGTTGCCCGGCACGAGCCAGTGCAACGACGACATACGCGCCATCGCGCTGCCACGCAAGGGGGTAATTTGTCGGGTCGCCGGGAGGAGTCCGCCGGTCCATCAGGCCCATCATAAGGTGAGCCACCTGCGCATTCAGACACTCCACAAACCGCTCGTCAGGAAGCTCCATTTTGAACCTTGCACAGGTTCCCGGAAAACGCAGCAGCCCCTCAGTGGAGGGTCGGGAGTCCCGAACCGCGACCTTGTACGCGTGCCCCTCAGCCAAGTCGAACCGTGCGCACCCCCAGCCATCCTCTCCGCTCCATCGCGTCCGCTTCGGACGGGCCGTCATCCAGCCGTCATCACCTTCGTGCGTCAGATGGCATGCGGCAGGCTTCGGCTCGATGCTCACCGACCACCAGCCATTGACGAGCAGCCGCTCCCCGTTCCAGTCCAACGACCGGATTGGCCCACCCGCCGGCCCGACGCTCCGGATTACGACCTTCGGCGTGAGATCGGATTTCTCCGGTGTCTTCAGACCGAGCGCCCAACGCCCCGGACCGGAGCATGACCACTGAGCCTGATAGTAAGGCGTCTTCGTGGCAAGTGCCGGGATGCCTTTCGGGTCGGGCCAGACAAACCGCTGCCGGACCTCATCCAGCGGAATGCTATCGCTGCTAGCCCGAAGCGCACCGAACCGCTCGCTGACCCAGATCGAAACGCCAAAGCTGCCGACAGCGGGACTGAAGCTGCCGCCCTGTTCATGATAGGCCTTGCTGGCTTGCTCGCTGCCGGGAATCGCCAGCACGATGTGTCCGCTCCCGCGAGGCCAGGGATCTGACGACCTCTCCTGTATTGCACGCCTGACGATCTCCCGTTCAGTCGGTTCCTTACCGTCGGCGAACGTCCAGCCCGGCGGCGAGCAAACAGACAGAAAGGCCGAGACGAGGATGACACAGGTAAGTCCCGGCGCGCTTGGCCTGGCTGCTGCACCACTCACACTTCCTTCTTTTCGTTGTGCGATAACTTTTTTCATTTCACCGGGTCAACGAGTCTATTCTTAGATCAATTCACTGTGTAAACCGGGGTCGCGGCGTCGCCGACCGTTATCCAGTCGCCTGCCTCCTCGTTGCCTTGACTAATCCTCTTTTCCTATCCGGACAGCTTTCGACAGGTCAACGGTCCCCTCGTAGAGAGCTTTTCCCACGATGACGCCAATCACGCCGTCCTCCTCGTAGGCCGTGAGCTTGCGAATGTCCTCCAAACAACTCACACCGCCGGAAGCAATTATATCCATGCTGACCGCTTTCGCCAACTCCTCGATGCGTGTGAAGCTGGGCCCCTTTAGCGTTCCATCGGCGGAGATGTCGGTGAAAATAACAGTCTTGACGCCTATTTTTTCGACCTGGCGTGCGAAGTCCACAGCCCGCAAGTTCGTGGAGCGAGTCCAACCCTCCACCGCCACCATTCCACCCCGAGCGTCAATCCCAACGGCAATCCTCTCCCCGAACTCCGAAATCGCCCCCTCGAGGAAATCTCTCTGACACGCCTTCGTTCCCAGGATGATGCGTTGCGCGCCTGCCTGCAGAACTTCCGAAATCTGTTCTATGCTTCTCACACCGCCGCCGAACTCCGCGGGGATGGTGACCGACCGAACGATACCCTCCACATAGCGAAGGTTCGAAATCTTCCCCCCGATTGCGCCATCGAGGTCCACAAGATGCAGGAACTCCGCTCCGAGAGATTCCCATTTCCGGGCAATCGCCACCGGATCGTCGGAATAAACGACCTTAGTCTCGGCTTTCCCTCGAAGGAGGCGAACGCATTTTCCTCCCATTAGGTCTATGGCAGGGATCACGAGCATGAGCTATTCACTACCCTTTTCTCTATTCGCCGAATGAAAAATCAGCAACCGATTGATACCTTCTGCACCGCTCCTCGGGATCGCAAACGGAACCTACCACAGCACGCAAGAAAGTCAACGGTTTTTGCGGGTGCGGTCGTATTTCGAGGGGAACGCAAGGAAGGGGGGAGAGCTTAACGCAAAGGCGCGGTGAGGAAGATGGGAGGGACCCCGTGCTCGCCTGCGGTGGCATGGGCATCTTGCTCATGATTTTCACGGGTCCCGCCTCCAGCGGGATGCCACGTGGGGGACGGCTGTTTTTTTCGCCCTGAACGACACACCCCAACCCGGCTTCCCGCGTCCCGCGGGATGTTCATGCTTTCGCGTTGGTCTTGCGCCAGGTGCCCCTGTCCCACCCGCAGGTGAGGCATTACGAAAAGGGTTGAAATATGCTGGCGTTCAGTTTAAACTTAAAAAAGTGGGGTGGTCAGGGTCAGATAATCCAAAGCGAGAGGGATATATGAGAGATAAGGTCGAAGAGGTTATTGCTTCCAAAATCCGGCCCCTTCTGCAAGCCGATGGGGGCGGCATCGAGTTGGTGGATGTCGAAGGCGGCATTGTGAAAGTCCGGCTGACTGGGGCGTGTCACGGTTGTCCCGCCGCAGCGATGACGCTTCAAATGGGTGTGGAGAGATTGCTGAAGGAAGCTCTCCCTGAAGTCGAACGAGTCGTCGCCGTGGAATAGATGTCATGGCGCCTGATGCGACATTCAGACAAATGAGGTGACGAAATGCTGATCATCGTAGTCCGTTGGATACATGTTTCCTCGATGGCGATACTGGTGGGCGGGATGGCCTTCGTGTTTTTCGCGTTGCGCCCGGCGCTCTCGCGCCACGCCGAAGAGCCGACGGTGAAGCGTGTTTCTTTTTTCATCAGAGCTCGCTTCCGCTGGGTCGCCGTATTGCTCACAGCGGTCATCGTCGCGTCCGGGGTCATCAATATTATCATCGCTCCTCCCAGGGGATGGTACATCCTTCTGCTCGTTGTCAAGGTCGTCCTCGCGGCAGCCGTCCTCCTGCTCTATTTCCGCAATGCGTTTGCGAAAATCCCAGGGGCAGAAGCCTCTCAACCTCCACCTGCCCCACCGGCAGACGCCGCAGATGTGTCCCCTCGCGAAAAAGCCAGTGAATGGAAGACGGCATGGCTCTTGGCGCCTACGCCCTCGCAAGTGAAAATAGAGCTGATTGTGATCGCCGGCGCGGTTGTCGTCATTCTTCTGGGCGCCATTCTCAGCCAAGCCGCTGGCGCAAGCTGAGCAGTCGAGAATCTGCCGGCAGGATGCCCGCGTCAGAGCGACCTCTTTGCCATCGCGGTGCGCGCCACAGCACGAGTCTGGTTGATATTGCAACCTGAAGGTAGGTTGCCCTGTTAATTGCTTGTTCAGCCGGTAACGAAGCGGGCGCCGCGTGGAGTGAGCCGCCGAGCGAACGCCCTCGCCGCGAAACCCCCATTGGAACAATCCGCCGCCATTGCCGAAGCGATAGGTCGCTTGATGCGGCCCTACGTTCATTTCAATCGCTTGATGGCTATGTTACGGAACATGACCGGATCGCTGTGTCCAGCAAAACCGAAATGGCCTGAAGTGCGGTTTTTGCCGGGGTGCGCGCTGTTGTGCATGTATTGGCTGACCTTGCTCAAGTCCGTGTCGAGGATAACGGTGCCGTTCAGCTCAACCTTGATCGTTGAACCTATGACGGTCACTTCCTGGTAATTCCATTCACCCACCGGACGGAGATAGCCGCGGTGCGCTGCCACCATGCCATAAGCGGACCCGTGGAACTGACGGGGGTCGAGTTTGGCGTATCCCGCCGCGGTATTGTCGAGCACCTGCAATTCGCACACACCCTTATAAGCCGTATCGCCAGCACCGGAATAACGTATCGCCAGCCCATTATTGCCGCCGGGCGGGAGTTTGATTTCGAGCCGCACGACAAAGTCGGAGTATTCGCCTTTGGTGTAAATCGTGCCGCCTTTGTTTTTCTTGCAGGCTATCGCGCCGTTCTTAACTTGGTAATTTTGGATTGGCCCGGCCCAACCCTCGAAGTCCTTGTCGTTAAAGACGGACTCGAAACCCTCGTCGTTGCCGCGCAGAAGACGGTTGGCTTCATCGGAAGGGATTTCGCGGAGGTAGATGTTTCGCCAGCGGATTTCGCCGCCGTGCGTCTGTAGCTGAATTGGGCCTTTGGGAAAGAGGGGTTTGGTGCGATCCCAATAGTTTTCCATGATCGCATTACTTACAACGAGTTTGTCGTTCAGATAGACGGTGGTGCGGCTGCCAAGTTGGAGAATGCGGAAATGATTCCACTGCCCGAATGGTTTGTCCGCCAGTACGAGCGGGTCTTTGCCGGGCGTCCCCGGGCTGTTGTTCCAAAGGCCGCCGGAGCCTTTGTCGGCCCCAATGTTCCATTTGCCGCCCTCCTTGGTGTAGTCCCAAATCTGCACTTGCGGCGTGGCGCGGAGGTAGATACCGCTGTCGGCCTTCGCGACGGTCTTGTAGTCAAGCAGCAACTCAATGTCGCCGAATTCCTTCTCGGTGGCCGCGTAGGGGCCCCCGCCGTCGTTAACCAGTTCGCCGTTTTCGACTCGCCAGTGTGCCTTGAACCCCGCCATGTCGGCTTCGCGTTTCTTCGCTCGCTGTTCTGGGGACATGGCCCACAGTTTTCGGGGATCGAAGTGGCCCAAGCCGTACCAGCCGGTCAAATCCTTGCCGTTGAAAATCGCCGTGAAACCGGGAGGAGAGTCATTCCCGTCGCGTTTTCCTCGCGGCTCCTTGACGATGGTCACTTCCATCGCGTCTCGCTTTGCCCAGGGAAGATTGGCGTCGAACCACTCGGTGCGGCTTCGGTATTTCGAGCGGACCAGCTTGAGGTAGTCGCCCAACTGCCGCGCCGAGACGCCCACGTTGTCCGCAACCACCGTCGCGCCGGGAGCGAGATTCTTTTCCATCCCCTTGAAGACAGGAAGATAGTTCGGCGCATTGCAATCAATGAAGGCGAAGTCTATCGGCCCTTCGATTTCTTTGACGAGCTTCCGAGCATCGCCAACCTTCACGGCAACGAACTGCGCGAGGCCGGCCTTGTGGAAGTTCGCTTCAGCTCTCTTCGCGATTGTCGGATTGATCTCGATGGTGATGAGTTTCCCCTTGCCGGCGGCCTTGAGCTCGCGCGCAATCCAGAGGCCCGAATAGCCGATGGCGGTGCCGCATTCGACCACGAGGCGCGGTTTTGCTTGCCGGACCAGTTCCGCCAGCCATTTGGCTTTTACGTGACCGATGGTGTAGATGTATCTCGGCCCCTCCAAACATTCCTTCTCGACCTCCTGGATCACACCCTGCACGTTGGGGTCATTGACGCCGGGTGCGGCCTGAACGGAAGGTTTGCCGGCTATCGCCGCACCGACAAAAATTACCGATGCCAAACAAAGTGTTAATCTCATTGCAGCCTCCTTAACCGAGATTTCAATTTAGCCGTTCACTCTGTTCCAGCCACACGCTTGGGAGTCCACCCAAGCAAGACAAGCCCCATTATAGTTGATAGAAGAGCCTCTGACAATCGCAAAACGCGGCAGGGTGCGGCTGTATTTGAGTGGTGACTCGCATCTCTTTTCATCTCCGTTCGTTGCCGATGCGCTTCGAGCCCAGCAGGACAGCACAACCCCACCTCTGCCAGGCTTTAGCTGGCATCCCGATTAGCCACCCGCTTATTGGTCATCAACTATTTATCCAGCCTGAGCGAGGGGTTCCACGGTCTCCTGCACCATCTCGCCCCGCACACGCTCATTCTACCTCCACTTTTTTGCTTTGGGTGTGAGGATTCCCGAGACCCAACGTTGCGCTGGGAAGAGGAGGATTGACCAAAACGGCTATCCGAAGATGTGCCTGCGGTTACGTGGCATACCAGGGCGCCCCGGGTTATGGCTCGCCCGCGGCGCGCATGAGGCGCGCGTTTATTGAATCTCCGGCCCCACCCCACAACCGGAAGTGCTGCTTTGGCGGTTTTTAGCCAGCAGCACTGTTAGCCACCGGCTTTAGTCGGTGGCATGCGACAGGACATGTAACCCCTCAGGAGCCGGCTTCAGCCGGGCTTCTCGACCAAAGGATTCATCCGAGCTTCGCCCCGCAAATACAGCCACACCCGACATCGGAAGAGTTCTTAACGGCACTCAACATTCTTGGTAGAATAAAAGCAGTCATCACCTGCCCCGCTCCATGGCTCCATTAAGTCGGTGGCGGCGGCAAGAGAAGGCGGGCCTTCGCTGGAGTCGCTTTCGTCGAGCGACATAAGGCTTGTGTGCCCCAATCACGCCAATGGAAGGTTGTTCGCAACATTTGCGAGAAAGGGAAAAGGAAATGAGCAAGAGCGGTCAAATCAATCGGAGGGAATTTCTGAAACGGTCCGGGGCGGCAGCGCTGGCTTTGAGCGGACCCTGTTTTCTTCGTGACAAAGCCCTCGGCGCGAACGAGCGGGTCAACCTGGGATTCATCGGGTTGGGCGGCAGGGGAACGTCTCTGTTGAGAACGTTCAAGAATTACGACGATGTTGTGGTCAGAGCGCTGTGCGATGTCTATGAACCGAACCTCAACCGAGCCGCCAAAGTCGCAGGTCCTCAGGGCAAAAAGTATGGCGATTTCAGGAAGCTGTTGGAACACAAGGAGATTGACGCGGTGGTTGTGGCGAGCCCCGCCCACTGGCACGCTTTACACACAGTCCACGCGTGCAGGGCGGGAAAGGATGTGTATGTGGAGAAACCTATGTCCCACAACATCGCGGAGGGAGAACCGATGGTCAAAGCAGCCCGCGAGAATCGGCAAGTGGTTCAGGTGGGGACGCAAATCCACGCCGGGTCGAATTACAAGCGAGTCGTCGAAATCGTGCGGTCGGGCGCCCTCGGCAAAATCAGCGTCGCGCGCACCTGGTTGACCTGCAACGAGTTCCCGAACGGTATCGGCAAGCCGGAGAACTCTGAGCCGCCAGCCGGTCTCGATTGGGACATGTGGCTCGGGCCCGCTCCGGTATCGCCATACAATTCGGCGAAGTTTTACGGTGGTCAGTTCCGCTATTTCTGGGATTACGGCGGGGGATGGTTGACCGGAATGGCCCCGCACATTCTCGACCTGGTATTCTGGGCGATTGAGCTCCCTCCGCCTCTGGCGGCCGCCTGTTCCGGTGGGCGATATGTCGTGGACGACATCGCAGAGACGCCTGACACACAGGAGGTCGTTTACGATCTTCCGAACTTGACGGTAACCTGGTCTCACATGAGCGGGTGCAGTTACGGTTACGAGCTGCGGGGCGGAAGCGAGATCAAAAGAAGGCTCGGCATCATGTTTCACGGCACAAGCGGAACTCTTGTCGCCGACTACAACACCCTCGAGATTCTGCCGGAAGGGAAGAGGATGAAAGATTTTGAGCCGCCCCCGCCACCACCCGCGACCGACCACTATCACGAATTCATAGACTCGGTGAGGTCGCGGAAGCTCACCAGTTGCGATGTGGCTTATGCTCAGAAAATCAACATAGCGTGTCATCTGGGGAACATCTCGCTGCGGGTGGGGCGCAAGGTGCACTGGGACGACAGGTCTAAGCGAATTATCTCCGACGATGAGGCCAACCGGCTGGTTCGGAGGGTCCATCGCGCGCCCTGGCGGCTGTGAGCCTCCAACGAGGCCACCGAACTCGATGCCTTTAAGCTCACCCCGAAGGAGTACCGACCTATCGCGTGCGCTCACGGCTCGTTCGCATTGACGGCTGTGGTGCGCTCGTGTACAATCGCAAGGAAGCTGGGAAAAAGTGTCCGAAACGCAGGTTGGGAGCGCGGCAGTGTCACAGTACTTCCTCTATGTGGATGAGTCCGGGGACCCAGGGCAGAATAAAAGCATCACGACACACTTTGTGCTTGCTGGGCTCCTCATCGAGGCGGGGTCATGGCTCAGCTACCTAAAGAGGATAAAGAGCTTCAGAAAAACCTTGCGATGCGATTATGGCCTAAGGCTTGCGGACGAACTGCACGCGGGCGACATTTGGGTGGCCGGAGGAGATTTTCGAAGGCTCCGCCTTTCGTACAAGCAACGTCGGCATCTGTTCACCGAGATCGCGTTCTTCCTTCGCGGTTCATCGGAGATAAAAATCATAGTCGTGTCGATCCACAAATCTCAATTTCAGGCACGGCGAATTAACATTAAGCTGTACGCTTGGAAACTCTTCATCCAGAGATTCGAGAACTTCTTGCTTGCCGAAGGCGCCCATGGCATAGTGATTCCAGACGAGGGAAGTGAAAAAGTCATAAGAGACCAACTGCGAAAGATGCGCCTATACAACCCCATACGAAGCAAGTTTGGGGACTATTATAGGCAGGAAATCGTGCGGATTCTGGAGGATCCATTTTTCAGGAGGTCGAAGGAGTCATATTTCGTTCAGATGGCGGACTCAATCTCGTATCTGTGCCGCCTGCGTGATAACGCGACCGCAAGGCAAAGAAAGTGGGGCTTGCACAAAGTGTTTAAGATAATGAAGCCTCGGTACTTACTGCAGGCTAATACGACGGACCGCTACGGTTTCGTATACGCGCAATAAGAAAGCCCTCTTGCGAGGGCAGTGGAGGCGGCCCCCGCTGGCATATACACCAGCTTCAGTCGCCATTATGAAAATACCATGCTTCAGGTAGATGTCAAGGAAAAACCCCAAGTAATCTTTGACTCATCCCAACCCTCGCCCCAGGTGCGAAACGGGCTTTCCAAGGCTCTAACCTCCAAGCCTGAATCAATCGCAGAATCCCCAATCAATCAGCGTCGAGGAGGATGCCCATGAAACCGGGATTTTTTGGACTGACCATTATTTTGCTTGCGGTCTCGGCAACGAAAGGTATGGCCGCAGGTTCGTCGTTCGGCAGCTTGGCGGGAAGGGTCGTTGATCGGCGGACAGGCAAGACGGTGGCGTGCAGAGTCTATCTCAAAGGACCAGACGGGAAGCTGTACTTTCCGGAAGTTGGGGAGGAGGGGTCGGTCGTAATCTACAATAAGGGGAACGGCGACGGGGAGAGGCACGCGACAATTGACCCCGGCGTATTCCGCGCCAAACTGCCCGCCGGAACAGCCGTCGTCACTATCGAAAGGGGGAAGGAGTACATCCCGCTATCGGAGAAAGTGCTCGTCAAGCAAGGGGAGGAGACGAAAAAGACGTTCAAGCTGAAGCGGTGGATCAATATGGCCGAGCGCGGTTGGTACTCTGGCGACACGCACGTGCATTGTAAGCCGAGCAACCTGCCCAATATCATGCTCGCCGAGGATTTGAACGTCACTTTCCCCCTCATCGCCTGGGCACATGACGCTTACACGAAGCCGAAAGACTTCAGCGATCCGGCTTTCACCCCAAAGCTGAAGAACGGATTGTACCAGATTGATGGGACTCACGTCGTCTGCGGGACGAATACGGAATACGAGATTTTCAGCGTCAGCGGCAGACGGTGGACGCTCGGCTCCTTCATGATTCTCAACCATACGAAAACATTTGAGGTGGGAGTTCCCCCCGTGGCAAAAATTGCCCACGAGGCGCATTCGCAGGGCGCGCTGCTCGACCTTGATAAGCACAACTGGCCCTGGTCAATGATGCTGGTGCCGGTGGCTAAAATTGACCTTTACGAACTTTCGAACAACCACATGTGGCGTATTCATCCGAGGTTCATAACCTGGGGAGAGCCGGCGCCGGAGTTCATGGAGATTGCGCCTGACCCGAAAGGATGGGCGATGTACGGCTTCAAAATGTACTACGCCTTGCTGAACTGCGGTTTTCGACTCAAGCCGAGCGCGGGAACTGCAAGCGGCGTTCATCCTGTGCCGCTGGGATACAGCAGGGTTTATGCGAAGATTGACGGCAAGTTCACTTTTGAGAAATGGATGGAGTCGCTCGCAAAGGGGAGGAGCTTCGTCACGAACGGCCCCATGCTCTTTTTGACGGTCAACGGGTCCGAGCCGGGAGCAGAGTTGAGATTCCCTTCGGATGGAAAGAGGAAAGCGCGGGTGATGGTGGATGTTGAGTACGCGCGCCCTGTTGAGAGTGTCGAAATCATCGTCAATGGCGAGGTGTACAAGCGATTCGACCTGAATACCGACCTTCCTTCCGACGAAAGACATCGTGCGGTTTTCAAGCTGGATTTCTCGCCGAAGACAAGCTCTTGGCTCGCCGCGAGGTGCTTCGAGAAGGAAATCCCGGGGAATGTCTCCTTTGCCCATACCGGCCCGGTGTACCTGACGGTAGGGGAACAAAAGATCACGCCCCGCAAGAACGAGGCGGCGTACCTTGTCAGGAGGTTGAGGGATGAGATCGAACGGAATAAGCAAATCCTGAAGCCGGACGCCCTGGCGGAGTACGAAGAGGCATTACGGGTTTACCAAAAGATCGAGGCGAGCGCTCAGTAGCCGGAACCCGGGCGTATCTCGCCCTTACAGGGCTCATCGTTTTCGAACCGGGGACTTCTCCCATGGCGCTGCCCTGAGCTTTATTAAGTCTGCCCCTACACGGCGACGGAAAAGCAATCTTCAGCCCTGAAAAGGCGCGATATTCCAGCCCAGGGCAACGCCCTGAGAACAGTACGTGATGAGGTGCAAAAGCCCTGAAGGGGTGTGATAAATCTCCCCCAAATTCCCCTCCATTCTGGCCCGCAAAGTGCGAAAGTCAGCCATTGCTGACGACGCCATCACACGCCCGGACGCGGCGCAGCGGGAGTGATTTGAAGCTCGACGGTCGCCGCATCCTTCCCACCTTTGCCGTCGCTGACCGTGAAGGCGATTTTGTAAGCCCCGACTTGCTCGGGCGTCGGCCTCCATAGAAAAACGGCGTGGTCGGGCGAGGATCGGAGTCTCGCTCCTTCGGGCAGAGGAGTTGCAGCGGAGAACGTCAGAGCGTCGCCATCGAGGTCCTCAGCCTTGAGCACAAAATAGACGGCCTGACCAGTTTTTCTGACAATCTTCTTCGGGGGAGAGGCGAATTTTGGCGGATGGGAGCCGGCTTGCCGAACGGTTATGGTGGCGCGCTTCACGTCGGACGCAAAATCGTCAGTGACGCGGAAGCCGAAGTCGTATGTTCCATTTTGCTCGAAGGTTGGCTTCCATTTGAATCGCCCCGCTCGCCGGCTCAAGGAAGCGCCGCGTGGACGGGCTGAATCCCGGGCGAAATAGTAGGATAAGCGATCAGCGTCCGGATCGCTGGCTTTGAGGGTGAAAGTCAGCGTCTTTCCCTCGCTGATTTCCGTGGGCGCGATGGGTTGCAAGCGGGGTGGCGCATTGGCCCAGGTAACGGTCACGGCCGCGGACCCTGCGTTGCCGGAGGTGTCCGTGGCGCACACAACCACGGGGATTCTCGCCCGATCCTTCCCGGATGAGCCGATGGTTTGGGTGAAGCTAAAACGTCCTTCTCGCACAGGATGAAAATTGTCGAGCATCGAGATGCCCAAATCATCCACGGTTCCTTCGATGAGGATTTTTGTCCCGCGTATTGTCTCGCCGCCCCTGGGGGATGTTATCGTAACTGTGGGCGGAGTTCGGTCGAGAGAACTGTCTCGAAACGGCTTGTACAAGGGGTCGCCAATCATGACCATCTGCCCGCCTGAAGAATAGTTAGCCATATATGCAGCTTCCGCGAAGCTGAACCCGTGGACAAAATATCGGAAAAACCAGTCAATTTGGGGCACGCCCCCCAGACCCGGCTCGTGAACCGGCCCCATGGTGGCGGTGATGCCAGCCCTTATCATGCCGGGAACCCAAACCCATCCGGAACGCCCCCTCGATGTTGCCTCCGCCCTGATGTCCTGAGCTGTCCACGACTCGATATGAAAACCGACCGCCCCCGTAACCCAGCCGAAAACGTCCTTATAGAAGTGCGAGTACCATCCCGCGTACCAGAGCGCATTATCGCAGAACAAAGAGTTGTCTCCTCCTGAATCGGTGGGAGAGGCGCCGAACAACTGGGGATTCGTGTCGAGAAAGCTCTTGAAGCCAGCGCTCGCGCAGCAATCATAGGCGCCGCTGATGTAAAGGTCTCCTTTGGCGAGGGCGGACGCCCAGGGGGATTTGAATCGTCGGTCAAAATACCCCTTTCCCGCAAGTCCCTTAGGCTTCTGCTCGGCCCAGATAGCGTAATCAATCATATTCTTGAGGTACTGGAGCCGGTCGTCGCGGTGCTCGGTTCGCCTGTTGTAGTGAGGGTCGCTCGGATTTGCCAGCGGCCCGTCGAGACGAGTGACCAAATAGCCTCTATTGCCGTTGGCGCGGCTGAAGTGGCTGGCCGCGAGGAAATACGGATTCCTGTAGCGGCCGCCCGCGGGCCCAACGTCGAGTTGCGGGTCATTCCTGTACTCGTCGAATAGGTCGGTGAGATACGTGTCAACGGAGTCAACGCTTTTTCCCCCACGGACCGAAACCTTATATGGGAGACCGTAAGTCATGACGATGTAAAGTATCTTCTCCTTGAGGCCCTCGGACGCGAGGTACGCTCGAAGTGGGAGTTTGATCTTTCTCTCGAAGTTTTCCATGCTGAGGATTGTGGAGTTGCCTTGATACGAGAGATAAAGAAGGTTTTGCTTGGGGACACCTCTTCGCTTTTGGTAATACTCGCCGATTTCAACCGATTCGCGTGAAGAACGGTTGATGACCACCAGCACGTTGGCGGGGCCGGCGACCGGCTCGGCGGCAGGGTCGGTCTGGATGCTCACTTCGTTGAAACCCTCATTGCCCGCCGGATCGAAGGCGACGACTTTGTACGAGTAGGCTTTTCCGAGCTGGACACCATCATCCTTGAAACTATAGACGTACCTGTTCACGAACTCCTGAACGGCGGTGAGGTTGGCTTTCGCTTCGCTTCTATTCACGGCCGCGACGAGCGAATAATCTTCTCCTTCAATTCGGCGATAAATTTGAAATCCGGAGACGTTTTTGGACGAATAAGCAAAGTGGTAATCCCATCTCACGACGAAAGCAATCTTGCCGTCATCTCGGAGGCAATGGATGTAGAGCATGGGGGGAGAGATTCTCACGGCGGTTGCGGGTGCCGCCGGGAATGGAGGTCCGAGCCCGGGCACGAAACACAAAGCCAGCAGGATAGAGGCACCGCGGACGATAAGTTTTATCAAGTTGTCACGTCTTGACAACATCTTGAGCGGAACGGGAAACGGTTCAATTGTCATGTCAACCTCGCTCAAAGAGAGCCCTTGCAATCAACCCCGCGATGGGCGGGAAGAAAAACGTGCTGGCGATGCGAACCAAAACGAAACGGGGTCCCTGCGGTCCCATGATGCCCATCTCCAGTGGTATTCTGCCAGCCGCCCAGAGTGACCATGCGGTCAGATACGCCACGGCTGTTCCCATTCCTGCACCCGCCCGAAGAAGCCCCGCGACCAGCGGGAGACTGACCAAGGGGCCGCCGGGGGTTATTCCCCCTGCCACACACCCAATGAGTATGCCGCGAATTCCGCTCTGCTTTCCAACCCACTCAGAGATGAGCGACTGAGGGAGCAAAACCTGCAACATCCCCGCGACGGTATAGGAGAGGATCAGAAGTGGAAAGACTTCGATCAGCATATCCTTCGTCCGCTTAAGGCCTTCAATGTGTTGTCCTTGCCCTCTGAAATAGCTAAACGCAAGAAGGCCGATGGCCAGCAGAGCCATGATCAGCGTAGAAATGAGCATTCCACTCCCCCTTCGCATGCCATCGTGTTCAATGGTTTGTTGGTTTGCTTGCTCGGGTCCCATAGACACCTCATCTTCGCGACGTAGCTGACAGATAGAATACGCGGAATGCGGCCGTTTCGCAATGAGTTCGGCGACAAAACCGGCGGCAGAGACGATTCGAGTTTTTCACGAACATTGGCCTCGCGTCAAGGACAAACAGAGGGGGACTGTAGTCCCCATCTATGAAAGCGGGCGTCGAGCGCCCTTTATATATTTGAGTCTCCTCCGAAAAAACCTGCCGTAGCCGCTCACGCCATTTACTTCCTGGAGCCCCTTATGGACCACACGCGGTTTTGCGGCGTTTGCTACCGGGGAGCGAATGGGATTCTCGCGGGTCAGACGAAGGGAGGCACTCGAAACGACCGGAGACAAACCATCCATCCTACGGTGAAACATGTGTATGTATATCCATTGGAGAGGAGTTTCCCCCGGGGTTGTGCTGCGAGTCGTGAAGAGGCGCCGAAAGTAATAAGGATGCATTATACAAACTTGTTAGTTGGGGGTGGTCCACATCCTTTATCTTTATTGCGGGGCTCGCATATAGTCAATGCCAAGGGCAAAGCCAGGGAAAAGAGCAGCAGACTCAACACTAATAACCAGACGTATCCCATCGTGTCAACAACCCAGCCGCCGAGCAGGGGCATAAAATAGAGCGGCAGAAGCATCGTGCCTGTGATTGCTACCAGCAGTACACGTATTTCAGGGGGCCCAATTTCCAGTATGTATCCACTGTAGCCGAGCATAAGCGCGCTGGAAGCGAAACCTGTAACAAAGAAAGCCACAGAGAAAAAGAGGACATCATGTGCGAGAATATTCAGCACGAGCGCTGCCATCGTTATCATTATGCCCGCACGGATAAGGATTCTGGTGCCGATTCTATTTCCGATGGGCATCCATAACAGGTTGCTCAACATAGTTCCCAGTTTCATGCAGACTATAAAGACTCCCACCCATTTCAGCGGTATATGGCGGCCTTCCGTTGCATAAAGCGTCAGAAAGGGCATAAAAAATGCCAGTCTGGAAGTCAAAAGCTGAATTAGAATCAATCTCTTTATTACGGGATAGGTTCTGAAAACTCTTAAGCATTCACTCCAGAGTGATGGCGAGGCATCTGCAGATTTGCCGGGCGAATCACTTGGAAATTTGAACATGGACATCGCTGTATAGGCGATAATCAGCGTGCCAAAAGACAGCAGAAAAAGAACGCCGAAGTTTTTCGGCCAAACTATTTTATCGTTCCCGAGTACAAGTTTAACAATATAACCTGCCATCATAGCCATGAAGCCACCAAAAAACAGACGCCATCCAAAGAAGCTGCTCCTCTTTTGCGGTAGAATCGTCTCACTTATGATACGGTTGAAAGGAAGCACAGCTATGCCGCCGGCAAAGGAGTACAGACTTATAAGTATGATTGATGCCCAAAGAAGCAGAACATTTTGTTCAGAACTCATAAGAGCAAGAATACCTAATACGCCCCATACGCCGCAGCGCGTCCAGATTCCCCCGAGCATTAGCGGCCTTGCTGTATGCGGATGACGACGTAGAAGGCGGGATATCGGCAGTTGCGGCAGTACACTTGTGGCCTGCATCAATCCCACTGTCAACCCGATGATTAACTTTGATGATGTAAACCCGGACAGGAAAAGAGGAAGCAGGGCAAAAGGCTCGGCAAAGGCTTGCGCCATGTTGAAAAAGGCGCCGTGAATGATCCCAGCCAACATGTTTCTTTGCTGATGAGGAGGGGGTTTCATTTCTCGAGCATCTTGCATAGAACTCATATCCATACTGGTTTCAGGCTCGCTCAATGTTTTTTGCGTTAATCTGCATTTATAATGTTTCCAAAAGATACAGTGCCATAATTAATGGGTTCCCTCGAAAAACCTGCCTTTGGCTGGCCTGTTAGAAATGCACGTCACTGTAGGCCAAACGGCAAGCTTTAGCCCCCGCAACGGCCTGTCTGAGTTTCAAATATTCATGCCAAGCAGGCCGGGTAAAAAGACGCGAATTCACCGTAACAAGCGAAAAAGGCTCGCCCTCTCAGCTATGTGGCGGTAAACCCTGCCAAAGTCTATCGAGATTCCCATACAATAAGCAATGTCTTCTTTCACGCAAAGTTAAAAGTTTCGGTGTTTGTTTTAAGTTGTGCTTTGCTCCTTTCAGGGCATGGTAAGAACAGTGATTTCTGTTTCCTTTTGAGGTTTTCTTCCTCTCTCCGATGGCGGGCGGGCCGTGGAGCGACTTTCCCTGGTGCTGTGGTGCGCGGGTTGGGGGACGTATTTGTTTCGACAGGATAACGGGATAGAAGGGATTGTTAGAATTGTGTCTATTCGTGTCATAAGGTCTTTGGCCTTTCGGTCGGAAATGCAAAACCGGTCGGGAAAGCAGCCAATATGTGCATTTTGTGTACATATTGAGCCATTTTTTCGACCGCAATTCACCGCGATAGAGTCGGATACAAGTTTCCCTTTAACCCCCAAAACGGGCTGAAATTCCAGTATTTTCCAGTACTTTCTCGACGAGAGGGCATACTGGAATGGCTGTTCGATTCGAGGGCCTTTCCAGGGCCGGCTTCGGTTTGGGCTTTGCTCTCATTTTTGGGCAGATTATAGCTTATTTGTTGTCAGTTGTCAAGGACGGGTTGGGGATAACGAGGGGGATGAAATTGTTGACAGGATAAGAGGATGTACAGCATTAGACCGAAAGCCGAGAAGGGATTGATTCAACGCAGAGGCGCAACCGCGCGGAGGGGGAGCAAATAGGGGAGAGAGCTTCACGCAAAGACGCCAAGAGGAAGCAAATAGAAGAAGCCGGGGCGTGCAGTCAAGGCTGTGAGGGATTTTTTGACAGGATAACAGGATGTACAGGATTATATCCGGACTATCAGGGCAATCCTGTAAATCCTGTCTAAGATCTCCTCCTAATCCTGCGCATCCTAATCAAAAAGTTTCCCGACAGGATAACAGGATGTACAGGATTTGAGGAAAAGCCGTGAAAGGATTGATTGAACGCAGAGACGCGGAGGGGAAGTAAATAGGGAAGAGGCCTCCCGCAAAGACGCCAAGACGCCAAGAGGAAGCCAATAGAAGAAGCCGGGGCATCCAGTCGAGGCTGTGAGGGATTTTTTGGACGGGATAACAGGATATACAGGATTATATCCCGTCCATCCTGTAAATCCTGTCAAAAGCTCCTGTCCCTTGTGTGCATCCTAATCAAAAAGTTTCCCGACCGGATAACAGGATATACGCGATTAGAGGAAAAGCCCTGAAAGGATTGATTAAACGCAGAGGCGCATGGAGAAGGATGAGAAGGACACCGTCCCGGGCGGAAAAGGGAGCTGTTGTGGCCGCGGAAGAATGTTCATCGCAGGCGCCGGCCGCAGAAGCGAATGTCCTCCGCGTTAATCAGCTCGTATCCCTCCAGGGGGATGGGGCTTCTGCTTCTGTGTGCGAACACCAAACCCCGGTAGCGCGTCAGGTAGATACATAGGTTTCTAAACGTGCCCCTCAGGCTGCACACCACGAGCGGTTCTTCCTGCCTCTTGAGGACATCAATGAATTCCTCTCTTTCTAAGAATATCAGGCAGCCTGTCGCAGAAGTCAGTAGCTCGGCCCCAGATACAGATTTCTCCTTTGTGCTATCGGACATTTGCACCTCCCACATTGGAATTTCTTCACCGTCCAGATTATACACGAAGTGCGACCGAGGGAGAATATTCCAGTAGGTCAAACGTATTATTCCATAATGACAACGACTGGCGGCCGGTGTGAGCGGCGGGCGGGGCGAGGTCAAGGTGGCGCTTCGGTCATAATTCCCTTTTTCCCAAAGTGTTGCGGTGATTGTCCAGTTTCCGTTCCTTTCTCCTCACTCCTGGCACACGTCTTGTTCTTTACGTTTCTCGCGAACAGAGAGAATGAGAACCAGCATCAGGCAAAAAGATAAATTCGCTCGTTCGCAGGACATCCGAAAAACAGAATAGAAGGGACGTTCCGGGTCAAAGGAGTCGCATACCACCCCTTACAACCCTGGCCTTACCGGCCGTGTCCGCCCCAATTGCGGCGGCTCCGACCCCGGTTCGTCCCCTCGCAACGAAAGAGTCGAAAGGAGCGGAACACCCCTCTCCCCGCTTCAGTCAGGAATGACGAGAGGGAGGAGGCAAGGCACTCAAGGGAGACCGAAAAAAACAAGGCTGACACCGTGGCCCTTCAGAAGTCTTGCTCTCTTCCCTCTTGCCATCTCACGTACGGAAAGCGCGACCGGCTTGACCGGACGAGGAGGAGTTCCCCCTCGCCTACCTCGACTCCCGGAGGGTCACCGTCAGGTCGGTTTCCTCTCCTTCACGAATGGTGGCGTTGACAAGCTCCTCCTCGTAGCCCAGGGCGTTGACCTTGACGCGATATTTTCCTGCTGGGAGATTGGGACTTCTGCTTACGCCATCCTCCCGCACGATTTCTTCAAAGCCCATGCTCATCAATTCCTTGAGGTCGGGGAAGAAGCCGAGAAAGTAGTTGCCCTGCTCATCAAGGGTCTCCACCTGAGGTCCCTGCACCGTTCTCCCTCTATCATCAACCACCCTGATGATGAGCGTCCCGCCGGCGGTCATCACGAAATCGGCCCGGTTGTCGGCGCCGGAGCGAATTGTCACCTTCTGGCTCGCCGAGGCATATCCTTTGGCGTCCATGCTCACCGTGTAGTCGCCTGCTGCAAGCCCGGTCGTCTCGTAGTCCCCCGTTTCCGACAGGGTGAGCCTCTTCGAATAGACGAGCCTGCCGCTGGAATCCTTCGCCGAGAGAAATGCCTGCTTGACAGGCTGTGAGGGATCGCTGCCTGTCACCTGCCCGTACAATGTCGCGCCTGCGCTGAGGGAAAAATCGAGGTCCGAGGGGCCTCGTGAATTCCGCACCTCGGCGGTCAATCCCTGCGGCGCATAACCCTCCTTGCTCGCGACGACATAGTAGGCGCCGTCTTCCACGATGGAAAAGCTGTAGTTTCCCTCCGAGTCGGTGCTTTCGCCGCCGCCCGCAAACATGCCCAGCTTTGACATGGCCGCAGATTGGATGTCTTTCGCCTGCTTCTGCTCCAGGGTGACTTTTGCTCCTTCAATGGGCTTTCGAGTTTCCGCATCCACGACGCGGCCGGAGAGCCCGCCTTCCGGAAGCTCTATATTCTTCTCGAGGTCGTTGTTGGTCAACTCAATATCCATCTCGAACACCGGTTTCGGTATCATGGCGGCCATCTTCACGACAGCCAGGCCATATTCCCCCGGTTGAAGGTTGTCAATTTCGTACCGGCCGTCCTCGGCGGTTCTACCGGAGGCTTGCTTCATGCTCTTGGTGAAGGCGATGTTTTTGGAAGAGGTCTGAACCATGACCATCAATCCCGCCTGTGGCTCGCCCTTCAGAGTGACCTTTCCATAGACTTTCAGCGGCCCGCCGACCACGATATCCAACCGGGTCTCCTTATCGTTCTCAATTTGGACGAAGTGCATATCGCTGCGAGTTGCGCCCGCGGTCGGCGTAGCAGATATTTCTATCGCTCCCGCTGTATATACTCCTTCTTTTATATTCCTTATGGCGTAGTCACCCTGCTCGTCCGTCTGGGCGTATTTCTGTCCACCGGGGCCTACAGCGACGATCATCCGTTGGGCAATCGGTTCGCCGGAAAGGTCCCGCACGGTTCCAACGAGGCTTCCGCCCTGAGAAAGCTCGATAATAAGGTTCGTGATGGCATCGTTTTCCGCAAGCTTTAGGTCTTCTATGGTCTTTTCGGCAAAGTCGGGAGCGGAAGCCGTGAGAGAATACGTACCCGGCTCGAGCTTGACGATGTCGAAGAGTCCATTTTCATCGGTCTTCGATTCGGCTGCTCCCATGTCCGGAATGAGAAAGGTTGCGGCAGTTGATGCTTTGACGGTGGCGTCGGCGATCGGTTGGAGGTCCACCTTCGCCAGGACGACGCCCGAGATCATCCCCCCTTGAACCAGTTGGAACTCGACGCCTTCGGTAATCTCTCCCTTATTCACGTTGACCTTTTGCTCTTCCGGGCAATAATCCGCATGGCGGGCCTGGAGAGTGAACGCCCCCCCCGGAAGGCCGGGAATCTCAAACTCCCCTTTGGCATCGCTCGTGGCAAGGCTTTTCAACTGGGGCAATCGTAGCTCCCCGAGAAACGTGGAATGAAAGGGGTTCTTCTGGACGATTTCGGCGGCTTCGATCGGTTTCCCGCTGGCATCAATAACGTGGCCGCGAATTCCACCCGCCGGAAGCTGCTTGATTACCACGCCGGAGGTTGTCTTCTCCAGCTCGACCTTGATTCCGCCCTTGTACGACTGGGCATATCCCTCCGCCAGGGAGGTCAACCGGTACTTCCCCTTCGAGAGCCCGGACACACGGAACATCCCTTCAGGGTTCTCAAATTCTTTTCCCGCCGTGGGAAGATAAATGTCCACCTCCTTCTTCTTGAGAAAGGCGATACTAAGCCCACCTCCACCTCCGGTGTCCCCGGAAGTCACGATCCTGAACTTCTCGACCGGTTCCAAAGTCGCAGCATCCACAACTTTCCCCTCGATGGCGCCGCCAAGAGTCAAGGTGATGACCATGTCCTTCTCCGGAGCGGCCATGTTCTTTTGCACGGCGATATAGTCCTCCTTCTCGGCGCCCAGGAAGTACCTTTTCCCCTCCTCGTATCTGAACCCGAACCTCCCGTCCTCGTTTGTCTTGTACTTCAGGGGCTTCGTCAAATCTTCGAAGGCTTGGGGATTTTCGAGTGAGAAGTCGTTCCACGAATAGAAAACCACTTGCACCGTCGCCCCTTGGAGCGGGGCGCCGCCCTTGTCAACAACTATCCCCGAAATGTCGAAGTCTTCGACTTCCCCTGGCGATTCCACTACCTCGGTTTTCTCTTCCGGCACGGGAATGGGCGGCACTTCTTCCGTGGGCGGGGCTTCTCGCGAGGACTTCACAACGGTGGGGGCGCCTTCGCCCGGGGCAGGTTTCTGCTCTTTGTCCTCCCGGAGCTGGCTTATAATAAAGCACGTTAAGATCACCAGCACGCAAACAGCGATTACCCCGATTGTCAGCCTATTCGACGAATCTCTCATTTTTCATCTCTCCTTCGATTTCTAAGTGCTCTGGTTCATAAATTCGGTCACGTATTTTTTCTTGACGGGATAACAGGATGGACGGGATTCTTGGAATCCTGTTTATCCCTGCGAAAGGTCCTTGACCTTTCGCTTTACCTCCACTTTCCGTTCTCCGAAATTCAAGACAAGGCCTACGCCGCGTTTCGCGGGGTGGCATGGTATCTCCTTTGACCGCGCCGGGGCGGGGCAGTGCGAACTCTGCGACAACTTGTCAGCCGATTGCTTGTTCTTCCTGGTTTTTCAGAGTGCCCCACGGGCGTTCGGATTTACTGGATACCTCACATTCCTCGAACGATCTGGTCTATCCTGTTATCCTGTCGAAGGATTCCCTTCACCCCGCACTTTACGTTACCGTACTTGCGAACGCGTGTACTAACTCGCGGCATTACTTTCGCTCGACGCCTTTTCCTGTCGGAAGGAAAAAGTGCACAGTCCCCCCTTGTTTTGTATGCGTATTCGCCGGTCTTTCTTCACTTTCCCCGCCCTCTGTGTGATGTCGAACCGCTATAATAACACGACATTTGAGCATGGTGGCAATAGAAAATTACACCGCGCGCCTCAGCAGTTGTGAAAAAGTAAAGGAGCCACAGTGATTTAGCCGTTGCGAACAGGGGATTCTCCGTGCGAGGAATAGCGCGCCGTTTTGACCGGGCATCTCCGGGAACGATGTTGCATTATCGAAGGGGTTGACAGAGCCGCAAGACAGACGCATCATAGCCTCGGGTAGGTTCGAGAAGCTCGGAGCCGGCGGAGCCGGTTTCTACCGAAGGAGAGTAAAGTGTCCAGTCATTCGCAAGAACGCGAGACGAATATTGCCCGCAGAACAACCCGCCGGGTGCGGATCGGAAAGGTTTTCGTGGGAGGCGGGGCCCCGATTTCGATCCAGTCTATGGCCAAGGTCAGTACCGAAGACATTGACGCGGTGATGAGGCAAATTGAGGAGATGCTGGAGGAGGGATGTGAGATCGTCAGGCTCGCCGTGCCCACGCGGAACGCCGCCAAGGCGCTTCGGGAAATCCGCAAGCGAACCGATGCCCCTCTTGTCGCTGACGTTCATTTCAACTATCGCCTTGCGCTGGAGGCTATTGACAGCGGCGTGGACAAGGTCAGGGTCAACCCGGGGTATCTCCGCGAAAAGGAGGAGGTCAAGGCGGTCATTCGGAAGGCGAAAGCCGCCCGGATTCCCATACGCATCGGGGCGAACTCTGGCTCCATCCTTCGCGGGACCGCAGAGGAAAAAGTTGCGTCCTCAGGAATAGCGACGGCGATGGTGGAGAAGGTTTCCGAGTACCTGAAGTTCTTCGACCAGGAAGATTTCCGCGACGTGGTCATCTCGCTGAAGGCTTCGGACGTGGTGCAAACGACAAAAGCCTACGAGATGATGGCAGAGCGGTGCGATTATCCATTCCACATCGGGGTTACAGCGTGCGGGCCGCCTTCTGTGGGCGTTGTGAAGTCGGCAATGGGACTCGGGCATCTCCTCCTGGAGGGGATCGGGGATACGGTACGGGTGTCTCTGACCGGGGACCCTCGCGAGGAGGTGAGGACCGCGAAACGAATTCTTCAAGGACTCGGCTTGCGCCGCTTCGGCCCGACGCTCATATCTTGTCCGACGTGCGGGCGGTGCAGGGGCGATTTGATTTCGCTCGTGGAGGAGATAGAAGGAAAATTGTCCGGCGTTGCCTGGCCTATTAGCGTGGCGGTGATGGGTTGCGAGGTCAACGGGCCGGGGGAGGCCGCAGAGGCGGATGTGGGAGTCGCCTTGACGAGAGAGGGCGGTGTCCTCTTCAGGAGGGGCGAGGTCGTCAGGACAGTGCCCCTGAAGGAGCTGGCGGCCGAGCTTCTCTCGGCGGCGAAGAGTTTCCGGGATACCTGAGCTGTTGCCCCCGCTGGCCCCGAGGAGCGATTGCCCCGCACGTGTGAAGAGGTGTGTCCATTACATTCGAGTACTCAAACGTAAAGCGACTCTTCCATCTTCTTCCGTTCGACCAGTACCGGAAACCTTTCCCCGGCAATGCACATTTGCTGGACTCTGTGCGGCGTGTGGCAAGATTTCACCGTACGGGGGGATCGAGGGTCGCCACGTACGGCTTCTGACGGCGGATGCGATAGCTCTTTTTTCCGCCAACGGTTTCGATTTTCCCGCCATTGGCGAGTATAACCTTCTCTCCGATCGCAGCGATTCGATGGGCGATGGAGGAGATTTTCTCCTGCCGGGGCAGATTGTCCCTGGTCACGTTTCGGTAAGTGTCTTTCAACGGCTTCATCCATCTTTCTGGAAGCCCGCTCGCTCCTTTCAGCACACCGAGCAGGCCCCCGACCGTCGCGGCGTTGCAGTCGGCATCGTACCCGATGGAGCATATCAGGAGAATCGTCTTCTCGAAGTCCCCATTTCCGTACAACAGTCCGAGCGTGCACGCTGCGCCATTCAGGACGCTTGAGTTCGGATTCCATTTTTTCCGGTATTTCCTGTGGAGGGCATTGCGAGCCACTCGCCAGTCATCGGGATATTCATCGTGCCAGGTCACGCAGTCTGCGATCGCCCGGCGGTACTCGGAATTCGCGGGAAGGGCCGAAAGCCCCTTCGCGATGAGCCTGCGTACGTCGTTCTGGAAAAAGGCTTCTGCATACATCACACAGAAATAGTGTGCTGCCATGACGCTCTCGCCGTAAACCACGACGTGGGCGTACTTGTTCGCAAACCTCTGCGCCGCGGCGGGCATTCCGGGGCAAATCATCCCCCACAGCTCCTGAGTGAATTGGCCGCTGAGGTTAAACCACGCCTTGTCGTTGTCGCTGGGGTGGCCGGTCGCGGGCGGCAGAAGACCCTGCCTCATCAGCTCCAGCGCCCGGGCATTGGCGACCCAGATGTGCCCGTGAATGTGATCCATCCATTCCTGTGCCACTTCTTTGTACGACAAATCCAGCCCGTGCTCCTCCAGCGCGTGCAGATAAACGTACTCGATGTCCGTATCGTCATCGCTCCTGGCGCCATTCGTGTAATCCGGTTTGAAGACGATGCCCGGCCCCGGCTGCTGGTCGTATTTGAACTCGTGCGGCAAGCCGAACATATTTCCCGCGCACTCTCCCAACCAGGCTCCCCCAACTTTGTTGTAGTATATGTCCGCCGGGAGTAATGCGGTTTCTTCCGCGAAGGCCGCGGTAGCTGCGACGCTGGCGGCCACGCAAACGAGGCGTGCTATTCTCATGTCCTCCTCCCCATCAAGGAGTTGCTGTAAAGGTCTGTCTCTCTCTCGCGAGCGTCCCGCAGTCATGAAGAACGAATAAACAAACACGAAGCCCGGAAGGATACACGATTCTCTCCGGGCTTCCACGACCGACGAGAGAACTCACACCTCAGCTCAGAACTTCGATGGCTTTATCGTCATCAGCGGTCTTGAAAATGGCGACCGATTCCCCTGCCATCGCGGAAGTGGCGTAGGTGTGCTGGATGTCAATGCCGGCGTCGCCGAGTTTGCTGCCAATTTCAGCGCCCGTGCCGACTTTGCTCTCGACCTGCACGCAGACGACGCCGGCGGAGCGGGTCTCGTACCCTGCCGCCTGGAGGACGCTTTCGAGCTTGGCGTTGTCGTCGCTAACCAAGCGAAAAAGCCCTTTGTCGTCCTCTACGTAGGCGCAAAAAGCGCTGACGTTGACCGCTGCCTCCGCGATGAGTTTGAAAACTCTTCCCATAGTGCCGATTTCGTTCGGCGTAGTGACGATGAGTTCGGCAACTTTTGAAGCATTCATGCTCTTCACCCTCCTTGAGTCCAGTTTCTGTTCTGCGAAGCGAGCTCCCTGGCGCTCTTCTGGTCGTCAAAATGAGGCTAACGCAAGATGTTGAGGAGGGCAAGGAAAAATTCGCGGTTTGACTAATGCGTCAGTCTGGGGCGGATACCCCGCCAAGGCGGGGCAGGGAAGAAGGGAAAAGGAGCGTAACGCAGAGGCGCAGGGGCGCAGAGAGGAGAATGAGAAGGACTCCGTCGTCGCCTGGCGTGGGACAGGCCTCTTGCCGATGATTCCCACGGGCGGGAAGCCGTCACGGGGGAAAACCATGCTGGTCGCAGGCTTTGACTATGCCCTGTCCCGCGCTTGCCTGGGAGCTGCGGGACCTCGGGGGGGGACCACTGCGTTGTTGACAAGTGGTCCGCGAGTAAGCGACAATTGCGGGTGAGGTGCCGTCAGAAAAGGAGGTAATCGTCATGGCGCAAGCGGTCGCGCACCCTGAGTACCGAGAATTTCTTGATTGGTGCAGGCAGAGGCCGGATGCTCTGTCGCGCAAGGCCATAGTAATCGCCGAGAACCGGGACGAGAGCAATCGCACAGGGCACCTCTACCGCGGGTACATGGCAGCGGTTCACTTTCTGGCTGAGAACCCGGAGGTTCAGGAATGGCTCGAGACTCTGCCATTGTCCGAGCGGCGGCCATTGGACTATGACAGCCCGCTCTTCGGCCCGGCGTGGTCTGCCTTCATGGCCATGCACGGCGCCAAGCACTCCATTCTGAGGCATATTCTGCCGACCCGATATGGGGGACTCACGCGTACTGGAGGCGGAGGCGCGTACCCCTTCAAGGTGGCGCTCCGCCTGGCGGCAGAGTTTTTGGCGCAGAGGACCCCCGTGCTTGCTGAGAAGGCGAAAGCCAGCATACCGGCGAAGTACAGGATGGTCCGCAGAAAAGAGTTCGACCGCGACTACCCGGCGGTTGAGAAACTTAAGACCAGGTACGACTTCAGGTGCCAGGTATGCGGGCGGCGTATCGAACTTGGCGGCGGGAGGTACCACTGCGAGGCTCATCATCTTCGCCCTCTTGGCAGGCAACACCGTGGTCCGGCGGAGACGAGCAATGTGGTTATCCTGTGTCCCAACCACCATGCCGAGTTCGACTTTTTTCTTTTCGCTATACTGGACTACAAGGGAAGAAAGAGGAAGCTTGAGCATATGCTAAGGGGACTGGAAAGCACGGAGACCCATCTGCTGGTGCGGCACCGAATCGCTCCTGAGCATATAGATTACGTTACAGAGCAGTTCTTGACCCGGCTGGACCTTCTGGCCGAGAGCTGACCCCTGAAAGGAGAAAATGTACGAGGTAAAAGAGGCAGAGGTTCCGCGAATGCTCAAGGCTCGTGGCGGTGTCCGCGCATTGGTGCGGGCCGACTGCAGGGATGTTCTTCGCCTATGCCCGGCGAATTGGGCGGCGCTTGTCCATACAAGCCCTCCCTATAACATAGGACGCCCGTATAAGGGCTCTTCGGACGCTCGTGACATTGATCAGTACCAGAGCTTTCTCCACGAAGTGGTCTCGGAGCTTTCGAGGATCGTCAAGCCGGGCGGTTCGGTCTTTTGGCAAACGGGTTATACGGAAAAGGGCCGCCAAGGGTCGGGGCGGCCCGAAAGAGGGATAGTCCTACTCGATTCGCTTAGCCTGCCCATATTCGCGGAGTGCGGATTCGTGCTATGGGACAGAGTGGTTTGGAACTACTTCGGAAGCATGGCCTTCAAGAGCAAGTTCACTAACAGGCACGAGACTATCCTCTGGTTTGTGAAGGCGGGCCCGAACAGCGCCGCGCCGCTCTTCGAGCTGGACGAGATAAGGGAAAGGGCGCTGTCGTATGATGGCCGCAACCATATCCTCGGGAGGAACCCGGGCAACGTGTGGCAGGCGGAAAGGGTTGCCTACGGCTCAACTGGACAGACGACGCATCCTGCTGTGTTCCCCGAGGAGATCTCGGAGAAGATCATAAGGTGCTGCAGCGCTCCGGGCGACATTGTTGTTGACCCATTTATGGGCAGCGGCACCACCTGCAAGGTGGCGTTAACGCTCGGCAGGCAGTTCCTGGGATGCGATGTCTCGAGGAGTTACGTGAGCGAAGCCGAGGAGCGGCTCGGCCTCTGGGCAAAGGATGAGGTCTGGAACCTGGCTCTGGGCCTGCTGGTGCTATATATGTTCCAGAGGAAACCCGGCGTTAAAACGATCCGCGAACTCGATGCATTCCTCTGCTTGGCGTGCCGAGGTGGATTCACACGTGAGCTCGCCGAGCTGGAGCAACTGGTCGGGGAACTCGCTGCGCCCCCAAGAGTGACGGGCGCAACCAAGCGCGCCAAGCAGCAGCTCTGGAAGAAGTATGATGAGCTCGTCAGGTGCGATAATCCGCCCAACCCGATTGTGGCTGCCGACCGGGCCCTGTGTTTCTGTTTCGCCCATCGAAAGCGCTGGAACGGGCTAAGAAGGTATCTATCGGCTGGACTCTGTCTCAAGCAGCTTCGGGAAAGCATTCTCGGCCTGGAAGAACGCGACCGAGCGGAAATGATACGGCGACTTTGTGTCCAGGCTCCGACAAGATTTGGGCTCAGCGGGAACGACGTAACCTTGAAAAGAGTTGATGCCGGACTGGGCTGCAACGCCTCCGGGACGCGGAACGGCGTTGCGGGCCAGTTGCAGCAGGCGGTTTTTCAATAGCGATTGTGGTCGTCATAGCCGCGCAAAGGCACATGGGTTCCGCACACAGGGCCGGGTACATCGGATGTGCCTTCTAAATCCTCACGCCATCTGGAAAGCTCGCCCGCGAGGGCGCCAACTTGACTCCCGCCGCGGGGCTGCGGCCTCGCGTCGGCGGCTGCCCATTATTTGTTAAAGAAGCCCTGAAGTTCTGAGCAGCTTGAGAAAGCCTGGCTCGGGTTGTCACCGTGAGCTGGCTTGCCGATGATGCGGATGCCGTACGTCTCGACCGTCGGGAATCGGGCGGAGAATTGCTGCCCGTTTCGGATTCGCCGGTTGTTGGTGGCAGTTGTCGAGGGATATGATTTCAGTTCGGCAACCGTTTCCCACTCCCCGTCCGGCTTGCGGAGAATCTGTATTTTGGGTTTGCCCTCGGATGCATCGAACCAGCCTCCGTCGTGAAATGTCTTCCCGTGGGCATAGACCACCCGGTTGATGTTCACCGCTTCGGTCAAAGTGATGGCATACCAATCCATGTCAGCTTTTCTCGCGTTGAAGGTCACCCTCAACGTTGTGGTCTCGCCGTCGGCTATCTCGCCCTCCTCGTTGCCTTTCCGCGAGTAGCTCTCCTTGCCGAAGGAGAAAAGGGAGAAAACTCCGGACGAAAAAGAATCGGGTTGTCGCAGCCAAATTTTGAACGAAGACCCTTCGGCGCCGGCGTCGGCAAAGGTCGTCAAGTAAAGCGTGAAGGGCCTCAATTCACGTTTTCCTGCGGATGGAATCAGCGCGAAAGCGGGCACGGCGAAGACCGTCTTGCCGTCGCGCTTTTCGACACGCACCTTCGCGGCCTTCGGGTCATACTTGACGGCGACCCGCTGCAATGACTGAATCTCAGGATTGAGAGCTGTGTCTGCCGCGAGGACCATCGGGCCGTATTGCAGAGCCACAAGACCTTTGTTGCCGTACTCGCCGAGAATCATCTTTGGCTTCATTCCCATCTGGAGGAAGACAGTTTGACCCTTCTTCCAGGTTGCCGTGATGGCGGCATACTCTCCCGGCTTCGGAAAACGCTGAATCCGAAGACCGCCCGCCGAGATCTTCGCCCGGTCGCACCAGTTCGGCATGCGGAGATAGAGCGTGAACTTCGCCGGTCTCTCGGGCGATATGGTGAGAATCACGTTGCCGCTGTTCGGATAATCGGTTTCCTGGGAGATTTCGACTTTCGGCCCGGCGGGAACTTTGGCGACGGCACTGCCGGGTCCATAAAGATTCACGGCGATTCCATCCGGCATGATGCCGTAAGCAAGGGTCGGAATTAACGCGACTGCCCTCGGGCCGCTCGATGTGCAGCAGCAGATGTCCGTGCGGTAAGGTTTTCTCCCCTCGAGAGGAGTGAAGTAGCAAAACGCGTCTCCAGTCGGTTTCTGGGCCGCGAGGAGGTGATTATAGATGATTTGCTCGAGGACGTCGGCGTACTTCGACTCGCCGGTCAGGCGCAGCAGTTGCATACTGAGCTGAAACCAGGTGACCGTCGCGCAGGTCTCGGAGACGGAACCGGTCCTCGGGAGGTAATGGTCCCTCTGAAAGTGCTCGCCGAGGCTCGTCCCGCCGGTGGTGTACATTTGATTCTTGACGATGTCCTCCCAGGCGATTTGCGGGGCGCGAAGATACTTCTCGTTCCCCGTGCAGCGATAAAGCTCACAAAGTCCCACGAGGTTGGACATCATCTCGTAAGCCTTGCCGTTGGCGGTCTCGTAAACGGAACGTTTTTCGAGGAGGGAGGAGATGATCTTCGGGCCGTGGGGCTGGTCGTAGGCTTTCACTAAATACTCGCAGAAGTCGAGGTATTTCTTCTCGCCGGTCGCGTTGTAAAGGTGCATCATCGGCTCCATGACGCTGGTAGCCGCCATTCCGACGTGGGTGCCGGATTTTATGATGTCTCGCTTTCCCGGGCCGAAGGTTTTCGTCAAAAGATCGCCGATGCCCCTGGCGCCTTGCAAGGCGGCTTTATCGCCGGTGAACTCGTAATAGTTCATCAACCCGATGAGGCAGTACTTGTGCACCCAGACGTCCCAGCTCGTCCATCGCTGTTGTTTCGTGTAGGTGCCGAGGTATCCGTCGGGTTCCTGTGCGGCGAGAAGCTTTTTGACGACGCGATCCATCTTCTTCCGCAGCGCGGGGTCGTGCGTATAAGACCATGCCCGACAGGAAGCGTGCAGCCACTTCCCGAGGTGCTCGCCGATCCACGGATGGCTCCCCGGACGATGCTGAAATCCTCCGAGGAGGATGTCCTCTGGCCTTTTCAGTAACCAATTTTTTTCGTGGTTGATCATCCGTTCGTGAAAGAAGCCGCTCATCTTCACCTGCGACGGCAAAAGGAGTTGCTCCCTGTCGGCGGCGACGATCTTGCCCGTGCCAAAGGCGGCGATGTTGCCCACGACAATGAGAGCCGACGAGGCCAGAAGCATCCGCAAAGCAATCATTCTCAGTCCCTCCATGATTGAGTCAATCAAGCGACGTTTGCCGCGCGATTCCCGCATCGCCTCTCTTTCGGTCCTTTGGAGTTCAATCGCATACCGAGAATCGCGCTGGTTGTTGGACCAAAGAAACCTCTCAAAAAGGGATTCTATTCAAATCTCGCGTTTTAACAAAGGAAATATTTCGAGCGGCTGGAATCGCATTGACAATCCGGTCGTTGGCGCTGTACACCCTTATATAGGGATTACATGATGCCCGGCGTATCTGAGAGGTGTTGGTGGGTTCAATTCTTCTTCGGGGAGGGTTCACCATGCGAGCGATCTTTGCTCTCGCCGTTTGCTTGGTCTTCTGTTCGTCGGCGCGGGCCCAGCAAACCATTTGGACGGCCGATTACAATCCTCTGACCCTCGGTGCTCAGTGGTCGTATTTTGACCAAGAAGCCGGACAATCTGACGCCAGAATCGTCACGGGTATCGAAGCGGGCTTGATTGCGGTGGACGACGACCTTGGTCTGGTAACCTACTGGAGCAGCGACGCCCAAGGCCTCAAGGTCCATAAGTTCTATCTGCCAGATGAAGAGCCGGAACTCCAGTGGTCCTACCTCGACCCGCCGATAACGAGGTTTCCCCACAGTATGGAAGCTGGCCGAGCCTACACCGATACTTCATTTCTGAATAATCCATCCCTTCCGGGAACGACGATTGTGCAGTTCACGGCGACGTTCGAGGCGATTGAGGACCGCTTCGTCAAGATTGACGTCAAACTCCAAAGAACATACCCGCTCTGTGCCAGAATGGCGACGCGCCAGGCGACCGAAACGTCCCTTGCCGGCCTGAAGATTATGAGCACCATCATAGAAAGCACGGAATGGTGGGCGTGGGGAATAGGCCCCGTCGAGCAGGACTTGCATGTCGTCACATGGGACATTATAAGCGGAGAAACTGAAGAATGGAGCAACCTCGAGCTCCTCAGCTCCAGTATGATTGAAGACAATTCCCCCGATGTGCGGGTGACGCAGCCGACCGCACAGCCTGTATATGGGACGGACGCCGAGAGTATCGGCATCTCCGGCATTGCGAGCGACGACTCGCGAGTTGTGAAAATCGGCTGGGAAGACGACCATGGGCATTCAGGCCTCGCCGCCATGAATGGAGATTGGCAGGTCGCCGATATAGCCCTTGTCTATGGAGAAAACGTTATTACGCTGACGGCGTGGGATTCCTCCGGCAACACGTCAACCGAGGTTTTCACGGTGTTCCGTATCTCTATCGGCGAGCTTTCGCCGATGGTGTGTCACGCGGGCGAGTTGCTCGAAGGCATCTGGCTCACGGGCGCCGGCTTCCCCGAGGACTCGCTTGTCGAGCTGCGTCGAGACGACGAAACAATTGCTGCGGCAAACGTTCAAGCGAGCGGGGGCGGGACTCTGCTTGAGTTTGACGTGGACTTCCAGGATTCCGGTGTTTATTTGTGGGACGTAGTTGTCAAACATTCCTCGGGCGTCGAACTGGCAAGGTTGCCGGGAAGCTTCCAAACCTCTCCTCTGGCAGTAACCGACACAGTTGGCACGCCTGATTGTGGAATCGCCATTTCCTGGGCGAGCTTGGCTGATAGGACCTATGAGGTCTGGGCGGCGCCGAGGATGAATGGACAGTGGGAGCTCGCTGATTGCGTCGCCTCACAGGGCGAGGTTACCAACTGGGAGGACGCTTCGGCCCCGGATAGCGCGCGAAGGTTTTACAGGATCTCGCCGGTGCCTTTTGAATGAGAGCCGGGGCACGGTCTTTGCGGCGCATCTTTCTTCGAAGGAGTCGGGGGACGAAAACGACAGGAGGCCGGCGCCTCAAAAGGGCGCCAACCTCCCATAGCCGATTGCGGTGGCTCATGCCGCTATTGGCGGCTAACCTGCCTTGTTCAAAGCCGCTGGTATCCGCCGGGGTTCAATTCTAAGCTCTCCACGAACGCCTTGGCCTTTTTCCGTGTCCCGGGGGATGCTCACTCAGCCGTGCCGCCGGAGCCTCCGCCGCCACGAGGCCTCCGGGCGCCTTCAGGTCTCTGAGGGCGTTGACCGGCAGTTCCGCGCCGGGTTGCGCCGGAACGCCCGGCGCCGAACCCCATGCCAGGAAACCGGCCGCCAAGCTGCCGGAATTTCTCCTGGAGCTTTTTTCGCTCTGCGAGCGCCTTGGTCAGCGTCTCGTTGCCCTCTACTTCCTTGCCGAGGGCCGCTTCGAGCGCCTCGTTGGCCGTCTGCTGAGCTGCTCTGAGGGCTTCCTGTTTCGCGCGAACGTCCTTGAGAGCGTTTATGACACTCTCTTTTTCCCTGGCCTTGGCGGTCGCTTCCCCCAGTATCTTATTGAGCTCCCGGACGCGTTGCATCGCCTCCCGGAGTTCCGCTCTCTGCTCTTCTGTCATTCTCGGCCTGGCTGTTTGCCCTGCCGCTCTCCGGGGAGCAGGCGGACTTGCCTCCTCGGAGAAGCCCACTTGACACAGAAGAGTTGCGAAGACTACCACCACGCAAACAGCGATAACCTTTTTCATGTTCCTCCTCCTTTCATTGTTTGTTGTCGAACTTCCGTTAGCAAAAACGGGTACAAGACAAAACTAATTCGAAATCGCAGGTAATACCTCAGTTACCGGCGGCTGAGCTTCGCATCTCATAGGACGCAGAGTAGCCCTTGTGCCGGTGGCATTCTGCCACCGCCGAGGGCGAGACGCCCTCGGGACTGCCGGCGAGACGCCGGCGTTACATAGACGGCAACACTGAGCTGCACCTGGCAATCAAGCCCCAGATGCCCATGCAACGACTGCCCCGCCCTGGCGGGGTGTACTTCTCACCTTATTCTCTATTCTCTGCGCCTTTGCGTTAATCTGCTGTTCCCTTCTTGCCTCCTCCGGGTCGGCCGGCTATCCGCCCGAGACGGAGGGATTACAATCGCAGGGAGTTTTCCCGTTATTCTTCGTGGAGCTGATGTCCTCAACTCCTGTCGCGGAATCTCAGGCCATAATGGAGCACCGTTCAGGTTTATCTTCGTGCTGGTGTTTGTCCGCCGTGAGCAGAGACCGGCCGCTTCCTCCCGTGATGCCGGGCATTACCTCCACGCCTATTCTCTGTTCTTTGTAACGTTTATTGCAAGTGCAGGGTTTAACCGAGGCAGGCACAGATGCTTTTCCCTCGGTGTTGCCGTATTTCGGCGGCAAGGAAAGGGGGCAGAGAGAGCTTAACGCAAAGACGCGAGGGCGCAGAGGCGAAGCAGATAACGATAACACGCGGACAGGATGCCCTTCCGCGGAACGCGGGGCAAGATGCCAGCGGCACGACCAGAAGCCCAGCAATCAAACATACACCACCGATTCATCTCCTCAATCCACAGGGGTCCGACCGAGGGCATTTATCCCACCATTGCTGTTCATCACTGCGAAACATGCAAGACGGAAGAAAGAATCGAAAGGCAACTGCTGTACGACTCAAGCGCGACCATACCAAAAAATCTGAAGGTGCGAAGATATGTGGAAGTTGTGCTAAAATGAATTTCTGGACATGACGGTCGCAGAGTTTCTACCAAGGGACTCTCACTATACGGGAAAGGAAAGTGGGCCTGCGAAAACTGTGGGAAAAACGCGGTTTTCTCCGAGCGCGGCGTGATTCACCAATGGAAGAGAGGAAGAAGGGAGACGAAAGGTGAAGAGAAAAGGAGGCATTTCGAGGAGGCAATTCTTTTGTGAGACGGGGGGTTTGGGAATCGCCCTTGCGGGCAAGCTGGGGCCCCTCGGGGCAAGTCCCGCTATTCGAACGGGAAAGAAGTTGCCGAACGTTCTCTGGATCATGACCGATGACCAGAGGCCGGACTCGCTCGGCTGTTACGGAGCCGGCTGGGCGAGGACGCCGAACATTGACCGAATCGCCGAGCGAGGAGTTCTCTTCGAGCACGCGGTCGCACAATGCCCCGTGTGCATGCCTTCAAGAACCTCCATACTGACAGGGAAATACTGCCACACGCTCGGCATTCTGGAGAACGTCCGGCGACGTGTCCCGGAATCCGTGCGGCCGCTGACGGCGCCGTTCATCGAGAGGGGCTATCAGACGGTCAACATCGGCAAACTGCATTACGCGGGCAAACGGCCCTTCTCGATTGCGAGGCCCTCGCCGGGTTATGGGGGACGGGCTGCGACGCCTTTCGCCCTGAAGGCGGGATACGACCCGAAGAAGTACGGCGTTGTCAACCTCCCGACGCCGCTCAACGTCATTATCGCGGGAAGGTATCCTCTGCCCGAGGAGAAAACGGAGCCGGCGATGTGCGTCGAGAAAGCGATTGACTTTCTGCAATCGGAGGCCAAAGAGCCTTTTCTCCTGAAGGTCTCGATCATCGCCCCGCACACGCCCGTGCTCCCGCCGCGCCCGTACGACACTCTGATAGACCCTTCATCCGTCCGCCTGCCGCTGCCCTCGAAAGAGGAGCTTGAGGGCAAGTCGCGGTATGAGCGCGAGGTCCTCCGCGAGTTTCAGGGAAACAGCACGCTGACGCCTGAGCAAATAGCGACCGCCCGCGCGCATTACTACGGATTCGTGGCGATGGTGGACCATCACATCGGCAGATTGCTCGCCGCTGTCAAGAAGAGAGGATTGATGAGCAACACCATCGTCGCCTTCGCCTCCGACCAGGGCGTGGAGCTGGGCGAGCACGGGATTTTCATGAAGCGGAATTTCTACGAGCAGACGGTGAAAACTCCTTTGATCCTGTCGTGGCCGGGGCGCCTCCCGGAAGGAAAGCGCGTCGCCTCCCCTGTGGAGATGGTGGACTTTCTGCCGACGCTGCTCGAGTTGGCGGGGCTGAGTTTTGAGGGAGAGACCGCCGGAAAAAGCCTCGCGAAGCTCGCGCAAGGCCAGCGGAAAGCGTTTCGCGAAGCGACGTTCAGCGAGATTGACTATGGTGTCTCTCAGTGGCCTTCTCTTCGAGACGGCGGAGGCAGACGAGTTATGGTCCGGACGCAGCGGTGGAAGATGTGCTGCTTCGTTAATCAAGCCAATCGGGATGGCGACCTCTATGACTTGAAAGCCGACCCCGGAGAGACAAAGAACCTCTTCCTCGATAAGAATTACTCGCCCGTCATCTCGAAGCTCAGCCGCCTTTTGAGCGAGTGGAACGGGAAGGGTTAGCGGTTTTTTTCTTCAGCACCTTATCGAAAAGCTTCATCGCCGACGGAACCTGGAAAACGTGCCCTTCGGGGTGAACGAGGAGGGTTGCGCGGTCCGCTTTCCCGAAGACGCCGTAGCAGTCCTTGATTTCAGCCATAGCCCCTCTGGCTATGGACACCGGAAAGCCCCCCGGCGCCCGTTCGCGCTTGCCGTTCTGACACTGGAGATGCCGCGGCGCGATGAGCGAATAGATGTCCGCGAAGTCGAAGTTCTCGGTAAGTCCCGGGAAGTCCCAACACGGGCAATGTCCGTTCCGGATGTTCTCCACTGTCGTGAGAAAGCCTGAGCTTACAGTGACCTTGACGCGGGTGTCCATGGCGCCGAGCCACATCGCCATCTCCCCGCCCAGCGACAGCCCCCCGCAGCCGATTCGCTCCTTGTCAACTTCCTCGCGCGTGGTGAGGTAATCAACGCATCTCATCACGTCCCAGAGCCTTTCGCCCATCAGCGTCCGCCCTTCCTCGTAAACCTTGTGCTGTCCGACATCGGTCGAGATGGTTACGTATCCGCTTTCCGCCAGAACCCGCGCGAAGCCGCGATATGGGCTCGCGTCCTGATGGACGATGTAGCGGTTCCCCCCGTGACCGTGAATGCACACCACCGCCGGCGCCCTGCTATTCCGAGGGCGAGGAACTGTCAGCACGACTTTGATGCGTCGAGTTGGCGTCGAGTTGATTTCTATCTCGTACCGGATGTGTTTCTGTTCCTTCTTCGTCAGCAGAATCTTCTCATGGAATGGCAGACTTGGGCGTCCGCTGCGGTCGGGCTTGTCCGCTTCGAGAAGGTCATCGAGCTTCAGAAGACGAAAAAGCTTTTCCCGAGAAGCCTTCTGCCAGGCAACGGCTTCCTCGGCAGTTTTCGCGTTGAACCCCATCTCTCGCTCGGCCGTTGTGCCCCCACAGTCGGCCGCGGACGCCACACAAAAAAGCAACCCAAGAATCAATCCGAACTGCAGGATGTTATTTCTCATCACATATTCCTCCCTGTTCACAACTGGAATGATGCCCTCTTCGTTTCCGACTGACGATGGTTGAGACGTAGAGCACGTTCAGGCCGCTGAGACCCCGACCCGATCTCGCAACATGCCCGACGTTCATTCAGCTTACCACCGGCGATGCTTCCGGGTCGAACGGATTTGTCCTGATAGCGAGAGAGAAGAGATAGGGGTAATTCTCCTTCAAGTGCCGCATATAGGCGAGCCATTGCGATATCAGAAGAACATACGCCCTCCGTATATCGCCGGATAGATGTTTCAGGTCGCTGCCGGGGAGGTCGCTCAAGCTCTTCCTGTGGCTCAGCTCCTCCGTCAAGTGGAACACCGCCCACAGAAGCTGCGTGAAGGAATCGTGCTCCAAGAGATTGGGGTTCCCCAACAGACGCAACATGAAGTCTCTCTTGGCAGTGAGGAAGGACTTGAGGTCGTACAGGTCCCCTTCCCGGCCCCGAACTTCGTAGGCGCACCTCTTGAGGCGCTCGGCAGCGATGACAAATTCCCTATCCGACCAATTGCCCTCGACCACCAGCTCATTTTTCACTCTTTGGGACTCAGGGTCAAAGCTGGAAAAAGAGTTCAAAAGGGCTGTCCCAACCTCGCTGAAGAAAGCTCCAATCACAATGTTCAGCTTTTCGAGCATAGCGCGTTTCTCTCTCTGCGTGAGTAGGCGGTGTATGATGAAAGTGACCAGCAGAACCTCAATCGGAACAAACGCGATGTCTCCCACGAGATAGATGAAGATGTGATGGGCATCTCGAAAGAGCGCAAAGTGAATGAGATAAATCAACCCAGATAATGCAACCAAGCCTAATCCCAGACCGACCTGCCAACTAAGGCGTTTCATATTTCATTACCTCCTTCAACCTTTCGTCGGAATCATCCCTGACAGTGCCAGGACACGAGACTGATTCTATCCCGCGCAAGAAGCCGCCGCAACATCGAATGTGGCAACGGCGAGGCTTGAAGTTCTTATCCTTCCGAGCTATATTACAAACAGGAATCGCGATTTCAGGATTGTTCATCTGAATTACAGACAATACGGAAAGGAGAGAAACACCAATGAACCAGAGCAGACGCGAATTCTTACGCCGGGGCGCGATGGCCGCTGCGGCGACGACGGCGGCGGCTTTTTCACCGCGTCGAGCCGCAGCCATCGAACCCATTGTCCGCAAGGGTGGCAGCCAGTTGAAGCTTAGCTGCTGCGCCTATTCATACCGTCAGTTTCTATCGGGCAAGAACAAGACGATGACGCTCGACGACTTCATCGAGATCGGCGCCGAGATAGACCTCGATGCCGTGGAGCTGACGGCGTATTATTACCCCGCCGAAATCACCCCCGAATACCTTACCCATCTGAAACGCAAGGCGTATTTGCTCGGGCTGGACATTCCAAAGACAGCCGTCGGGAATCACTTCTGCAATCCGCCGGGCGCCGCTCGTGACACTAACGTTGCGCAGATCAAGCAATGGGTGGATTACACCGCTTCGCTCGGCGCGACTTGTATTCGCGTTTTCGGGGGGAATGTTCCGAAAGGCGTTTCGCTCGAGCAGGCGCAGAAATGGACTATCGAATGCGCCGGGGAATGCTGCGAGTATTCCGGCAAACGCGGCGTTTTTCTCGCTATGGAGAATCACGGGGGCATCACCTCCAGCGCGAAAGAGATGTTGCCGATCGTGCAAGGGGTGAAGTCGGAGTGGTTTGGCGTGAATCTCGACACGGGGAATTTCCGCACAGCCGACCCATACGCGGACATCGCCACCATGGCGCCGTATGCCGTCACGACGCATGTCAAGACGAATGTCGGCGGCGGCCCCGCTGATTTCAAGCGGATCATCAAAATCATACGAAGTGTGGGCTATCGCGGATACCTCTCCCTCGAGTACGAGGCGAAAGAGGACCCCAGAACGGCTGTTCCGAAAACGATCAAGGTTTTGAGAGACCTGGTCGGCTGACGAGGGGCGCGTCGCGGTTGGAAAATCGCCCCTCGTGTTAATGTCTCGGTCTGAAGTGCAGGGCCCCAGGAACTCAGCGCTGTGAAAGCGTCTCGCAGGCGGACATGCGACAGCGGTGGCACGGGCGTCTCGCCCGTGAGGGTCCATGGGCAAGATGCCCATGCCACGATAGACGCCCTGCTTTGTCTCCTGTTTCGCCGGCTTGTCGGTCGCCACGTCCAGCTCAGAAACTAGCTTGGGCCAAGATAAAATGTTGACGGCAGGCGGCGTGCCTGCGTAACCTCTTTTTTGCCGAAGGAAACGTGTGAGTGTTATCTTACGCTTCGAGTGGCTACTTTTGTAGGAGGTGAATGAATGGCTATGCTGATTTTCAAGAACGGGCCAAACGCGGGCGAGACTTATCGCCTCGGCCGCGGGACGATAACCTGCGGTCGGGCGCCTCACAATGCGGTCCAGGTTCTCGACCAGAAAGCCTCGAAGGTCCATTTCCAGATAAAACAGGTGGGGGAAGGTTACGACGTCACGGACCTCAAGAGCACCAACGGCCTGTTCGTCAATGGGCAGATGGTAACCTCCGCCTCCCTGAAGGACTGGGATGAAATCCGCGTCGGCGACACCATCTTGGTGTATTTGGCATCCGATGTGGACCTCGACCATCTCCCCGAGGGCTTTCCAAAACACAAGATCGCTTCCATGAGGACACGCATCGAGGAGACCGTCTGGGAAAGACCTAAGAAAAAACCCGAGACGATTACCGACTGGAAGAAAGACCGGGACTGACCCGCCGCGCCCGGAGAAAGCGGCCTCATCTGCGGGACAAATCATATTTCTCTATCGGCTCCGAAAAGTTCAACCATAAGATGAAGGTGAAGGGGAAGTGGCATGATGAAAAGAGTCTATTTTAGGCGGATGCTCGCGATTTCTTGTGTGATGGCAGCGGTGATTTCGCTGGGGTTATGTTTGCCCTGCGAGGGAAGCGAGCTGAACAAGCTCTCGAAGGAAGAAATCTCGGACGGATGGATTCTCCTGTTCGACGGCGAAACGCTTTTCGGGTGGGAGACGCACGGCAACTGCACATGGAAAGTCGCGGACGGCGCTCTGATGTGCGACACGGGAACGGACGGTTGGCTCGGGACGAAAACCGAGTTCACCAACTTCATCCTCCGGCTTCAATATCGCATCAGCGCCAACGGCAACAGCGGCATCTTCTTCCGAGCGGACAAGGGGCCGCAGCCGTGGGTGACGGGCTATGAGATGCAAATTTGGGATAAGGACACAGACAATCCCACCGGCAGCATCTACAACGTCGTGAAGGCGAAACATCCGGGGGGCAAGCTCGTGACCGCCGTCGAGAAGTGGCAGGACGTGGAGATAATGGCGGACGGCGAGCACCTGACGGTTACTCTGAACGGGAACAAGGTCGTTGATGCGAGAGACGCTCAGCACCGGCGGGGCGTCATCGGCGTCCAGTATCATTATGCGGGGATGAAGATGGAGGTCCGCAACGTTCGTCTAAAGTCTCTCGGGCTGAAGTCCACCTTCAACGGAAAGGACCTCACCGGCTGGAGCATTATCCCCGGGCACAAGTCCGTTTTCTCGGTCACGCCGGAGGGCTGGCTGAACATCAGGCACGGCAACGGGCAGATCGAGACGAAGGGCGTCTGGGATGATTTCGTCCTGCAACTGGACGTCATCTCCAACGGCACGCATCTCAACAGCGGCGTTTTCTTCCGGGGCGATAAGGGGCAATTCTGGTCGGGCTACGAGTCCCAGATTCGCAATCAGTGGGAGGGAAACGACCGGACCAAGCCGGTGGACTTCGGCACGGGCGGCGTTTACTTTTACGCTCCCGCCCGGAAAGTCGTTTCCAGCGACAGGGAATGGTTCACGAAAACCATCGTCGCCCACGGAAATCACATCGCGGTGTGGGTGAACGGATACCAGGTCAGCGAGTTCACCGATATCCGCCCCCGAGGAAAAGATGCCCGAAGGAATTGCCGCCTCGAAGCCGGGCCAATCAGCCTCCAGGGGCACGACCCGACGACTGACCTCTCCTTCCGAAACATCAAAATCGCGTCCTATACCCCGGAGAAAGGCGAGCCCGCGAAAGGGACCGTTTACGGCGACGTCTATTATTATTGCACCAACTGCAAGAAAGAGTTCACCGCCAGCTCCGCCGACGTCCCCCCCATCAAATGCAAATTCTGCGGCAAGGTCACCGCGGTCCTCGCGAAAAAGTATAAGTGCAAGAAATGCGCAAGCCTTTTCATCGGCTACATTCAGAAGTACGATCCTGAGACGAAACGGGCTATCAAAAGGCGAAAGAGAGGGTTGACGGTTTCCGACGAGGAAATCAGCAGCATTCTCCTCTCCAAGCCCGGCGGGCAAGGATGGATAGAAGGGCACTTACCGGAAGCGATTGATCTGATGAGCAATGTCTCCTGCCCCGAGTGCGGGGCCTCCGGAGGGGATATCGAGCCGGTTTTCCCCAAATGGAAGGCAAGATGAGCAGGCTGCCCGGGGCCAGAAGCGCTGCCCTGGCACATGGGGAACCCGCACTGAGGGGGATAAGAAGGACCCCGTCCTCCCTCCGTCGTGGCATGGGCGTCTCGCCCATGATTCGGAGGTGCGGCTCAGTCTTGCCATCTACGTAACGCTGGCGTCTCGCCGGCAGTCCCGAGGCCGTCTCCGCCATGATTTGCAGGTGCAACTCAGTCCTGCCATCTATGTAACGCCGGTTTCGGGCGGGTACCGAGTTGTGGCAGGGAACAACCGAAGAGGAGGAGAACGCAAAGCCCCAAGGGCGCAGAGAGCGGGATGAGAAGGGCCCCGTCCCCGCTCCGTCGTGGCATGGGCGTCTCGCCCATGATTCCGAGGTGCAGCTCAGTCCTGCCATCTATGTAACGCTGGCGTCTCGCCGGCAGTCCCGAGGGCGTCTCGCCCTCGGTGGGGGCAGCGGACTGCCCGCTACAACTGCCGCTCCGCGTCCTCTGCCGTTCAAGCCTCGCCCGCCCCCAACTGAGCGACTACATTTCCCCTAAAATTTCGCTGGACTTTCGCCGCACCACCTCGTATAATGTTGGCGAACAGTTAAGTTGCCGGCCGCGCCCTCATCAAAAAGCACCACTCCAATCCCAGAGAACACCGCGCGCACGTTGAGGACATCGTCCGGCGCCTCGCCAACGTCACCCTCGGCGACACCGTCGCCCGCGTCGCCCACGACCCCCTCCGCAAACTCGGCCGAAACGACCGCCTCGTGGGAAGCGCCCTCCTGGCCCTTGAATACGGAATCAAACCCCTCTACCTCCTCGAGGGCACCGTCGCCGCCCTCCGCTCCCGCCGTTACTAACCTAACTTCCGCACCTGATTGCGATTTTGAGATTTTTTTTTGCCTGATTTGGGGATGAAATGGGGATATTTAGGGTGTTTTTGCTGTCATCTTCGCCCTATTTGCGCCACACTTTCGTTTTGC
>Ga0315543_1000499_pt1 | contig 47618 bp, 39 predicted proteins | sample SalMarSW160210MG_2_FD_203098 | JGI IMG/M metagenome (GOLD analysis project Ga0315543, IMG submission 203098) | Salt marsh sediment microbial communities from the Plum Island Ecosystem LTER, Massachusetts, United States - Salt Marsh Sediment SW1601-210 ...
AGTCAAAATCTCAATACTGCGATAAGTTACGTAAGAATGGAGGGTTCTCCTGCGACAGGAGAACCCTCCATTGTATTTGTATGGAGGAACAGGGCCCGATTCTGCAATTTATTAAGGCCCAGATTCCCACTTGTTGCGTTTCCAGCTCCCCATTTTGCATTTAAGAACTCTGGAAGACAGGAACCAGCTTGAATGCAACCGCCCCATAAACCCACGAATAATAATGCCGCTGATTGTATTCTTGCAATTGGCCCCGGATTTCCTATACTGTTCGTTCAAGTAATCGTTGATACTAAGGTGCGCTTTTGGTAATTCCTACAGTCGAGAAGAATAACAATATGGATTATTTCAATTACAAAAACGGTAAATTGTTTGCTGAAAATGCAGACGTCGAAAGAATAGCCGCCGAGGTTGGCACACCAGTTTATATCTACAGCAAAGCCACCTTCAAAAATCACCTGCAAAAAATCGAAGAGGCCTACCACGAACTTGATACCACAATTTGCTATTCCGTTAAAGCCTGCGGTAATATAAATATCCTAAAAATTTTGGCCGAGGCCGGTAGCGGATTTGACATTGTCAGCGGCGGAGAGTTGTATCGTGTTCTACAGGCGGAAGGTGAGCCGTCAAAAATCGTTTATGCCGGTGTCGGCAAAACCGACAGGGAAATCATCGAAGCATTGAACGCTCGGATAGGCTACTTCAATATCGAATCAGAAGCTGAGCTGGAGAACCTGATTCGACTGGCAAAACAACAGGGAAAGCAACCCAAGGTCGCTGTGCGCATCAATCCGGATGTTGACCTGAAAACGCACAGATACACCACCACCGGCAAAAAGGAAACCAAATTCGGTGTCGACATCGAACGCGCACGAAAAGTTTTTGCTGATTACGGAAGGAGCGAGCCAGTGAAACTTTGCGCAATCCATATACACTTAGGCTCAGCCGGAAAAACCGTTGAACCCTACGTTGAAGCGATAGAAAAGATATTAGCCCTGATAGAACAGCTGCGCAGCGACGGGCTCACAATCGAAGCGGTAGATATAGGCGGCGGATATGGGGCTGACTATGTAACCGCTGAAGCACCTACGGCTGCTGATTACGCCGCCGCCATTGTGCCGTTGTTAAAGGGCAGAAACCTAAAGCTCATTATCGAACCAGGGGCAACTATTGCTGCTAATGCAGCGATTTTAGTAACGCAGGTCTTGTATCTGAAAAGCAGCGGCTCGAAAAAATTCGTTATAGTCGATGCAGGTATGAACGATTTGATTCGTCCGCCGTTGTATGGCGCATTTCACTTCATTTGGCCTGTGAAGACGAGCAAAGAATTTGTACCGCAGCGTCGCGGCAAGGACCTGCAATTAGACGGCACCGAAGTTGTTGACGTGGTTGGGCCAATTTGCGAAAGTGCAGACTTTTTCGCTAAAGACAGGGCTTTGCCGCCGGTAAAACGCGGAGATTTCATTTCCATCTTCACCGCCGGTGCTTATGGCTTTACGATGAGCAGTAACTACAATGCCCGCGGACGAGCCGCTGAAGTGCTTGTTGACGGCACAGAATTTAAGGTAATAAGAAGACGTGAAACCTACGAAGATTTAATATCACCAGAGAAATGAGACATTAGCATTTCATCTCGGCGTTCGCTCTGCGTTGCTCAAGCTAAAATCGGCCAACCACAAGCTCACAAGTTTCGCTCGACAAAGCCCGTATCGATTTCACTTTTGATAAAAAGGTTATGCGATAGGATATCCAGACAAGCGGGTATTGTGGTTTTGATTGGCTCAATAACAAATTCCCGTAAGGCCCTTTTCATCGTGGCAATGGCTTCAGTTCGCGTTCTTTGATGAACGATGAGTTTGCAAATCATCGAATCATAACTTGTCGAGACAGTCCAGCCCTCTGAAATGTGTGTATCGACTCTGACACCCGGACCGCCAGGCGGGATATATCTGGTGATTGTGCCCGGAGAAGAAACAAAATTATTTGCGGGGTCTTCGGCATTTATTCGGCACTCAATCGCCACACCAGTATGCTTGATACTTCTCTGGCTGAATTTGATTTTCTGGCCGTCGGCGATTTTCAGCTGCCACTTAATCAAATCATGGCCAGTAACCATTTCAGTAACGGGGTGCTCGACCTGAATTCGCGTGTTGGCCTCAATGAAGTAAAACTTTTTATCCCTGTCCAAAATAAACTCAACCGTCGCAGCATTTACATATTTGGCCTCCTTTATAATCCTCAAGGCAGCTTCGGCAAGATGCTCTCTATCGCGCTCATCGAGGATGGGACAAGGTGACTCCTCAATCATTTTCTGATGTCTTCGCTGAATGGTACAGTCCCTTTCGTAAAAGTGCAGTGCGTTTCCGTCCTTATCGGCTATCACCTGCACCTCCACATGCCGGGGCTCAACTATAGACTTTTCGAGATAGACACGAGCATCTGCGAAGGCAACTTCTGCTTCTGCTTGAGCCGCTCCGAATGCGGAGCGAAAGCTGATGTCATTATGGGCCATTCTCATACCTCGTCCGCCACCGCCGGCAGCAGCTTTTATCATTACAGGGTAGCCAATTTCATTTGCCAGCTTTAAGGCCTCAGACTCATCTTCGACAGTCCCGTCGGAGCCAGGCACTACCCTCACTTTCGCCTTGCGTGCCACCTGGCGTGCCTGAGCCTTGTCGCCGAGCAGCCGCATTGCCTCCACAGGAGGGCCTATAAATACTATACCGCAGTCCCGGCAAATCTGGGCGAAGTTGATATTCTCGGCCAGAAAACCATAACCCGGATGAATTGCCTCGACGTCCGCAATCTCAGCGGCACTTATGATACGCGGGATATTAAGATAACTTTCAGCTGAATCAGCCGGGCCTATACAAATCGCCTCATCGGCAAGCTGCAAGTACGGAGCATCTTTATCGGCCTCAGAATAAACTGCCACCGCCTCAATGCCAAGCTCATGACAGGCGCGGATAATACGCAGCGCTATCTCACCACGGTTTGCTATAAGGATTCTTGAAAACATCTTTTCGATTCTCGATTCTTGATACTCGATACTCGAATTTCTACTGTCAATGAGCATCGAATCGCAAATCAGTCTGGTCTGATTCTGAAAAGCACTTGACCATATTCAACAGCCTGGCCGTTGGTCACCAATATATCAGCAATTGTTCCGCTGATTTCGGTCTTTATTTCATTCATTACTTTCATTGCCTCGACTATACAAACAACCGCCTGCGCATCAACATGCGAACCGACTTCAACATAAGTCTCCGAGTCGGGGCTTGGAGTCGCATAGAAAGTCCCGACAAGAGGCGACTTTACCTCCACCAAACCCTCCTGAGTGTGCGTGTCGGAAGGAGGAACTCCAGCCGCTGACGCTTGCGTTTCATTAGGGCGGGCAGGCACAGCTGAGATGCCCGGCTCAATCACCGGCGCAGCGGTTACGGCCCCGCCTAAAGCCGGTTGAGGCTGGGAGCGCTTCAGAAAGATTTTGTCATCGCCATGTTTTATTTCCACCTCGACCAGCCCGTTATCTTTCATTATTTCAATGAGTTCTTTTATTTGCTGCAAATCGCTATCTTTTTGCGCCATTGCCGTATCCTTCCCTAATAAAAGCCGTCGATTAAGCTGAATAAGTATAGCTACAAAAGGCACTTTTGCAAACAATTTCTACTGGGTTGTGAACTGAGGGCCTATCCGGCGAAGCAGCAAATTGAGAAACCTTACACAAGCCGATAAAATCTCAATTTATGGTGGTTTCGTGATGTTTTTAAGAATAACAGCCCCGAAATAAATTAGGATAAGATGCAGCCGTGAGCTTTTCGTAACAGGTCAGGGGGCAGGTGCTTAAGCTTTTATACTTTTTTGCAGCTGGGAACGATATTTTAGCTTTGCCGTGGCGCTTTGGGCCGAGTTAAAGTATTTCAAGAGCAACAGCTGTAATATCATCAGCCTCGGACGGGACAATTACCTGATTTTGCACAAGCATATTGAGCTTGTCCATCATCTCAACGATGGGCAAATCCTTTATTTCACAAAATTTTTCGCTGAAATTAAAGCCGATTGGGTCGCCGAGACTGCCGATAAACGGCTCTGCTCCATCGGAGTACAGAAGCAGTTTATCACCGGGTTGAAGCTGTATGGTCTGCTGGATATATTCGGATTGTCTGAAAATTCCGAGGAGGGAGCCTCGTATTTCTAATTGTTGTAGTTGCTCGTTGGGCCTGATAAGAACCGGATAGGGATGTCCGGCCCGGGCGTAGGTTAGCTGCAGCGTCTTTATATTCAGCAGGGCATAGCAACAGGTTGCAAATTGATAACCCGAGAGCTTCTGTGTAGCCAGCCGCCTATTGAGATTTTTCATAACTTCCGCGGGCGAGAATATATGGTAATTGTTCTCAATATTCTCTCGCATAACCAGTGCCTGTTTTAGAAAAATCGTCAGCAGTGCAGCGGGTATGCCGTGACCAACCACATCAGCTACATAAAAACCTATGTGTTGCTCGTCGACGCGGACGATGTCGTAGATGTCACCCGAGACCCACTCGGCCGGCAGAAAGGTCGTGGCCCATCGCACTCGGTCAGTATTGGGCAGCTGAGTAGGCAAGAAATCCTGCTGAACAAGACCAGCCAGACGAAGCTGCTCAGATAGGTTGTCAACCAAGGCACCGGTCATACCAAGCTGCTCTGCCAGTTTATTTTTGTAAATTATTTGGACCTGCTTTGGCGGCTTGGCAAATCTTACAGCAATTTCTGAACCTTTCTTACGGTAAGCCAGATTTAAGCTGATTCTGACCCACAGCTCATCTGTGGAAACCAACTCGGTTGTGCCACCAATAAAGAAACTGCTCTTTGCCGGCGCTAAAGAAAAGCTTTTTACGGGCAATTGCATCCGCTCGTTGAGCAAAATCACGCCAACATTATTCATCTCGAGCGATGTGATTATCCGTGACAGGTATCCCTGCTGCGAGATATTGATGTCCTTAGTATCAATAATGACGGTTCCAATCAGTTCGAGTTGGTCGTGTATCTGAAAAAATGCGTCTATTGGCCGTATTGCGAAAGAAAGCTTCTTCTGTTTCAAAAGCCGCTTTATTTCAGACGGCATATGTTCCTGGTTTGACAAGTATAAAACGTCTGTGAAGCTTTTTGGCGCTTCAATGGTACTTATTAGCTCTGTTTTTTCCATTCCATTTGCCTTCTTAGGGCTGCCAGTTGCGTTATGGGACTTCGTGGGCTGCCATTCTGCAATGAAGCTCCTGAACCAATACTCACTATACAGAAACCAGCATAAGCTGATTTTCGGCTTGTTAGGGGTGGCACTTTGCGTTTTTTTGTTTTTTTCTGCTCTTGGAAAATTGTTAGTGTATGAGCAGAGTTGCAGTTTAAGCGGCTTTCGAGTTTTATTTGGCTTCCAGTTCTTAGCCAGCGAAGATTGCCGAGCCGATGCGAAGGATGGTTGCGCCCTCTTCAACGGCGAGTTCATAGTCAGAACTCATACCCATACTCAGTTCAGTAAACTCTGAACTGACTATTTTTTCGCCTCGCATCTCAACAAATAACTCTCTTGCCCGAACGAAACAAACGCGAATGACATCTTTATTATGCGTCAACGGCGCCATGGTCATCAGACCAACAAGTTTCAAATTCGGCAGGGTCTCTATCTGTTCAGCCAGATGCGTCGCTGCTCCTACCGGGACGCCGTATTTTTGTGGTTCGTTTGAGGTATTGACCTGCAGAAGCACTTTGGGGCACAAGTTCAGCTTTGGTGCAGAAGCGTTTATCTCTTCGGCCAGCCGAAGTGTATCAACCGAATGTATCAGAGAAGCTATCGGCAAGACCTGGCGGACCTTGTTGCGCTGCAGATGTCCAATCATATGCCAACTGACTTTTTCCGGCAGAGCTGAACTGCGGTGGGCTCCGGATAAAAATTCAGCAATCTGAGCGGAAACTTTCTTTAATTGCTGAACCCGGTTTTCACCAAGATCGATAAAGCCCAGACGAATAACTTCTTTTATGGCCTCGACAGCAGCGGATTTGGTTACAACAACAAGCTTTACCTCGCCGGGGTCTCTGCCGAGGCGGGCACAAGTAGAGTTAATGGCGTCTTTTATGCGTTCTATTCTTTCCGAAATTTTTATCATAGAAAAAAGTTAAGAATTCAAAATCAAGAAATTCGCACCGCCCAAAAAGATACCAGCCAACGGTCATCTTTGCCAGCGCAAAAATCCTCAAGGTAGAAATTTTGATGAGTTTTTTAATTTAGAGGGCAGATATTTATCCACTACAAAGTTCAGGCCATACTTGGCAAAGGCTTGTTGCTCTACACGGACCCCCATCTTCAGCATCTGATTGATTGCCTTCTGCCAGGGTTTATGGTGTTTCACAAATGGGTCGTTTCGCAGTGCATCTTTGGCCCTTTTTATGTCCACCTCTTTCAGGGGATGTGTGGGCAATTTATAGGTTATGATATCCTGGGGCGTCACACCGAGGAATCGCACTGAAGGAACACAGAAGAATTCGTTCAGATGTGCTGCTCTGCCCGAGCCTACTTTCAAGGTTCTGTAGATATTGAAATAGCCATAAGGGTCTCCGTCAACAAAGGCATAAACAGGGATTTTCAACTGGTCAGTTAATCTTCTTATAAACCTTCGGCAGGCCCGGGTCGGCACACCACCCATACTGATAAGAATACATTTTGTTTTCTTCCAGTAATCATATTTGACGAGTCTTTGAAACATGCCGGCTGTTTCGATTGCAAGAACGAATTTTGCCTGGCTCTGGAAGCGAAGGTTTTCAACATCCGTAGGTATGGAATAGGCACCGGAGCCGAATTTTGTGCAGTCGATTTTGATTTTTTTACCTAATGAATCGGTGTCAATAACTATAAGCTCCCCTGTTATATCGCCTCCTTTTTCTTCCGGTGTAAATCTTAGCTGCTCTCGGTTGACAGCGAACATCGCTTCAACATCATCCATAATGGTATCCGACTCTGACTGTTCGGAGAAGCCGGCTTTACCCCAGTTCTTGGAGACATAATAGGCCTCTCGCTTTGTGGCCATATCATTCGTATCAATGAGCTCCTTGGCAAGCGACATCATCTTAAGGGACTGTGCGAAAGTCCTTACCGTTCTTACGGTTAAAGTCCGCTGTTTTTTCTTGCCGAGCATCTCGAAATAGCCGATTTTGGGCTGATATTTGACGTTGATTAGAGAACGGATGGGCGTAACCATTGAAGGGCTTTTGCTCTTTAGTATCTTTGCATGGATGTCTTCAGCGGTTCTGGTTATCTTTTTTGCCACAGGGATGGTTCTTGGCTTTGTCATCGAAAAACTCCAAAAAATGACATCTTTTAGATTTATTAGCTATAATTTACATCAATAAGGTGAGATATTCAAGCCATTTTGCCTGACGATTTCCGTTTAGGATAATGTGCTGAGCCCAAAAAAAGTCAAAAAAAGTGATTTTTGCCTTGCATTTTTTTATCGTTGTCTGTATATTAGTTTTATTAAGAAAATACAGATTGGGACGGTAATCTACCCTTAAAAATTTTAATTTTCTCATTTTTTATTTGACAGGTTTTTTCGGAAGAGTTAGCGTTCTCTGTTCATACGTTAAAGTAATGAAATGAAGCTCCTTAGGAGCTTACGAACCTCGGCGAGGCAGCGTGGCATACCGGTTTCCCCCCCAGCCGGTTCCACCACCTCGCCCTTTTTTGTGCGCATACCTCCCATATGAAACAAATGAGAGAGTCACTTAAGTTACTTATTCTCCACGGATTTGGAGGAACACTCTTCTGCTGCGGGGACCGTCGAACTCACAGAAAAAAACACCCTGCCAGGTGCCAAGATTGACTTTGCCGTCTTTAATCAGGATTTGTTCGCTGCAGCCAATCAGAGAGCTTTTACAATGCGCATCGGAGTTGCCTTCGGAATGTCGATAGCCGGGACGGCGATGAGGTATCAATTCTTCAAGGGTCAAAAGTATATCGTGCGGGACAGAAGGGTCGGCATTTTCGTTTATGGTAACCGCTGCTGTTGTGTGAGGACAATAAACAATGCAATCGCCATTTGTAATACCGGATTGACTGACAGCCGAACTAACCTGGCTTGTAATATCAATCATTTGGTTGCGGTTTTTGCTGCTTATGCGAAAATCTTTTTCGACGATTTTCATTACACACTCACCCCAAATTCTTCACTTCCTAACCGAAAGGTCTTTTTAGCATATATAAAAATCTATTCTTTCAGTCTTCACTGAGGAGTTTTTTCAGTTCCGTAATAAGTGATGGGATATCCTCTGTTGAGGTGCTCCACACGACATCCAGGTTGATAGAAAAGTAGGCATGAATAAGCCGGTTTCTCATGCCGGTCAAGACAGGCCAAGGTATCTCGGCAATGCTGTTGCGAAGCTCCTCCGACACTTGAGTTGCCGCCTCACCGATGATCTCAAGAAGACGAACGAGCGAATGAACCAGCTTTCTGTCGCTGTTCAAATCCTCGCGTGTCGAGGAGCGTATATACTGCTGGATTTCCAAAGAGGCATCCAGCATATGGCGCAACCTCACCTGGTCTTCACGCTTGATATTGAAGTTTTGCATTTTGTACCACCTCGTCACGGAAATACTGGCTTAAATCTTCAGGTGTCCGCAAATCTGCTTTTTTCCCGAGCATTTCTGTAAGCTCCATCTCCATTTTGATAATTGAAAAAAGGCCGGGCGTATGGCCTTCCTCAAACTCAACTAACAGGTCGATATCGCTATCTGGCCCCAATTGGCCACGGATTGCAGACCCGAAAACCGACAGCTTCCTGATACGATTCTTCTCGCAGAACTCCGTTAGCTTGCCTTCAGGCATTTTTTGGTCGAGCGAATAAACCATCTTACAAACCTTATGATGATTAATTATTTATCCTTGCCTAAAACAGTGTAAATCCCGTTTCAATCCGTGTCTATTTTTTTCTACATTTGTTTGACAACTTCTATACCTAAAAGCTCACTTAAGCCATGTTTGATAGTCTTTGCGGTTAAATCACAAAGCAATAGTCTCGTCGGCCTTTTATCCGGCTCAGCCTGCAAAACAGGGCAATTCGTATAAAAGGCACTGAACTTCTGCGCCAATTCGTAGAGATAGGATGTCAAATAGTTCGGCCTGTAATCAGCAACGGCGGCTTCTATCGCCTCGCCATAACGAATCAGATGTTTTGCTAAATCAAGCTCAGACGGCTCAGTGAGACTTAACCTTTTCAGGCCAGCAAGCTCGGTCTCAATATCTACATCCCGGGTTTGTGCCTTTCGTTCAATCGATTTTATTCGTGCGTATGCGTACTGCATATACGGGGCGGTATTGCCGTCCATTGCTAACATCCTGTCGAAGCTGAAGACATAATCGCTCGTCCGATTGTTAGAGAAATCCGCATACTTTACAGCACCAATGCCAACTGCCTTTGCGATATGAGCTTTTTTGTCCGGTTTCAGATTCGGATTTTTCTCTTCGACAATTTTCGTTGCCCGCTGCACAGCTTCATCGAGCAACTCTTTCAATTTTACATTTTCACCTTCTCTTGTTTTTAATGGTTTGCCATTTTCGCCCAACACACTGCCAAATGTAACGTGAACCAATTCTGTCTTCTGACTTCCGTCTTCTGACTTCTGTTTTATATCCCAGCCAGCCATACGCCCTACCGCGAACAGCATCTGAAAATGCAGACTTTGCCGTGCATCCGTTACATAAATTATCCTGTCTGCTTTCAGCTCTTTGACTCGATACCTAATCGCCGCCAAGTCTGTTGTCGCATACAAATACGCCCCATCGCCCTTTTGCACTCTCAACGGCAACGGCTTACCTTCTTTGTTCTTAAACCCAGCCTGTGGTGAGCCTGTCGAATCCACCGGAAAAACGCACATTGCCCCATCCGATTCTTGGGCCAAACCTGCTTTTTTTAACTCATCAACAACAACGGATAAGTCATCGTTATACGCACTTTCTCCCCGTATATCTTCGTTCGTTAACGTGACTCCTAACTTACGGTATATTTCGGTGTAATGAGATTCTGACCGCCTAACAATAGCTTGCCAGTAGCTTTTCCAATACTTTTCACCTCTTTGGAGACCGGCAATTGCATCTCTTGCATCTGCAGCAAAGTTCTCATCAGAATCATATTTTTGCTTGGCTTCTTGATAAAAAGCTTCTATGTCTTTTAAAATTTCATCATCTGAAAGCCATTCATCTTCTATTTTTTTAAACTCTTCAATATCTTTGGCAGTTGTTTTGTCTCTAAACAAAGCGCAGAGCATTCCGAATTGCAAACCCCAGTCGCCGATATGGTTTTGGCGGATGACTTTATGGCCCTCGAATTCGAGCAATCGGCAGATACAATCGCCGATGATTGTGCTCCGCAAATGCCCCACGTGCATCCGCTTGGCGATATTCGGCCCTGAAAAATCAACAACGATGGTTTTCGGCTTAGCTTCTTTCTCCACAGCGAGCCGATTTTTGGTATCAGCATTGATTTCAATTAATCTGCCAGCAATAAAATCGGCTCTCAGCCGCAGATTTATAAAGCCTGGTCCCGCGATTTCAGGCTCTTCGCAGATACCGCCTAAATCTAACTTTTCGACAACCTTTTCAGCCAGTTCTTTGGGATTTGTCTTTAACTCTTTGGCCAGTGCCATTACACCATTGACCTGATAATCGCCGAATTTGGGGTCGGTTGCGGGCCGAACTTGTGCTATACAGCCGCCTCGACCTGTGGCCAAGCCACCGGTAGCAGCGGTCATAGCGGCACTGATTCTGTCCTCAAGCATTGTAATAACAGGTTTCATTGTTTAGCGGTCTCTTCCCACTTCAGCCGATGGGCATCACCCCAGAGCAACTCCAAATCGTAGTAGTCACGGTATTCACGGTCGAAGATGTGTATTACGACATCGATAAAGTCGAGCAAAATCCAGCGTGCCTGTTCATAGCCCGCTCTGCCGAAACGCTGCAGACCCTGTTTTTTTGCGGCCTCACAGATTTCATCGGCGACGGTGCGTCTTTGCCTATCGCTTGTGCCGGTTGCGATTACGAAATAATCGGTAGCGGGAGATTTGCCTTTCAAATCCAAAACTACAATATCGCTGCAGCGTCGTCCATCCGCCAGTTGGGCCGCAGCCAGAGCAAAGCTTCGAGCCTCTGCGTTTCGCTTCTTTGCCAAATTATATCCTCTTTTTTTCAATAAAAGAAAAAGGCGACCGTCTCGCTCCAATTGAGCTTAGGCTCACGCCTAATTGGTGCAGCAGACCACCCCAATAGGTTACATTTAATCGAGATTGAAGTCAACTCTGTTAGGCTGGTGTATTAGTTGCCAAATCCGAGCCAGCTCTCGATAATGGGAGCAAACTTCACAATAACGCCGGCGAATACGACACTGACCATACTCATAAGCTTGATGAGGATGTTCAAGCTTGGCCCGGAGGTATCCTTGAACGGGTCGCCAACGGTATCGCCGACTACAGCGGCCTTGTGGGCATCAGAACCTTTGCCGCCAAGGTTTCCCCTCTCGATGAATTTTTTGGCATTGTCCCAGGCGCCGCCTGCATTGTTAAGCGTAACGGCCAGCACAAATCCGCAGGTCAGGCCGCCGGCCAAAAGGCCCATAACCCCTGCCACGCCAAGAATCAAACCCGTGATGACCGGGACTAAGATAGCCAGCAGTGAAGGCAAAACCATTGCTCTCTGGGCGCCTTTTGTTGATATGGCTACGCATCGGGCGTAATCCGGCTTGCCTGAGCCTTCCATTATGCCGGGGATTTCCTTAAACTGCCTTCGGACTTCGTTGACCATATCCCCCGCCGTTTTGCCTACCGCTTTCATTGTCATAGCACAGAAGATAAATGCCATCACAGCGCCTAAAAACAGGCCGCAGATAAGTTTTGGGTTCATTATGCTCAAATCGTATGCCGCAAGGAAATCAGAAAGGTGGGCGGTTGTTACGTTAATGGCCCCTTCAATCTGCTCTGCGGCATGGCCCTTGAAGAAAGAGATTTTTCCGACGGTATATAAGCCGTCAGCATTTTCGGATGCAAGCCGGCCAATCCAGATACGAATCTCTTCGATGTATGCAGCCAGAAGCGCCAAAGCCGTAAGAGCGGCTGAGCCAATTGCAAAACCTTTGCCCGTTGCAGCGGTGGTATTGCCGAGCGCATCGAGTGCGTCGGTTCTATTGCGGACTTCTTCGCCGAGGCCGGACATCTCAGCGTTACCCCCGGCGTTATCGGCAATTGGGCCGTAAGCATCGGTAGCGAGGGTAATACCGAGCGTCGCCAGCATACCAACGGCGGCAAAACCAATGCCGTAAAGACCCATAGCCACATCCGAAAAGCCACCGGCAAAACCATAGGCGCAAAGGATACAGGCCACAATGGCGATGACCGGCAGACCGGCGGAATACATCCCGGTTGCGAAACCATTTATAATTGTTGTTGCAGCCCCCATCCTGGTCTGCTCGACAATGCCTTGAGTGGGGGAATAATCGGCAGAAGTATAGTATTCCGTGAACTGGCCAATGAGGACACCGGCGACCAGGCCGGCAACGACCGAGCCGAAGATGCCCCAGCTAATCCAGTCTGTTGCCGCCATTATAGCCAGGGCAACAACAATCAATACGGAGCTGGTAAGAGTTCCTGTCAGCAGTGCACGTAACAGGTTCTTTTGCGTTGCATTTTCCTTGCAGCGAACGAGGAAGATTCCAACAATGGAAAGAATGATGCCCAAACCGGCAACAAGCGTTGGGGCAAGAACGGCCTTAAAGGGGTCCATTCCCTTCTCTGCCAGGACGCTCACTGACAGGGCGGCACCAAGTGCAGCGGTCGCAAGTATCGAGCCGCAGTAGCTCTCGAACAGGTCCGCCCCCATACCGGCAACATCACCGACGTTATCACCAACGTTGTCTGCGATTGTCGCAGGGTTGCGGGGGTCGTCTTCCGGGATACCTGCCTCGACCTTGCCGACAAGGTCTGCGCCAACGTCAGCGGCCTTGGTGTAGATGCCGCCGCCGACACGGGCGAATAATGCCTGTGTGGAGGCACCCATACCAAAGGTAATCATCGTGGTGGTGATTTCGACGAGTTTGTGGTCTGGAAGCATTCCCTTCGGCACGAGGGCCAGGCCGAGGAATTCAAGGCCGTTTCTCATATGTTCGGCTGTATAAACGAGTTTGTCGAGAATCAGATACCAGATAGTTATGTTGAGAAGGCCGAAGCCAACAACAATCAGCCCCATCACCGCACCGGAACGGAAGGCGACCTGCAGAGCGCTATTCAAGCTGTTACTTGCACCTTGAGCGGTTCGACTGGAGGCATTGGTTGCTGTCTTCATACCCAAAAAGCCGGAAAGGGCGCTAAAGAAGCCGGCCGTTAAAAAGGCTATCGGCACAAATGGGTTCTGCACACCAAAATAGGCAAGAACAGCAAAGATAACGAAGAGGATTAGAAAGACAAAGGCAACAACTTTATACTGACTAAACAGATATGCGTATGCCCCTTCGCGAACGTGCGAGGCGATGGCGACCATTTTCTCGTTGCCCTCTGGGTCAGCCATCATTCTCTTGTAAAAAATGTAGGCGATAACCAAAGCAAGCACGGAGGCAACAGGCGCAATCCACCACAGCCACGGTATGCTGCCTTCTGCTACTGTTGCTGACTTTACCTCAGCCGCGAAGCACGTCGAGGCGAATGCCAAAAAGCATCCTGCAATTCCAACCCTGTTAGCTTTCACTTTTTAGACTCCTTTTCGATAGCACCTTAATGTTTATTTCATTCGGAAACGTAAAGATACAAAAGTTTAATAAATGCAGCAGGCTTTTCAAGTATTTTCCGGACAGATCTCGGTTATGTGTGATAATCAGCGTTAATTGCTACATAGTCTCTGCTCAGGTCGCAGCCGTAGCAAAAATCGCTCGTATTTCCTGCACCTAAATTAACTGTTATTGTGTGTTCGATTTGCGAGACGACCTTACTCGCCTTTTTTGCATCGAATTTTGCAGGTTTACCATTTTTGAAAACGGTTATATTACCGAGTTCGCAGGAGAGCTTATTAGGGTTCAATTTTACACCGGCCGAGCCGACTGCACAGATAATTCTGCCCCAGTTCGGGTCGCCGCCGTGAACTGCGCATTTTACCAGCGGATAATTGGCTACCGCCCTTGCGGCCTTTGCTGCATCGGCTTTTGTGGCAGCACCTTTGACGACAACTTTGAATATCTTAGTTGCTCCTTCGGCGTCAAGTGCCATTTGCCTGGCTAAATCATCACACAATTCTGTCAACGCCTTTGCAAACTTTTTGTACCGCGGGCATTGACTGACAACAGGCCGATTACCCGCCAAGCCAGAGGCAAGAATTATTGCGGCGTCATTGGTGCTTTGATGGCCGTCAACGGTTAATTTGTTCAGCGAATTGCTGATAGCGCTCTTCAACGCCCTGCTCAGCAACGATTTTTTCATAACCACGTCGGTCGTAATAAAGCAAAGCGTCGTTGCCATATTCGGCGCAATCATTCCCGCCCCTTTGACGGCACCAGCTATTGCAACTTCTCTGCCGGATATTTTGACTTGACGAATGGCCTGTTTTGGTTTGGTATCGGTTGTCATTATCGCCTTCGCAAAATCCAACCCTGCTTTAGCAGAGACTGAGAGATTATCAGCAGCTCTTGAAATTCCTTTTGTTATTTTGTCGATTGCCAGTTGCCTGCCGATAATCCCGGTCGATGCAACAAGCACGTTGTGCGGGTCGGCTTCGATATGCTTAGCCGTCTCAACGCACATCTTTATCGCGTTTTTAACTCCGAGTTTTCCTGTGCACGCATTGGCGTTTGCGGAATTTGCAACTACCGCATAGATAATTGCGCTTTTGACGTGCCGTTTGCTTATCTCGACCGCCGCCGACGTGATTCTGTTGGTTGTAAAGACTGCCGCTGCCTTCGCCCCGCTGGGACAGACAATCAACCCTAAATCCTCGCCGCCGGATTTTTTTATCCCGCAGCGTATCCCCGCCGCCAAAAATCCCTTCGGTACGGTAATAGTATCGTTTTTCATAGTGTTTGCTCAAAAATAGAGTGGCTGTCCCTATTTGCCCCAATGAGATCCTATCTAGTGGAATTCAATAGCTATCTTCAGGCGATACAGCCCTAATCTTTTTTGATTCGGGTTCATAAAGCAGAACCCACAAGTTCAATATCTTACGTAATGGTTGCCGCACCCTTCTGTTCAATTCATTCATGTATGTCTGGGACGTAGGTAAAGCGAGTCCCAAATAAGGTTGAGCGCTAGTATGTTGTGTATATCGTTCTGGGAGTCCTTCCGGTCTCTCACAATAGTAAGAAACTACGCTTGCAAGCGCTCGGTCAAAGTTATTTCTCAGAGTCGATTTTTTACCCAAGCCACTCCCTTTGCATTCAACCTGCCACCATTCTGTTTCAGAAATACCAACGACATCCGGGCCCTTGTTCGAGAAGTCAATCGGTCGTATATCCTGACCATTGACGATCCACTCGCTGGCTTGCGAAAGGATCTGCAAACAAGCTGATTCGGAGTCGATACCTGCCCCCTTGGGTAGTGAAAATCGGTAGGGTTTAACACCTCTCTTCATCAAAAAACCACCTGCAGCAACAAGAACATCGATCTCCGGGGTTGTTCGCGTATCCGTCATGCCTATAGCTCCAAAAAATACCAAAAACATAGATGCCGATGTTAGCGTCTATTACAGACCCACCTTGTTTATCGCTCTTGCGATTCTCAAATCTATTTCCAGTCCCTCTAAGATATTTTCAGAATTGATAACCCCTAATGACACGGCTTCTTTGTGCAGTGCCTCATATATACGCAGAGCTTGCTTATAGGAAAGGTTTTCCCGCTCGATTAATTTTCGATGAAACTTATTTAATTTGTGTTTGTTCTTTACCACCGTGCACCTATAAATACCTGACTATGGTTAACATGCTACCGCAAAATAAAAAGTTACCTTCGCTATTATACCAAAACCTTTATTTCAGGCCAAGAGTCTCCTCCAGGCCAAAAATGATATTCATATTCTGAATTGCCTGGCCGGAGGCGCCTTTTACGAGATTGTCAATCGCCGAAAAAACTACGATTTTGTCCTTCACACAGCTAACAAAGATATGGCAATAATTCGTCCCTACACCAAAAGACGCACTTTCATAAAATCGTTGCCGAGAGTTCATCGATGAAGGAACCCGCTTTGTCTGTCTCGGCATGGCTGAGCCAAGACGGGCGCGAACCCAATTATGAACCCACACCTATAAAAATAGCGGACAAGAAAAATTATACCCTATCCGCTATCCGCTATACCCTATTGAAATTACCAGGCAAAGTGAGCAAATGCCTTATTGGCCTCAGCCATTCTGTGTACATTTTCCCGGGTGGTCATTGCACCGCCGTGCCCGTTATAAGCATCCATCAATTCAGAGGCCAACCGCTCACAGAAAGCAGAGCCTTTTTTGCTCCTGGCCGATTGTATTAGCCACCGAAACGCAAGCGACTGCTGGCGTCTGGGTCTTACCTGCATCGGGACCTGATAACTGGCCCCGCCGATACGTTTGCTGCGAACTTCAAGTAATGGTTTTACATTATTAACGGCGGTCTCGAACACCTCAAGGGGGCCGACTGGCTCCCGCTTGCCGTCCCTCTGGGGCTCCTTTTCCTGACCTTCCTGTGAAATGGCAGCCTTTGCCGAATGAGCACCCTTCATCTTTTGAGATATAATATCCATAGCATCATAAAAAACTTTCTGTGCGACGCTTTTCTTGCCGTCCCACATCAAACTGTTAATAAACTTCGATACCAGTTTGTTATTATATACAGGGTCCGGCTTTAATTGCTGACTTGAAGCAGTAAATTTTTTCGCCATTGTATCCTCATTGTAAAAAGCACAAAGCACAAAATCCACAACAAACTCAAATGACAAAAACATAAAATTCGATATCCGGATTTTCTCAGTTACTTCGGCCCTTTTGCTCCGTATTTACTTCTACCCTGTTTGCGTCCAGCCACACCAGCACAGTCAAGTACACCACGAACGATATGATACCGAACGCCCGGCAAGTCTCTGACTCGGCCTCCTCGAATTACAACCGTGCTGTGCTCCTGCAGGTTGTGGTCAATACCCGGTATGTAAGCTGTAACTTCCTTGCCGTTGGTCAGTCTAACGCGAGTGATTTTTCGCAAAGCGGAGTTCGGCTTCTTGGGCGTTTGAGTTCTTACTATCAGACACACGCCTCTTTTCTGCGGCGAGCCGCTGATTTCAGATACCCTTTTTCGGCCCTTCGATTTTGCTCTTGGCCGTCTGACCAGCTGGTTTATAGTAGGCATAATTGACTTTCACTCGTACCACGGCCATCTTGGCCGTGTTTTTCCAAACCACGGGCTGGAAGCCCGTGCTACATCCGTCATTTAATTCCCAGGGCCTCCTTAATAGCAGCCTCTGCCTTTGCCTCAGTATCTTCAACTTCTTTAATATCTGCGAATTCCTTCGGCAGCGGAGCTTCAGCAAGGTGCTTGACCTTAATATCAAGATGCGGTTTGAAAGCCGTGCCGGCCGGTATCAGATGACCAAGTATCACATTTTCCTTTAAGCCACGCAGTTTATCCATCTTAGCGGACAACGAAGCGGCAGTCAAGACCTTAGTCGTTTCCTGGAAACTGGCCGCTGCGATGAAGCTTTCGGACTGCAGCGAAGCTTTTGTTATTCCCAAAAGCAATGTCGTAGCAGTTGCGGGCTTTGGCTTTCTCCCTTTTGCAGGCGTGCCGCCGATTGCCTCGACCCTTTCATTTGTCGCAGCAAGTTCGTCCTTGCCAATAACCTGACCTTCCTGCAAATCGGTGGCATCTCCAACGCTGGTTATCCTGACACTATTGGCTAACCTCTCATTCCCTCTTCGGAACAGAAATTTATCAACGACCTCGCCCGGCAGGAACGAACTGTCACCAACAGATTCAATCTCGACTTTGCGCATCATTTGAGAGCAGATAATCTCAATGTGTTTGTCGTTGATATTGACATTTTGTGAACGATAGACATTTTGAATCTCTGCAATTAAATATCTCTGCAACGCCTCCTCACCTTTAATTCGCAGAATATCGTGCGGAACCAACGGCCCATCCGTCAACGAGTCTCCGGCTTCTGCCATATCTCCGGTGTGAACATTCAGGTGCCTGTCGCGCGGAATGTGATGTTCCTTCTCCATTCCGGATTCAGCGCGAATTATAACTGTCATTTTGCCCTTGCGTTTGTCGCTTCGCAACTCGACCCGGCCCGATATCTCAGCCATTGCGGCGGGGTCTTTGGGTTTTCGTGCTTCAAATACTTCGGTAACCCTCGGCAGACCGCCTGTGATGTCCTGGGTACCGGCGGCCGCTCTGGGTTGAAGTGCGAGCAATTGGCCTGCCTGGACTTGCTGGCCTTCGACAACCTCTATCCTGGCCCCTGCAGGCAGATAGTGGACGTCAAGTATTCTGCCAGGTTCCCGCGAGTCGCCGCCTGTATCTTCTATGATAATTTGTGGATGTGTATCTCCCTTATGCTCGATTACCACGGGCCTGCCGAGTTGACCTTTTCGCTCTTCTTCAACTCGAATTGTTTCGCCCTCTATGATATCTACAAACGCAATTTGCCCCGACGCTTCCGCCAGAATCGGCGTGCGATGTGGGTCCCAATAAAACAGTCGCTGTCCCACTTTAACCGCTTGGCTGTCTTTGACTGTTATATGGGCACCATAGGGAACCTTATATTTATCAAGCTCGCGTCCTTTCTTATCAAGAATCGCCATTTCGCCGTTGCGCTTGAGCGCGACAAAACGTGATTTAACAGGACGTTTTACCTCAGGTTCCCCACCTAGTGCAACTGAATCAATCCTGTAGGTATCACCTTTCCATTCAAAATCGGAGGCGGGAGTAACCACAGGGTTTATATCGCGAAACTGAACTACTCCTTCTTGTGTAGCTTTCTGGTCGCGCTCAAGAATAGCCCTGGAAGCTACACCACCGGTGTGGAACGTACGTAGTGTCAACTGTGTGCCAGGTTCACCAATTGACTGTGCGGCAACGATGCCAACTGCCGAACCCTCTTCGACAAGATCGCCGGTACTCATATCCCAGCCATAACACTTCGCGCAAATACCAAACGTACTGTCGCAGGTCAAAGGACTTCTGATTCTGATGGCATCAAGCCCCAAAGCCTCAATCTTCGCCGCCGCCTCAGAGGTAATAACTTCGTTCTCACGAACAATCATTTCATCGGTAATTGGGTTGCGGATATTATCTCTGGCGGTCCTGCCGACAACAAGTTGAGAAAGCGGTACATCAATCTGCTCGCCTCTGCTGACTATGCTTTTGGTAATTCCCTGTAAGGTTCCACAATCGCGCTCGGTGACAATTACATTTTGGGCTACATCGATTAGCTTGCGGGTAAGATAGCCGGAATTAGCTGTCTTCAAGGCGGTATCAGCCAGCCCCTTACGCGCTCCGTGCGTGGAGCTAAAGTATTCGAGAACAGTCAAGCCCTCACGGAAATTCGACTTGATTGGTGTCTCGATAATTTCACCGCTGGGATTAGCCATTAACGCTCGCATCCCTGCAAGCTGCTGAATCTGGTCAACACTGCCTCTTGCACCGGAATCGCTCATTAGGTATATCGGGTTCAGATACGGAGACCCGTCCTCCTTCGTATCTTCCTTAAGGGCGCGCATCATCTCGCCGGTAACCGCAACTCGCGCATGTGTCCATGCATCGATAACCTGGTTGTACCTTTCACCCTCGGTGAGAACACCATTGCTATAATTGGCATGGATTTTACCAACCTTTTTTTCCGTCTCGTCGATAATTTCCTGTTTCTTTAGCGGTATTTTCAAGTCCGTAATGCCAAAGCTCAAGCCCGCAAGCGTGGCATGTTTGAATCCTAAATCTTTTATTTTATCAAGCAAATCTACTGTTCGGGCACTGCCAGCGAGCTCGAAACAGTCACTAATTACCCGGCTCAATCTCTTCTGAGACATCGCCATATTGTAAAACGGCATCTCATCAGCAAGCATATCATTGAATATGCACCTTCCAACGGTCGTCTCAATTATTCGGTTTGAGTGCCCATACCCTTTACGGTTCAGCCCTTCGGCGTTCTCAATCGCTTTTTTTCGCCTTTGAGAAAGCTCCTGTTTTTCGTCACTTTTCAAAACGGGAGCCAAATCCTCACCATCTTCGGTCTTGACCGTTTTATTAACCTGTACTCTAATCTTTGCGTGCAAACCGATTTTCCCCATTTCATAGGCCATTATTGCCTCGAAAGTGTCTCTAAATGCCATCCCCTCTCCTTTTTCGCCGGAGCTGACAGCGGTCAAATAATAGTTTCCCATAACCATATCCTGAGAAGGTCCAACCATAGGCGAGCCATTTGCCGGCGAGAAAATGTTGTTCGCAGGCATCATCAAGGTATGACTTTCGGTCTGAGCTTCTATACTTAGTGGCAAATGCACGGCCATCTGGTCGCCGTCAAAGTCAGCATTGAATCCCTTGCAGGCCAACGGATGCAGCATAATGGCATTGCCTTCCACAAGAATCGGCTCAAAAGCCTGAATACCCATCCGATGAAGGGTAGGCGCACGGTTGAGCAAGACAGGATGCTGATGAATGGCTTCCTCCAGAATATCCCATACCTGCTCATCCCGCCGTTCAATTATTCTCTTGGCGCTTTTAATCGTATCGGCAAGGCCGTGCTGCTTGAGTTTTCGAATAATAAACGGCTGATACAGTTCCAAAGCTATTTTCTTTGGCAAGCCACACTGATACAGCTTCATATTAGGTCCTACTACAATCACCGAACGAGCCGAGTAGTCCACGCGCTTGCCGAGCAGATTTTCGCGGAATCGACCCTGCTTACCCTTAATCATATCGGTCAAGCTCTTCAACGGCCGACTATTACTACCGAGGACCGGCCTACGACATCGGCCATTGTCCAGCAGCGAATCAACAGCTTGCTGCAGCATTCTTTTTTCATTGCGGATAATTACATCAGGTGCATTGAGGTCTATAAGCTTTTTCAATCGGTTGTTACGATTGATAATTCGCCTGTAAAGGTCATTCAGGTCGCTGGTAGCAAAGTTGCCGCTCTCAAGAAGAACCAAAGGCCGCAAATCCGGCGGAATAACAGGAACAACTTCAAGCACCATCCACTCGGGCTTGTTATTGCTACTTCTAATTGCATTGACGGTCTTCAGACGTTTGGTAAGGTCTTTGATTTTCTGAATGCTGCTGGTCTTGGCTACGGCGGCTCTCAACTCATCGCTCAAGGCATCGAGGTCAAGATTTGTCAACAGGGCCTTGATGGCTTCGGCGCCCATTGATGCCTTAAACGCATTGCCGTATTTGTTCGATGCCTCACGGAATTCTTCTTCGCTAAGCAGCTGACCTAACTTTAACGGGCTTTGGCCGGGGTCGGTAACAACATAGTCCTGGAAGTAAATTATTTTTTCCAAGCTTGCCGCTTTCATTGCCAAAAGAGTGCTAAGATGGTTTGGTATAGCCTTGAAAAACCATATGTGTACCACCGGCGCCGCAAGATTGATATGTCCCATTCGCTTGCGCCGAACGCGACTATGCGTAACTTTGACCCCGCAGCGGTCGCAAATTATCCCCTTGAACTTGGTGCCTTTATATTTGCCGCAGGAACATTCCCAATCCCGCTCAGGACCGAAGATTCGTTCGCAGAATAAGCCGTCCTTCTCCGGGCGATATGTACGGTAGTTGATAGTCTCGGGCTTGCGCACCTCGCCAAAAGACCAGCTACGAATATCATTGGGGCCGGCCAATGAAATCTTGACCGAACCGTAATCGTTAATGCGGTCGTATATATTTCCCAGCATTTAAAGCTAACTCCTTATTAGTTTTGAGTTTCAAATTTTTAGTTTTTAGTTACAACTCAAAACTCAACACTAAAAACTTAAAACTACAACGCAGTGCTCCCAAGTCGTTTCTTTTCAAGTTGAATATTCAATCCCAATCCTCTTAGTTCATTGCACAATACGTCAAAGGAAAGGGGAGTGCCGGCTTCGAGCTTGTTTTGTCCTTTGACCATTGATTCATAGATTTTTGTTCGGCCCTCAACATCATCACTTTTGACCGTCAGCATCTCTTGCAGGGTATAAGCCGCTCCGTAGCCCTCCAGAGCCCATACTTCCATTTCGCCGAATCTTTGTCCGCCGGTTCTGGCCTTGCCGCCTAACGGCTGCTGCGTAATCAGACTGTAGGGCCCGGTTGCCCTGGCGTGTATCTTGTCATCAACAAGGTGATGTAGTTTCATCATATAGATATATCCTATAGTGGCAGCCTGGTCGAACGGCTCACCTGTCCTACCATCATACAATTGAGTCTTCAGGTTTGGTGGGACATTCACAAAAAACTCATCCTCAGGCGGCGCCTGTTTATTTTCTTCCAGCTCAGCCATTCGTTTGCTCATAAGCTCGCTTGCTTCGGCTGTGAGTTTTTGGATATCATCTTCAGTAGCACCATCAAAGACCGGCGTAATAGCGCTAAAGCCCAATACATTTGCCGTCCAACCAAGATGGGTCTCCAAAATCTGACCGACATTCATTCGGCTGGGCACGCCGAGAGGATTCAACAAAATATCCAAAGGCGTGCCATCCTCGAGGAACGGCATATCTTCTTCGGGCATAATCTTGGCGATAACACCCTTGTTGCCGTGGCGTCCGGCCATTTTATCGCCGATTGACAATATCCTTTTAGTCGCAATGTAAACCTTTACCATCTCCAGCACACCACTGGCCAACTCATCACCGTGCTTCAAACCCTCAATCCTGCGTTTTCTTTCTTCCTGAACTTCAGATAATCTCATCCAGAATTTATCCACAATTTTCTGTACACCGTCCCGGCCCGAGGCGGGCCTGACCCACTTAATATTAAAGCTCTCTATCTGCTCATAAATAACCTCATCATCAGTGCTGACACCGACTTTCTGGCGTGTGGATGGGTCAATGATGTTGACGTCGAACTTCTTGTGGATAGCTTCAATCATTTGTCTGAATATCACACACTCTTTGGCACACATCTGCTTTTCATATTGTTTTATCTGGGCATTGTGGGCCTTCTTTTGTTCCTCACCGCCTGCGCCGCGTCTGGTGAATCGCTCTGTTTTTATAACCACTCCCTCATATCCGCTGGGCAGTTCAAGTGAGTCATTTTTGACATCTTCGCCCGCTCTTCCAAATATAGCATGCAGCAATTTTTCCTCAGGCGTCAGTTCAGTCTTGCTCTTGGGTACTACTTTTCCTACCAGGATATCGCCAGGACAGACCCTTGTTCCCTCACGAATTACACCATGTTCATCAAGATTTCGCAGTGCCTTTTCGCTAACATTGGGAATATCACGGGTAAATTCTTCCTTTCCGAGACGGGTCTCACGAACTTCTGATGTAAATTCGTCAATATGAATACTTGTGAAACTATCGTTCTTGACAAGTTTCTCACTGATAATAATTGCATCTTCGAAGTTAAAACCATCGAAAGAAACAAATCCCACAAGCAGATTTTTACCGAGAGCCAATACGCCGTTGGCAGTGCCGCCACCGTCTGCTATGATTTGGTCTTTCTGAACCTTCTCGCCGAGTTTAATCGTAGGCTTCTGATTAAGACAGGTTCTTTCATTCAGACCAACAAACTTGGCAAGTTTATACTCTTCGGTATGATTAATAACTATCTTGGTAGCATCCACTGAAGTAACAACGCCGCTGCTCTTCGCACGGACGACCATACTCGAGTTTTGGCCGACTACTTTCTCCATGCCCGTGCCAACCAAAGGCACCTCTGTCTTTAGCAGTGGAACTGCCTGTCGCTGCATATTAGAACCCATCAAAGCTCGGTTTGCATCATCGTGTTCCAGGAACGGGATAAGCGAAGCAGAAACACCAACAATTTGTTTGGCTGAAACATCAACGTAGTCGACCTCGTCGCCAGAGACTTGCGCCAGTTCACCGCCTTTCATAGCCAACACCAACCCGGAGTGAATTTTGCCTGTCTTAGGGTCGGTCGTGCTCGGTGCCGCAATTATCGCCTTCATATCCTCATCGGCACGCAAATAGTCAACCTTATCAGTAACCTTACCACCTTTGACTTTGCGATACGGCGTAAGCAAAAAGCCATACTCATCAATCGTGGCAAATATCGCCAACGAGGAAATCAAACCGATGTTTGTTCCTTCCGGAGTTTCAATGGGACAAATTCTGCCATAATGGCTAATATGCACATCGCGAACTTCAAAACCCGCTCGTCTTCTGTTTAAGCCGCCGGGACCAAGAGCCGACAGACGCCTTTCATGTGTCAATTGACTTAAAGCGTTGGTCTGGTCAACAATCTGGCTCAACTCACCGCGACCAAAGAAATAGTTGATACTGCTCGATACGCTCTTGGAATTCACCAGGTCCGCTATCCGCACCGATTCATCGACATCTCTTTTCATGCTCATTCGCTCCTGAACGGTCCTGCGAAGTTTTAGCAGCCCTTTCCTGATTTCATCGCCGGCGAGTTCATCGATTGTTCGTATCCGCCTGTTACCCAGATGGTCGATATCGTCAATCTCCCCTTCATTGTTGCGCAAAGCTATTATGTATTTCATCGTATTGAGGAAATCTTCAGGCCTCAGCGTCATCTCGCTTTCGTCCACCGCCTGGCTGTACTTACGATTCAATCTGAACCTGCCGACTCTACCCAGACGATAGCGGTTAACATCAGAAAATTTCTCAACAAAGAAAGTTTTTGCCTTTTTTTCATTGGCCGGATTGCCAGGCCTTAATCTCATATAAAACTTTAACAATGCCTGCTCGTGGCTCTGGCAATCATCCTCCGCAAGGGTATTCAAAATGAGCGTATCGCTTACTTCGCTGATAACTTCGACCTTCTTCGGCTTGGTCTGCTGTATCAAAGAGACCCTGTCTCCGATTTGCGTGCCGGCTTTTACTATGATTTCACCAGTCTCGGAGTCCACAACCGGTTCCACCGCCCACATATCAGGGGTAAGCTGGGCTGGTGAAACAGTCTTTGTTGGATAAAACAGACGCAGGATTTGTGCGGTGGTGCCGTAGTCCGGGCTTATTGCCCGCAGAAAAATGGTCGCCGGTATCTTACTGGACTGGTCGATCTTGACAACCAAAACGTCTTTGCGGGTTACACTTATCTCTATCCAACTGCCCCTTTCGGGTATGATTCTGCCGCCGTGCAGAACTCTATCGCCTTCCTTGCTCTCGATAAGAAAATCAACACCCGGACTTCGGTGCAGTTGGCTTACTATGACACGCTCAGCACCGCTGAAGACAAACTCTCCGCCGCCTATCATAACCGGCATTTCGCCAAGGTATACTGACTGCTCTGCCAAATCTTCGCCGTCTTTAGTACGCAATCTGCAACAGATTTTCAAGGGGTACCCGTAGGTCAGCCGTAACTGCCGGCACTCATTGGACGTATAACGGGGTTTTTCCAGTTCGTAGTAAAGATATTCCAAACGCATCGTCTTGTCGTAGTTTACAATGGGGAATATCTCACGAAATAAACTTTCGAGCCCAATGCACTTCCTTCTGGTTGGCATCACGTCTCTTTGCAGAAAGCGCTCATAACTTCTTTTCTGTATCGCTACCAGGTCCGGAATCTCAACGACATCGCGAACTTTGCCAAAATCACGAACGGTTCGTAAAACCATTTGACTCTCCCTTCAACAGGGTAGGGTATGGTGTTTAGTTCCTTGTCTGTCCGTTATAACTACCCGTCATTTATTACGTTAACTCAACCACCGCACCTACAGCTTCAAGTTTTTCTTTGGCAGCTTCGGCATCGGCTTTACTCAGGCCATCTTTGACCGTCTTTGGAGCGCCTTCTACAAGGTCTTTAGCCTCTTTCAATCCCAATCCTGTCAACGCTCTTACTTCTTTGATAACCTGAATCTTCTTATCCCCGATTTCCTTGAGGACCACATCAAAACTGGTTTTTTCCTCTTCTTGTTCAGCCTGGCCTTGTGCAGCAGGGCCTGCCACCATAACAGCACCACCAGCGGCCGGCTCAATGCCATACTCATCCTTGAGATAATCACCAAGCTCCTTGGCCTGCATTAACGTCAGGCCGATTATCTTGTCGCCGAGCTTCCTTGTTTCACTGCTCCATTTCTTCGTCTCCTTAGGCTCCTCAGATGCTTTTGCCTTCTTGGTTTCCTTTACTTCTTCTTTTGTCTGTTCTTTTGTTTGCTCTTTTACCTCTTCTTTTGCATCGTTCTTTACTTGTTCCTTTTCTTCGCTTTTAGCCATTTCCAGTCAACTCCTATCAGTCAGCGCCTGGTGGTAGCCGAAACTCCGTCGTTTCGTTTAACCCGTAACAGGGGCAGCCACACAGGCAACCATATATCTCGTATCTCACCTTACGCCGCTTGCTTTTCAGCCCTTTCTGCGACAGTTTTTACACAACCTGCGATAATACCTGCAGCAGCACCAAAGGCAGCAGCCAATCTTGTTGCGGGCGACTGCGACAAGCTGACAATCTTGCCCTGCAATTCCGCTCGCGTTGGCATTTTTGAAAGCCCTTCTGCCGCCCCGGCATCCAATGCCAGGCCATCCAGGAAGGCCCCTTTAATCTCTATCACCGGAATCTTCTTGCCACACTCAGCCACCCCTTTTGCAACGTCAACTATGCTGTCGCCACCATAAGCAATAGTGCAGGGACCGCTGAACAAAGCAGCCGCTGGTTCCATCTGACGATTACACAACGCCTTTTTGAACAGCGAATTCTTCACTACCGATAATCTGATGCCTTTCTCCTTCAACTCACCTCGCATCAGGTTTCCGTCAACACCGCCGAGGCCTTTGGTACTGATAACCAAAAAATCCTTGATATCCTCATTGACGATTTTCTTTTCCAGTTCTGACCGGAGTAATTCTTTTACGTATTTGCTCATCTTTTCGCTTTCAATCTCAGTGCACACATCGTAAGTACCCTTGTGCTCCTGCTTTAAACACTAACCATTATGCTGGGACTCATCGTCGCAGATACACACATTTTTTTGATATAGGTCCCTTTTGTCGCCGCCGGTTTAATCTTCCTTATATGCGAGAGGAAAGCCTCGATATTGCCGACTAATTTTTCAGTCTCGAAGCTTTGCTTGCCGACTACCACGTGGACGTTTCCGCCGGCATCGCTTCTAAATTCGACTTTTCCCGCAGCAAATTCAGCTACTGCGGTTGCAACATCGGTGGTTACCGTGCCGTTTTTGGGCGAAGGCATCTTCCCCTGCGGGCCAAGAACTCGACCAAGTTTGCCCACCTTGCCCATCACTTTTGGCGAGGCAACAGCTACATCGAAATCCAGCCAGCCGTCAGAAACCTTTTTTATCAGCTCATCACAGCCGGCCTCAATGGCACCAGCCGCCCCTGCTGCTTCAATGTCCGAGTCCTCACAGAAAGCAATAACTTTCTTCTGCTTACCTATCCCGTGAGGCAAAGATATCGAGCCGCGTACCAACTGGTCGGCCTGCTTTGGGTCGATGCCCAGATGCAGCACACATTCTACACTCTGGTCAAATTTTACCGAGTTAAACGATTTTACTTTTTCGACCGCCTCGGCCAAGCCCATCGGCTCCGGGCTTAGCTGCTCCAATTCCTTTTTGTATCTCTTGCTTTTGGCCATACTTCTTATTTCGTATCACTTTCACGAGACACCACCTCGATACCCATACTTCGGGCGGTACCTTCAATAATTCTTTCGGCCTGGGCCAAATCGTACGCATTCAAATCCTTGAACTTAGTCTCAGCAATTTTACGCACTTGTTCGGAGGTTACTTTCCCGACCTTTTCTTTATTCGGAACACCACTTCCCTTTGCAATTTCCGCCGCCTGTTTGAGCAAAACCGCCGCCGGCGGACTTTTGACCTCAAAGCTAAAACTTTTGTCCTTATAGAGGGTTATTACAACCGGAACAATTGTTCCGTTAAGCCCTTTTGTTTGTTCGTTGAACTGTGAGACGAACTGGCCTATATTAACGCCGTGCTGACCCAGCGCAGGTCCTATCGGCGGGGCCGGCGTCGCCTGTCCACCCGGCGCCTGTAACTTAATCTTCACTGCTACTTCTTTTTTGGCCATTCTTTGCCCTTAATTCTTAGCTCTCCCATAAGGGACGGCTAAGCCCATTAGACTACCAAATCAATTACACTTTCTCGATCTGCCAATACTCTATATCCAGCGGTGTACTTCGGCCGAATATCGTAACAATCACCTTCACAATCCCTCTGTCAGGGTCAATCGAATCGACTGTACCTTCAAAATTCTCAAAAGCCCCTTCCCGAATTTTAATCATGTCTCCCTTCTTAAACTCAACCTTGATACTCGGTGCTTCCTCCGGCTTTTCCGCCTCTAAAAGCATCTTGGCCACGTCCGTATCACGCATCGGGGTAGGCATTCCTTCGGTGCCGATAAAGTCTCCTACGCCGGAAGTTTCCTTAATCATAAACCAGGCGCCTTCCGGAACCCGGCCATCCTCCGTCGGCTCCATTTCCATAAAAACATAACCGGGATAAAGTTTTCGCCGATGGACCGTTTGCTTACCACCGCGGATACGCTTAACTCGCTCAACGGGAACCTCTATCCTGCCGACAATATCACGTAAATCATCCCTCTGCACTTTCTGCAAAAGAGCTTCTTTAACCTGCATCTCTTTATTTGCTGCAACTCGCAAGACATACCATTGCATACTAACGCCTGCCACTAAAAATCCGACCGCGCACTAACTTAAATGCCAAGAACCTCGGAAAAGAAGAGCTTAAAGCTTAAATCTGTAAATCCAAGAAGCATCGCCATAATAACCACGAGCACAATAACGACAAACGTCGAAACCGCTATTTCCTTTCTGCTTGACCAGCTGACTTTTTTCACTTCGCCTTCAGCGGCAATCAGAAAATCTGCAACCAAAGGTTTATTTGACAACCAAAAAATCAAAAGTGCAAACCCGACAAATATGCCGGACGGCACCATCGTTGCCACCCACAACCCAAAATCAGCACCATCTAATTTCCTGTAAAGCAGCAGGCATCCCAACACCACAATTATCCCAAAGCCAAAAGCGCTGCTCAGCCTTGTGTATTTACCCTGGCCACGCTTATAAATACCAAATACCATACCACACTAATCCCTTTTGACTTCCGATTTTCAATTTATAACCTTCAATCGGCTCTACCTAAACAGGCCAGGGAGGAATTGAACCCCCAACCTTCGGTTTTGGAGACCGACGCTCTGCCAATTGAGCTACTGGCCTATCTTTTTCTTCTATCGTTACCACAGGTCGGTTCTACTTACGCCGTATCTTATGAACGGTGTGCATACGTTCATTTCTACAAAACTTTTTCAGCTCTAATTTCGGTGTCCCCTCTGCCACACTAACACTTGTGCGGTAGTTTCTATGGCCGCACTGCTTACACTCAAGCCAGACATACTCCCTTTTGCTCTTCTTCTTGGCCATAAAACCTATCCCCGCCGCGCAGGTTCGCTCACTCGAAAAAAAATTCCTTACCCTTGCAGGCACTCGACCCGCTCACTTTAGCAGATGCGAGCACCTTTGCTTTTGATACTTATGGAGTTCAACGGCTGTTCAGAGATACGTTTATTCAATGACCTTGGTTACCACTCCGGCGCCGACCGTCCGGCCTCCCTCACGAATAGCAAAGCGAAGACCATCCTCCATAGCAATTGGCGAAATAATCTCCACTTCCATCGTTATATTATCGCCCGGCATACACATCTCTGCACTTTTACCCTCTCGGCTCATTAATGCAAGAACAGAACCCGTAACATCAGTTGTTCTGAAATAAAACTGTGGCTTGTAGCCCGCAAAGAACGGGGTATGACGACCACCTTCTTCTTTGGTTAGAACATAAACTTCAGCATGAAACTTGGTATGGGGAGTAATACTACGGGGTGCTGAGACAACCTGGCCCCGCTCTAAGTCCTTCTTTTCTACGCCGCGCAAAAGCACACCAATGTTGTCACCAGCCTGGCCTTCGTTGAGCGTTTTGTTAAACATCTCTACGCCGGTACATACTGTCTTGCGCGTCTCTTTCGCAAGCCCAACGACCTCAACTTCGTCGCCGACATGGATCTTGCCGCGCTCAACCCGGCCTGTGCCAACCGTACCTCGACCCTTAATGCTGAAAACGTCCTCAACCGGCATAAGGAACGGCTTGTCAACATCACGTTCCGGAACAGGAATGTAATCGTCGACCGCTTCCATCAAGTCATCAATGCACTTGCAAATCTCGTCGTCCTCGCCTTGCGCCTCCATTGCCTTCAAGGCTGAGCCTTTAATAATAGGAATATCATCGCCGGGAAACTCATATTTGCTCAGCAGCTCTCTTATCTCCAGCTCAACCAACTCGAGCAGCTCAGGGTCATCAACCAGGTCCACCTTGTTCAGGAAAACCACAACTTTCGGCACGTTAACTTGACGGGCGAGAAGGATGTGCTCGCGAGTCTGAGGCATAGGGCCATCATTGGCCGCCACAACCAAAATAGTCCCATCCATCTGTGCTGCTCCGGTAATCATATTCTTGACATAATCAGCGTGACCCGGACAATCAACATGGGCATAGTGGCGCTTTGGCGTCTCATACTCCACATGCGCAGTATTTATCGTGATGCCGCGCTCCTTCTCTTCGGGAGCATTATCGATTTCATCAAACTCCTTGATATTACCACTACCGGCTTTATGTGCCAGCCGCTTCATAATTGCAACTGTTAGAGTCGTCTTTCCGTGGTCAATATGACCAATTGTTCCGATATTGATGTGTGGTTTTGTCCGCTCAAATACCGCCTTAGCCATCTTACTATAAACCTCCAATGTACTGGGTTAGTATTTATTTTCTTGCTTATCTGACTCTAAAAAAACTCCTATTTGAACCTCTATAATTAACCCATAGCCAAAATTACTGATACATTTGCAAGTTATCTCGGCTTGACCTGCTTACATTTAGCTGCTGATGGGGCTTGAACCCATGACCTCGTCCTTACCAAGGACGCGCTCTACCACTGAGCTACAGCAGCAATACCAAATTTACTGTTCGAGACTCTTACGGTGAGTCAAATAACAAGCAAAAGAGCAATTCTGCCGACTTTCAAGCTGCAAAAGATGCACTTCAACCTTCTCTCCTGCTTCAATAAATCTAAAATGAACGCAGGAACTCACAACCTCCATCAACTTTATTTAGTGCAAAACAAGTAATTTACGGAAATAAACGCAAAAGTGCAAACATAAAAATGTAAAAAAAAGTAAAAAAACCAAAAATTTTTCAAATTTTTACCTTTTTTGCGAAAAATCAGACCAAACCGGCCTTTATAATCATACTTTCGCCACTCGCAGACGAAATCTCCCTTAATTACCCCCATCTTTCGACTTATCCGGGTCTCTGGGCTGACCAAGACGCTCAGACCAGCGCCGCACCTTCTCAGCCCACATTGGCCTATCCTCGGGGGTCCCTACCTGCCTTAGTGTTTCTATAACCGCGTTTGGGTCCGCACCACCTGCCTCTACAGTTAGATAACCCTCAATCGACTGCACAATCGCGCTGTTAGGGTCCAAATCCGCCTCAAGCAAGCGGTTGGCCACAAGGCCTTTCGCGGCCTCCAGATTTGGCCATCTCAAATACACGTCCAATAGCCGCCCCAAAATTGCCTCTTCCTCCTCGGGACTGTCGGCAGCTTCCCGCAACAGCCCCAAACACTTCGCCGCCTGTTCAAATCTGCCGCTTTTGATGTAAAGCCCAGCAAGATTGCCTCTGATGTTTTTGAGCATCTGAGACTTCTTTTCACCGGAGGCCTTTCGCTCGGCTGTCTCAAGCAAAGACACCATCTGCTCATCCGATGGCCTGGCCTTCATATCCTGCGAACCAAATCGCTCTATCCATTTATCCAGTACGTCAGCCTCGACACCCTTGAATATCTTGAGCATTGTCTGCCAGGCCAGCTCGCTCTCGGCTGAGCCAAGTTTTTCCGCCAGCCAGGCCAAATCATCCCTGCTCCCAACTTCACCGGCAAGCTCTATTACCCTCTGCCTTATTTTAGCACTATTGTCGTTGGCAAAACTTCCCCTTAATTTGCCAAGCGCTTTTGTTTTGTCTATGTTTATCAGTCCTTCCACCGCTGCCTCACGGGCCAAATCTACTTCGTCGTTAAGAGCTTTTTCAAACAACGGCTCGAAGGTTTTTGCGGCTTCAGTTTTGTGGGCACTGCGCGACCCGCACAGCCCTGCCATTGCACCCAGCAGCTCTCCACGCAGAAGACCGTCGGCTTTATCCTTTTGCTTGTCATATCTTTCCGCAAGCAAACCAAGATACCTGCCAACCTCATCTGAAGCTAATCCATCCTGCTCAAGGAGCTTTTCTATAACTTCCGCACCCTTTTGCGCCTTTTTCGGGTTTTCCTCAAGAAGAAACTTTGTCGCCCATTCCAAAGTCTTTTCTCTTGCCTCTTTGGGAATCCTGATTTCCGAACCAGGCAAAAAGGCGTAGTAACACGCTCCGCCAAGCGCAACAAACAGCTCCATTTTAACCTCATCGTCTTGTTCAATTTCGAGTTGTTGCAACAGACGCTCGGATGAATTCAACTGCCCCATTAAAGACAACAGCCTGGCGGTTTTTAGCCGGACATTCCTGCTCTGGTCTGAAACCAAATTGACCAAAATGGGCCCGAGTTCAACAGGTAATTCCGATTTTGTTCCTACACGCCATTGAGAAACCTTTTCTAACGCCCACAATCTTACTATCTCTTTGGAATCACCCAAATGCTCGGTCAAAAACTGTCCCTTCGCTGTATCATCACTTATACCGTCATATATCTTATCCAGCGCCGATAAATACAACTTTCTCCACAAGTCCAATTCAGTTTCCAACTTGCGCATCTGCGCTTCCTGTCGAATCAACCAATCCCGCAGGAATTCATCTCTGCCTTTGCGTTTGAGCTCATCTATAATTTGCTTGCGCGTTTCGGCATCCTTGCCGACCGGTATGCCCAGCGAATGCAGTGCCTTCTCCGCCTCCACTGCTACTTGTCCTTCAGAATCATCAAGCAGTTTAATCAGCTTAAATATCGCCCTCATATCCGGCTGAAGTTTCAATGCATATATTGCATTCAATCTCGCCTTGGCCGGCAGCGAACTGTCCGTTACTATTTTTTCAAGTGGCTCGGATACCTGCTCATACTTGAAAAGCAAGGTCGCTTCAGCGGCCAATTTGGCCTCGCTAAAATCTTTTGTGGTCAAAATCTCAATTAACGGCTGAACAAAGTCATCTTTTGTCTTTATGGATTCCTGCATCCCCCTGGCCTGAATCAATGCCTTACAGACAGCCACTCGTGCAGCACTATTTTCTGCCTGCGTCAGTGCTGCAAGTAGAATCTCTCGGGCCAGCGGGTCTTCGCTAAACAGCATTACTGCTGCTGCATCGATGCGTATCTGTTCACTTGCGCCCTGGAGCAGGGCGTCTTTGTTGATTTTCAATTGCCTGCCAAGCTCGGCCCCGGCGACCGCCTTATCAGCCGGCAAAGCTGGTTTGTCCTGACTGACGCTGACTTCCTGACAGCCTATCGCCAACAGCAACATCACCAGATATAGTTGCTTTGTAATCATCGCGATAACCTTAAGAATCCGGTTTTTTAACTTAACCATTATAAAACAAAACCCTTAACAATGCAAATTTATGGTCTTGGGTGAAACTTTTTGTGAATCTCTCGCAGCCTTTCCTGGTCAACGTGCGTATAAATCTGGGTAGTGGCTATGTCCACATGCCCGAGCATTTCCTGCACGCTTCGCAAATCCGCTCCGCCGGCCAACAGATGCGTTGCGAAGCAATGCCTTAATGTGTGAACGGTTAAATTTCCGGGCATACCTGCGCGAATTGCATATTTTTTGATTAATCTCCAGATTTCAATACGGCTCATAGGCCGACCTGTCCGAGAAAGCAGCAGAAAATCACCGCTGAACGCCCTGGCCAATTTAGGACGCAATTCCGCAAGGTACTTAACTGCCGTGGCTATAGCCACTTTGCCGACCGGGATTACCCGCTCTCTATTACCCTTGCCCAGGCAGCGCAGGTAGCCGATGTCAAGGTTCAAATCGCTCGTCTTCAGGCCGGCTAACTCACTGGCACGTACCCCGGTGGCATAGAGCAATTCGAGCATTGCTTTGTCACGAAGGTAAAAAGGTTCGTCCGGACAAACAGCATTAATAATACTGATAACCTGTTTTTTGCTGCAAATAGTCGGAAGTCTCTGCCACAGCTTAGGGCCTTCGAGGATTGCTGCAAAATCGTCTTCGACAAGGCCGGTAAGTTTGCCAAATCGAAGAAACATTCTTATAGCAACAAGGCTGCGTTTAATTGAGCCTTCGCTTCTTCGCTCGTCCTTCGTGAGGATTCGCAGATAGTTTTGGATAAGGGCCGGTCTTATTTGGTCCAGCCGGCTGATTTTGCCTGTGGCAGAGCTATTAGATTTGCAATATTCCAAAAAGTCCTTCAAATCGCGGCCATAGGCCAAAATGGTATTTTCGGCCAGACCCGCTTCAACGGTCAGGTAGCCAAGGAAATCTTTTGCCTCCTTCCCTAAAGGTAAAGAGAGTAACTTTTCACCAACAGATTGTACCTGAACTGAGGTCATTTTTTCATCGCTCGTCGCTTGAAAAGGAGAAAACACAATACGCAATACGATAATAATATCGGCCTTAAAACCAGCTATTCTTTAGTTGCAAAGTTGAGCTGAGCAATATGGTAATGGTGGCGCTGACCCTCTAATTTGAAAAAAACAATTGGTTCTTGAGCTAAAAGCCCACTACATATATAATCAGCCCGATTCGCTCTATATAAAGGAATGCAAATATGGACACAAGGCACAAAGCTCAATATCCAGGACCAAAGGCCAAATACATGAGAGCCGAAACAACCTCGAATTCTATCTGCTTTCTTCGTGGCGGACCGACTTTTACTATGGTCTTTAGTCTGTGGTCTTTAGTTTATGGTCTTTTTTTCGCCGGCTGTGCACAACAGCAACAGTATGAAACAGTCGAGCAAATCTGCCCGGCGGGTATAGACAAACAGCAGGCAATGCAGATAGCCGAAGATGTCCTCGGCAAATTGCATTTTTCCATCGCCAAATCTGATGCCGAGCTTGGCGTTATTAGAACCAGGCCCTTAACCGGAGCGCAATTCTTCGAATTCTGGCGCAAAGACAACGTCGGGTCTTTCAACGCAATGGAAGCAAACCTGCATACTATTCGAAGAATTGCAGAATTAGAGATAAAACAGCCCTCGGCTTCGCCGAGAGGCGAGCAGGACACACAGTTGTGCATCCGTTGCAATGTAAATGCACAAAGATTGCGTTTGCCTGAGCGCGAAATCCGTAGCCGCTCACGAGCATACCAGATGTTCTCGCAGAGCAGCTCATCAAGGCAAGCGCTAATACTGCACAAAGAGCAAAAACAAGGTATGGCCTGGGTCGATTTGGGCCAAGACAGACAGCTGGCAACAGTGATTTTGAAGCAAATCGAAAACAAAATCACTAAGATACAAAAAGGAAAATCACTGTGAGAATACTTCTCTGCGGCGGAGCAGGTTACATCGGCAGTAATATGACGGCTTCCCTCACCGCCGAAGAACACCAACCCGTCGTCTATGATAACCTCAGCAAAGGCCACAAGGCCGCTATAGCAGGATGTGAATTCGTAAAAGGCGACCTGGCCGATTACAATCTGCTCGTCAAAACACTCAAGAAACACAAAATCGAAGCCGTCTTCCACTTTGCTGCATTGATTGAAGTCGGCGAATCGGTTCAGGAACCGCTTAAATACTATCACAACAATGTATCCGGCACGCAGACTTTACTGAGTGCGATGGAGGCGGCCGGCGTGGAAAAATTTATCTTCAGCAGCAGCGCAGCGGTATATGGCATACCCCAACGAGTGCCGATTACCGAAGATTCGCCGACCGCACCAATCAATCCTTATGGAGAAGCAAAACTGGTCGTTGAAAGAATGTGTCACTTTCAAAGCCGGACCGGAAAACTTGCGGTTGCGTCGCTTCGATACTTCAATGCCGCAGGCGCCGGAGCAAACGCCACTTTGGGCGAGGACCATCGACCTGAATCGCACCTGATTCCACGCGTCATCCAAGCCGCAATGGGAAAACTCAATGAAGTCAAAATCTACGGGACCGATTACCCAACGCCCGACGGAACCTGCATTCGCGATTACATTCACATCGAGGATTTATGCAGGGCGCATCTGCTGGCGATGAGAAAGCTCGATAAACAAGTGGAGATGATTTACAACCTCGGCAATGGCAATGGCTACTCAGTAAAAGAAGTAATCGAAACAGTTAAAAAGGTCAGCGGCAAAGATTTTAAGGTGACAGAATCAGAGCGTCGGCCGGGCGACCCGCCAGTGCTTGTCTGCGACGCCACAAAGGCAAAGAACGAACTCAGCTGGAAACCAAAATTCCCAGACCTCGAAAAAATAGTCGCAACCGCCTGGCAATGGCATAACGAACACCCTGACGGCTATCCGGATTAAACTTGCCCGCCTGCGGCGGGTTTGAAATCTCAGAGGAAAGTTTATGAGTGAGATTTACCTCGGCATTGATTTAGGCGGAACGTTTATAAAGGTCGGCTGTTTCGATTCTGACCTGAAACTTTTAGCCAAAACATCGGCACACACAGAGGCCGAAAAAGACGCCAAAACAATAATAGAGAATATGGCCAAAGCGGCCGAGCAGGCCGCAGCCAAAGCCGGCTTTGCTATGGACGATGTCTCTGCAGTTGGTTTGGCCAGTCCCGGCCCTGCTAAATACAGAGAAGGAATCATCGAGGCAGCCACGAATTTCCCGAACCTCAGGAACATTCCCATTCGGCGGATGCTCAGTGACAGACTTAGCGGAAAGACAATCATTTTCGAGAACGATGCCAATGCTGCCTGCTTCGGCGAATTCGTTGCCGGTGCGGGAAAAGACGTTGATGATATGGTCTTTTTCACTCTGGGTACTGGCATTGGCGGTGGAATCATCAATAAAGGCAAACTGCTTGTCGGCGCAGGTGACAACGCCAACGAGCTTGGACATATCATAATATATCCGGATGGTCGATTGTGCAACTGCGGCCAAAAGGGCTGCGCCGAAGCATACGCTTCAGCAACCAATACCGCCAAAAGAGCAACTGAAGCCGTCGAGGCCGGAGAAAAATCGTCTCTTAAAAAGGTCCTTGACGAAAAGGCCCAAATCACCTGCAAGGATGTTTACGACCATTTAAAGGCCGGCGACAAATTAGCCAAAAAAATAACCGACGAAACTGCCAAAGCCCTTGCCATCCTCTGCATCAACGTCCTGCACACCACCGAACCGGCACGCATCGTCTTCGCAGGCGGTATGATTGCCGCAGGTGACGTTTTGCTAAACCGGATAAAGGACTACTTCAACGAGCAAATCTGGCATTTGAAGAAAGAGACGGTTGAGATTTGTTTCGCCACACTTGGTGAAGATGCCGGCATAATCGGCGCCGCTGCTTTAGCAAAACAAGCCGAAAAATAATATCGAGGATTCCTTACTTTTCAGATTCACGGAAGTGGAGGGTAAGCTCCAACAAACCGAGCTTTCTTTTTTCGGCTGAGAAGCTTCCTTATTTCAGATGGGGGACGGGTTGCAGCTTTAGATGCTGGAGATGCCTTTAATAACTGGTAATTGCCCAGTCTGGGACTCTTGAATAAGGGCCCATTATAATTGGCGAAATACTGGCTGTGGGCCGAAAATTCCGGATGCAGCTTCTGCAGACCCTCCAGTGACTCAAATCTCATCTGACAATTATCAACCGCCGCGGGACTCCACAAAATCAACGGTTCAGATGCTGTCTCTCCACCTCGTACATACACATTATAATCGAGTTGTTTGGCTTGCGGCCTATTGAGCCGTTCACACAGGGATTCCATCTGCCAGAAAACCAAAAGCGGTCCGCGAAAATTTTTATCCGCTGTGAGCAGGTTATTGACAAATACGTGCCCGTCCCGGTCGTTGACATCCGGGCCGGTGCTCGGATGCCAGCCGAAATGGTCGCCGACCGCACTTCTTGCGGTGCGCCCGAAGAATACAGTGCTGTTCACTAATGTGTTTTGGTAAACTTGAGCATCGCAGCTGTTGAGCACACGAATGCCCTGGTCACAATTGACAAACAAATTTCCGGCGCAAATCACCCCTTTTGAGATTTCAAAGAAGAATCCGCTATCGCTCGGCCACCACCGCCCGCTGGTGAGCCGCCCTTGGACATTGCCTACACTCTCGACCCAGTTATCGAAAAACCGGCCGTCAACATTGCCTACGTCATACCAGATGCCGTTCGAATTCGGAAGGTCGATGACCAGGTTGTCCCGGCACATGACTCGATAACATTGATTAAATATCTTCACCGCCGCGGGAAAATATCCGGTGATGTTCTCGATATTGTTACGGGTGAAAATGTTTTTCTCTAATAAAACATCGGACGAAGCGATGATGTAAATGCCTTCCGTGCTCGTGTCGCTCACTAAGCAGTGCCGCAGTGTTAATTTATCTCCCCGTAAATAAGCGGCGACCCGCGAACAGAAAGTAATCGTGCAATTCTCCAGCGTCGTCCCCATCACTTCCTTCCCGTGCTTGGACTCATCGGACAAACCCTCCGGGTCCGTCCCTTCCACTTCTATCGCACGGAAGGCGTATTGGGTGAAAGTAATTCCACGAATAACAGGACCCTTGCGGTCTGAAGTTTTACCGTGACATTCCTTGGTTGTTCGCGTAAGTCCGCCGTTAAAAGCGGTGATTTCCACTAATTTGTCTGTCGGGTCAATGCTGATGAAAACCTCTTCTGTATCATAGTTGATGAAATAAGAATTAGCGTCAACTTCGCCTTCCCAGCCGACCGATTGCAGGAATTTCCCGTCCACGAACACCATATCATTGTTAAAACGATGCAGCGGAGTTTCTCTCCCATGAAAGCTGCGCCACCACCAGCCCAGAGGCTTGGCGGGGAATAAACAGCTCCACGATGTCCTCCATAATCCGTTCCTTAGTTTCTCCCACTCTGTTGCTACGAAGGTTCCCTTCAAAATCGGCTGTTCATCCGCGTATGGCTGTATTGTGATTCCTTGGTTCAATACCAGCTCGCCCGTGCGGTAAATCCCGCCGCGCATCACGATTGCATCGCCGGTTACCACCCGCTCTATGGCCGCTTCTAAGGTCGTCGGCTTCTCAAGCGTTTTTCCTGTCTCCTCCGCCTTTCCATCAGGTGCCACATAGTAAATTTTACCTGCTGCCTTCGGCAAACCGTATCTTTGCCGAATCGGGCCGTAAGGCCCACCTGACGGCTGTGCTGTTAAAGGCAACGAAACAAATATTATGCTCAAAAGGACGCAGACGACACGATATTTGGATTTTCCATTTATACGGTCAAAAAACATAATTTCTCCTGACAATGTTTTCATTTTGCATAAGCCGGCTCGATTTGTCAAGAAATTTCAATTGGTTTCCAAAACGTAAATGGCATACGGCACAAGCGGTTGCTGTACCGCACTTTGTCATTCCTGCGAAGGCAGGAATCCACTTCCCGCCTGCCCCGTGAGATGTGCCGTCTGCTATCTCTCTGGGGTGGGAACGCACTGAAGATAACTTCTCCGGATATGCTGAGTTCGAGAGAGTTTATCTTTTGTCTTGAAAAGTGAAGATTTCACATTTGGTTTTTTCAGGCAAGAAGCTCCGGCGTTACCATCCACTCTACTTGCCATTGATTCTCTTCGGAATAGTTTAAACAGACAATACCGCCGTTTTTGAACGCCGCCGTATTTGCCGATTCGGCCCCGGCTAAAAGCAGCGAGGCTAATTTGCTCAAAAAGGGCAGATGCCCGACGACCACAATATCGCCGTCAGCCGAGATAACCTCATCCTTAAAGGCCTTAACGTCGTCATTCGGCCCAAGGCCGTCGTGGATACTTAACGTTTTTATCTTGATAGCTTCGGCTAAGATTTCGGCTGTTTGTGCAGCCCGTTTCTTCCCGCTGTGCCACAAATAGTCAACGCACAGGTTCGAAGGTTTTATAAATGCGGCGACTTTTTGTATTTCTCTGCACCCCTTTTCCGTCAGCCCTCGTTGCGGGTCCGCCTGCTCCGAAGCCGCTTTTGCATGCTGAACAAGATACAATTTCATCTTTGACCTCCTTTTAACAAAATTCGCCTTGTCCCCGCGCAGGCGGGGATCCAGTCGTCATCGTTATTATAACCCAACCCTCTAATTTAACAATTACTTATAACGCACTATGCGATTTTCCACTTTTGCCTGTAACCAGCCATAATATTGTCCCGCGAAAAAGAGGTTTTTACAAAACACATACAGACTGTATAATTATTGTTAGGTAGACTTGGCCTTCGAGTCTTATGCAAAAACGATATAAACGCTGGAAATGACCAGAATTTTAACCTGTAAAAAAAGCAAAGGAATACTACGTATGAAGTTGAACATAAAAATACTTGGTTTAGTAGTATCTTGTTATGCACTCTTGATTTCTCAGGCGGCCTTTTGCAATGTCAGGCTTCCGCTCCTGGTAAGCGATGGCATGGTTTTACAGAGAGATGCCGAGGTAAAACTTTGGGGCTGGGCTGACGCCGGTGAAGAGGTAACTATAAACTTTAAAGGCAATACATATACCGCCGCAGCCGACTCAGATGGTAAATGGATGGTAGTCATTTCCCAATTAAAAGCAGGTGGCCCCTACGAAATGGAAATTAATGCTGCCAATCACATAACTCTAAAAAATATCCTGATTGGCGATGTATGGGTATGTTCCGGCCAGTCAAACATGGTTCTGCCTATGGAAAGGGTAAGAGACCGCTATGAAGATGTCATTGCTGATTCTGAAAACCCGTCCATAAGGCAGTTTCTCGTCCCGGATAGGTATAATTTCAAAATGCCTGAGGAAAATTTCCAATCGGGTAGCTGGGAATTGGCAAATCCCCAAACCGTTCTCAATTTTACGGCCGCGGGTTATTTTTTCGCAAAAGAGTTATTCGAAAAATACCACGTCCCCATCGGCTTGATAAAAACGTGCTTAGGCGGCTCACCCGCTCAGGCCTGGATGAGTGAAGATGCCTTAAAGGCGTTTCCCGAACACCTCAAAGTAGCTGTTCAATACAAGGACAACGCCTACGTTAACCAAATCAAGGAAAGAAATAAAACCGTTAGCAATGCTTGGTACACGCTTTTGGACCAAAAAGATGAAGGTTTGGCCGATAAGGGAAAAATGTGGTTTGATACGAGTTACGATGCTTCGCAATGGCCGACTATGGATGTCCCCGGCTACTGGGCGAACGGGCAGTTAGGCCCTGTCAACGGCGTTGTCTGGTTCAGAAAAGAATTTGATGTTCCTGCTTCTATGGCCGGTAAACCAGCAATACTTAGGATGGGCAGGGTTGTAGATGCTGATAAGACTTATATTAACGGCACATTTGTCGGCTCAGTTTCATACCAGTACCCCCCGAGAAGATATGATGTCCCTGCGGACCTGCTCAAGGAAGGCAAAAATATCATCGTCGTAAGGGTTATTAATAACGCCGGACGCGGCGGCTTTGTTCTCGATAAAACCTATCAGCTCTCAGCGGCAGGACAGACAATTGACTTAAAAGGCCAGTGGCAATACAAATTAGGCGCGACTATGGACCCCCTGCCGCCCGAGATATTCATTCGATGGAAGCCCTTGGGATTATTTAATGGTATGATTGCCCCCCTCTTGAACTACTCCATAAAAGGTGTGATTTGGTATCAGGGGGAATCCAACGCCAAATATCCGCCTGAATATCACAAACTTTTCTCAGCTCTTATAGCCGACTGGAGACAAAAATGGAATCAGGGCGATTTCCCCTTCTTGTATGTCCAGCTGCACAATTTTATGGAGGTTAAAGACCAGCCCTCCGAAAGCGACTGGGCTGAGGTTAGAGAAGCTCAGCTTAAAACGCTCACTGTCCCCAACACCGCAATGGCTGTTGCCATCGACATCGGTGAATGGAACGACATCCATCCTTTAAATAAAGAAGACGTAGGCAAACGCCTTGCCCTTGCAGCTCAAAACGTCGCTTATGGCGAGAAAGATGTCGTCTATTCAGGTCCGATTTACCAGTCTATGAAAGCCGATGGCAACAAAATCATTCTCACGTTCACAAATACCGATGGCGGATTAGTTGCTAAAGGATGTGAGGAACTGAAGTATTTCGCCATTGCCGGCCCCGACAAAAAATTCCTCTGGGCAAAAGCTAAAATAGAAGGTGACAAAATCGTTGTCTGGAGCGACGAGGTGACAAATCCCGTTGCTGTCCGCTATGCCTGGGCCGACAATCCCGATGGTGCAAATTTATATAATAAGAAAGGCCTGCCCGCTTCTCCATTCAGAACCGATAACTAATATCTAAACCCCAGGTTTGGATTCTCCGAAGAAAAACAGCTCAGAAGATTTTCTGAGATATGTGGCAATAGGGAATTTCCCCTCTCTTTTCGTAATAATCCCGGTGATACTCCTCCGCAGACCAGAATTTGTCAGCCGGCACTATCTGGGTCTTCACATCGTAACCTTTTTTTGTAAGCTCCTCCACCAGCCGCGTAGCAACTTCTCGCTGCTGCTGGTTCAAATAGAAAATTGCGGACCGGTATTGCGTCCCTACGTCCGGCCCCTGACGATTGAGCTGTGTAAAGTTATGGGTCTCGAAAAACAGCTTCGCCAGCTTCTCGAAACTGGTCTTCGACGGGTCATACTCGACCTCGACGGCTTCGGCATGGCCGGTCTTGTCGGTGCAGACCTGCTCATAGCTCGGATTATCCAAATGGCCGCCAGTGTAACCAACGGTTGTGGATACCACTCCGGGCGCCCCCTTGAAGTAATGCTCTGTCCCCCAGAAACAGCCGGAGGCGAATATCGCCTTCTCCGTCTTCTTCTCCGATACAAAAGCCATCGAGATAGAGTTCACGCAATAGCGAGTATTCTTCGGTGTAAGTTCTTCACCCAAAAACAAATGCCCTAAATGCCCACCGCATTTCGCACAGATAATTTCTGTCCGCGCACCGTCCGCATCCTTTTGCCATTTCACCGCTCCCTTAATCTGCTCATCGAAGCTTGGCCAGCCGCAGCCGGACTCGAATTTCGAAGATGACTCGAACAATCCTGCTCCGCACCGTTTACAGGTATAAATCCCTTTTTCAAAATGGTCATTATATTTACCGCTGAAAGGCCGCTCCGTTCCTTTATGAACGATGACCTGTTCTTCCTCAGCCGTTAATTTCCTGTCCATATTTTGCTTCTCCTGTCCTGACGCCGTACCGCAAACCTGCCCTTGCCCTATACTGCATATTGGTTTTCTGGCCGGCAGTGATAGCAATCTTCTTCCCAGTCCGCTCCCTATAGCAACACACACAAGCAGCGCAACCCACACCCACCATTTTTTAACAAATCCTGTTTCTGTCCCCATTTTTAACTGCCCTCTCTTGCTCAATGAATATATACAATAAACTATGAACTATGAACTCTGAACTATGAACAACGAACTATGAACAATAAACTCTCTTTATTTATACTCATAATCCCCCCGCACGGTTCGCTTCGTTTAGCCCCCAGACCACAAGTCACAAACCAAGCAGCGACTATCACCGCTGCCTCCGCCAGCTTGCCCTGCCTGCCCCGTGAGATGCGCTATCTCATCGGGGTCATTGCGAGCGACTTGTCCTCCGTAGCATTTGCGAAGGAGGAAGCGCGGCAATCTCGCCTGTCATTCCTGTAAAACTTGTCCCCAAGGGAGCAGGAATCCATTTTGTCATCCCGACCGAAGTGGAGGGATCTATTAAAAACACCCTCGGCAACTTGTCCCTATGTTATTTATCGGGATTTACTGCCTGCGCTATGAGATGCGCCTGCCCTGTGGGATGTGTCCTATACTATCCCATCGGGGCCGTCTGCTATCTCTTTGGGGTGGGCACTACACATTAATAGCGCTTTCTTCTCAACATCACCGCACCCAAGCCGAGCAGCAAGAGCGTGGTTGGCTCGGCTACTTCCAGTAAGCTTCCGGGCTCTGTTGGACTTTTTGCTCCCAGCTCTTGCCCTTCTTGCTGAACTTAACTTTGTCTTTGTATATTTTCACGACCGTCACGCCGTATATTACATCCCTTTCATGGACTATTTTGCGGTCAACGATAGCGGAAGGCTTGTCCGCCAAATAAACTATCCCAGTTACCAGCCCATGCGTTGGCTCAGCTTCAGGTTTTAGCAGGTCTTGTTTCAGGCGTTTTTCAAGCTTCGGCAGGGTGACGGTTAAGGCATAATTTTTTTGCCTTTCAAGGTTTGCAGCTTCTGACTTCAACTTCGCTAATATCCGGTTCTTTCTTTCGGCTATTCGGCTTTGTGCCACCGCAAACCGTTTAGATGATATTTCGAAGCTGTCTCCAAAATCGTCTTTAAGTTGCAACATTCTTTCAGTTTTAGCTACAAGATACCTGCGTGCTGTATATCCATAGTCGTTGATGTGCAAGACAACTTTAGCTACTTCAGCCTGCCCAGCGAGGCTGGCATAGACCGGCTTGTCAGCGACTTCGAGCAGTCTAATCTCTGTCTCTGAGTTCTGTTTCACTTCAATAAGCTGGTCTGTGTAATAGTTTTCTATCTCGCGGTAGCGGCGCGCGACGTATTTTTCTATCTCTTCTAACCGCCGGTTTTGTTCCTCAAGTTGGTTTTGCTTTTCTGCTGCCTGAGAAGGTATGGCTAACAGCAGACAGCTAAAAATTAAGATTAGGGTTTTCATTTTGGCCTCCTTCCGAAAAATTATTGTTGTTTGTAGCATTATATAATTTTTCAGGTTGCAAATCAAGGAAAAAGCAGAGCCAATTATCACCCCTTAATCCCTCAATCCCAAAAAATGACCTTGTCATTCTGAGCTTGTTTACGCTGGTCTTGTCGAAGGGGCACAAAGGCGCGGTATTTCGTTAATCAGTTGTGCTGCTCGTTTCGTCTTTCGCGTCGGGCTGGTCTTCTTGCTCAGATTTCGTCGGAACGACAATCTTGAGCTTCTGGCGTGTCTGGCGACAGTATCCTCCAAGATTTTGTTAGCCGGGTTTCTCTTTCTTCCAGAACCTGAACGGCCGGAGTTTCCTTGGATTAGATTCATCGATTTGTTTCTCTTGTTCTGGTGTCAATGTCTTGAAACCAAAGGCAAAGAAAGCATACAGTTCAAAAAGGCAAAAGATCAGGAAAAACACGCCGAAGTATGGCATGTTCTGCAAAAAGGAGACTATCCCCATAACTCCGAATAAAAGAACACCGAAGGCAAAAAGCTTCCACTGTCTATTACGGCAGAACTTCGCGTATCGCTTGCACCAGGCAGGGAAAAGCTTGCGCAATGCTATTCCTATGACCAAACCAGCTGGCAAACTGATTGCAAGTATCAGCAACAATCTTCTGAGTTCATCTGACATATTACATCCTCCCGGCTAACGTTGATTATACAGTCTTTATAAACCGCCACTCCGCGATGTTTTCTCTCCGCCGTTGTGCGAAGCATGCCCTAGATGCTCAATAAATTTTACCCCATTTTCAACCTTCGTCAATGTCAAAAAAACATGTTAATTTAGGCAACTTGTGGCTGAACTTTTCTACGAACTACCAACTACCAACCACTGACTACGAACTATGAACAACGAACTAAAAACTGCAAAATCTTTGCTTGTTTTTGAAGATTTTGCATCAGTTTTTGAATATTTCCATACAGTTTTTGCATGTTTCTATGCTTTTTTCGAACGTTTCTATACAGTTTTTGAACGTTTTTGAATGTTCTTGAACGTTTGCTCATAAAATAGCGCCGTTGACCCCTTCCAGGCCATTTTACGAAAAGACTTGCTCGCATTTTTCACTCCTCCTAACTACCTATCTTGCCCAGTTGCAACAACTTAACACCCCACGCCCCCATTTTTACTCAGCTTTTCGTCTCTCGTCTTCCGTCAATTGCTCATTCAGTGCGCCGCTGCGAAACCCCTGCAAATCCACCGTAACATATTTAAAACCAAGGGTTTTTAGCTTTTCAACTATCCTTGAGCGAACCGGCTCGGCCATAATTTTATCCATATCTTTCGGGTGAACCTCGATTCGCGCAATAGTATCGTGATGGCGAACACGAAATTCAACCAAACCAAAAGTCCTTAAAAAATCCTCGGCTTCCTCAATTTGTTTCAGCCGCTGCTCCGTGATTTCCAGGCCATAACTAATCCTCGAAGCTAAGCATGGCGAAGCCGGAACCTCCGCGGTCGGTAAGCCCAATTGCCTGCTTAGTTGGCGGATATCTTCCTTAGTCAGTTGTGCCTCCATTAGCGGACAGCGGACGCCAAAAACCTCCGCCGCTCGATTGCCGGGGCGGAAATCGTCCTTGTCATCGAAATTACAGCCGCAAATGATACAGTTAAAATTTTGCCCCCTGGCAATACCGGCTAAGATTGCATAAAGATGCGATTTGCAGTGAAAACAGCGGTCAGCCTTGTTGGCGGAGTAAGCTACATCGGCCAGTTCATTTGGTTTGACAGTTCGAACATTGACACCCATATTTTCTGCCGTCTCGACTGCCTGCAAATACTGGCTCTGAGGCAGAGAGGGGCCTTCGGCGATACAAGCCAGCACTTTTTCGGCACCGAGCGTCTCAGCAGCCGCTTTCAAAAGGAACGTGCTGTCCACCCCGCCGGAGTATGCGACAATCACTTTATCCAGACCCTTAAGGATTTCCTGAAGCGAATTGTACTTGTCTTTCAGATTCACAGTAACCTTAAACTCTGTTCTGACACAGTCTTAAAACTGGTTTTTTTACTATCAATCAATATACAAGCCCACTTCCCACCCCGACAAGCAAAAACGCTCAATGAAATCGAGAGGATTTTAGTTCACCACTTCACTGAAATCCTTCACCATCCGCCCAAAATGGCAAAGCACATCCTGAAAAACTGGGCGAAACAAATTTTGGATTTTAGAAATCCGGAATTTTTAAAAAATTGGGGTTTTTTACGATTCTTTTAAAAGGTGATGTGGGTTTTTGAAGTAAAAACGGGGTCGGGTAAGTTGGCTTGGAGAATTTGGGCAAAATAGGCAAGAAAAAAACGTTTGAAAACGAGCTGAAAATATTCGAAAACGTGCAAAAACTAATACAAAACGTTCGAAAATATTCGAAAACTGTATAGAAATATTCAAAAATATTCAAAAATTTTGCCCCCTGTGCAAGCGGGCAATTGGCATTCGGTGTTTAGTATTTGACATTTCGCTGGAGGAATTTTTTAGCCGCATATTAACACCCCCGACTACGGCCCCTGCCTACAACATGCTGGGGCAGGCAGAGGGATTTGACTGCACGGATTAAGCGGAATTTTGCTTGCAAATTTTGTATAAAGTCTTATAATAAATATGTTTATCGTGGAGTAGGGCCAGGCCAAAGAGGCAATTTTTTTGGAGAATTTAGGGAACAGGAGGCAACTTTTGCGCATCTTATTAG
>Ga0315543_1000500_pt1 | contig 47603 bp, 39 predicted proteins | sample SalMarSW160210MG_2_FD_203098 | JGI IMG/M metagenome (GOLD analysis project Ga0315543, IMG submission 203098) | Salt marsh sediment microbial communities from the Plum Island Ecosystem LTER, Massachusetts, United States - Salt Marsh Sediment SW1601-210 ...
TATATTGACTATTTCTGTAGCGTCAGTAAAATCAGTTCCATTGAAAATGTCATTTCCGCAATCATCTGTAATACTGAAAATTGTATATTCATACCCGTCACCCACAGGAAGATCCCTTGAGACAGGGGTTCCTGATGAATAGTTATTAATTGTTATCTGGTCCGGATTTGCACCACCGGCATCTGTTGTATCCAGAACCACCGTATAAGGAGGTGCTCCTCCGTTTATGTTTACCACAAGGTTAATTCCAACATCCACACAAACATCTGTGCCACCACTTAATGTGGCATCTATAAGATTTGCTCCCACAGTGACTACTGAAGAGGATCCTCCAAAATCAGTTGTGATACAGCCATTGGCATCCGTTATATCGTCAATAGTAAATGTATAAGGACTGAAAGCATTATCAAGATTATCCGGTGTTGTATAGTAATAATCATCTGACGTGGCATTGACGGTATAGTTATAATTATATGCTGAAGGTTCGCTTATATTAATTGTATAGGGTGCTGTACCGCCGTTAACAACAAAATGAAACTTAGTGGGCCTGGTATTACATATACTTGTATCCGGACTTACTGTAACCGAGACCAATCTTGGATAAACCGTAATTGTTTTCGTAGCTGAAGATTCAAAACACCCGTTATCATCAGTAACTGTATAAATAAGGTCAAAATCAGTTTGTACCGCGACGTCAGGTGCGGTAAATGTCGGATCTTCTATATTTGTAAAATTCAAATAAGCTGCACCGGAACCGCTCCATGCGTGAGTGACGACAGAGAGGGCTCCGATTCCCAGGTTCGGGTCACCATCTACTACAACAGTTTCAAGATAACAATATGGTCCGGAGGATGCTGTGATTGTAGGTGCAGGAGGTTGATTTCTTATTATGTGGACATCATCCGTTGTATTTGCACATATACCATATTCGCTTGATATTGTCCATCTGAATGAATGATCGCCGTAATCAAGACCGGTAATTGTTGTTGTAGGGCTTGAGGGTGTCGTAATTGTACAACCTGCAGGACCTGCTATATGGCTCCATGCACCTGAACCACCGTTATCAGCGGCATTTGCTGCCATTACAGTATTATCCGTTTCACAGAATTCCTGGTCAGGTCCGGCAGCGGCGGCTGTAGGTTGTTCGTCACGTGTAAGTGTAAGGTTGGCAGAAGCATCGGCACATGTTCCGTTAGCACTGGAGACAGTCCATGTAAAAACAGTAGGTCCGGTTGGAAGATTAGTGACTGTTGAATTTGGATCAGTCGGATCATCTATAACCGGTGCACCTCCTTCAGCCATTAATACATCATCAAAATAGTAATATTCATCATTTTGATTATTTCGCATTCGTATTACTATTTGCAAAGTATTACCGTTAATATCATATGCAGTTGCTGTTACACTGCCGAAATGACCTGTTTGTAATCCATCAGTTAAAGCAGTTTCAGATCCCCCGTTTCTTTTATAATATGCCCGAATATAGTCTGACCCGGCATCATTACCGGCAGATGACATTAATTGGAGTGAAATTGCTACGTCTGTAAATGCGGATATATTAACCACTTCGGAACTCCAGACTACTTCTCCATCAATATCTCTTGCTTCAAACATTGAGTTTCTTACCTCTGCCCAATCAGTGCCTCCGGGTACTGTTCGTGACCATGCTGTTGGTCCGGCATCAACAGTTGTACCGTATGGCAGATCATTAAAAGTTTCGAACCAGATACTTGGAAATGTCCACAGACCGGTAGCACCATCATCAAGATCTGTACCACCATCATTACCTGATAATGTAGCTATATAGGAAGAAGTACCACAAATTTCCTGATCGGATCCTACAGTAGCAGTTGGTGTCGGATCAACCGTGATTAAAATATCATCCGTTATGTCTGTACAAGGAGCATTCCCAACTACTGTAAGTCTTAGTCTTACTACCGTTCCTCCATCACCGGCTCCCGGATTATACGTCGGATCAATTATTCCTGAATTATCCAGAAAGCCGGTTCCCGTGATTATAGACCATGAAAATGACGCTTCATTAGTAACTGAAGCATCTGTTATATGATAAGTGCCTGTCTCACAAATAAAAGCATCAACTCCCGCATTAACAGTTGGTGTTTGAGCCCAAGCTAATTCTCTGGTATCAGTAACAATTATCCCCAGACATCCTCCACTTCCTGTAACGGTTAATGTTGCTGTAAAAGATCCAATGGACGAGGAAGGGGTGAATGATGCGAGGGCTGGATTAGCATTTTGTGTCCATGAACCTAATCCGCCGCCGCCTGACCAAGTTGCAGAGCTGTAAGTACCTCCTGCTGTTGCTCCAGTCATGGTAATTGGAGAAAGGGGAGTAGCGCTGCAACGATTTATATCTGATCCGGCATTTACTGTAGGTGCGGGATTTACAGTTAATTCTATCGGACTACTTGTATTTGAACAAGGTCCGGAGGTTACAACTCTGCGATACCATGTAGTTTGTGTTAGTACTCCAGGACTATAATCTTTATTATTATTCGTCCCCGCTGCAGGTCCGAATCCTGAACCTGGTCCTGTTGTACTGCTTTCCCATAAATAAGTATATACCCCTGAACCACCTGTGGGATTTGATCCCGTAAGACCTGCCGGGGCCTGTTCGCTGCAGATGGTTTGTGCGGAGGCAACTGTGTTGTTACCAATAACAGGATTAACAGTAAGAGTAATAGGTGCCACAGGTCCTTCGCAAAGATTACCTGAAACATCTCCTTCGTCAGCAACATAATAAGTATAAACTCCATCAGTTACAATAGTTGGTGTATAGGTTAATCCTGTAGTAATAAATCCTGTTTTATCAGGATTTGCATACCATGATATAACTCCACCCATAGGGGTACCAAAATCGACAGTAAGAGTAGTATTATCACCCAAACATATCGTTCTGTCTGTTGTTGTTGGTGGTCCGGGTGAGGCAACTACAAGAATTCTTACATGTGTATATACAGGTGATTCAACGCCGTAGGGATTACATTTATTCCAATTACGGAGGTAGACATCAAAATACTCACTCTGCCGGCATGATGCCGGGATCATTATTTCTTCACTAACTTCTCCCGTAGATGTAATATCAATCACTGGATCCCCTATATATCCATTCCCTATTGTTGCGTTATTAGTGCCATCCATAACAACCGGATCCCCGACACCAGGATAAAGTGTAGTGCCGATAGTATTAAAGACAGTCCCCCCATCATCTTCTCCATACACCCACTGTATCGTACGGGGATCATCATTGGGGTCACGAGGATTACCAAGATAGTCTACGGGATTCTGGCAATTCCATGTTGAATTATCTACCAGGGTAATATAATGTATATTACCTTCACAAACTTCTATTGTCTGCACAGGGTCGACGGTATATGGTGCCTGTGTGGAAATTTCCAGTTCACCGTCACCATCAGCAGGTATGTCCCTCCCGTGAATATCTATTGTCCAGTTAAGCGGTCCTAAAGTCTGTCCGCAAGGATTTGTTACAGACAATACCGCAGTATATACACAATTTGAGACTCCTGTATACAGGTGTGAATAAAAAGCAGCTCCTGGAACATCTCCGTCAAATGCACTTGTATAATTACTGACAGGAGTAGCATTCGGGTAATCCCAATATAAAGTCCATGTTGTTCCGGCAAATATACCGTCAATATCAGTGCTTGGCCCTTGAGGACCAGGAGGATCAAATCTTATCAGCTCCCACCATGCTGTTGCATCTCCTATACATTCACCATCCAGATATTTGGATTCAGTTACAATAGGTACAGGGCAGGCGAGGGTTTTGACATATATACGAATAGGAGCAGCCTGAAGAGGTGTACCTGAAGGATCTGCTGCAACAAAATAAAAAGTATAATCATGATTTGGTATTAAAGGGATATCCCCACCTATTTGATTTATTGCATTTATTGTAAATACCTGGTTTTTATCTGCATCAGGTACGTCAATAACCCATGTTGATATTCGACCGCCGCTAGGTCCAATAATTGCTAGACTCTGAATACTGCTTGATTCTGGTGGTGGAGGTGTTGATCCAGGCAGATAATTAGTATTGATAAGAATCACATATACTTTACCTGCAGCATCCAGTCCATAATCGAAATCTATAGAATATACATGTGGATCAACTGCTGGTGTGCCTGTATACCAGCCTGGTTGGGCAAAAGAACTTACTATTGATAAAGTAAATAGCGAAAACAGTGCTAATAATTTCCTCGCTTTCATATGTATTGTTTTTGTAATTCCAGAGTGGGTTGACGTTTTCATGTCAGGTTATTTTAGTTTCATTATAGAAATAGGCATAATTTACCTTAGATTCAAGACTGTAAGATAAGAAAAAAGGTTGCACGTTTTTGGTTATTGGTGCAACCTTGATTTATTGAATTATCGGGAGGTTAGCGGATTATTTCAGTTACTTCCATCGACAGGCTGAAGGCGGAGGGCGGAAGGCTGAAGGAAGAAATATTCTATGTTGTTGATTTTCTATGTTTTATAAGACCTGATATCATTGAAAGGATTTCATGACATTCCTGTTTTAGAAAGTTGAAATCATTTTCTTCCAGGTATCCGATTCTGTGTGAAATTATTGATTGAGTAAATAATTCCGCGGTCGATCCTTTAGCAATCCTGAAATGTCTTACTGAAGATTTGTCCGATTCAAGTTGGTCTCCCTCTCCAATATTACTTGAAATACTGACTGATGCTCTTCGCATCTGGTCTCGTAGACCAAAATCTGTGTTGAAGGGATCTTTTCTAGTGATTTCATAGACTTTAACGGCTAGTTCTACAGCCTTTTGCCATACTTGTAGTTGTTCAAAGTGACTCATAATGCAGCGATTTAGATTAGACATAAATGATTCCACTATAAAGATATTAAAAAAGCGGAAGAATTCTTAACCCTTCCGCCTTCTGCCATCAGCCTTCTGCCCTAATCTATTAATCCCTAATTTTTACTAAGAAATACTTCCCAACATTCTTAACGTTTTGCCAAACAAGTTCCTTCACCCAGGGCAGTGGTTTATCCGTCCATCTCTATTAATGAAATGTTAAAATTATTTTCCAGTAGTTTTACTGTAAGCTTTATACCAGTCAATGAACTTTTTCACTCCGATCTCTATAGGTGTTGCTGGTTTATAATTAATTGTTTCAAACAAAGGATTAACATCTGCCCATGTTGCTTGTACATCACCGGGCTGATTAGGTAAAAATTCTTTTTTTGCCTCTATACCCAGTTCCTTTTCTATGGTTTCAATAAAATCCATTAGCTTAACGGGTGCATTGTTACCTATGTTGTAAATACGATATGGTGCAGAAGAATAGGAAGGATCCGGATTGCTTACTGACCATTCCTGATCTCCTTCCGGTATTTTATCAACTATAAGTGAAACAGATTTAATTATATCATCAATATAGGTGAAATCTCTTTGGATATTTCCATTATTATTTATTTGTATTTTCTTCCCTTCAATTATAGCTTTTGTGAAAATATACAAAGCCATGTCGGGCCGCCCCCAAGGACCGTAAACTGTAAAAAATCTGAGCCCAGTAGTTGGTAATCCAAATAAATGGCTATATACATGTGCCATTAGTTCGTTCGATTTTTTTGATGCACCATAAAGACTGACAGGATGGTCAACATTATCTCTCGTGGAAAATGGCATTTTTTCATTCAGGCCATAAACACTTGAACTACTGGCATATACAAGGTGCTTGATCCTATTATGCCTGCATGCTTCAAGTATATTTCCAAAACCTACTATATTACTACTTATATACGAATCCGGATTTTCTATACTATACCTTACTCCTGCCTGAGCTGCCAGATTAATTACTTTGTCAAATTTCTTATCCCTGAATAGGTGGTCAATACAATCTTTATCACATAAATCACATTTAATAAAAGAATAATTTTCATATAAGGTACTTTTAAGTAATTTCCCATATTCAATTTTATTTATTGATATTCCAGTTTCTTTTAATCTTGCATACTTCAAATTTACATCGTAGTAATCGTTTATATTATCCATACCTATTACATCAATTCCTTCTTTAATAAGTTTAATGGCAATGTGAAATCCAATAAATCCAGCAGTACCTGTAATTAATATCTTTGACATAATTATTTAGTTCCCTAATTCAAAATATCTATTAATCTCTGATTCTAATTAGCAAATATTTCCCCACATTTTTAACATTCTGCCACACCAGTTCTTTCACCCATGGTAACGGTTTATCCGTCCATCGCTGCGGATGAAACGTCATCATTATTTTGTCCGGAAGTCTGTTTTCATTGGCAGCCTTGATTATATCGGAAGTTGAGTGGAAACTGGGGAATGGTACTGGGTCCCCGCCTTCGCTGCCACCTCCACTTCGTTTCGGCGGCCAAAGAAAGCTACGGCGGGCAGGGTGGGTCCTGGGTCCTAGGTCTTTTTTTTCTTCAGTCTCTTCGTCCCTCAGTCTCTCAGTCTCTACGTCATCTCTTCCCTTCGTTTCCAATCTATATCTGACAGGTTTAACTTTCCAGTCTTTAAAAGGATTTTCACCTGTCGCCTGACGCCTTTCGCCTGACGCCTTATCTCTAATCGATACAGATCCCCCATCCCATCTACGTCCTGTATCCGTAAGATAAAGCACCTCATCAAAATCCACATCAAAATACGGCTCTCCAATTATCCCAAAATCATGATAATCATAATATTTCCAAAGAAGCCTACTATCCCACTGGCTTAAAGGACTCCCATGCATACAAATAGTCTTCACAGGAGCTATTTTTCTTAGTTTCTCAAGATTCTCAGCAAAACTTTCAATGGCAATATCAACTAATATTCTCTCCAGTTCTTCACCTGTCGCCTGTCGCCTGTCGCCTGTCGCCTTGAGTTTTGCCCATGCAAAACTCAAATCTTCGTAGTGATACCCCACCTCATGCCCTAACCCTGCTATCTCTTGAATAACCTCAGGATCAAAACTTTGAGGCACAATCCTAAAATAAAATGTACTCCTTATCCCCATCCCCTTCTGTATCCTCGCAAAAGTCAGTGAATTATTCGGCAATCTGTCTACATCCTGCCTTAACAACACGAACTTTTTTGCATTCATTCGCATCACAAGGTTCGCATAATATTCGCCAACTTTAGTAAAAGAAAAGCCCTCATTTAACAGGGCTTCTAACAACTTCATATATATATTTATCGTGAAATCCCTTCGCATTTATGCAATAATAGTTGCTCGCGCCTATCAGCCATAATCACGAGCCGCTCGCAAACTCGTACTACTCGGTTCGCATCAAATTCGGATATCAAGGTTCGCATTAATTGTTTCTTCAGATTCGTGTTAATTCGTTAAAATTCGCGTTAATTCGTGCTAATGGAAGCGGTACTGATAATCAGGATCCTTCTTCATAATCCTGTAACTATCAGGCCAGTTTTCAATAAACCAAGTGAAAAAACTTGTAACATCAATCTTCTTTCTAAGAAAGACTTCATGGTTTCTCAAAAATTCATTTCGTAATTTAATGCTTGTTAAAACTAAAATACCGTTTTCAATAGCTTTTTTTTGTTCAGTTTCATTTGTTTTAAAACACTTTACTAGTGAATATTTCTGTTCATCTAAAAGATATCCCAGCCAATTATCATTTAAATAAATAGCCGGAGTTCCAAGAACAGCACTCTCAGAAGCCATTGTGCCACTCTCTCCAAAGAACATCGTGGCATAATATAATATATGATGAATCTCTTCAGGAGGTATTTTTATTTTATAGGGTTCTAGCTCAACAGGTAATTCCTTCTCAGAAGAAATAAAAACATGAGAGTATTGGGAAAATTCTTTAACAGCTTTTGCCATATTTGCTTCATTCATTCCTGATAAACCCTTATCATGGTAAGCATCCCAACTCACAAAACGCATGATAGTGTATTCATCGTCCGGCTCAATCCCCAGTAATGTAGTCACATGCTTTCTTTCAATAGGACTATATCTATTGGGATGAAGATAAAATAATTCAATATTCCCATTAAACTGTATATGACGTCTATAGAAATTTCCTGTATATGTATCTGAAGTTATAATTGAACTTACAAACCATCCAAAAATTTTATTGTACATACCAGATGATTCTGTATCAGCTAGTGCAATATGAGCAGTCCTGCTAATAAATCCGGCTAAAGATGCATATGGGGATACTCTTGACACTATGATGTCTATCATATTTCCCTTGATTAGTTTATAACAAGTACATGTATTGCTAATTAAAGTAGAAATTCTAGAAATTAATGTTTTCTTTGATTTCTTTATTAAAGTATATTTTATGTTATAATGATCCAGTAAATATTTACTAATATCTTTTGGGGTGGCAATCCAGAATATTCTATGCCCCTTATATTCTAATTCTTGCTTAAGAATTCTAAAGTTATGTACCTGGGCCGGATGGCCAGTAAAAAATAAAATATTCAAATTAGATTATCTGAAAAATATATTTCGAAGTAAATATATTAGCTCAAGGAAGAATGGTTTAGGATCATCCTTGTCCCATACTGCATACTGAATCGGATATTTATGATATGATTTATATATTCTTTTAATCAAATAAATTAAACACATTGGCAGATCAGTAATTAGATGACGGAAAGAAGCTTTAGTAATCCCTGACAATTGTCTTATGGGTTCACCATATAACAAATTTAAGTAGTTTTCCAGAAGTGGTACATTGGCTTTTTCTGATATGCTATGCCATTTCCAGGTGCGTGGATTAATTTCCAATAATTTGTATTTATCATCCCTCAAATCATACTTGTATTCCACTTCACAAATACCTTTGTATCCAATATGCTCTAAAAACTTAACTGACGAAGTAATTAATTCGTCATTATCAACAATCTGTGCAAATGTTGTTGCATTTCCAAAATCTGGAGGGTGTTGTCTTGCTCGCCTTCCAACAAACGAGTTTATTGCTTTATCTCCATCAAATAAAAAGCATGCTGAATACAAATTTTCACTCCCACCCTGAATGATTTCTTGTAGGATTATCTCATTGGCACTGATTGAATAAACAGCTTTTTTATAATATTTTATTAACTCGGATTTATTATTGCAGACAAAAACTTTTTGCTTAAATTTTGTATAAAATTCATGCATAACAGCAGGCTTTATTATGCAGGGATATTTTATATCATAACTATCAATTTCTTGCAGGTTATCGGGGAACCAGGTGTTTGGTATTGGAATTTTTAATTGATCTGCAATTGTATATGTAAGTCGCTTATTATAACACTTTTCTACATTGATCCAGTCATCAGTTCCTACAATAAAATACTGTGATAATTTATCTTTATTCTTGCTTAAAACAGCAACATGCTCATCATGAGTTGGTAATATTACATAATTCTTAAATCTACCTGATTTGCCAAGTCCAAATAGATAATCCAGTAAATGTTTATTCTTATAGTATAGGAAACTCTTGCAATATTGGCTATGTCTGGCAATATTATATCTCGTACTATCTATTACTATTACAGGGAGACCTAACTTACCGTAGATACGAGTAATCCCCAGTCCTTGTACATGACCACCTATAACAATTACACCACTATCCTTCAATTTTTTATTAGTACTAATTGGTTGTTTTTGACCTAGGCTTAGCAATTATTTTTTCATAAATCTTTATTATATTCTTGGCCACTGATTCAGAGTCCAATCCAAGTTTTTTGAGTCTCTCTCTTCCGTTTGTTCTCCCTATGTTCGATGAAAACTCTAAGGCAAGTTTAATTTTCTCAACTAAATCTTTAGAATCAAATCCCGAAATGTAATGGCCAGGTTCATCTCCGAAAAGCCATTCTACATCACCAACCTTGGTGGCAACAACAGGGCAGTTACATGCCATTGCTTCTTTTATTATGTTAGAAGAACCTTCCATGAATGAGGGAACAACTAGTACATCTACAGAGTATAAATACCTAATTACCATATCATGAGTAATTGGATAAGGCGCAATAAAACTTACATTTTTATCCAAAATAAATTTAGCTGCCTCTTCGAAAATTTTAAAATTCTTACGAATATTTGTTTTATTTCCCAAAAATAATACATACTGCTTATCCCTTTCTAAGGACAATTCTGTTTTGTAGCCACGATTATTATAATTAGTTTCATTCAATTTAATACCATTTGGAATTACCTCTGTTTTATTTTTTAAATAAACGTATTTTTCTAAATGCTTCGATTTACAAATTATGAAATCAACAAATGGTTGAATCAGATATGTAAGCATTGTCAAATACCTGCTTGAGAATCTTATCTTATTTTCTCCTATATACTCTCCATATGCATCACTACCCATTAAAGACAATACAATGGGCAATTTGGTATAAGAAAGAACTGTTGCCCAACCTGAAAGCGTATAATGAGCATGAATAATGTCTACCTTTCCCTTTTTTAGAAAATGCTTTATATCCTTAGCAGATTTATAATATCCAATAATACCTTTCCTATTTATCTTATAATACAATAAATCAATGCCTTCGCCTTCCAATGATTTTCCTTGAGACTTTATAAACGGTGCAATATCACAAAAATTGGAGTTACCACTTACAATAAACAAAACCTTCATTTTAACCATCCTTCTTTAATAGCTCAAGAGCATGCTTTAGTCTTAAATCATAAGATTGATTTGTATTAAAAAATCCTTCTTCGAATATCCAATCATTGTTTTTGAAAAGATAACGTCCGGGTTTACCATCTACTAACATTTGATAGGGATCAGACTGCCCAAAAAAACATTGGATTTCATTAATGAGATAACCCCCTTTTACTTCAAATACATCTATGGCCACCGAAGTCAAATTATGATTTTCAGTAACATTCTTGATAAAATCTAACAATTTAGTTGGAACACGGTCGTATTCTTTTATTAACGTTCCACTTGCCATATAGCCCTTTACGATTTTTTTATGAGCGGAATATGATTCACCGATTCTCACACAACGCCATTCATATTCATGGTGGATAAACTCCTGAAGTATCACAAAGTGAAACTGTATATCTAATAAACTAAATTTATAATCCTTCATGCGCTGTCTTAAGAAAGCTTTATTATGCAATACTTTTTCAAGTTTCCTAATAAAAGATCCTTTGTTTAATTTAGGTCCAATTTTCGGGCATAATCCTTCAGAAAAAGCTTTTGAAATGTATTTGTATGCCTCCTCATAATTGTCGAGTTTTACAACTCCATTTCCTGAACCTCCAATATTTGTCTTCCCAATCAAAGGAAAATCCTTTCTTATTTTTAAATGAGAAATAGCATCAGTTTTGTTAAAGAATACATGTGTTTCGGGGTGTGGAAGTTGATTAATCTGTAACCAATCGCGCAAAAAACGCTTATTTTCATATATAAGCACTTCTGTAAGAGATGGATAAATTAATGTGGAAAAATATTTGTCAATTAAAATAATCCTTTCATCATATAATTGCTTAAAGAGTCCATATTTACCTGGCGGTTTCAAAAGAAATAAATCATACTCCTTTTTCTTCAATGTATCTAACCAATCATTTGATACCAAGCTTATCACATCATAATTAAGAATATCATTCGATTTCTCAATAGCGACCACCCATTGTTTATGATCCAATGGATTTTCATTAGAAAGTATACAAATACTATATTTCACTTAAGAATTAGATCTGTAGTTGTAGTTCTGCATCTGAAGATATAACATCACTATATCAGAGAACCTGTGCATCTCTACCTCGGATGTATTTTTATTAATTGAAAGTAGTGCAGATATTGCTTTGGAAATATCATAATAATCATTTAGAATATGACCCCCTTCATTATCAAGATCAAGTAAATGTTTCAAGATAAAATTCCTGAAAGTTTTACTATAGTTATAATTTACCGGATATTTTTTTCTATGCAAAATATAGCGGAGCGTCTTTATAAAAGACCAATAGTATTTCCCTCTTAAAAATTCGCTTGTGTTATATGACCCCCTTTTGCCGAAAGATACTTCATCCATTTCTGGAAAAAGTATATGCTGAATATTTAAATTAAATTTATATAAATCATACCGTTTAAGAAGATTAATTGTTTTATTATCAGCATAGGAAAAGCTATACTTGCTTCTAAATAGGGCCTCCAGAAAATCAATATCTAAAAAGAAAGGATACACGTAATCGAAATATTTCCCTGCCAAAAAAATATCCTGACCATGATGTGGAATTCCTATTTCGAACATTCCATAAAATTGACGGTCTTTTATTGATAAAGAACTATTAAAAGTTTGTAGCTTATCTAATCGCGAACTTACTTCATCCAAATTTATACTTTCGGTTCTGAGAAAATGGTTTTCAAGAATTGGTTTGATATCAAATTTGATGGATGTATCCCAAAAATTTGTTAATAATCTTGTGAATACCAGATTATCGTAATATACTCCCATTAAAAATTCTCCAGCCATATATCCTGCATAGTAAGCAGAGGAGCCTGTAAGCTTTTCTTCCATTTTTTTAAATGCAAACAACCTATGAGCCCGATGTAAATTTATATCAGGATTGCCAAATCGTATTAACTCATCTGTTATATCATTGTAATAAGGTTCATTATCTGGCGCACTAAAGATATAATGCGGTAATGAAATTTCTTCCGATAATTTGCGAGCATACAATGAATCACGGGATAGATAATTACCATAAGTAAACCCATACGGATTAATTCCTAGTGCCATCAGACATGCTAGCCCTGTTCTACTGTCTTTACCACCTGTAAGAGTAATAGCATGCTGCTTTGGCTTGGCAAAAGTTAAAAAATTATGAAAATTTGTTTTTAGGAGCTCTGCAAATTCATTATAACTGTATACATTGCCTATTTCCTTTGATAGTTCCAATAAACTATCAACTTTCCAGTATTGTTCTAGCCTAATTTCATTATTAATAATTTTTATGTGTGTTCCTGGAAGTGTGCGATTCAAAAACTTGAATTTAGTAAAATTATGTGGAGTCCTATGAAGTGTCGCCTTTATTGCAAGACAGTCTGGATCGGGTTCTAGAGTAACTTTTAAGTATTTTAGTAAGCTTAGAGAATCCAAAACAACTTTATGCGAAGTCGATTGATATATATAACAGTTTTGTAGTCCTAACTGATCCGTAAATATGCTAATACTTTCATTATCAATTATTATGACAATAAAATTACCTTTAATATAAGATATGAATTTCTCATCATATAGCTTAATCAGTTTTAGAATCAATTCTTTTTGTCCAGATGATTCGAATTTTGTATAATATTCGTTCATTGGTTGAATATTACCTTCTATTAAGATTATCAAATCATCTTCAACTATATACTCCCTATTTTGATCAAAATAAACATGATAATCAAAAACCTTTCTTATAAAGGTTAAGCCTATAGTTTTGCTATCAAAAACCTGATTTGTAATTATGAAATTACCAGACTTAGTTTCTTTACCCTTATCTAAATAATCTTCCAATCTTTTTTATATTCGAAAATTGAAAAAGTCTTACAAATGGGTTCTTATAATAGCCGAAAAAATATTCATAAACTCTGTCAATAATTTTCTCTTTAAAATTGAATAGTGTAACTGTGATTTTTGAACTGTTCTTAAGTCGCCATTCAAACCATTTTCTTTTAGTCCACTTCTGATAATTACGATTTATTGTTTCAACATAATTTCCTTTCTTCTCTAAAGTTGAAATAAATTGAAAATCATTCGAAAACGTATAATATCTAGCAATCAAACCCTTCTTTGTTTTTCTGAATAGAGCTTGTTTTTGTTTTTTGCCTTCTTTTATGTAATCCCCAAAGGTCAATCCCCCAAGACTATAAAAAATATAACCGGAATTATATTTTTCAAATGGTTGTATAGTGTGAGGATGATGGCCCATAATAAAATCCGCCCCCGAATCAATAAGACCACGTGCAATTTTTACCTGTTCAGGAGTCGGATAAAATGAGTAATCAACACCCCAATGGATACTACATATTATTATATCAACTTGTCCTTTCAGATTTTTAATAACTTCTATTACTGTTTTTGGTTCAAAATAGTTAATATATAATTCCTTGTAATTTTCAGTTTTTGGATTTGTAGTTCTATCAACATAAGCAAGAAATGCAATTTTAGTTCCTCTTAGTTCCATTAATACAGGTTCTGTATGTAGTCTCAGCCAACCTGCCCCAGTATGAAGAATACCAAGGTCATCAAGCATATTAATTGTGGCCTTCAAACCTTCTATTTTGCAATCATAAATATGATTGTTGGCAAGGGAGACACATCCAATATTCAACATCTTACATAAATCCTCAGCTGACTCTTTCAGACAATAATGAATAAATTTTTTGTAGTCATTTCTGTTTTCATTTGTTTTAACAGGCGCTTCGAAATTTGCAATAACAAAATCTGACCTGGTCAGAATATTGGTTATTTCTTTAAATCGACAGATGTTCTTATAAGGTTCTGAACTTAATATTCCAGTAAAGGCAATATCTCCTAATAATGTAATATATAGGTCCCCTGCAAACAAAGTTGTTATTGATATTACATAGTAAATACCTTCTACTATTCCCTTGTGAGATTATTTTATTATAACTTATAATCTATCACCGAAAATAGCAGTGATATACTTTTCTACTATTACTGATTTATTAAATTCTCCTGCCCTTCTTTTGAATTTTTCTTTATCATGATCTTTACCCAGGTTTAAGATTATCGACTCTGCAAGATCTGCAACTGAATCAGGTTTTACCAGAATACCATATTCACCATTTTCTAAAATGTGCCTGGGGCCACCGTCTATATTACTGGCAATTACTGGTACACCTAAAGTCAAAGCCTCTACTACAACCATACCAAAGCCTTCCCATTTCGATGGCAGTACAAATAGGTCAGAATTATGTAATACTGGATAAGGGTTGGACAACCTTCCAGTGAAATGAACATTATTCTGAATATTTAAGTCTTCAGCTAATTCTGACAGTTTTTGTCTCTCTGGACCATCCCCAATAATGATAAGTTGAGTTGTAGGCTTAAAATAAACTACTTTCTCAAATGCCTGAATTAAATTTTCAATATTTTTATGCTTTACTAATCTAGCAATAGTCACCACAGTTTTTATGCTATGAGAAGTCGGAATGGGAGACACTTCTATGGAACGTTGTCTTATAAGATCAATATCGACAGGGTTATCAATATGAAAAACATTAACTTTGCTACTTTTTATTATTCCCTCGTTGACTAAATCATTTTTTGTTGCTTCTGAATTAACAATTATAGAATAGGCATTACCATAGCTGAGCTTATATAATGTTTTTAAAAAAAACTTTTTTATTCTTCCTTTATCATCATATGATGATTTAAAATTACTGGCAGCTTCTCTAATTACTAATTTGGTTCGTGAAAATGATAACTTATGTAGTATGTAAGTAATAATACTGGTGGGACGTTGAGTTGTTAATAGAATATTATATTTATTCCTACAAAGCAGCTTGTATAAAATCAAATAAGCATGTATCAAATTCCCATTATAATGTCCCGCGATTAGTCTAGGATTTAGTTCTTCAAACATTTCACCATTTTTCACGCTAATTAACCTAACACTGCAATTTTTTTTTACAAGTTCATTGCATAGATTTGTAATAACCCATTCTGCCCCCCCCCGATTAAAATCATTTAAAAATACAAGTAGCTTTTGTTTCAAATCACAAGTAATTTTTCACGTTTGTTACAATCGTTTTAAAAAGAAATCAGAGAAATAGAAAAATAATCCAAGTATAATTGCTGTTTCAACTCCCATCCAGTAACTAAAAATTATGCGTGTTGAAGAATGAATTATCAATAATCCAAGTAAACCAAATATAAACATAAAAGTAGATTTTGCTTTCGTTATTTTATAACTGTTATAATAACGAATTATCATATATAATATAAAATAAAGAAATATGGCATAGCCTACTAGACCTCCATTCAATAGAAGGGTTTCATTGCCTACGTGGGGATTTTGATATTCATAGAATTCATCGGAAAATCCGAAGCCAAAGACCGGCTTTTCATAAAATTTACTCAATACTTCAGGGCTATATTCTGAAAGTCTGGCAAGTGTCCCGCCAGCAGTTAAATCTCCTTCAGAGATATATTTAATAGTTTGAGTTCTTTCAAAAGCGTATGATATTTGAGCTTTAATAACGGGGACGTTAATTGCAATAAATAATAGGATTGAGGCAAACAAAACCGGTTTAATAGCCCTTTTAATATCAAAAAGTGTATAGCCAATAAAAATAATAATTACAGATATTATCCAACCCCTGGTAGCACTTAAAAAAATTGAAAGGGCAGTAATCGAAACAATAAAAATCAGATAGTTAAAATTTAGCCCAGTATTTTTAATTTGAATTAAGAACAAACTTATAACAAAGCTTAATAAAATAGTCAAAGGCCCATATATTTCTCTTGCTCCAATATATTTTCGATCAATTTCACTTATTATTAGATCTTCACTAAAAATACTTATAATATGTTGTCCAAACACAATATTATATAATTGTGCAGCTATTAAAACAATAGCACTGATAAATATCAATCTTATTGCTGGTATTACTTGACTATGGGCTAAAATCCTGGGAATAAAAAAAAGCAATAACAGAGGAATAAAATACCTGACTGATTTTAGAACCGTAATAATCGATGATCCAGTAGAAACACCCATAAGGAGTAAAAAGATGGCATAAGCTATAAATAAAAGTAATGGTTTAAGGTAAAATATTTTTATCTGGTTTGCAGGGCGTACAATTGCCTTTAAGATTAAAATAATAGCAAAAAGTTCATAATAAAAAATTTCCCTTTCAAAACCAAGGATATAGATTAATGGTAAATCATTGAAAAGATAACCTGGATTAGAAATAAGAAGTAAAAAAAATATCAGCCAGAAATGATTATGCCTATCAGCAGAAAGAAAGAATCCGATAAGCAAACCCCAAAAAAACAAATACTTTAATAATGCTGGCAGAAAATGTGCCGCAAATATGCTAACAAGGAAAAGAGCTAAAAACTTATATATATCATAAAGTCTCAATAGCCAGTTAAAATAAATATTTTACTTAATACTTTTGGGGATAAATTTATCACTTGGGATTTTATATATTACCCAAAGATGAAATCTTAAAAATGCAAGGAGTTTAAATCTGGCCATGCGTTTTTCAACCTTTCTGTTAAATATATGTATGATATCATAAAAGATGGCAGCAAGAATTTCGAGAACAGTTTTGAAATAAGGTTTCAGAAAAGCTGATTTTGATACGTAGAGCCATCTGAACATGAGTCTGCTCTGAATGCTCCAGAATGCTTTGTAGGGGGTTCTTATATTATGTCCTAAAGTAGCATTCCCCTTGTGATATATTTTTGCGCCCGGGGTAAACAGTAGTCTGTAATTATTCTTTTTTGCCCTCTGGGCATAATCAGCCTGTTCTGCCCCGAATCCGAACCAGTTGGAGTATGGTCCGATTTCTTGATAGAGTTTCGACGGGAATAACCAGAATATATCATCAATCATATCGCGTTCCTCTTCCCTGTCATATTGCCCGTTATCATACTCTCCTGCACCAATTTTATAAGTATCGAAAATTCTTTTATTCCTGAATTTATTCCCAAATGTTTGAATTATTTCCCTGTTGTCAAGTTCAAATACTTTACCTGTAACTATCACCTCGTCATCATTCCTTTGACATGCTTCTACTAGCTCTTCAATGGCATATCTGTCAATAATGGTATCATTGTTCATTATAAGAAAATAATCAGGTGCTGTTTTTATCCCTTCCTGCAGACCATAATTAATCCCTCCGACATAGCCTCGATTTTTTTCAAGCCTGTGAAGTAGTACCCTGTCATTTCCGGGTAAATTTTCTTTTAATTGTTCAAAATTTTCATTGGAAGAACCATTGTCAATCAGAAAAATCTGAAAATCAATATAAGTTGATCTTAACAATGAATCTACACAGGATATCGTATAATTATTCTGATTATAATTGAGTGTGATGACCAGAACTCTTTTTGTTGGCATAAATAAACTAGATGATTGGTCTATATGGAAAAATAACGGTTATTAATCTTTCTATACAAAAATGGTATAAAATAGGGTGATTTTACCATGTTTTTTAGTGCCCAAATACGCATTTTATTAGTAGAATTCTTATTTTTAATTATATAGAAAAGTTTTTGCATTAATATATGCTGATTTTTTATACTTATATTTTGGTTATTTTTTTGTTTTAAATATGTGTTAATAACATCAAAATAAACAAAGGGTAACCGTTTCCCTAGGTATCCTATTTCCCTGCTTATTCCACCCTCATGTACACGATAAGTTGCCGTTTTGTCGTATATTATTTTAATTTTACTTTCAAGGGCTATATTCAACCAGTACCAATAATCAAATGTAAACCATAAATTTTCTTTTTCAATCCGGCTTGCCAATTTCTTCATTAAATCAGTTCTTACACAAACTGTTAACGTATTTATTAAATTAATCTCAAGCAAATCAAAAAAGTCAATATCCGGTTTTCGTCTTTCCCTTTGCTTAAGCAGCATATTATTATCAGCTATAGGAGTCCCATTTTTATCAATCAAGTATATATCGGATGATATCATTCCATAGGCGGGATTTGCCTCTAAAAAATCCACCTGCTTTTGCAGTTTATATGGGTCGGTCCAGTAGTCGTCGCCTTCACAAAGTGCAATGTATTTCCCTTGAGCACGCGGAAAATTAATAATAGCTGATCCTCTAAGGCCTTTTCTCCATTGGTTTTCTCTTTCGTATAATGGCTTTATAATTTCAGAATATTTAACTTCATAATATCTGATTATTTCTTCTGTTCCATCCTTTGAAGCGTCATCATGTATTAAAATCTCAAATAGAAAATTTGTTTGTTGCATTAAAAAACTATCAATAGCTTCAGAAATATACTTTTTATGATTATATGCTAAAGTACAAATTGAGACTAAGGGCTCAGTCATTTAACTGCTCTATTTAATTCTTAATATCTTAGCTGGATTACCAACTACTATTGCATTATCAGGCACATCTTTAAGTACGACTGATCCTGCTCCAATAAGTGCAAAATCGCCTATTGTAACATCTTCACGAATAGTTGCGTTACTCCCTATATGGGCAGCCCTTCCTATTTTAACATTCCCTCCCACAACACTGTTAGTCGTAAGATGTGAAAATCTATCCATTGTACTATCATGTCCTAAGAATGAATTTGGTAATAAAATACAATTATCTGCAATTTTTGTATCTGGAGATAACTGAGAAAGTGGTGCCATTAGAACACCGTAACCGATAGAGCAAAAACCTTTAGGTATAATAGCTGTCGGATGAATTAATGTAGCAAATCGATCTCGTGGTATTTTTAGAGATATAACTTTATCATAAACTTCTTTTTCATTTTGCATCCCCACATAGCCTACAAAGAAATATATATCCTCATCTTTTAAATATTTATTTACATCTTCTGATTTACCAATTACTTCATAGGTATTGAACTTTCCGACTTTTGTCCCAACGGGTAATAAATCATTTAAAAACCCTAATACTTTATAGAACCCTAAATCATTAGCTACTGAAGCTGCAATCATTCCTATACCCCTTCCGCCAAGGATTATTAATTTTTTCATTATATTTTATTTTTTTTAGCTATTGATTCGTATCGAGCTATAATCCTTCTTGCAGTTAAAACCATTGGAGGACCAATAAATTTGTTATTAATAACTGCAACTCCTTTGCCTTGATCTTCTGCTTCTTCCTTTAATTTTAACATTTCAATTGCTTCCATATATTCGTCTTGCGAAGGAGAATAATATTTATGCACTAAATCAATTTCCTTGGGATGTAACACTAACATTCCTTCAAATCCAAGATTACGTGCTAATTTCAAATTTACTTCAAGATCAATAAGATCGTGTACATTAATATGAACTGTATCGATTGGTGTGATATTATTGGCTCTGGCCGCCATAGCAATTAATGCTCTTGGAGTAATAATACTAATACCATCTTTATCATGAATACCATGTAGATCCGATATAAAATCCTCACATCCAAACGCTATAGCTATCACTCGATTACTTGCTTTGATTATTTCTTGAGCATTTAATACTGCAGCTGATGTTTCTATTAAAGGTATTAACTTGAATTTCCCTTTTTCAAAACCTTTTTCATATTCAATAGTTTCTAGCAACCTATCTATAAAATAGATATCCTCTCCTTTAAAAGATTTTGGATACATAAATCCGTCAACTCCTTCTATCGTAAGTTGAGTTAGATCCTTAAGGAGTTGTCCGCTTTCTTTATCATTTACTCTTGGGAATATTAGATGATTTTTAAAAGCATTACTTTTTATATATTTTACAATTGTGTCTCTGGCAATTTGCTTATTAGCAACTGGTTGAACCGAGTCTTCAATATCCAACAATAAAACATCAGCCTTATATTTTGAAGCACTAGTCATTAACTTTTCATTATGGCCTGGTACGAACATGAGACTTCTTAATAATAGATTACTTGCTGTCATATATTTTTTTCTTTATTAATACTTTTCTACGAAATACAAGTACATCAATATTATCTTGATTGTATGTAATTGTTTCCACATAAATAATTCCTCTATCAGGTTTTGATTTGGACTCTCTTACTTCTAATATTTTAGTTCTGGCATATATTGTATCCCCAACAAAAACTGGCGATAAATGCTCTATATTTTCATACGATAGATTAGCAATAGCTTTCCCACTAATATCAGGAACAGTAATTCCTACAGTTAAACTAAAAACCAAGGTCCCTACGACAAGCTCTTTTCCATAAAGGCTTTTTTTTGCATAATCAATATTCGTATGTAAAGGGTGATGATTCATTGTTAGAAGGGAAAATATATTATTATCGCTTTCGAATATCGTTTTGGATATCTGATGATATATAAGATCTCCCTTCTTAAATTCTTCGAAATAATTTCCCAGTTTTGAAACTTCCATATATTAATTTGGTTTAATTATGATTACTGGTAATAATATTAGTCAACTAATAATTTTAATTTATTAAATCAATAATTTTATAAATATTGTTGTATTCCAACCCAGGATATATTGGTAAACAAATCACTTCTTCAGATATTTTCTTAGCTAATGATAGATTTTCTTTTTTCGATAATGTTAAGCCTCGGTAAGGCGGAAAATCACTTATTAAAGGATAAAAATATCTTCTACCGATGATATCATACTTTTGTAGATAATAATATAATTCGTCCCTGCTTTTACCATATTCCTTTTCATTGACGAATATTGGGAAATAGCTAAAATTATAATCACTAACATCAGGATATTCAGATAAGCATCTAATGCCGTTTACCTTTGTCAGCTCTGTCTTGTATATCTTAGCTATTTCTTTTCTTTTCTTAATGTTATTGTTATAAGACTTAAGCTGAAGTAGTCCCAATGCAGCCTGCATTTCATTCATTTTGGAATTAATCCCAGGAGCCATAATTGTAGTTTCCCCGGCAAAACCAAAATTTTTGAGATAATCTATATACTGTTTAGTTTTTTTATCATGGCAAACAATCGCGCCTCCTTCCATAGTTGTAAAAGGTTTTGTCGCATGAAAACTTAAGGTAGATAGATCACCAAAATTTAATAGGGAAGTATTCTTATAATTAACACCAAATGCATGTGCAGCATCATAAATTACTTTTAAACCATAGGTATCTGCAATTTCCTGGATGCGTTCCACATAACATGGATTTCCATATACATGTACCGGTAGAATGGCTGTTGTTTGTGGGGTAATAGCCGCTTCAATTTTCTCAGGATCAAGGGTACAGTACTTTGGCTCAATATCCACAAATACCGGTTTAATCTTGTTCCACCATAAGGCATGCGTAGTTGCTACAAAGCTATAAGGTGTTGTTATTACTTCTCCGGTAATTTTTAGTACCTGTAAAGCCGTAAGAAGGGCCAATGTTCCGTTAGCAAATAGAGAAACATACTTAACACCTAAAAATTCTGCCATTTCTTTTTCGAGCTGCTGATGGTAAGGCCCATTATTTGTAAGCTGCTTGCTTTGCCATATACTTTCCAAGTATGGGATGAATTCCTGTAAGTCAGGCAGACTGGGTTGGGTTACATATATATTATTTTTTTTCGTTTCCATTCCTGTTTTTTATATCTAATAAAATACCTTTTATTTCATAATATTCCTCCATCCTCATTGTTTTTGCCATAAAGAATGTAATAAAAAATGCAATTAACGGTACTACAACTAAAATTAAAAGCTGACTTCCGGATGAAGGAATAAAATAAATTACAGGTAATAATAAAATAGCCAAAGTAAGAGCTATTATGAAACTTTTTGATAAACTCTTAAGTTGCTCAATTATTCCAAAATTGATCAGTCTATTTGTATAATAAGTATTAATTGCCAAAGCAATTAAGGATGTAGCAATCATACCTATAATCATAGCTTTAATTCCTATAAAAATACCTAATAGAATTGATGGTACGCCGACAATTTTCTTTAATATTTCTATCCTTAAGAAAAGATCGGATCTGCCCATTGCAGTCAATATTTGAACATTTATAACATGCATGGGATAAAATATACCAACAAAAATCAGTAGTTGTAGATAAGGTACCGTACCCATCCATTTCTCTCCCAATAATACTTGTATCATTGGTTTAGCAATAATACCCATAAGTATCATTGCATTGATATTGAAAAACATTACCACTTTAATTACTTTCTTTGAAGCTTTTTTCAAACGTGCCGGTTCATCCTGGATTTTTGAAAAAACAGGTAACAAAAAACTCATCAAAGAGTTTGAAATTGTATGTGAGGGCAAATTATTGAATTGCTCAGCTCTGGTGTAAAATCCTAATTCGTTGGCAGGGAAAAATTTACCAACTACTAATCTATGTAACTGGTTATAAATCCTGTCAATTATCCCTGAAATTAATAATTTACTGCTAAAAGAAAATAACTCATTAAAAGAACTCTTACTAAATTCAAACGAAGGGAACCAATTATTTTTAAGCCATAATTGCAGGTTAATAAATATTTGATTTAACAATGTTTTCCATATTAAAGCCCAGACACCAAATCCCTTATAAGCTAAATATATTGCTATTACACCAGATAAAATTTGAGATACTATTTCAATCCTGGTTTTTAGCTTAAAATTTACATCTCTTTTTATAAGAGAGTTTTGAACAATGGTTAAAGCATAAAGAATTACAATTAAAGAAAGAACTCTTACTATGGGTACAAGTTGAATCTCATTGTAAAAATCAGCAATTAATCCCGCACTGAAGTAGAGTATAATAAAGACCATAATACTCACTCCCATATTAAGATAAAAAACTGTGGAGAGATCTCTTCTCGACAGGTTTTTTCTTTGAACAATTGCAGAACTAAAACCGGAGTCAACAAAAACATATAAAATAGTAATAAAAACAAGAGCCATAGCTACAAGTCCATATTCAGCAGGTAGAAGAAGCCTGGCAAGTATAATGCTTATTATAAACTGTACCCCCTGCTGTAGAACTCTGCCAGTTAGGCTCCATGAGGCTCCGCTAATTGCTTTTTGTCTAAAGCTGCTCAATTAATTTTCTTAATTATTTTTCCCAGTACTCCGCTAAACATGGTATTACTTTCCATATTCCTATTAACCACGCTATTCGGCGCAATTATAGAATGACCAAGAATTTTTGTTCCAGGATATATAGTACAATTCCCCCTTATATAGACATTATCCCCAATTACGATTAGTGCGGTCGGTCTGTAAGCATCCCTGTTTTTATCATTCAACGGAATACTTATTTATTCATATATAATTTGGTCACTTTTAATAGTGATTAATTGAAAATTATCTTAGGCTTTAGTATGGCGATATCTTTGAATCTAAGAAATCTTCTAGTCAGAAAAATTTTAAACCAAAATAATCGAAAGTAATATAGAACTTTATAAACATTGTTGTTCATACCTAATTTATAATGAACTTTAAATGAACTTTCATTTGAACTTTGAATTGCAGCATAAATATATTCTATACCCCTATTTTTTGCATCAAATAATACGTTGTGCCAAAGAAGCTTATAAGCTCCAATACGACGATATTTCTCCAGTACGTAACCATCTATTACCCATGCTTCTGTATTAGTATTTTGTATTCTTTCTTTATAACCAAATAACACTTCTACAAGTTTTGTATTATTAAGCCATAATATTCCTATTACTTTACCGGCAAATACAGCCCTATAGCACAAATAGTTGCGCTGTATCCATTTTTCATATCTCTTAGTATGTGAATCCCCTCTTTCCAAAATTATATCAACTAAATCCCGAACAGTATTTGTTTTGATAATCTCAATATCAACTCCTTCTAAATCAAATTTAAAGGACTTCAGATCAATCTTAAAAAAATAAACCCTGTCAAATTTAAACGATGCTTTTTTTAGGAAACGGATATACTTGGATAAACAATTAGTAAGGTTCATAACATATAATCAACTTAAAATATAGACTATACACATACGGGAACTGCTATTGCACCATAGGGCTGTTGTGAAGTATAACTTCCAAGAGAACAATTAAGGCCGGCAACTGCTTTTCTTGAAACTTTTGTAGTATAATGTACTTTATAGGTTGGATTTTTAACCTTAAATAAAAGTAAATTCAGATACCTCCGGATCATAATGATTTTAATAACCAGGTTGTAACTTTATATACAAAAGGATCTATAGTAAAAATTGGGTATCGAAATTTATTATCTGAGATGCCTGTTTTAAATCTGTAAATTTCAGGAAGTTTATCCTTGTTTAAATTGCATAAGTCATAGTATCTGGCCCCTAACCTTTTTGATAATTTAATCGCCTCCCATTGCAGCAATTCACCCTGGCCGTTATTATTTACACCTGGTTTTGTGGCACCTTTATAATAATGCATATAATTACTATTCCCTAAAATCAAAACACCTGATAAAGTTACACCCTTTTCATATGCCAGTAAAGTAAAAGCCTGATGATTGCGGGAATATTCCATAACGATCTTTTTATAATAATCATAATCAAGTTGTCCATACCCCAAATATTCATGCAATTCACGTAAAATCGGCCAGAATTTATCAAATCCTGAAAGATCGTTATATATTTCGACAGCAATATTATTCCTTTGTGCTTTCCGGATCATATTTCTCCTTTTCGAATGAATTACTTTATTAAAGATTTCTTCTTCATTCTGTGAAAGATCTATCATTGTCGTTTGTCCGGATCTGCAATTCAATTCTTTATAATAAGGGAAACCGACATAGTAAAGGGATTCGTTGAAGCCAATTGAAAACTTTTCAAAATCTACATGATCTTTACCAATAAATCCGGAATAAGGTATATCTCTTAATGGTCTTAAATTATATCTTCGTAATCCAAATTTGTTCCTTGTAATATGTAATACTGAAGCATGATTTATGTTATCGGGATTGTCAACCAGATAATAAAATTCCGTTTTAAACTTTTCCTCAATTATTCTATTTAAAGCTGGTTCATGGAAAACTGATCCTTCTTTTTTATTAATCAATTCTAAGATCTGATTGTTTATGTATTCAGTGGGTTTTACTACCTTATAATTTTTATATCTCAGCATAAAGCACTAGAATGCTCTTATCGTTTGAATAATATAGTTTACATCTTCATCCGTTAAATCGGCATGTAATGGAAGTGTAATAAACTTGTTGGATTCTTTTTCGATATAAGGACAATCATTGCCCCAGGTTTTAAACACTGGCTGAACCGAGAGTGGAGTATAATGGCAGCCTGTTGCTATGCCTTTAGATTTGAGGAATATCATTAATTTGTTTCTTTCATCAGCTCGTATTCCAAATATCTGATATGCATATTTGTCCGGTTCATAAGGCAAAAGGGGCTTAATACCTGAAATTCCTTTAATTCCTGCTAAATATTGTCCTATTATATTAGATCTCCTTGCATTCATGGCCGGTAGTTTTTTCATTTGAGCAAGTCCCACAGATGCCGCAAGATCATTCATGTTGTATTTATAACCCAGTACATTAAGTTCGTAAAACCAATGCATTGCATCTTTATTTGCAGTTGTGTATGCCTGAGCTGTTTTCCAGTTATCTTTATCTATCCCTACCCAGCGCATTGCTTTTACATCTCTAAATAAATCAGGATCATTTGTTACCATCATACCACCATCTCCTGTAGTCATCAGTTTCTTCTCTTCAAAACTGTAACAACCAATGTCTCCCCACAAACCTAATGGCGTACCCTTATACATGGATCCCGTAGTATGTGCGCAGTCTTCTATTATTTTGAGACCTTTCTTTCTGGCCCAGGGAACCAGTTTTTCCATTGGCACAGGATGTCCTGCATAGTGTACCGGAATAACTGCCATACAATCTTTATCGTATTTCCTTTCAAGATCTTCAATGCTCATTCCAAGAGTGACAGGATCTGAATCAACAAAGACAGGATTCAGCCGATTATACAGCACCGCTGTTGCCGTTGAGGCAAATGTTAAAGACGGTACTAATACTTTTTTGCCCTCAGGGAACCTGAAGCATGCAAGTGCCAGATGCAGGGCCGCGGTTGCAGAATTGACTCCGACAGCCATCTTGCATCCGATAAACCCTCTCCAGGCTTCTTCAAATTCCGCAACCTTTGGCCCTAAACCAATCCAGGACCTGTCGAAGGCCTCTTTAACTGCCTGCAGTTCTTCTTCACCCAGAGATGGTTTGAATAATCGTATATTCATTGTCAATTCTTATAGAACACTGATGACACTGATTTTACTGATTTGCACTGATCTAAATCCGTGTCCATCCATCCGATCTGTGTTATCCGTGTTCAATTTTTTTCTTATCATTTGTAAATATCTTTCTCTTAAATTCAGGTTTCTTACCGAAATTAAGTAACAACCCTATTTCAATCTCTGTTGCTTTGAGATAGTTGATCAACTGATACTCATGTTCTTCGCACAGGGCCTCTGCTGCTTTTAATTCAAGTATGATACAATCATCAACAACAATATCTGCATAATAATCACCGACAAGAGAATCTTCGTAATAGACTTTAATGGGTTTCTGACTTTCACAACTGAAACCTGATTTCTTTAATTCAATAAGTAAAGCATTCTGATAAACTTTTTCAAGAAATCCGTATCCAAGAGTGTTATAAACTTTGAAGAAGCATTTAATAATCCGTTCAGTTTTATCGGAAAGCAGATATTCCATAATTATCTGAACACTGAGGACGCTGATTTTACTGATTTTCACCGATTTTATCTGTGATCATCAGTCTGATCTGTGTTATCTATGTTCTAAAAATTCTTTTAATGTTATATTTATTTTGTCTTTTGCAGAAAGCTCTGGATCTTTTACCGGCCATTCAATTTCTATGTAGGGATCATTCCAGATTAAACCTACTTCATAGTCCGGAGAATAGTAATTATCGACTTTATAGACAACCTCGCTTAAATCTGATAATGTGCAGAATCCATGTGCAAAGCCCCTCGGAATGAGAAGCATCTTCTTGTTTTCCTCTGACAAATTAATTCCCAGCCATCTTCCGAATGTTTCTGATCCTTTCCTAAGATCAACAGCAACATCAAAGATCTCACCCCTTACACATCTTATCAGTTTCGTTTCGGCCCACGGCTCCAGCTGGAAATGCAAACCCCGTATTATACCCTTTCTTTCAGAACGTGAATGATTTTCCTGCACCCAATTATATTTAACATTATTGTCAGAGAATATCTTCTCATCGTAGGTTCTCATGAAAAAACCTCTGGAATCCTTTATGGGATTTGGCTTTATTTCAATTACTCCTTTTATTCTATGTTCAATGAATTCCATATTTCAAATTATCTACTAACTCCAATTCTGTATCTCCATGGTTTATCAGAACGTTCTTTAAAATGAGATCTGGTATCAACTAAAATTGCATCTTTCTTAAGATTCTTTTCAAAATCTTCGTCAGTTATTAATTGGTACTGTGGCCATATAGTTGTAACAAAAACGATATCTGAAGTTCTTATTGCTTCTAATGGTTCTTCAAAGTACTCAACTTTATCCCCAAAGTGTTTCTTTGTATTATTTATAGCTATATAGTCATGAACAGCTACATTTATACTATTCTCCAAAGCTAATTCTGCCAAACGTATACCGGGTGATTCGCGTATATCATCTGTATCTGGTTTAAAGGCAGTACCCAAAATGGTTATTTGTTTTACTTTACCTTTGTGCTTCTCTAAGCCTGTCTGAAAAACATGCATTAATTGTGTTTCATTAATATACAGCAATCCTGAAAGAAGCTTCCCGTCAACTTTTATACTATTGCTATAAGCCTCAAGAGCTTTAACATCCTTGGGGAAACAACTACCACCGAATCCTATTCCAGCCCTCAGGTAGGAAGCTATTCCGGGAGTTATTCTTTTACCATTGATAATCGGCGAAATACGTTTATCCATTATTACTCCCCTGAAAACTTCTTCAGAGTCAACTTCTATTAATTTTTCACAAATCCTTGCTATTTCATTTGCATAAGAGATAGTTAATGCTAAAAATGAATTTGCCGTATACTTTATCATTTCTGCAGTGGTAGGATTTGTTATTAAAATTTCAGTCCGTGTAAAACCACTATACACAGCGCGCAATGTATTTTCTACCCTCCCTGATGTAACACCAAGTACAATTCGGTCTGGAAACATGAAATCTTCAACAGCATTCCCTTCTCTTAAAAATTCAGGGTTCATGGCAAATCCTATTTCATCATCCGTTTTCCCGGATTGCCTCAATACAATTGGCCGGACTACATCCAGAGTTGTACCCGGGATCACTGTACTTTTTACAACAATTGTTTTATAACCATTTGATTGCTTCAAAGCATTTCCGATTTCTTTTGCTGCTTGTTTTAAATAGCTCAAATCAATTTGTTCACCATTAAATGGTGTCCCGACTGCTATAAAGATGACATCTGAATCCCATACTGCCGCTTTAGAATCGGATGTTGCCTCAATTCTGGCAAGGTTTTTTATAAGGAGCTCTTCCAGGCCGGGTTCATAAATTGGCAAATGACCTTTCTTTATCTGTTCAATCTTTTCCGGATTATTATCTATACAGATTACATCCTTTCCGGTATTTGCCAATCCAACGGCAGTTACCAAACCCACGTAACCTGTTCCAAAGATTGAGATCTTCACCAAATTGATTTAATTAAATAATGTTTTGATAATAGGTTTCTTTATACCATAGTATAGTTCTTTTCAAACCTGCTTGTATTTGAATTTCGGGATTATACTGTAATTCCTCTTTAGCCCTGCTTATATCAGGACATCTCCTTTGAGGATTATCAGTTAAATAGTCCTTATCGTCACTTGTCTGCATTTCAATTTTCACATTTCCAATAATGCCGGAAATTAATTCCGCCAGTTTCATCATATTGATTTCCGAATTATCATTGCCAATATTATATGATCTGCCATTCTTCCCCATAAGCAAAGCTCTAATGAATCCACCAACAGCATCAGAAACATAGCAAAATGCTCTCGTTGGTGTTCCGTCACTGTAAATTAAAATTTTACCATCTTCAAATCCCGATTTTACAAAATCCGGAATTGCCCTCCTGTCTTTTATTCTCATAAATGGTCCGTAAACATTAAATGGCCTTACAACTTTTATTGGCAGATTTTTTTGTTTGGCAAATGAAACAGATATTGTTTCTCCCAGCCGTTTTGATTCATCATAGCATGCCCTTGGACCTGTACACGAAACATTGCCTCTGTATTCCTCATTAGTGGGTATATTGTCTTTATCAGGATTCCCATAAATTTCACTTGTACTGAAATATAGAAATCCTTTTAGTTCTTTATAATTAATCCCATTAAGAAAATCCCAATATCCGATTGCATTAACATTTATTGTTTCAAGCGGAAATTTCCTGTAAAATGTAGGAGATGCTATACCTGCACAATGAATTATATAATCGAAATCTTTTTCAGGAAGATCATCTATACCTGACCCGGTTATTTTTATAAAATCATCTGTTAAACCATCTATTTGATTGTCAAGATCAACAATATCATTATCCATGCAAAATATTCTTGCATTATGTTTGAGGACTTCTTTATTTAAAATATGAAATAAAGCTGTGAAGTTTGAGCCAAGAAAACCCTTGTAACCTGTTAATAGTATCCTTTTGCCTTCAAATTGATATACCAGATTACCAAGTCCTTTAACTATACTTTGAATATCTTCGTAAATAATAGGATTCATTACAACATTTATAAAATTTTACCATAATTTCCAGGGAGGATTGTCTTTCCATAATTCATTTAGGTACAGGTAATCCCTGTATGTATCCATACATTGCCAGAATCCTTCATGCCTGAAGAAAGTGAGTTGATTCATTTGTACTAGTTTATCCATTGGTGTTTTTTCCAGATCTACAGCAGGATCATCAGGGATCAGTTCGAGAATCTCTTTTTTAAAAACAAAAAATCCCCCATTAATTGGATTGCTGTTTTCGGTGTCCTTTAGCTTTTCCTTAAACCTTATAACAGTATATCCTTTTACATCCAGGTCTCCGAATCTGCTTGGTGGGAAAACCCCGGTTACAGTTCCGATTGAATCCTTTTCTTTATGAAATTTAACCAGTTCATCTATTTTGATATTTGAAATGGAGTCTCCATAAGTTAACATAAATCGTTCTTCCCTGATATATTTTCCAGCCAATTTTGCCCTGTACCCGGTCATTGATTCGTCTCCAGTCTCAACTAATGTCACTTTCCAGTCATCCTCTATCTTTCCTTTGTGGAATTCGAGACCCCCTTCCTTGCCCAGATCAACCGTAATATCTGAATTGTATTTATAATAGTTAATAAAATAATCACGTATTATGTCCCCTTTATAACCAAGTGCAAGAATAAATTCATTAAAACCGTAATACGCGTAATGCTTCATAATATGCCAGAGAATTGGTTTACCACCAATTTCCACCATTGGTTTTGGCTTGTATTCAGTTTCTTCATGTAACCGGGTTCCCTGGCCCCCGCATAAAATTATTGTTTTCACTACTTCGCTTTTTTATCTTGATTTAATAGTCACTATTTTTAAAAACCACATTTCGAGCTTAAAATTTATGTTCAATTTTCCCTTTCTGTCTTCAAAAATTACCTGCTCGATAAAAAACTAGAGAACTACTGCTTTTTAACAGCTAGCTTAGGTTTGATTCTTGAAATTATTATCTGTAAAAAATATACTGCTATAATAACAACAAAACAATCCACTGGACTTCTATATCGTTCCAGTACATGAACCAGCCCAACATGTATAAGCATATGAATAATTGGAATAGACGCTATGAACAGTAATAAAATATTCCTGTTTCTAATAATTAAATATAAAATACCTGCCAGATAGAAGGGCAGAAATATCCCATAAAATAAAATACTTGTCAAATTATGAAAAATTGACCAGTGTTGTTCCCTTAAGCCATCGTTAATATAAATAGTTTTAAAGTATGTTGGCCTCCAAAAGTTAATCATTGCTTTTAGATACTTTTCCTTAGGTCCGAATTTATATGGTTTCCCTTCTGCTCTTTTCTCAGTATTACTATGATCTTTTAATGCTAATTCATGATTATTTTGTAAAGAATTCTTATTTGGCAAATCCTGAAGAGAAACAACATTTTCAGTAGTGCTACCAGTGTCTTTTTTAAACGTTTTTGTTAAGTCCCCACCCCAGAATATAGAAGTAATTTTTGTTGTTCTTTCAGTCAATATAACAACCTGATCGTAGACAGCATAGTTTCTTATCAGCCATGGTGTCATAATGAGCAAAACGCCAACAGTGAATATCATCTGTTTTTTTATAAAAAGCCTGTAATTGATCTTATAAAAGAAGAAAAAGAATATTATTATAAACGGAAAGTAGAAAAAGTATCTTTCATCTGTATGAATAAGATATGTATAAGTGATTGTTAACAAAATAATATTCCAGCTTATCTTTTTATGATTTTTAATTTCACTTATTAATAAGAGAATTGTTAAAGGCAGAAGAAGATATACTAGTGATTCTTTAAGTAAGAAAGGGGTGTACCTGAAATAATTAATATAGTACATGCCCCAAACAAGTATAAACAGAGCTAACTTGTTATTGTCTGTAATTTCTTTTGTCAGCCAATAAAGAATTAATATAACCAATGAGCTAAAAAGAGCATTTAATATGAAAATCGGTATATAATTGTGCCCAAATAAATACAGGCATCCCGAAATAATTAAAGAATACCCGGGACCCAGTATTCCAAAATAAATACCTTGTCTAACTAAATCGGGTGCAAATAATCCCTGATCCAAAATATTTTCAGCGAATCTTAAATACTGAAGGTTATCTCCTTTGTAAATAAACTCAGGATCTTTGAATAATAATACATATAAAATTCTTATAATGAAGACTATAATAAATGCTATTATTAAAATGTATTTTTCTTTTATCTTATATTTACCAATGTTGATCATCTAGAAATTTATCATCTAATATGAATTAAAATAAGTGTTTACTTATTAGCGAAATTTATTTCTTTAATAAAACACCTAACAGTAAGGCAATTAAGAATAAGATGCTATCCGTTAGAATCAACCATAATCTTGACCCAATTGATATTAGAATTGCCAGGGGATTTCCTGTTGTAAAACCAAGAAGGTAGATCAACAAGCCTTCTCTTGCACCAAGACCTGCGGGTAAAAAAAATGCCATAAATCCGGCAAATGTTGAAATGGCAAAAGAACCTGATAAATATCCAATTTGGGTAAAATCTATTTCAGTGAATGCCTTCACAAAGAAATAAAATGCAAGACTTAAAATTATCCAAAATGCCTGATAAAGAGCAAGTAAAAAGATAATTTTTGTGAATTTAATCTGATATTGTATTTTGTCTTTTTTGAATATCTTACATATAATATCTGATAACTTTTGAAAGAACCATGGATGAAGAGAAATTATCCCTAATATAGCAATTACAATAAATCCGGTTTTGAAATTATCCAGTATCTGAAATGAGGTGAACATTAAAATTAAAGTAAAAAACAGAAATGCAGAGAATGTTGAAAGATAAAGCTCATAAATCGTACTATTTAGGACTCTTATTTTATCTTTTCCGGCTTCATTGTATTGAAGCATCAAGTAACCATATCCCAAAATACGGCCTGGTATATATTTACCGATTTCACTAATAAATCTTATTCTAATTGTTTGAAAAAATCTCAGATTACATTTAAGGACATTTGTTATTAGATACCAAAGAATAGGTAATAAAAAGAGAGAAGCTAAGAGCAATATAAAAGCAGGAACTAAGTAAATAATATTAACATTAAACCTATGTTCTTTGATTTCATTTAAATTTTTTGAAATAAGATAAATTAATACTAATAAGATCCCTATTGTTATTATAATTTCCCCTATCCTTTTGAATCTATCTATTGACATTATTCTTTTCTGCTGTAAAAATTATCCATGGAAAAGGAAAATAAAAAAATACTTTAACATTAAAAGGACTTAAAGTCTGGATAAGGGTGCGTCTATTAAAATGATTTATGTGCCCGGGGGTATTCCCAAAATCACCTAAATATTTGCCCCTGATGAAATTACCAATTCTCCATAGTGGTTCATTTGGAACAGATATAATGACATATCTTGACGATACCCTAAACAATTCTGATAATGCTAAATAAACATCCTCAAGATGTTCCAAAACCTCTAACATAATTATACAATCATAAGAATTATTGTTACGATTAATTTTATAAACATTCTCCTTTGTAATAATTATTGGCAGCTCCCTATTATTAACTGCCTCTATATATCTAATATCCTTATCTGTTGCATCATACTTAATTCCCTCAAGTGATTTTTTTAGCCTCATTGTGGATTCACCAGCACCACATCCTATTTCAAGTACATTAGAAATATTTGGTTTAATTTGTTTTAAAATTTGTTCAATTACCTCATAGTATCTTGATAATAGAAATCTAGTAATCGGATTATTGCTTTTATATTCCTTTATGCACCAATCATATAGCTCATCAGATGTGGCATTTTCCTCATCGAAATGCTTCATAGATTGGTTTTATTTCGTTAATAATCCTGACTGTTTTTTCAAATTCAATCCCAATAGTATTACAATACCAAAGCATTGAATCCCATCTGGGCTGATTCTCTATTATCGATAATTGAAGAGCTATTTCTCTTATTAAATCGCCTTCCCTGATCTGGTTACTTCTAAAGGTATCGTTTTCGGTAAATCCGGCAAGCATGTAATAAATGTAATTATAGAAAGCAGCAGTGCCGTCACCTATCCTCCAGGTAGTATTTGTCCCTGGATCCGTCTCCCAGTAATACTCGTTTATTAATACCTCTTGAATAGCTTTTTCATCCCATTTAATGAAATTGAATAAATTAAGATAGTCGTGCTTTATTGAATAGTAAGACAGAAAAGCTCCTGCTGTATCAAATAACGAAGAATTTATAAATGCAGGATTTTTTACATATTGCCTCAAATAGTACCCTAACAATCGTGCTTTGTTCAAAAATGAAATATGGTAAGCCATATATCCTTTCATTTCCTGTCTTGCTCCGCTGAAAGCCGATTTGAACATAGTTTTTTCCAAGGGATTTTCTCCCATAATTACGAGGCTGAAATCATTTTGTTTTTGCAGAAGCTTGGAATAATAAAAATATTGCTTATCTCCAGCCATAAACAAAGGAATAGTGCCAAGATCAGGTTTTTTAAGCCAAGCTGTAACATTTTTCCTGATATTTTCTCTCTTCCTGCGAATATCTGCCGAAACAAGGATATGCTCGACACCAAGTTTGCCACACATTCTTGACTGGTTTCTTCGGGCAAGATCCGTAATCATCCCCCAGTCGTAGGAATAAGCTATCGGCCTCAACCCCAGTTCGTTGACAACATAATGCAATGCAAAACTGCTGTCTCTGCCTCCCGAAAGAGGCACAAGACATTCTGCCTTCCCGTCTCTTCTCCTGTGCAGATTCGCAATTTTTTTCAACTCGCTCATACCTCTCAGTCCCTGCTTTTTATAATTTCTGCAATAATTGCAGACTCCTTTTTCATCAAACGAAATAAACGGGAAAGTCTCCGGAAGAATGCATCTTGTACAACGAACCAGTTTTTCTGTTCTTTTTTTGCGATCAAGATATGTATCAACAAAATGGCTGTCAGGTTCCTGGTATTTATGCTCAAGTGATGTGTTTATATAAATGCTCCTGCTTTTAATATCTTCCCTGATATTTGCTATTTCACAAGGCGTACCACTGATTTCAACACTCAAAACCGATTCTCCAAACTTTAGTTTCAGAAATGAAAATGAGAGAAAGCCGATGCTAACCAGATATCCCGGAGCAAGTTGTTCAATTTGTTTTTTATCAGAATGAAGTCGGTGTTTTTTTATTAATCTTTCTAGTATAAACCTTTCCGATGCAAAGACAAAAAATCCATTTTTCAAATCATTAATAAAATAAATAGAACCGTTGTTTGTTGCTAGAAATAAATTTTTATTAAAAGCTGACAATACAGCTGTGTTTGTCATTCCAAATATTTCTTCAAAAAGTACTTTAAAAGCAAATCCTATATCAGAACCGGCATTGATTTTTTGTGAAAGAATTTCAGGTATCAATTCAGAATCAAGTTCAGATTGTTTTGCATAAGTGCCGTATTTTTGCCATAAATCAGCCTGGTTCACAATAATTCCGTTGTGTATAACAACAAAACCATTTTTGACAACAGGCTGATTATTGTTATCATATTGTTCATAACCGTTTGTAACAAGTCTTGAATGACCGATTGCAATAAAAGGGCTGGTGTCATTATTTTTCAATGATAAAATTTCATTCCTGAATACTTCCCCTCTGACCATTTCCGATGCCGTGAAGGGCGTCTTAAATACTTTGATTTCTTTAATATTCCTTACCGCAAATCCTGATGCTTCCTTCCCCCTTGATTCGGAAAAAAGGCAAAGGGTACGGAATATTTTCCCCGAATTGTATGATTGATTTTTATTTATAAGACCAAAAATTCCACACATGAGTAATTCCTATTTATAAAGCCTTTCGTTATTCTGAATGTCCATCCACATTGCAAACAATAGAAACTGAATAGAGGTAACACCAAGGAAAGTAAAGGCAAAAAGCGTCTCTATTGATGCATTAGCACCCGAGACAATTATCCTTGCCATTTTAACAAAATAAGGGATCCAAAATATAAAAAGAAGAAAAGAAAAATTATATAAAATAAATAAAGGATGAAAATCTTTGAAAAAATACTTTATCCACAACCTCTTAAAGAAAGATTTGGCCAATAACCAAGATATTGGAAAAATTACTTTCCTTATTTTCATCTTTGATTTTTCTCCTACCTCATAAACAGGCTTTATCTCAACTTCTTTTAAAGTACACAAAGCGATATTAAGTTTCACAAGTATATCGTTCGGATATCCATAACTATAATATAGTTTATGTATTTTAATACTATTTAAAGCTTTATTTGAAATAGCTGTAAAAGCAGTTTGCGTATCTGATACTGACCAATATCCTGAAGCAATTTTAGTCAATATTGAGAGGATTGAATTTCCAATAAATCTTAATTTTGGCATAACCATGTATGCTCCTTCATGTATCAATCTGTTGCCTTTCACATAATCAATACCTTCTTCAACAACAGGACTACAAATATCTTTTAGTTCACCCGGGTCCATCTGTCCGTCACCGTCAATTTTCGCGACACAGTCTATTCCATGATCTTTGCACCATTTGTAGCCTCTTGCAACAGCTGCTCCAACACCTCTGTTTTTCTCCTGGTTTATTAAAATTATTCTTTCATTTTCAGAATCTGAATTCGCTACATAGGATGCAGGAAAATCGTTCAATTCCTGGATCATGCTCTTCTGTAAAACAATATTTGCCTTTTGAAATCTGCCTTCAATTGTTTTTTTTGTAATATCTTCAATTTTTATTCCAGTGTTGAATCCAGTTGCCCAGAAAGATTTAACGATTTCCTCCGTTTTATCTTTTGAGCAATCATTAACAACAACTATACGGTCAACAAATTCCGGTATTGTTTCAATGACTGTTCCAATCTGTTTTTCCTCGTTGTATGCAGGTATTACGACAGCTATGGTTTTATTATTGAGCATTTTCTAAAATATCCCAAAAAGAAATTTAAAATTCGACTTATATAGTACGATGCCTTGAATTTTAACCGGGGCGAAGTCGAGTTCGCTATGGACAAATATAAAATCACTTTAGTCCTCTATCCTGTATAATAATCCTTCCCTTTTTTGCCATATCCATACTTCCTATAGCCGTATTCACCATAAAGGTTGTATCCATAATAGTATCCTCTATATCCCAAGGTATTACCATATCGAAGTCCATAACCATAATACCCTGAAAGACTTATGTCATTAATTATTATAGACATATTCTTAAGCTCTCCCTGATTCTTAAGGTCGTTAATCAGATCAAGGGTATTCTTTGATGAAAAACGTTGTCTAACAACAAACAGATTCATATCGACATAAGATGCAATTAATAATGTATCGGTAACAATTGCTATTGGTGGTGTGTCGATTATGATATAATCGAATTCCTTACGAGCTATTTCAAAGAACTCTGCCATTTTTTCTGATTCAATTAATTCAGCCGGATTAGGGGGAACTAATCCAGAAGGTGTAAAAAACAGATTCTCTATCTTAGTTTCATATACTATCTCTTTATAATTCCCTTCTCCTATTAAAATTGAAGTCAGGCCGCTGCTGTTATCTATTTCGAGGATTTTATGTAATTTGGGCTTCCGTAAATCAAGTCCTACCAGTAATACTTTTTTGCCAAGCATGGCAATAATAGCAGCAATATTTATTGAAATGAAAGTTTTGCCTTCACCGCTTACCGTAGAGGTAACAGTTATAACCTTTAAAGAACCATTATTTGAAAAATATTTAAGCCTTGTGCGTATTGATCTGAAGGATTCAGACAGGGTTGATCCTGGATTTTCAATTACAGGTATCTCTGATTGTGCTGAACTATGGCCCACAAATCCAAGAAGCGGGATATCTGTTACTTTTTCAACATCCCTGCGATCAATGATTTTGTTATTAAGAAGATCAAATACTATTAGTAATACTGCAGGTATAATCAGCCCGAAGAGAAGCGCCATCATATAGTTTTGTCTCTCTTTAGGGGCTATACGTCGTGAATTAAAAACTTCTGCATTATCAATTATCCTGTTGTCTGCTACATTTGATGCCTTTGCAATCCCTGCTTCGGCCCTTTTCTCCATGAGGTAGTTATAGACAGTGTTATTCAGATCAAATTTCCTTTGGATGTTTATAAACTGCCTTTCTGTTCCGGGAAGTTTTTGGATCTCTTCTTCTACCCTTGCAATCCTGGCATTGGCATCATCAAGTAATTTTGTTGTATTCCTGAGACTGTTTTCGGCATTCTCCTTCAGTATCTTCCTTGCATCCGTTATCTGTGAATCAATAAGCCCAACTGCCGGAAGATCATTCTTCAGGCTAAATGATACTTGCTTTTTCTGCTGTTGCAGTTCTACAAGCTCACTTACCAGGCGGCTCAAAGTAGGATCTGTTATACCCACTAGGGAAGGTGATACAATTTCACTTGATTCATCCCTTGATGCTATATAATCAATTAGATATTCATAATATTGCTTTTCAAATTCTATATTGTATCTTTCGTTCTCATACCTTTCTATCCTGGACTGCAATAATGATGCCTCAGAACTTAGATCTATGAGCTCATTATTAAGCCTGAAACTTTCTAGATTATATTCAGCAATCCTTAATGAATCTGATATCAAATCCAGTTGGTCATTAATGAACTCAATTGTATTCTCTGCGGTTTCATTTTTGAATTCCAACCCCATGTCAATATATACTTCCATCAGTTTGTTTAAATAATCAGCTTCCTGTTGGGCACTGAATCCACTGGTTGAAAGTGTTACAAGGCTGGCCTCTTCCTCAATCGGCGAAACACTCAGCCTTCCCCTGTAACTATTTGCCAAACCTTCAAGGCTGTTAAACCAGAAATAATATTTATATGACTGATCTTTATTAAATACAAAACCGTTCTGTTTAATAATATTAAAGTCGTAATATTCATTTTTGTATTGTTCGCCGAATTTCATTATCTTTTCAATTGACTCACCAATATTAATACTGTACTCAGTATCATTTAAAATTCTTATGTCAATCCTTTGGCCAATCAACTGGTTTTCCAGTGAATCAAAAATAACTTTAAACGGTGCATTCTTATATTGTCTGGTCTCTGCAATTCCCCTTCTGCCAACACCTGTATAGGTAATCCAGAATTCAGGTAACTCTTTCATTACCTTATAATTAAGCGAGTAAGATTTAAGTATGCCTATTTCATTACGTAAATTCTGCTTGCTTTTAAACATCTCTCCGCCTGGTATAAATTGTTCTGCACTGCTTAAATTGCTGCCATACTGTTCATCCTCAATAAGAATAGTAGCAGAAACTGTATAAACGTCCTCTGACCACCGGTTAATACCATAAGCAATGCTTAAAGCAATAAACAATGCAATTGCAAACCAGTACCAGTTACTCAGGAATAATGATAAATAGCGTTTGAAATCTATTCCTTCTTCCTCTCGCAGAATAGCAGGATCAATCTGGTAGCCGGGATACGGGGGATAACCAGATTGTTTGGGGGGAGTATCTTCTTTTTGATTCATACTTTTTATTTAATAAAGCATAGGGATAAATGTTTGAGAACTATTTGTTGTTTAAAAAATTTATTAATAGTAGGGTTGTTGTTAACGCACTTGTCATAGATGTAAGAATGAATGATAAGGTAGGTAAATTCATATTAAATATCTTATGTCTAACAGGTTCGATTATGACTACATCATTTGGATGGATGAAATAAGCTTCAGAAGTCAGAAGATTTTTATCCTGGAGATTTATACTATAGGTCTTGCTTCCTTCTTCTGTAGGCCTTACAACAAGGACTCTGTCACGACGACCATAATCACCAACTCCCCCGGCACGACCTATTGCTTCGAGTACAGTAAGATAATTATTGTAATTAACATATGTTCCGGGAGCTCTTGCCTCTCCCAGTACAGTGAATTTAAAACTTAAAAGCTTACATTCAACATATGTATTATTAAAATAGTTATCTACTTCCTTCTGAAGCAATTCACGTATTTCTTCTAATGTATTTCCAGCAACCTCAATCTTACCAATAACTGGAAGATATACAAATCCATTTTCATCTACATTATATCCTATTATATATTGACTTGCTTCATTCTGTATATAGGAACCTCTAACACCACTACTTTCCTGTAATAAATCCTCAATAGTGCCTTGTGGAGTCATAGTTTTTGCACTAATATATAATATATCACGATATTGTATCTTATAATCAGGTATCTCCATCGTAAATGTCTCAACACCACCAGTTTCCGCAAGATTGTTTAAATAACTAAGCTTTTGCTGTGTTGTACAGGAAGAAAACAGTAGAATTGCAAAAGCAAGAAATATACCTATTTTAATATTATATTGATGCATAATTTCTATTACTTTAAAATTTGTATTTGGGTTCTAAAATAAGTCTATAAATATAATATTCTCTAAATTCTTGTGAATAACTTATATACTATCTCTTAATAATTCTAGTTCCATTAATAGGCAATCATTATTCTTGGCCAAACCAACAAAACCATACTTTTTATAAATAGCTGAAACTGACTTGTTTTCAAGCCTGACCTCTAGTCGAATTCTTCTGAAACCGTTTTCCCTGCCATAACCTATTATGAGATTAAGTAGATTTTTCATTACCCCTAATCCCTGATAACGACTACTAACTGAAATAGAACTAAGGAAGCCGGTCTTACTTAAACCGTCATTAAAATAACAAGCCGCAAAGCCAACCAGCATATCCTTATCGAATGCACAGAAATGAACAGCATGTTTGTGAAGTTTTAAGGCATAATTTCTGATATTAACACTTGTGTCAAGTCTTGGAATGAATATATCCTGGTTTTTTGTTAAATAATTAAAAATAGTAGACTCTGATATTTGTTTTTGACTGAATTTAATTCTTAGCTTTCCCAAGTTTGACAAGACTATTGTTCTGAATATAATTTATGAAATCAAGACATTTTGTTTTTTTTTCAAATTCGTATAAATAAACTCCAATAACAGTTCTAGAATCTTTATATTTCTGAATAAAATCTCCTTTATTATAATAATCTATTTTCAATCGGATGTTTTCATTATACTCAGGATTGAAATTATACTCTTGTAAAATACCATTCGCGTGGCTATGAATGATAAGTTGGGTGTAATACTTATTATTTGGATTATTGTATGTTATATCTATAGGTTCCCCTAAAACTGCATTGACATTAGCTTCTGCTATTTTAAACCCTGTTGCCATTGTAATAAGATCCGGCATGAAATTACCTCCGCTTCGTGCTCCTATCTCCATAAAATATATTTTATCATTCATATCTCTTATAACTTCAATATTTAATCCACCATTAGTAAAACCTACAACTTTTATAATCTTAACTAAATCCCTTTCAATTCTTGACATTATGTCGGAATGAAACATGCTTGGTACAGTAGTTGACATGGGTGCAGTGACAGTAACAGGACTAAAATACTGATCACCGAGCATTAGAAAAACCAATTCCCCATTAAGGATAAACGCCTCTCCGTGGATGTGTGGACCTTTTCTTTCAATTTCTTCCTCAATTATCACTTCTCCTTTTCTTGAGAATTGCATTGCATAACCAAACACAGTTCTAAAGTCCCCGGTTGGTTTTAGCTTTGAAATCCCTTTGCTCCCACTCGAATCTACGGGTTTTACGTAGACTTCTTTTTTAAATATTTTTACTAGAGAAATAGTTTTATCGTACGATTTGAACACTTTAAATAACGGAACCGGGAAATCATTATCTTTAAGAAATTTTCTAAAACGTCCTTTATCTGATAATATAGATACTGACTTAATACTATTGCCAGGTAAATTTAGTTTCTCTGAAACGTAGGCTGCCGTCATTGCTGCCGGATCAGATCCAAACGCGAGAATTCCATTAATTTTTTCCCTACTGGCAAGATTAAGTACTTCATTTAAATCAGTAGTACTTACATTATAATATTCATCTGCATACCTGTGTCCGTGATTCAAAGGTCTGTTATCACATGTAATGACATGATATCCTTTTTGCTTTGCATATTCGATCACAGGTATTTGAAAATGAGTCCCTGCTAGAATCAGTATTTTTTTTTTCATAATTTTTACTCTCGGACATGCTTCCGCCCAGTCAGTCCCATCACCTTTTTCGAACTAACAATGCTTTAATATCCTATATTTCTGTGCGTTAATAACGCAATAAGGCAATAAAAGCCTTTTTATTTTGTTGCCACTTCACTCCCGTCACAATTCCAGAGAGGAAGAAGATCTGATGGTTTATAGTAATCTATATAATTATCAGCTTCTTCAGGATTAAGTACAATACATGTAACCTTCCTGTTTACCATCTCTTCTGCCTGTACCACTTTCCTTGCAAGATATTCCCTGTCGATATCCTTCCCGACAAGGATCAGTTCAATAACCTGACTGTCTTTACCTTGTGCAAAATCACCCGTTAGATAAACACATTCAAGATCACCAAGACGATGAATTACTTTCTCAATCACCCGGTCGATACCTGTTTCCTTCAGTATGAGGTTATGGATATCCTTATAAAGTGGATGTTTGTTGTTAGCCTGAAAGATCTTTTTGTTTCCTTCACGTAATGAATTCAGAAGTCCGGCATTCTCGAAGCGGTTCAGCTCAACCCGTATGGCATTTGATGATTCCCCGAATTCTGATTCCAGTCCGCGAAGATGAGCTCTGGTATTGCTGTTCAGAAAGAATTTCATCAACAGCTTTATGCGTGTCTGAGACGTTATTAGACTACTTAACATCAGGTTAAGTTAGGGTTATTGAGTAACAAATTTACTCGATATTTGATATAAAAACAAAGTTTTATTAATTTTTTTATGACCGGAATTGGTAGAGAGAGGTTGCATCGGGGGGCTGGGGTGCGCGGTATGCGGTACGCGGTGTGCGGTCAGGAAAAAAACCGCGTACCTTGCACCTCGTGTCGCGAACCGAATACCACGAAACACTTTAAATGTATTATATACTTTATTATCTTTATAAACGTGCTATTTAATTATTAACTTAACGTGAGTTCGATATAAAGTTAAAAAGATAAAGCCATTGATTGATCGATAATTTCGAGATTAAGAGATGGTTTCTTAGGCAAATAAGAGTATGCAATTAATCCGGATAACAAGTTGATAATAAAACCTTCCTGACTTCTATGACGTGTATGTTCAATTTGACAGATATTTTTAAGTTCATCGCAAACAGACTCAATAAGAGCACGTTTGCGGAGTAGTATCTTGTCTGATATAAGCATCAGGGAGTTTTTACCTTCGGTGAGCTCGCAAGCTCGGTTCATGTTCTTTCTCAGTTTGGTAATTAGGTGGATCCCGTCAATGAAGAGTTTTTCAAACAGCGACTGTGAGATATATCCTTTGTCTCCATAGAGCTTTCCATAGATCTTCTGGAGTAGGTTACTGCCCAGAAGTGGGTGTCTGTCATCAACATTGCCAGGAGTAAGTACAAAATCAAGTATCTCTCCTTTGTCGTTGATAACAAAATGTAGTTTAAGTCCGAAAAACCATCCAATACTGCACTGTCCTTTTGTGGCAAGTCCCTTTAAGACTTTGTGGGAATGAGCTCTCTTAATATGACAAGCTTTGATATGTGATGAGTCAACATAGGATATCCCAGTACATTTGCCAAGACATCTTGTCTTAAGGTAAACTGCCAATGGTAAAAGAGACTTTTGCATCAGCTCAACAAAACGATTATAGGATACAAGCCCCTGAAAATCACTTTGCATGTGCTTGCATACATGGAATAGATAATAATGTTTGAAGTCTCTGTAACGCATTAAATGGAAATAAATTACTATGGTCATTACTTCACTCTCATTAAGACTGCACGGCTTGATCCGCCTTCTGGTTCCATCTGAGATCTGGTGTGTTTGTAACTGGTTGATGAATACTTTATTAAAATCATCGATATGACAGAAAATTTCTATAAGTTTGTTTTCAATATTTTTCATGGATTCTTTCTGTTTTTGTTGGATTTACACTACAAATTTGGAAAGAATCCTTTTTTATAACATATTATATATCAAATAGTTACTAACAAAATAGCGTTATTTTATTAACAATCAATATGTTGCAAAATATTACCAGAATAATCTTGGTGAATCCTAGTGTCTTGGAGTCTTGGTGGTATAAAATTCTTGCCACTAAGGCACAAAGCCACCAAGTAACACCAAGGCTATTCAGGTACTTTATTATTTTTATATCGAACTCACGTTAACTTAAAATCGCTGCATCATGGGTAATTTTATGAAACTTCGTGTTTGGTAAAATGCCAAAGAACTCGCTGTCAGAATTTACAAACTAACTCAAAACAAAGAATTTTCTAAAGACTGGGGATTGAAGGACCAGATTCAACGCTCTGCTGTAAGTATACCTTCTAATATTGCGGAAGGAGACGAATCAGGTAGTAACAAATTATCAATCAGGCATTTCTTTATTGCTAAAGGCTCTGTTGCTGAATTGACAACTCAATTGATTATTGCACATGAAATAGGTTACCTGGATAATAATACTAAAAACAGCTTTCTTGATGATTGTGATAAAATATCTGCGATGCTAACTAATCTTATCAGGGCGAGAAGTAAATCATAATTGCGGTGCTCGGTTTGCGATAAAAACCCGCGTACCACGCACCGCGTACCGCATACCATGTACCTCTTATTATACGAAACAAACTTTGTTAAAAGGCTTAAGTGTTTAACAGCTCATGAGAAAACAATCCGTTCAACTTTTCAACCTCTTCCAAGTCCATCCCTTCGCACCTCCCTACCCCTACGCTTGTCAAACCAAACAGGCCATTCATCAATATTTGAACCATATTTATAATCATTTGTTAATATGTATTATATTTGTATTTAGTTCAACAATTAAGGTGCAACTTTTTAGCTTTTATTTGTGTCTGATTGTAATATGCTTCTAGAATGAAAAAATCACTATTTATAATAATCCTTTTCTGGTGTTGTATTGGTTTAACTTCCTCAATGGATGGCGATGGTAGTTCTTCCAATCCGTTCAGAGGAACATTAAGCAGTTCAGAGACATGGTCTTATGATGAATTTTCAGGTAATACAGTTTATATTGGCAATGCGACAACACCGGATCTCACAATAACAACAGGCGGACATCTTACTATTGAGCCTGGTATTATTATAATATTTACTCAAACGACAACTGATCTAATAATTACGGGTACCGGCCGTATAACTGCCGATGCTTCTTCAGGTAATGAAATTACTTTCACCAAAGCCTCTGGCAAAGATAATTGGGGTCATATTTCCTTTCAGAGTATGGGAAGTGCTAGTGCTTCATTATTTGATTATTGTATTATTGAATATGGAGATGTCAGCTCAATATATTTATCACCTAATAATCCATGCCGATATGGAGGTGCAATACATACAGATTTCAGTGATCTAACAATTTCAAATTGCGAGATAAGGTATAATAAAGCTGGATGGGGCGGTGGAATATTTGTTGGCGATGGTAAAAATCCTTCTATATCAAACTGCTATATTCATGACAATACATCAACATCATCCGGTGGTGGTTTATATTTCTGGAAAAATTCATATCCTGTTCTTTCAAATAGCATAGTGACATATAATAGTTGTTCTGGTACTGGTGGTGGTGGTGGATTTTTTATCGGAGGTGCTGCAAAAAATGTTAAAGTTATAAATTGTATTATTTCACATAATACGGCAATAAATAATACTTATGGCCATAATATTAGATTTTATAATAATACAGCAACTCCCAAACCACAATTTATAAATTCAATTATATGGTATCCTGCAAACTCAATCGTAGGAAGTAGCTATGATGCTGATTTTTATTACTGTGCTATTCAGGACCCACCACGATCAACATATACAGGGTGTATTTCTTTGAATGCAACCAACACTGATCCTTCAGGTCCAAATTTTGTAGCAACAGATGGTACCGATTGGTCAATTGAAGGTTGGTCTCCATGTATTGATATTGGCATAAATAATGATGAAGATTCAGATGTTCCTCTTTATGACTATGCGGGTAACTCAAGAATAGGTGACACAGATGCCGGGGCCTATGAATCACAATTTTACAGATGGCAGGGTGATGATGTTTCTACCCCAACTGTATGGAATGACGTAGATAATTGGAATTCCGGAATTGTTCCATCTGGCAGCCAAGATATTTATATCCCAGGAAACCTCACATATTACCCAACAAGTAGCTCAAGCCAGAATTATACAATTAATTCTGGTAAAAATATGATTTTAGCTGCCGGAGCAAAGGCAACTTTTGGGACTCTTTCAAATTATGGCACATTAAGACTTGAGTCTGATGATAATAGTATTGCCTCGTTAATCGTTTCCACATATACCGACAATGGGAATGAAGAAATAGAATTATTTTTAACAGGAGGCAGTTCTCCTGATTATAAGTGGCATTATATCTCCTCTCCTGTATCTTCCATAGCAACATCGGTATTCACCGGTACAACAAATAATCTTGCCCAATATGTCGAGAGCCTTCCTGTAAGTGATTCTCCCTATGATTTGTTGAGAGGATGGATAGCCTATGATACATGGTCATATTATTCAGGCTCATTATCCGGAAGCAACGGATTCAGTACTCTTAACCCGGGAAAGGGTTATAATTACTATTACACTACCAATAAAACTTATGCCTTTTCAGGAACATTGAACACATCAGATGTATCCCCGACTTTAGGATATTCAGGAATTGATGCTTCAATGTCAGGATTCAATTTGTTGGGCAATCCATTCTCTTCAGGCCTGGATTGGGATGATATTGCAGATGGTGTTCATTATTCTTATCCCGCAAGTACAAGTAAAGGACTATATTTTACACGGGATAATGATCAATGCTCATATATCAGCGGCGTTGGAATACCTTCCGATGTATCAGGAATTATCCCTCCCATGCAGGGATTCTTTGTACATACGACAGCCGTAGGCGGTACATCTCTTACTCTGCCGGCTGATGCAAGAACACATGATGATATCCACCAAAGATATAAGGGAAAAGCTATAATCCCTCTTGTAAGACTCTCTATAACCGAAGATACAGTATCCAACGATGAAACTGTAGTGAGATTCGATGAACTGGCAAAATCATATCTTGACAATGACTTCGATGCCATCAAAATGTTCCTTTCTTCAACTAAAACAACCATACATACCTCACTTGACGGGACAGATTATGCTATCAACGGACTT